>WNGE01001162.1_pt1 | contig 33613 bp, 38 predicted proteins | sample 5400651 | NCBI WGS metagenome assembly WNGE01 (sample SAMN13153370, study PRJNA577476) | soil metagenome | isolation source: 60 cm soil or saprolite under grassland replicate 2 | place: USA:California | collected 2016-06-15
GAGGAGCTCTGGTCCGGCTGGGGCGTGCGGACGATGTCCGAGGGAGACGCCGCCTACAACCCGCTCTCGTACCACAACGGCACCGTCTGGCCCCACGACAATTCCCTGATCGCCGTCGGCCTCGCCCGCTACGGGCGCTGGGCCGAGGCGCAGCGGATCGTCCGGAGGATGCTCACCGCCGCCGGGCACTTCCAGTACCAGCTGCCGGAGGTGTTCGCGGGGCTGGCGCGCCAGGAGACGCCGTTTCCGATTGCCTATCCGACGGCTGCGCGCCCGCAGGCCTGGGCGGCCGGCACGCCCGTGCTGCTGCTGCAGGTGCTGCTCGGCCTGCGGCCCGACCGGGGCCGCCACGCGCTCGAGACGCTGGCGCCGGCCGAGCTGCCCTCGTGGGTCGGCCGCTCGCTGCGGCTGACCGGCGTCCGGGCCTTCGACCGCCAGTGGGACGTGCGCGTCGAGGACTCACACGTCACAGTTGAGGAAGCCTAGGAGTCCCTTTCACGATGAAGCACTGTGCCCCCGGAACGCGCTGGACGGCCCGTGGCGGCGTCCTCAGTCGCGCCCGTATCTCATCCGATACGAACGCTCCCTGCGTCCTTGCCACGAACCCCCCAGCGCGCTCAGGGGACGAGGCCCCATCATGAGAGGATCTCCATGAAAATCGCCATCCTCAGCCCGGTCTGGTTCGCCGTCCCGCCGAGCGGCTACGGCGGGATCGAATGGATCGTCTCGCTGCTCGCCGACGGGCTCGCCGACGCAGGCCACGACGTGACCCTCTTCGCCTCCGGGGACTCGCATACCAAGGCTCACCTCTCCTACGTCTTCGAGCACGCGCCGAGCGAGCAGATCGGAAAGTCGCTCCCGGACCTGCGCCACGCCCTCGCCTGTTTCGACAAGGCACGCGAATTCGACGTCATCAACGACCACTCTGGGCCGCTCGCGGTCGCGCTCGGCGGCCTCGTCGAGACCCCGGTTCTGCACACGGTGCACGGGCCGCTCGAGGGCGACCCCGGACTCGTCTACGAAGGGCTTGGCCAGGTCGCCCCGGCCGTCGGCCTGATCTCGATCTCGCTCAATCAGCGCAACCCGATGCCGGAGCTCAACTGGGCGGGCAACTGCCCGAACGCGCTCGACCTCCAGCTCTACCCGTGCAAGCCGCACATCGGCGACTACCTGCTCTTCCTCGGCCGGATGAGCCCTGACAAGGGCGCGCACCGAGCGATCTGGGTCGCGAAGGAGACCGGGCTGCCGCTGAAGCTCGCGGGCAAGAAGCAGGATCTCAAGGAGCACCGCTACTTCCACGAGTTCGTCGAGCCTCACCTTGTCGACGAGCTCGAGTACCTCGGCGAGGTTACGCACGGCGAGAAGGTGGAGCTGCTCCAGAACGCGCGCGCGACCCTCTTCCCGATCGAGTGGGAGGAGCCCTTCGGGCTCGTCATGATCGAGTCGATGGCCTGCGGGACGCCGGTGATCGCGACGCGTCACGGCGCCGTCCCCGAGGTGATCGAGGACCTTGTCAGCGGAATCATCGTCGACAACTACCGGGAGATGCCCGCGGCGCTCGAGAGCGCCGACGCACTCGAGCCGCTCGAGCTGCGGCGCCACGCCGAGGAGCGCTACGGTCCGGAGCGGATGGTCCAGGACTACCTGCGGGTCTACGAGGCGGCCGTCGCTCGCACCTCGGCCTCGGTGTAGGCGGGCTCCTCGACGCGGCGAAGGGTTCGGACGTCGCGGCTCAGCAGCGCCGCGCCGATCGAGACCAGGCCGACCGCGAGGAATCCCCAGAGCGTGTTGGTGACGCCGAACCGGTCGGCGAGCGGGCCGGCGATCACGAGCCCAAGCGGGATGAAGACAAAGGAGCCGAGCGCGTCGTACGAGTTGACGCGTGAGAGAACGCGTCTGGGGATGTGCTGTTGCAGCGCGGTGATCCAATTGACGCCGAAGATCTCGAGCCCGATTCCTGCGAAGAACGCCACCGTCGCAATCACACCGGTCACCCGCACGCCTGCATAACAGGCGATCTCGCCTGCCGTCGGCAGAAGCGCGAACACCGAGACGAGTAGAGGGCGAGCTGGCCGCCAGCGCAGCGAGAGCAGCCCCCCGGCGATGAAGCCCGCGCTCTGCGCGGCGACGATCGCGCCGTAGGCGGACGCGCCGCCAAGGTAGCGCTTCGCGATCAGCGGTCCGAGTACCGCGAAGCTGGCTGTGGCGACGAGGTTGCCGACGGAGGCGCAGACTACGATCACCCAGAGCCACTCGCGGGAGCGAAACTCATTCCAGCCCTCGACCAGCTCGCGGATGATGGTCTCGCCGCGCTCCACGACGACGCGAGGGATACGGATTTGCACGAGGATCAAGGCGCTTGCGAGGTAGGTGGCCGCGTCGAACGCGATCGCCCAGCCTGGGCCCGCGGCGGCTACGGCGATGCCTCCCAAGCCGGCGCCGATAACCGTGCTGGAGCTCGTGGCGAGCCGGAGCAATGCGTTGGCCGGCTGCAGCAGTTCGGCTTCGACGGTCTCAGGCACGAGGGCCTGCGCGGCGGGAAAGAAGAGAGCGGTCGCCGTGCCGCGGACTGCCGCGAGCGCGGCGAGGTGCCATGGCGCCGCGACGCCGGCCAGGAGCAGTGCTGCGGTCGCGCCCTGGGCCGCGGCGCTGAGCAGGTTGGCCCCGACCATGACGAGATTCCGCGGTAACCGGTCGCCGAGGACACCCCCGACCAGAATGAAGACGATCTGTGGCAGCCAGCCGGCCGCGAGCACGTAGCCGAGGTCCGTCGCCGACCCCGTCAGGTCGAGAACTGCGAAGGCAAGGGCGACTGGAGCAACCGCCGTCCCGAGCAGGGAGACGAGCTCACCTGCGAAGAGCAGGCGGAATGGCTTGCTGCGAAATGCCGCGAGAGCGAGTCTCATGCGCGCGTCCCCGACGTGTCGCCGTCCGCGGACGAGAGGTAGTTCTGCCGCACGTACAGCGGCTCGAAGCCCGCGCGCTCCAGATTTCGGTACGAGCCGCCGGGTTGGCCATCGATCGGCTCGCCGGTTTCGGTGACCAGCGTCTCGCAGCCCGCCTCGCGTCCCGCTTCGATCCGCGCCGCGAGCAGCGCTCCCTGCGCGCCGCGGCGCCGGAACTCGGGAAGCGTCCCACCCGGGCCGACCCAGCCCACCGCGCCGGTGACGAACAATGATCCCGTCGCCGCGGGCTCGTCTCCGTCGAAGGCGACGAAACAGTGCCAACCCTCGCTGTCCGGGAGCCGCTCGAGCAGGGGACGAGTGACCTCGGGCGTCCCGTAGGCGCGCATGAAGACGTCCGCAAAGAGGTCGGCTCGATCGGTTGAGACTGCCTTCACGCGCAACCTCGATCCGAGCAAGTGATCTAAATCATCTGTCAAGTCGGCCCGCCGGGCGAACTTCGTCCAGGCGTAGCCGCGCCGAAAGCCGCGCGCTTCGAGCCACTCCGGAAGCTCGGACGGTTGCGCGTCGGGCGTCAGCGGGATGCCGTAGGCGAGGCCGCGGCGGCTGAAGAAGTTGTCGATCGCGTCGAGGGCCGCTTCCGTCGCCGGCTCGGCGAGGCCGAGCCCGAGGGTGCGGTTGAAGAGCGCCGAGCCCCGCGTCGCCTCGAAGGAGGTGCAGAGCGCGCCTCCGATCTCCGCCTGCTCCTCGCCGCTCAGGAGGCTGCGGAACGCTTCGAGCTCACCGAGCTCGGCCGGCGGGATCACGCAGCCTCGCGCCGACTGTCCCGGGAAGGCAACACCTTTTCAGACTTGCAGAACGCCCCGACAGGCGTCGCGGAATGACGTCGGTCAGCCCGGGGAGCACGAGTCGTCACCGTCGGTGACGCCCGGGAGCTTGCCGAGAATCTCGGCGACCGCGTCGAGGTCTTCGGTCTCGAAGTGCTCTTCGAGCAGCGCACAGATCGAAGCCGTATGGGCGCTCGCAGCCGCCTCGAGCTTCTCGCGGCCGGCGTCCGTGAGCTGCGCGTAGGTCACACGCAGGTCGCTCGAGCAGGACGCTCGCTCGACGAGCCCGGCATCCTCGAGGCCCCGGAGCAGGCGTGTGATGCCCGACGGCGTCAGCAGCAGGTTCCGCGCGAGCTCCACCCGCTTCAATCGCCCGCCCTCGGCGTTCGAGAGCACGAGCAGCGCCTCGAAGTCGTTGATCGTCAGGCCGTGCGCCTCCTGGAGCTCGGCACTCAGCAATCTGGTCGTGAGGGCGTACGCGCGTAGCAGTCTCGTCCACGCCCGGACGGCCGGCTCAATCGCTTGCTCTGTCAAAGTTTGCGTCATCAAGGAATAATGATAGAGTTGTTTGCGTACTCAATAGTACACCACGCAACGAAAGGAGCAAAATACGCCATGAACAGCACTCTGACTATTGCCCCGGCCGGTACCTGGAACCTGGATCCCATTCACTCGCGGGTCGACTTCGAGGTTTCCTACCTCGCCGGGACGTTCAAGGGCCACTTCAACGAGATCGCGGCAGAACTGACCGTCGACGGCGAGCGCGCCACGCTCGAAGGCACGACGAACGTCGCGAGCATCGATGTCAACGAGGAGAACCTCTCCGCTCATCTCCAGTCGCCCGATTTCTTCGACGCCGAGCAGTACCCTGAGCTCCGCTTCACCGCCGACGACATCCGTCTCGACGGTGACGGCCAGGTCTCGGTCGACGGCGAGCTGACGATCAAGGGCGTCACCCGGGGGGTCACAGTGACCGGGACGGTGACCGCGCCGATCGCCGATCCCTACGGGAACGAGCGCATCGGCCTCAACCTGACCACGAAGGTCGACCGCACGAACTTCGGGATCAACTGGAACAACCCGCTCCCGAGCGGCGAGCCGTCGCTCGCGAACGACGTCACCATCCTCGCCGAGCTGCAGTTCGTCAAGCCGGGAGAAGAGACCAGCTAGTGACCCGCATCCTGGGCATCTCAGGCAGCCTCCGCCGCGACTCGCACAACACGAGTTTGTTGCGCGCCGCGGCTGAGGCCGCCGGCCCGGACATCGAGTTCGAGCTCTACGACGGCCTCAAGCAGATTCCGCCGTACGACGAGGACGACGACGTCCATCCGCGCCCGGAGAGCGTCGCGCGCTTGAACGAGGCGATCGCCGCGTCGGACGCGGTGTTCTTCTCCACGCCCGAGTACAACTCCTCGATCCCCGGCCAGCTGAAGAATGCGATCGACTGGGTCTCGCGCCCGGTCGCGACGAACGCGCTTCGGAACAAGCCCGTGGCCGTCGTCGGCGCGAGCACCGGAGGCTTCGGGGCGGTCTGGGCACAAGCGGAGCTGCGAAAGGTGCTGGCGGCCGTCGGCGCGCGCGTCCTTGATCTCGAGCTGCCCGTCCCACATGCGCACACGCGCTTCGAGGACGGCGGGCTGACCGACGACGAGATCCGGACCCGCCTCGAGGAAGCGATCGAGGCCCTGGCCGACGCAGTTCGAGCGCGCGAAGATCTAAGAGCCGCCGTCTGATGCGGATCGACGCCTCGGCAACGGCGATCACGTGGCTACCGTTTGCCGCGCTCGACCGGATTCCGCTGATCCCGCTCGAGCTCGCCGTCGCGCACTACGACGAACCTCCGCCGGAGACCGTTCCGGACATTGACGTTCTTCGCCGCCAGGATGCGTTTCGTGAGGCCAACGAGCTTCGCGCCTGGATCGAGGTCGACGGTGGCGAGGTCGTCGACTACGGGCAGACGGGCAGGAGCCTGATCGGCGACGGGCCGGAGCTCGAGTCGCAGCAGGTCTTCTTCCCTGCTGTCGAGTTTCCGGTTATCCAGCCGGAGCCGGAGGTCGGCGACGGCTGGGTCCGGTTCACGCAGACCGTGGGCGGCCGGATCGGCCTGCCGGCGCACAGGCCTGTCGTCGGCCGTCCCTATTTCCACGTCGGCGCCGTTTCGGCCTGGACGACGCTCGAGCTCCTGATCCACGCGGACGGGACGAGCGAGACCAGGCTCGCCGCCGCGAGCCCGTTTCCCCGCCACTCGCTCTACGCCGCCGACCGGCGGCTCGTTGGTGTCTTCGGGGCGGACGAGTTCGAGCTCGGCGACGGTACGCCGTGGGGCGACGAGGGGACGCCGTCCTTTGCCGCCGCAGTGGAATCGGAGCTTGAACGCAGGCTCGCGACCTCGATCCTCCGCGACGGCGCGAAGCTCGTTCGGCGTCGCGTGGCACGAGGCGAGACGCTCGTCGAGCAGGGAGAGCCGGGTCGCGACCTCTTCGTGCTCCTCGAGGGAGTATTCGACGTCGAGATCGACGGCGAGGTCGTCGCGCAGGTCGGTTCGGGTGCGATCCTGGGGGAGCAGGCGGTGCTTGGAGACGGCCGTCGCACGGCAACCCTGCGCGCGGTGCGCTCGTCGCGGGTCGCGGTGGTCGGTTCGGACGCGATCAGCAGGCCGGACCTCGCCGAGATCTCGGCGTCCCACGCGAGGCCTGCGCCGGAGCGGTCGTAGTCCAGCTGGCGGGGGGTATTTGACGCGGCTCAGCCGAGCTGCCTGGGGACGACGTAGTCGACGAGCTCGGCATCGCCGGGGCCGAGAACGGCCCAGGTCTCGCTGTCGACAACGAGTGTGGCGAGCGCGCCGGTCGGGAATTTCTCCTCGAGCCGCGGCAGCTCGGCGCCCCGAGAAGCAAGGGTACGGGCGAGCTCGTGGAGGCCGGGGTTGTGCCCGATCAGCATCACCGAATCGACAGACTCGGGAAGCGCCTGGAGCCGCTGGAGCAGTTCTCCTTCCGAGGCGGCGTAGAGCTGTGGCTCGAGCTCAAACGACGACCGCTTGCCGAGCGAAGACTCGATTGCCTCGAGCGTCTGGCGAGTGCGAAGCGACGGAGAGCAGAGGACGAGCGCGGGACGGATTTTCTTCTGTTGTATGTACTTGGCGATCCTCCGCGAGGCGCGCTCGCCACGCGGCGCGAGCGGGCGATCGAGGTCGGCAAGGGTCGGATCCGACCAGCTCGACTTGCCGTGTCGAAGCAGAATGATCGTTCGCACCCGCCCGGACCGTGCCCAAAACGGGCGATCGACGTCAAGCGCGTAGTCTGCATCTGGAACGGGCTTTGCCCATGTTCGAGATCGGCAACAATCTCCGCGCGGCGCGGATACGTCAGAAGTTGGAGCTGTCCCAAGCCGAGGGCGACACGCGGATCCGTGCCAAGTACCTCAGGGCACTCGAGGACGAACGCTTCGAGGTCCTACCCGGCCCTGCCTATACGAAAGGGTTCCTCCGCACGTACGCGGACTACCTCGGTCTCGAGGGACAGCGCTTCGTTGAGGAGTACAACGCACGCCTCGCCCCTGAGGAGGAGCCGGCGGCACCCCCTCAGCTTAGGATTCGACGCCGCCGCCGGTTCGTCCCTGCACCGCGGCTGCTCGCCGTGGCAGTGCTGGCGGCCGGCATCGCCGTCGTCGCCTGGCGGCTCTCGAGCAACGGTGGCCACCACCCCACCGCCGCGCCCCCGCCTACTCAGACCCGCACGACAACGCGGGCGGCTCTTCCAACTACGCCCCCCGCGGCCAGGCAGCCGCCGACGGTCGCTCGGATCGTGCTGGTGGCGAGGCGAGGTCGCTGTTGGCTCTCAGTGCACCAGGGCTCGGCGACCGGGAGATTGGTCTACGAGAGGACGCTCGAGCAGGGTCGAACGGCCCACTTCGTTTCGACGCGACTCTGGATCCGTGTCGGCGCCCCGTGGAACGTGGACGCAACCTTGAACGGCAAGGCGGTTCAACTGCCGGCCGCGACCGGCGATGTCGTCGTCACCCCGGCCGGCCTCAGCGCAACCCCAGGCTGACGTCGGGCTCAGGGCCAGCGGAAGCCGACTTGGCGCGAATGGTCGGCTCTTGAGTATCGCCTCAGACGGGCGCACAATGGACGTTCTAGGTCCGGGGCAGGGGCCTCCCCTCTCCCTGGCGCCCTGCGGCACTCACCGTCTAGGCGCGAAAGCCCCTGTCCCGGCTCTCAAAGATGATCTCGAACGCTGGATTCGACGGCTTCCCCCGTAGGTCTGACATTGCCCGAACGTTCGGGTGGCAGAGGCGGATGTCTACGGGTTCTCGAAATCAAAGGCCGGCGGCGGCCTGTTGACAGACCTTCCGTCCGAACCTACAAGGAGGGTATTGCGGCTCGCAGTCCAGGGTTCACTCATGAAAGGGGATGACGTGGAGGAGTCGCAGCTCAGAATCTCATCAACTACCGCCGCCGACGACGAGTGCGTGGAGTTCTGGCCCGCTGGTGCCTTGGCGAAAGGTCAGTTCTCCTGCACCGCCTGTGGGAACCGCGTAACCGTGCACCAAGTACTCCCGCGCTGCAGCGTGTGCGGCGAGCGGCTCTGGGAGGCCGAGTGGAGTCCCTTCGCGCGGGCTGATACGCCGCGCTAAGCTCGCCTAGCGCCTACAAACGTCATCAGCTGGTCCCGCAAACGCGGAGGGGGACTTCGCTTGACGCGATTCTGGGGACTCTTGGCCACCGCGGTTTTGGCTGCCGCGATTGTGCTCGCGCTTGCACCGGCCGACGCGCTCGCAACGCACGTGAGCTGCGGCGACACGATCACCACCGACACGACGCTGGACAGCGATTTGATCGACTGCCCGGGCAACGGGATCGTGATCGGCGCGGACAACATCACGCTCGATCTCAACGGCCATACGATCGACGGAACAAGCTCATCGGGGGACGGGGTCGCGAACGTGAGTCATCTCGGGGCCACGATCGAGGGCGGAACGATTCAAGGCTTTAGCGTTGGCGTTAGGTTGGGAACCTGCAGCCCGGCCACGGGGTGCCCTTCAGGAGACATCCTTCCTGGTGCCGACGGGAACACGGTACGGAGCCTCACGATTTCGGGGAACGGGGTAGCCGTCGTCTTGGCGAAGACAGCTCACAACGTGATCCGAAAGAACCAGCTGCTGGACAACCGCTTCGGGATATTCGTCGGCAGCGACCGCTTCGTGTTGACCCAGGACACGCTGATCGAGAAGAACGTGATATCGACGACCGTCGGCGCGGCAATCACCACGGATCGAACGCAAGCTGAGACCTCTGTGATTCCTAAGACGACGGCATCGAGATCGATAGTGGTGGCGCCATCCCCGGAAACAGCGTTGTGCTGACCCGGAACACGGCGAACGACAACGGCGACTTCGGTATCGAGGCTGTCCCCGGCGTTACGGATGGCGGCGGCAACAAGGCATCCGGCAACGGCAATCCGTTGCAGTGCCTGAACGTGTTCTACAGATAGTCGGCGAGAGCTTCGCGGCCACTGGCGGCTTAACGCAAGAGCAATGTGACGTTAACGGCGCCGCAACGCCAACGGCTTAGTCTCGGGCATTCCATTCAACTGCTCGCACGCGAGCAGGAGTCTGAGGAAGGGATCTGCGAATCCCATCCTCGAGCGAAGCGGCCCGGATGCCTGCCCCGGGCCGTTTCGCGAGTTGGGACACATGGGGTAAGCCTCAGAACAAGGGATCGGTACAGCAGATGAAGCGGTCGATTCCTTACGTGCGCACACACCTGTGCGTATCCCTGTGGCCCTATTCGAGATCGGAACCATCGTCAGTTACCAAGGGCGGCTCTACGTTGTCCTCGGCGTCACGCCGATGAGCGTCAGACCTGCCGTGCTCGAGCTTGAGGACACCGAGAATGGAAGCATCCGCCGAGTACGAGTGGACGATTCCGAGCTCGTCGTCGGAGTCACGAAAAGGCCTCCAGCCGACGACGCATGATCAAGGTGAAGGCCTAGACACCTCGCTCGTCGTCAAGCTGTAGTCGGCCGCTGAGCGGCTTAACGTGTCAGCTCTTCGAAAGCGTGGAATCACCTATTCGTGCAACTGCTTTCCCATCTCGCCGACGCGGATATCCGGCGCTACGTGACTGGAACTGTGGATCCGGAAACGGAACGGCACGTGAGGGTCTGCGTCTGCTGCGCACTTCGGCTTGCGGATGCCGCGATGCAGGCCTATTGGTGGGAACGGCGCGGGCCCCTCGGCCGTCTCGTGCGGTTGAACAACACCCAGGCGGTCGACGAACTACTCACCGAAATCGCGAGGGAACAGCGACGTGACGCTGCCTGACCTCAATCAAGCAGTCTCGGTGCGACGCTTGTCCCAATAGCGCCGGAGCCCGGCATAGGACTGCCAGGGCGGCATCGCCTGAACGTACGGCGGCGCGTCGTCGCCGAGCTCCGCCAGCGCGGCCGCCTCGAACTCCTCCTCGGTGGTTCCGTCTCCAACGAGGGCGGTCCAAGACCGCAGTCGCCGGCGCAGCTCGGCGAGGTGCTCACGTGGGTCGTCGGCGACGCCGAAGTGGATCAGGGCGAGGCGCTCTGGAGCACGCCGTTCGAGCTCGTCCAGCGTCGACTCCCAGACCGCGAGGTCGAACTCGGGCGGCGGCGTTGGCGGGAACACAAACGCGCTTGGTTGGATCCTGACGCCCGCCGCGTCGCCCGCGTACAGCGTTCCGTCACTGTCGAGGTAACAGACGTGGTGGGAGGCATGCCCGGGGGAGGGAAAGCAGTCGAGGCCGACCACGCGGTCGCCGGTCCCCCGCACGTTCTCCTGCGGCACGGACGCCAGCTCGCCCCAGAAGGTGTCGAACTCGTCGCCGTAGAGTCGGCGCGCGCTCTGCTCCAACCGGCTCGGGTCGACGAGATGCGGCGCGCCGATCGGCGAGACGTGCACCTGCAGCTTCGGGTGCTCGCGCACGAGCACTCCTGCCGCGCCCGCGTGGTCGAGGTGGATGTGCGAGAGCAGCAGGTGCGGCACGTCCTGCAGTTCCAGTCCACGCCGCTGCAGGCCCGCCTTCAGGGCCGGCACGCAGGTGGTCGGCCCGCAGTCGAAGAGCGCCGGGCCGTCGGCTGTGTCCAGCAGGTAGGTGCCGATCACGCGCTCGCGGCCGAGATGGAGCAGGTCGAGCGGCTCGGGCGGCACGCGCCCGGTTATGCCCCATCCAGCGGCATTACTGGAGGGGCACTAGGCGCCGGTGGTTGCAACCGAGACCGCCAGTGCGACCTCGAGGTCGGCGAGCAAGTCTTCCGGCGCCTCGAGCCCGACCGAAAGCCGGATCAGGTTCGGCGGCGCCGCGAAGGGCGATTCGGCAGTCGACATGTGCGTCATCAACGCGGGGATCTCGATCAGGCTCTCGACCCCGCCGAGGCTCTCCGCGAGCTTCCAGATCTTCGTCCGCTCGACGAGGGCGACCGCCTCGTCCTCCGACTCGACGAGAAACGAGATCATCCCTCCGAAGTCGCGCATCTGCCGTGAGGCGATCGCATGACCCGGATGGTGAGGCAGCCCCGGGTAGAGCACCTTTTCGACGCGGGGGTGCCGGTCGAGGTAGCCGGCAATCGCCTGTGCGTTGTCGCAGTGCTGGCGCATCCGCACCGCCAGCGTCTTCGCCCCACGGAGAACGAGCCAGCAGTCGAGCGGACCGGGAACCGCGCCCAGTGACTTCTGCAGGAAGTAGAGACGCTCGGCGACCGTGGGATCGCTCGTGGCGACGAAGCCGCCGATCAGATCGGAGTGGCCGCCGAGGTACTTGGTCGTCGAGTGCAGGACGACGTCTGCGCCGAGCGAGAGCGGCTGCTGCAGGTAGGGGGAGGCGAACGTGTTGTCGACCACGACCATCGCGCCGGCCTCGTGTGCCGCCTCGGCCGCGGCCCGAATGTCGACCACGTTCATGAGCGGATTCGTCGGCGTCTCGAGCCAGACGATCCGTGTCCGCTCGTCCAGGTGCGCCGCGAGATTCTCGTTGATCTCGTCGTGCGAGACCCATTCAAAGACGTAGCCCTTCGGCTCGTAGACCTGGGCGAACATCCGGTAGACGCCGCCGTAGACGTCGTTGACCGCGACGACGCGGTCACCGGGGTTGATCAGATGCATCAGCGTGGTCGCCGCCCCCAGGCCGGAGGCGAAGGCAACGCCGTGCTCCGCTCCCTCGAGCGAGGCCAGGCACGTCTCGAGCGCGCTCCGCGTCGGGTTCGAGGCGCGCGAGTAGTCGTAGCCCTTGTTCTCGCCGACCGCGCTCTGGAGGTAGGTCGAGGTTTGATGGATCGGCACCGTCAAGGCGCCGGTCGTGGGATCGGGCTCCTGACCGGCGTGGATCGCGCGGGTCTCGAACTCCATACGCTCGATTCTAGTTGCGGCGGTTTGCCACGCCGGCCCGGTTCCTAGTAACTGAAGGGCTTCGCCACCATGTCGAAGACGATCAGGAACATCAGCGCGACATCCACTCGGACGACGAGCAGGATGCGCCGCAGCCTCGCCTGCACCTCGGGTGCCTGCGGCCCGTGCTCGGCCGCAGCTTTGTTCAGCCGCTTCGATTCGGGTCCGAGAAACAAGATCCCGGTCGCAGCCGACATCGCCCAGGCGACGAGGCCGAAGATGATCCAGAACTGGTTGTACGGGATGTCGCCGTTGGAGGTCATCGCGATCGCGAAGCCGAGGACGACGAACGACATCACCGGGAAGAGGCGGCCGGCGACCGTCTCAGCCCAGTGGCCGATCTGAAGCAGCTGGTCGTCGTCGTTCGCGAGCTCGGCGAGCAGCGCGATGATCGTGATGAACAGGCCGCCGCCGACCCAGACCACGGCCGCGCCGACGTGAAGCATCTTGAAGACGAAGTACCAGGGCGTGTTCGCCGCGAAGACGATCGAGACGACGACGAGCGTCAGCGCGATCACCGACGTCACAATGAAAGACGTGCGGCGGCTTTCCGCGCTCGGTGCAGCGACTACCTGTTCCATGTATGTGACCTCTCCCTCGGACGAAATGACTCGGACCGAGGCGGGATTTTTGACGGGGTTAGGCAGAACCCTTCAAGGCAGGGTCGACGTCCGCTGGCTCACCGGCCGGGTTTGAACGGACGCCCCGGCGAAGCCGGGACGTCCTCCAATCGGCGTCGCAAGCGAACGCCTCAGGTGACGGTTACTACCCGCTCAGCGCCTTCTCCGCGGTAGTCCGGACCGAGCTTCTCCTCGAGCGTCCGCTCGAGCTCGCCGTTCTGGGCGAGCTCCTCGACGATGTCGGCGCCGCCGATCAGCTCGCCGCGGACGAAGACCTGCGGGATCGTAGGCCAGCTCGACACCGCAGAGAGCTCCTGGCGGATCCGAGGGTCGGGCAGGACGTCGACCGCCGTCACGGGTGCACCGGCCGCGCGGAGCGCGTCGAGCGCGCGCGAGGAGTTCCCGCACATGACGAACTGGGGGGTCCCCTTCATGAACAGGGCGACGTCCTCGGACTGGATCACGTTCTCGATCTGCTCGCGAAGCTCGCTCACTGACTCCCTTTCGTTTGGATGCGCAACTCGTGAATCGTGCCATCGCCGAGGGGGGCTGCGAGAGCCTGATTGACCAGCCGGTGCTGCTCGATCAGCGGCAAGCCGTCGAAGCGCGCGCTCGCAACCGTGACCTGGAAGTGATCGCCGCCGCCGGTGCGATCCTGGACGTCCACCTCCGAGCCTGGAAAGGCCTGCTCGAGCAGGCTTCGCAAACGGTCAACTGCCATTGTCAGCTTCCCGAATTTCCGCGCTGGTGGGCGAGAAACTCGAGCAGGTCGGAGCGGGTGATCACGCCGACCGGCCGCCCTTGTCGGGCGACGACCACCGCATTCGTACGTCCGGTCAGTGTCGGGAAGACCTCGTCGAGCGAATCGGCGGCGTCGATCGTCGCCAGGGGCGGCTGCATCGCCTTGGCGACGTCCTCGTGCAGCGCGTCCGGGTTCTTGAATACGCGGTCGAGCAGGTCCCGGTCCTGGAGCGAGCCGACGACGTCGGCCAGCGACTCCGAGGCGCCGTTGCGTACGACCGGGAGCTGGGAGATCGAGTAGCGCTGCATCAGCTCGATCGCCTCGCCGACCTTCTGGTGCGAGCCGATGACGATGAATTCCGGCACCCCGGGCTCCTCGCCGCGCTTTGCCTGCAGAACCGCGCCGACGGTCGGAGCCGGCGTCCGCCGCTCGAGGAAGCCGTGGTCGAGCATCCAGTTGTCGTCGTAGAACTTCGACAGGTAGTTGCGTCCGGTGTCGGGGATGATCGTCAGGATTTGAGCGTCGGGGCCGAGCCGCGCGGCAATTTGAAGTGCCGCCCACACCGTCGTCCCGGCCGAGCCGCCGGCGAGGATGCCCTCTTCTCGCGCGAGCCTGCGCGCGGTCAGGAACGAGTCGCGGTCAGAGACCCGGATCCACTCGTCGACGACCTCGGGATCCATGGTCTGCGGCCAGCTGTCCTTGCCGATTCCCTCGACCAGGTACGGGTGGACGTCTGCCTCCTCCTGCGCTGTGTAGACCGAGCCCTCGGGGTCGGCCCCGACGATCAGGATCTCGGGCTTGCGTTCCTTGAAGAAGCGCCCGACGCCGGAGATCGTGCCGCCGGTGCCCACGGAGATCACGATCGCGGCCAGCTCGCCGCCGGTCTGCTCCAAGATCTCCGGCCCGGTCACCTCGTAGTGGGCGTCGGGATTCGCCATGTTCGAGTACTGGTCGGGCTTGAAGCCGCCGGGGATCTCCTCCGCGAGCCGGTCGGAGACCGAGTAGTAGCTCTCCGGCGAATCCGGCGGCACGGCGGTCGGGCAGATCACGACCTCGGCGCCGTAAGCGCGCAGCAGCGCGATCTTCTCCTGGCTCATCTTGTCGGGCATCACGAAGATGCAGCGGTAGCCCTTGATCGCGGCGGCGATGGCGAGGCCGACGCCGGTGTTGCCCGAGGTCGGCTCGACGATCGTGCCGCCCGGCCGGAGCTTTCCTTCTCGCTCGGCCGCCTCGATCATCGGCAGACCGATCCGGTCCTTGACCGACCCTCCTGGATTCAGGTGCTCGAGCTTCGCGAGCAGCGTGGGCTCGATGCCCTGCCCGAGCTTGTCGAGCCGGGCGATCGGGGTCCTACCGACGAGGTCGAGCAGTGCGGGGTATTCACGGGCCATTCGCCCGCGAAGCTTAGACAGCCACCTCGGCCGGCTCCTGCTCGACGACGTCTTCCCTGCGGACCCCGCGCAACAGGATGAACGCGGCCACCGCGCCAATCAGCGCCAGTGCGATCAGCGCCCAGAACGCGTCCTGGTAGCCCGACACGAACCCTGCGGGGGTGAACCCGAGGTCCTTGGCCTTGGTCCTGAAGATGGTCGTTGCGATCGCAATCCCGATTGCTCCGCCGATCTGCTGGCTCGTGTTGATCAGGCCGGAGGCGAGGCCGGCTTCACGCGGAGCGACCTGGGCGAGGGCCGCGATGGTCACCGGGACGAACGCGAACGCGAGCCCGAGCGCGAAGGCGAGGTAGGCCGGGAGGAGATCCGGCCAGTAGTGGCCGTGGAGGGGGATCTGGGTGTATTGCACCATCGACGCCGCGAGGACCAGGAGCCCGGCGACGATGACCGGCCGCGGTCCGAACCTCGTCGTCAGAGCCTGCGCAACGCCGGCCCAGATCACCGTCGTCCCGGCGGTCGCAAGGAACGTGACGCCCGTTTTCAGTGCCGACCAGTGCAGAGTCTCCTGGACGTAAAAAGTCAGAACGAAGAAGTCGGCGAAGATCACGGAACCGAGCAGGAACCCGACGACGTTCGCCCCCAGGAGCGAGCGGATCCGGAAGATGCTGAACGGCATCAGCGGGGCGCGGCCGCGTAGTTCGATCAGCACGAATGCGGCGAGGATGACCGCCGAGGCGATCAGCAGCAGGATCGTTCGCGCCGAACCCCAGCCGACGTCCGGGGCCTTCGAGATCGCGTAGACCAACAGCGCCAACCCGCCCGTGACGGTCACCGCCCCGGCGGCGTCGAAGCGGCGGTCGGGCATGTCGGCCCGGCTCTCCGGGACGAAGATCGGCGTCAGTGCGAAGACCAGCGCGCCGACGGGGACGTTGACGAAGAAGATCCATTCCCAGCCGAGGTACTTGGTCAGGATCCCACCGAAGAGGACGCCGGCTGCGGCGCCCGAGCCGCCGAGCGCGCCCCAGATCCCGAGCGCCTTGTTTCGGTCTGCCCCCTCCTCGAAAGTTGTGCTCACGATCGAAAGTGCAGCCGGCGAGATGATCGCGGCGCCGACTCCCTGCACCGCACGCGCGGCGATCAGGACGCCGATGCTCCCCGCGAGGCCACAGATGAGGGAGGCGAGGGTGAAGAGCGTCAACCCGACGAGGAAGATCAGGCGCCGTCCGAGCAGGTCGGCCATCCGACCACCGAGCAGCAGGAACCCTCCGAACGTGATCGAGTAGGCAATCAGCACCCATTGCACGGTCGCCGGGGTCGTGTGCAGCTTGAGCTGGATCGACGGGATCGCGACGTTGACGATCGCGACGTCGAGGACGGTCATGAAGAACGCTGCGCCGACGACGGCCAGCGTCAGCCAGCGGCGCGGGTTTGGTGCGGCGACGACGGTCTCGGTCACTTATTCCTCCCTTGTCACGACCTAGACGAACACAACGCGTTCAAATCGACAGCGATTCCGCCTCAGGGCAATTGCCAGAAGCTACCGATTAGGCCGAGGCGGTCAAGGGTCGCCTGGTTCTGCGCGCGGGTACGCGGCCGCCAGTCGGGCGCGAGCCTGGCGCTCCACCAGGCGTGGGCGAGCTCGGAGAGCTTCCCGGCGCTGATCGTCGCTCCGGACTCGTAGCAGTTCTGTTCGAGCCATCGTCCTACGTGCTCTTCCGACCGGAAGAGGTTCATCGTGCTTCAGGTGAAGACGATGTCGTCCCACCAATGCGCGGCCGGCACCGCGACGTGGAAGACGTGCTCGTCGGGGATGGGGCGCTCGTTTCGGATCTCGATCTCGATCGGTTCGCCGCAGTCGGGGCACGTGCTCGAGACGCGGCCGTCTACGTGCAAGGCCGCGGGGATGCCGAAGGCGTCCCAGGCGCAGTTTCCGAACCACGAGCGGCCGCCGGCCTCGACTCGGTGCGGCGTCGGCACGGCCGAGAACGGGTTCGCCATCCGGATCTCCGCTCGGTCCGGCTCGAGCACGAGCGCGTGGGCTCCGTGGAGGCGGCGGAGCGCCGGCTCGGCCTCGTCGCCGAGGTCGTCCTGCAGCTCGGCGAGCGTTGGCGCCCGGCCGAGCTCGACGAAGCGCCGGTAAACGTGGTTGCGGATCCAGAGGTCGTGGTCGTCCATCAGCCTGCGGCCTGGCTCGTGCGGGCGTGTCCCTGTGCCAGGCACGAGGACACGGCGGGAGAGGACAAAACGCCTGCATCTGAAGGGCTTGTGGGCGAGCCACGGGGCATGTCCGCAGTCCGATTTGGTGCCAGGCACAAGGCCATGTCTCGAGAAGCTAGCGGTCAGGCGCGGCGGTCGTGAACGCCCAGGTCCCTACGCGATGGACGACGCGACAAATGCCTCGAACAGTGGTACAAGGACGGAGACGCATCGGCACAGGAGGGAGGTCACATGCATCGAGCCTTGACCCTCATCGCCGTCGCCGCGGCGGCGCTTGCGCTCGGAACTGCTCCAGCGACTGCGGCCACGCAGCACCAGCTTGTCGGTATCGAGGTGAACAGCTCGCCGGCGACGTTCGTCGGCACGCTTGTCGATCAGGCGGGGACGTGGAATGCGACGATCCTGCACAACCCGCTCAACACGAGTCCCGGCGGAACGACGTCGATTACCGGCGGTTCCTTCTCGATTACTACGTTCAGGCCGTACGCGGTGGTCCGTGGAACGATCGTCGGCGGCCAGATCACCGCTCGACCGGTGACGATCTTCAACGCATGGTCGTGCAGGCAGCGCTTCGGCGTCGCCGGCGCGCTCACGTCGGGATCCTTTGGAGGCGTGCTCACGCACTACGGGTTCCCCAACGAAGGGGCTTGCGTCCCTGTGGCCGCAACCTTCGTCGGCTCAGTGACTCTCTAGGCGCGTAAGGAGGGTTTGACGAAATACAGTCTGTGCCGCCGGGCCGCGCTGCTCGCCCACCAGCTCCGCTCTGTTTACGCAGTCGCGCCCATATCTATGGATATGGACGCTCCCTGCGTCCTCCCCAGGGAACGAGCATCGCACCCCTGCGACGAGTGGTATTCCGTCAAACCCTCCTAATGGCGGAAGTGCCGACGATGGGTGAACACCATCGTCGCGCCCGCCTGCTCGACCGCGGCGATCACTTCCTCGTCGCGCTTGGAGCCGCCCGGCTGGATGAACGCCGAGGCGCCGGCGCGGAGGGCGAGCTCAGGCCCGTCAGCGAACGGGAAGAACGCATCGGAGGCCAGGACCGCGTCCTGCAGCGGATGCCCGTGCTCGCGCGCCTTCTCGAGGGCCAGCCGCACCGAGTCGACGCGGCTCATCTGGCCAGCGCCGATCCCCAACGTCTGCAGGTCGCGCGCGAGCACGATCGCGTTCGAGGTCACCTGCTTGCAGACGCGCCAGGCGAAGAGAAGGTCGCCCCAAAGCGCCTCGCTCGCCGAGCCGCACACGATCTCCATCCCCGCTCGGTCCTCGATGTCCCAGTCCCGGTCCTGGACGAGCAGTCCGCCGAGAACGCGCTTGAAGTCCCGCTCTCCTGCGGCATCGCGCCGCCGCTCCCGGTCGACGAGGATGCGCGTCGCCGGCTTTTGGGCCAGCGTCTCGAAGGCACCGTCCGCGTAACCGGGCGCGAACAGCACCTCCACGAACTGCCCGACGATCAGGTCGGCGAGCTCCTCGGAGACGGGCCGGTTCAGGGCGACGACGCCGCCGTAGGCGGAAACCGGATCGGCGGCGAGCGCGCGCTCGTAGGCGTGCTCGATCGAGCCTGCGACCGATACACCGCAGGGGTTCGCGTGCTTGACGATCACGCACGCGGGGAGCTCGAACTCACGCAGGCAGAGCCGCGCGGCGTTCAGGTCGTTGAGGTTGTTGAACGAGAGCTCGCGGCCGTGTAGCTGCTCGACCTGCGAGAGCAGGTGGCGCCGGGCGCCGATCTCCGCGTAGTAGGCCGCGCGCTGGTGAGGGTTCTCGCCGTAGGAGAGGTCGAGTGCTTTCTCGAAAGCCGGGATCAGACGGTCGGGGAACGTAGTGCGGTCCATGAACCACGCCGCGATCGAGGCCTCGTAGGCGGCGGTGACCGAGAACGCCTCCGCCGCGAGCTCGCGCCGCGTCTCGAGCGAGAGCTCGCCGCCGCTCCGCAGCTCTTCCAGCACCCGCTCGTACTGGGGCCCGCGGGAGACCGGCACGACGTGGGCGAAGTTCTTCGCCGCCGCACGCAGCATTGCCGGGCCGCCGATGTCGATCACCTCGACCGCGTCCTCCTCGCGAACGCCGTGCTTGGCGACCGTCTCGCGGAACGGGTAGAGGTTGACGCAGACCAGGTCGAGCGGCTGGATTTCCTGCTCCTCGAGCGCCGAGAGATCATCCGGCTCGTCGCGCCTAGCCAGGATCGCCGCATGGATCCGCGGGTGCAACGTCTTGACGCGGCCGCCGAGCAGCTCCGGAACCTGCGTAATCTCCTCGATCCGCGTCACGGGGATCCCCATCTCCTCGAGATAGGTGCTCGTGCCGCCACTGGAGACGATCTCCGCACCGAGGTCGACCAGGCCCTGGGCGAACTCGTCCAGGCCGGACTTGTCGTAGACCGAGATCAGGGCGCGTTTGATCACGCGGCCCCCACGGGCGACCTGAGCTTTCCCTCCAAGAAGAGCCGGACCGCGGCCGGCAGCAGCCGGTGCTCGACTGCCTGGATCCGAGCGTGGAGCGTCTTGGGCGTGTCGCCCTCGCGGATCTCGACCGCCTCCTGCAGCACGATCGGGCCCGTGTCGATGCCCTCGTCGACGAAATGCACGGTTGCGCCGGTCACCTTGACCCCGTGGGCGAGCGCGTCTTCCACCGCGTGCGCGCCGGGGAACGCAGGCAGCAGGGATGGGTGGATGTTCAGAATCCGACCCGGAAAGCGCTCGAGGAACGGCGTCGTCAGCAGCTGCATGTAGCCGGCGAGGACGACGAGCTCGACGCCTCGCTCGGCGAGCCACTCAGCCAGCTCCTCGTCCCGGCGCTCCCGGGAGTCGAACTCGACCGTAGGGAAGGCGCCCGCGTCGATTCCGGCCTTCGCGGCCCGGTCGAGCGCTTTCGCTTTCGTGTTGTTCGAGGCGACCGCGACGACCGGCAAGTCCGCGTCGAGCAGCGCTTGCAGGTTCGTTCCCTCGCCGCTGACGAGGACGCCGATCACCGGATCTCGCCGATCACGAGCTCCCCCGCGGCTTGATCTGCGGGCACGACCGCGCAGAAGCCGATCCCGAGGTTGAAGACGTTTCGCAACTCCGCCTCGTCCACATGCCGCGCGAGCCAGTCGAAAACCGTCGGCCGCTCCCACGCGTCCCAATCGATCACGGCCTCGCGCCCTTCCGGGAGCACGCGCGAGAGGTTGCCGAGAATGCCGCCACCGGTGACGTGAGCGAACGCGTGCACATCGGCGCGGCCGACAAGCTCCTCCACAAGGGCCTGGTAGAGCACTGTCGGCGCCAGCAGATCCGGACCGTCATAGGGCTCGTCCGCGAGGACACGCCGGACGAGCGTGAAGCCGTTCGCGTGCACGCCCGCGGACTTCCAGCCGATCACGACGTCGCCGGCCTGCACTTTGGAGCCGTCCACCGCGGCCTCACTATCAACGATGCCGACGCACGTTCCGGCGAAGTCCAGCTCCTCTTCGCGATAGATGCCGGGCAGCTCGGCCGTCTCGCCGCCGAGCAGCGCGCAGCGAGCTTCGCGACAGACGTCGGCGGCTCCCTCGACCAGCTCGGCGACGTCGTCGAGATCGATCGCGTTCGCGGCGACGTAGTCGAGCAGGAAGAGCGGCGTGGCACCAGTCGTCAGGACGTCGTTGATGCAGTGCGCCGCAAGGTCCCGGCCTCCGTCGCGGAGTCGGCCGCCTTCCCGCAGCAGGATCAGCTTCGTGCCGACCCCATCGGTCGACGCGGCGAGAAGTCGCTCGTCGTCCAGTGGGTAGAGGCCCGCGAAGGCGCCAAACCCCTTCGCGCCCGTCGACTCGACCGCGTTCCGCAGCCGTTCGACCACGGCCTCGGCCGCCGTGAGCGAGACCCCGGCCTCGGCGTAGGTCTTGCGGCTCACGAGCCGAGTTTAAGCGGCCTCTCGGTCATGCGAAAAGCTCGCCGTCGAGCTGCGGCCGGCCCGGCGGTCCGCCCTCGACGAAGCGCACGAATGCGTCCCCGACGTGGACGCTCTGGTCGTCCACCACGGAGTCGAGCAGCTGGGCGAGAGCGCTTGCCTGCGCGGCCGGGTTCTCGGCCTTCAATCGGAGGCCGGCGAGGCGCATCGTCTCTCCCTCGCCGAGCAATTCCTCGATCCACTCCCGCGGTGGGTGGATCTCGACCCGATAACCGGCGCCGGTGGCGACGAAGGTGCGGCGGCCTGGGTATTCCTGGACGCGCAGCTCGAAGCGCTGCGCCCGTTCCATCACCTCGATGAACTCGTCCTCGTCGAGGGCGAAGCCGACGTGGTCGATGCGGGGGAGGTCCCACTGCCCGGGCTGGACGACGATGTTGACGGCGCCGCGCTCGAGCTCCGAGAGGCGCAGCCGAAAGCCGAGCTGGTCGAGCTCCTCCCACGGCACGCCGGCCTCGAAATGGGTCTGCTCGTCCCCGATCCGCCCATAACGCGCGACGAGCTGGAAGCCGAGCTTGGCGATGTAGCGCGCCTCGACGTCGCGCACCTTGCTCGTCACCAGGTGGTAGTGGAAGAGCTGCACGCCGACTACGCTAGACCCTGGTGCTGCTGTACCACGTGTGGGTCGGCCCAAACGGGCCGTCGCTGCTGACGAGCTGGGCACTCGAGCCCTGGCAGCTCGTACCGGCGGCGCTGCTGGCTTTCCTCTACGGCAAGCGGACGAGGACGCTGCGCCTCAGGGGAACGCCTGTCCCTGGGTGGCGGCGGTTCGTCTTCTGGACCGGCTTCGCGCTCGTGCTCATCGCGCTCGTCTCGCCGATCGATGCGTTCGCCTCCGAGCTCTTCTTCATGCACATGCTCCAACACGTCCTGATCGGCGATCTCGCGCCGCTCTGCTTCGTGGTCGGGCTGACGGGGCCGGTGCTGCAGCCGCTGCTGCGCTTCCACTGGGTCAACAGCCTCCGCTTTCTGACCCATCCTGCGGTCGCCCTGCCGCTCTGGGCCTACAACCTTGTGCTCTGGCACATCCCGTTCATGTACCAGGCGGCGCTGCACAACCCGAGCGTCCATGCCTTCGAGCACATCTGCTTCTTCTCCTACGGCGCCTTGATGTGGTCGCCCATTGTCGAGACGCTGCCGGGGCCGGAGTGGTTCGGCACCGGCTTCAAGCTCGGCTACATCGCGCTGGTGCGGCTGTTCGAGACCGCGTTCGGAAACGTCTTCCTCTGGTCGGGGACGGTCTTCTACCCGTACTACGTCCAGGCCGATCCGCGCTGGGGAATCACGCCGCTCCACGATCAGGCGCTCGCGGGGACGGTGATGATGATCGAGGGCTCGCTTGTCACCGTCGCCGCGCTCGCGTGGCTGTTCCTGCGGCTGGCTGCGGAAGGGGAGCTGCGGCAGGAGCTGCTGGAACGCGGGCTGGATCCTCGTGCGGTTCGCCGCGCTGTTCGCTACGGCAGGGGGCAGGAGCTTTCCGAGCCGCGCTGAACCTTGGTGCGGCAGGTTCTGCGCAGAAAGGAGAACGCTGATGTCTACGACTCCGACCGAGCCGGGCGGAACGCGTCCCCCGATGGGCGGGGTGGCGCCTGGGATGTGGGGAGGCGCCCGGATGCCGATCCCCGGCAACGCCGAGTTCGCCGTCTACTTCCTGATCGAGGTGATCTTCGCGATCATCTGGATCGCTGCCGAAAGTGTGAACACGCACGACTGGGTCTGGTTCTCGACGATCCTGACCGCCTTTTACATCCTCAGCCGCGGGATCGCCAAGGCGAGCCGCGTGCTCGAGCAGTAGCGTCGGGAGCTTTTCTGGCTGAGATTTGCTGGGGGAACCTCCCGGTTCCCCCAGACCCCTTCCACTGGTCCGCCTTGGGCGGACACGCGCTCACGTGGCTGCCGGCTCGAACCGGAGCTTTGCTGTGTCGCGCGGGACCGCCGTCGGGTAGTCCCGCGTGAGGCACGCGCGGCAGAACGACGACTCGGGGCGCCGCGTCGAAGCCTGGAGGCCTTCGAGCGAGAGGTAGGCGAGCGAGGTCGCGCCGATGTACTCGCGTACTTCCTCGACCGTGCGCTTCGCGGCGATCAGCTCGTCCTCTTCGGCGAAGTCGATCCCGTAGTAGCACTGGGAGACGATCGGCGGCGACGAGATGCGCACGTGCACTTCGGCGGCGCCGGCCTCGAACAGCATCGCCACGATCTGCCGCGTCGTGTTGCCTCGCACGATCGAGTCGTCGACTGCGACGACGCGCTTCCCCTTCACTTCGGCGAGCGGGTTGAACTTCAGCTTCACACCCTGTTCGCGTAGGCCCTGGTCGGGCTGGATGAAGGTGCGGCCGACGTAGCGGTTCTTGATCAGCCCCTCACTGAAGTCGATGCCGGTGGCGCGGGCGAAACCGATCGCGGCCGGTGTGCCCGAGTCCGGGATCGGCAGGACCAGATCGGCCTCGACCGGCGCTTCCTCGGCGAGCCGCTCGCCCATGCGGACGCGGGCGCCGTGGACCTCGACGCCGGCAAGGCGGGTGTCGGGCCGGGCGAGATAGAAGAACTCGAACATGCAGAGGGCGCCACCGTTCGCCTGGGGCACAGCCTGCTCGGCCCTACAGCCGTCGTCGTCGATCACGACGAGCTCGCCGAGGCCGACCTCGCGCTCGAGCTCGGCGCCGACGAGGTCGAGCGCGCAGGTCTCGGAGGCGAGCACCCAGTCGCCGTCGAGCCGGCCGAGCACGAGCGGCCGGAAGCCGTGCGGGTCGCGGAAGCCGATCAGCTTCCCTTCGGCCAGGGCTGTGACAGAGAACGCACCCTCGAGCCTGGCGATCGCGTTGGCGAAGGCCTCGTCAAGCGGCGCCGGGTCGTTCGCGATCAGTGCGGCGATCACCTCGGTGTCGGAGGTGGTCACGAGCTTGACGCCGTCGCCGGCGAGTTGCTCGCGCAGCTCGGTCGCGTTGACCAGGTTGCCGTTGTGCCCGAGCGCGACCGTGCGCGCGCGACCATGGTGGACGAGCGGCTGTGAGTTCGTCCAGTGCGTCGAGCCGGTTGTCGAGTAGCGGGTGTGGCCGATCGCGACCTGGCCGTGCAGGCCGCGCAGCTTCTCCTCGGTGAAGACCTGCGTGACGAGGCCGAGGTCGCGGAGCACGGTCAGCCGGCCGTCGTCGGAAACGGCGATTCCGGCCGACTCCTGGCCGCGGTGCTGGAGCGCGAAAAGACCGAAGTAACTGACGCGTGCCACGTCGCGGTCGGCCGAGCGGATGCCGAAGACGCCGCACATCAGACGACCTGGCCGATCTGGACGAGCCGCTCCCAGCCAAGCCCCGGGACCTGGTCCGGGGGCACGGCCAGAATTGCCGCCGCGCCGGTGGGGCTTCCGGGTAGCTCGACCTCCGCCTCGACACTGCTCCACGCAGCGGCCTCGGCGATCGCACGCTCGAGCCCGGCGTCGGAGAGGTCGTGCGCGAGCGAAAGGACGGGAGCCGATCGCCACAGGAACTCGATCAGCGCGGCCTGCTCGGCGAGCGACTGGCCGGCCTCGGCCAGGAGGACGGCGTCGCCGGAGCGCCAGCGAGAGGGGACGCTGCGTACGTCGGGGACGAGGCCGACGCAGCCGATGACCGGCGTCGGCGGGATCGCGCGCCCGTCGGTCTCGTTGTAGAGCGAGACGTTCCCGGAGACGACCGGAATCCCCAGAGCCTCGGCCGCCTGGGCGATGCCCTCGATCGCCTGCGCGAGCTCCCAGCCGATCTCGGGCTTTTCGGGATTCCCGAAGTTGAGGCAATCCGTCAGCGCCAGCGGCTCGCCTCCGGCGCAGGCCACATTCCGGGCTGCGCCGAGCACGGCCTTCGCGCCCGCGGCGAACGCGTCGAGCTCGCCGATCGGCGGCCCGTCGAGCGAGACGGCGAGTCCTCGGTAGGACGGAACCAGCCGCAGGACGGCCGCGTCCAGTCCCGGCCGCCGAACGGTGCGCGACTGGACGAGCTGGTCGTACTGCTCGTAGATCCACGCCTTGCTCTCGCGATTCGCGGCCGCGATCGCGGCCCGCGCGCGCGGCGGCTGGGGCTCCTGCTCGACTTCGTAGCGCGGACACTCGTCCGTCAGGAACGAGGCCGGAATAGAGCCCTCGAGGTCGCCGCCGAAGAAGCAGCGCAGCTCGCCCGTGTCGGTGACCGAGCCGATCAACGCGTGGTGGAGCTCCCACTTGTCGAGCACGGCCTGCACCTCGGCGAGGCGCTCCGGCTCGACCACCGCGACCATCCGCTCCTGGCTCTCGGAGATCATGATCTCCCAGGGCTCCATGCCGTCCTCTCGCAGCGGAACCTGGTCCAGGGACACGTCCACGCCGGCGCCGTCTCCCGCCATCTCGGCGAGCGATGAGGCAAGTCCGGCCGCGCCGCAGTCCTGCAGCGAGGCGACCAAGCCGCTCTCGACGAGCGCGAGCGATGCCTCGATCAGCTTCTTGCCGGTGAACGGATCGCCGATCTGAACCGACGGCCGTTTCTCGTCGGCGCCTTCTGCGAGCTCCTGGCTGGCGAGCACCGACGCGCCGCCGATACCGTCCCTGCCGGTGGTGGCGCCGTAGAGAACAACGAGGTTCCCGGTTCCGCGCGCGCGGGCCCGAGTGAGGAGCTCCACAGGAAGAAGACCGACGCACATCGCGTTGACCAGACAGTTGTGCTCGTACGCATCGTCGAAGACCGCCTCGCCGCCAACGGTCGGCACCCCAACGCTATTGCCGTACTGTCCGATCCCGGCCACAGCGCGGCGGAACGACCAGTCCGGCGAGCCGAACCGCAAGCCGTCGAGCAGCGCGATCGGGCGAGCGCCCATCGCGACGATGTCGCGCAGGATCCCGCCGACGCCGGTCGCTGCGCCCTGGAACGGCTCGACCGCGCTCGGATGGTTGTGGCTCTCGACCTTGAACGCGATCGCGAGCCACTCGCCGACGTCGATCACGCCGGCGTTTTCGCCGGGTCCCTGCAGGACACGCTCGCCCGAGGAGGGCAGCCGCTTGAGGAGCGGCGCCGAATGCTTGTAGCCACAGTGCTCGGACCAGAGCAGCGAGAAGACCGCGAGCTCGAAGTGATTCGGCTCCCTGCCGAGCAGGTCGCAGATCCCGTGAAGCTCGCCGTCCGTCAGCCCAAGGGCGCGATGAAGCGGTTGTTCCGCTACCGGCGTCAGACAAATGAGTGTAGCCGCCTCACAGGACGGGTCGCCAGAGAGTTAAAGGTTCTATGAGCCGGCGCCACCTAGCGATGCTGCTCGTGCTGGCGGCGCTCTGGGGCGCGTCGTTCATGTTCATCAAGATCGGCGACCGCGAACTGCAGCCGATCACCCTCGTCGGTTTCCGGATGGCGCTCGGCGCGCTGACGCTAATTCCGATCGTGCTCGTCAGCGTCGGCGCGAGACGGACGCTGCACGAGCTTCGCGGCGCGGCCTGGCCGCTGGTCGTCACCGGGCTCCTCAATTCTGCGATCCCGATCTTCGCGATCACCTGGGCGGAGACTCGGCTCGACTCCGGGCTGACCGCGATCATCCAGGCGTCGGCGCCGTTGTTCACGGCACTGCTCGCCCTCCGGTTCAGCCAGGACCAGCGCGTCCGCGGCTCCCGCCTGGCCGGCCTCGTCGTCGGCTTCGCCGGCGTCGCGCTGCTCGTCGGCGGCCGGCCGAGCGGGCAGATCGCGGCGGCGCTCGCGGTCGTCTTCTCGGCCATCTGCTATGCGGGCGCAGCCCTTTACGCGGGCCGACGGTTGGGCGGGGTCTCGCCGCTCGTGACCGCTCTCGGGACGCTGACGGCGGCGACGCTTGTGACGCTGCCGATCGGGCTCTTCCGGCTGCCGAGCCACATGACCGGTTGGAAGGTGACCGCGTCGGTGCTGACGCTCGGGATCGCGGGCACGGGTGTCGCGTATGTCCTCTACTACGGCCTGATCTCCGGTGCGGGCGCATCCCGAGCGATCCTGATCACCTACCTCGTTCCGACGTTCGCGGTCGTCTACGGTGCCCTGCTGCTCGGCGAGCCCGTGACGGCGGCGGCGATCGGGGGCCTTGCGCTGGTCCTGGCCGGAGTTGGCCTCGGAACGGGTGCGATCCGTCCCGGCCGCTCGCGCCGGTTAGCCTCGAGCGAGACCTGATGTCACGAGCCTACGCCCCCTACATCGCCGCGCTGGCCGCGCTCTGGGGCGCCTCGTACCTGTTCATCAAGGTCGCCGACCGCGCCTTCGAGCCGGCGACGATGATCCTGTTCCGGCTGGTGATCTCGGCCACGCTCGTGTTCGCTGTCCTGGCGTCGCAGCAAGGGCTCGGGCCGGCGATCGGCGGCATGCGACGGCTCGGCTGGCAAGGCTTGGGGCTCGGTGTCGTCAACGGTGCGATCCCGTTCACGCTGATTGCCTGGGGCGAGAAGCACATCGACTCCGGCGTCGCCGCGATCGCCAACGCGACGGTGCCGATCTTCGTCGTTCTGCTAGCGGTGCGATTCCAGCCGAGCGAGCGAGTCACCGGACTGCGGCTGGGCGGCTTCCTGCTCGGACTGGTTGGCGTGGGGGTCCTGGCGGGAATCCATCCACGCGGAGGTTGGTGGGGAGCGGCGGGGACGCTCGCAGTCGTTGTCGCCTCTTTGGCCTACGCGATCGGCAGCCTTTGGGCACAGCGGCTGGTCGCGCGGACGAGCGCGCTGTCGTTGGCGACCGCTTCGATGATCGGCGGCGCGATCGTCCTGCTGCCGCTCGGCCTCGCGCAACTGCCGTCGCAGGTTCCGGGCTGGAAAGAGACGGGATCGGTCATCGCTCTGGCGGTGCTCGGCACCGCCCTCGCCCAAATCATCCTCTACCGAGTGCTCCGCAGTGACGGGGCGGCACGGGTCAGCCTCGTCACCTACCTGCTACCGGTGACCGCACTCTTCTACGGCGTGACGCTGCTCGGCGAGCCTCTTACCGTCGAGGAGCTGGTCGGCATGGCGCTAATCCTCGGCGGCGTCGCGTTCGGCTCGGGTGCCGTGCGGATGCCCCGCCGCGAGCTGGCGCCCGCCACGCCTTCGCCTTGAGCGTCGTCGAGGGTGACCGAGTGCGACTGCGCCGGGCCACTCCGGACGACGTCGACTTCCTCGTCGAGCTGACGACCCATGAGGACGTCGAGCCCTACCTCGCGGGCTCGCGCCCGCGCGAGCGCGACGGGCTGCTGGAGGAGATCGAGCGCTCCCAGGCGGAGCCGGACGAGTTCGGACGCTTCGTCGTCGAGGTCGAGGAAGACGGGGAGTGGCGTCGCGCCGGCGCGATGAGCTTCGAGCTCGCCAACCGCCGCTCGCGGATCGCCAACCTCGGAAACCTCGCGATCCATCCGGACTTCCGCGGCCGCCGCGTCTCCGACGACGCGGCGAAGCTACTTCAGCGGTATCTGCTTTTCGAGCTCGGCTTCCACCGCCTCCAGCTCGAGATCTACGGCTTCAACGAGCGTGCGCAGCGCCACGCCGAGCGAGCCGGCTTCGTGCACGAAGGCGCGCGGCGCCTCGCCTATTGGCGGAACGGCGAGTGGGTCGACGGTGTGATCTACGGGCTGGTGCGAGAAGATCTCGAACCATGAGCTCGTTCGACGGATACATCGAGGTCCACAACGCGGCCGTACGAAGCGGGGACTGGGAGCCGTTCAGCCGCTGGTTCACAGACGATGCCGAGGTCCGGTTCGAGGGAGTTCCGGTCGGACCCTTCCGAGGCCGCGACGAGATTCGCGCCGCCTACGAGTCGCGCCCGCCTGACGACGAGGTCGAGGTCCGCAATGTCAGAAACGAGGGCGACCGGACGATCGCCGACTACGGCTGGGCGGCAGACCAGGGCGTCCAGGCAGGAGAGCTCCGTGTCGTCTGGGACGGCGACCTGATCCGTGAGCTGGTGATCACGTTCCAATGACCGCGGGAGAGCGCTGGGCCGAGGCGTACGAGCGAGCCTGGCGGGCCGGTGACGGCGAGGCCGCCGCGGCGCTCTACGCCGAGGACTGCGTCTTCCGCTCGCACCCCTTCCGCGACCTGGAGAACGCGCCGCTTACATGCGCCGGGTGGTTCCCGAGGCCGAGGCACCCGAGGTGTGGTTCGGCGAGCCGGTCGAGGAGGGCGACCGCGCTGCGATCGAATGGTGGGCCTTGCTCGTCGAGCCAAACGGCGAGAAGTCGACGATCGCGGGCTGCCGTGGTCCGTTTCGGCGACGACGGCCTTGTCGGCGAGGCCCGTGATTGCTGGGCAGTCGAGCCCGGGCACCGCCGGCCGCCGCCGGAATGGGGCCACTAACCGAGAGGGCGTTTGTCGAGAGTCTCCTGCAGGACGTAGGTAGCCAGCACCACGGTCGACGTCGCCGAAATCCCCATCGCGGCTTCGTGGTCACGCGTCAACGGCAGTGAGTCGAGCGTACGGTCGAGGTGCTCGCGATGTCCGGGGTCAAGGTCGCCATGCTCAGCAAACGTGCGAAAGGCTTCGGGGCCATGGCCTGTTCTCGCTCTCAGCAACTCGACCAACTCCGGCGTCGGCGGGAACCCCTCCATCACCGCCACAAAGCCGAGGAACGAGATTGGATGGTGGTGAAGGATCCAGTAGTACTGGGAACCGACGAGGCTCGCGACGGCCGGAGACGGCATCCGCGAGCGGACAGCGTCGCGGTCGACCCCGAGTGCCTCGAGGTCGCCGAGCAGGTCGTCGTCGTGACCGCGCTCCTCGTCCACGTGCTCGTCCAGGTACTCGGCTAGATCAGCCGCGACGGCATCGGCATCGATCAGCGCTCGGGCCCGCTCGGCCGCAACCTCAGTCAGGGGCACCGTGGCACGGATGATCTGGTGCTGTGCGATCAGGTACTCCGGCCAGAGCTCCGCAACTTCCGGATGAGTCACGAGCGACGTGCAGGCAGCCGCAAATGGACCGGTTGCGAGCGCAATCTTTCCGCGAAGCCGCCGGCTCGCGCGACCGGCGGCTCGCACCGCATCGGTCTCGGCACCCTCGCCTCGGCCCGAGCTGATGCTCGTCAATGGAATGCGTACAGGAAAGCCGGAGGACCGGCCTTCGATTCCTCCAAACTCACGCGGAGTCGATCGAGGACGTCCAGTTCCTCCGGCGTCATCGAGACCAACGTCTCCATCACGCTGGGAGGAATGTTGCTGACCGCAACTCTCAGCAGATATCTCGCCACGTGATCGGGAATCTCTAGCTCATAGTCCGTCAAGACCTTCCCCTTTCGTCCGACTGGATCGAATATCTAAGTCCGTTCTCTCGCTGTCAAGTGACACCACGGGTGCCGGTGCGTTTGCCACCCTGAGAGCTCGTTGGAGCGAGGGAAGATTTCCCTTCTCTTCGAATCGTCTCGCGGCCTCGCGGGCGACAGCGATTGCCTCTTCGGGACGACCGCGCAGCGCCAGGACCTCTGCGAGGTCGAGGAGGGCGAATCCCTGAGCGTTTAGTAGGTCGGTTGGCTCGATCAGACGAACCGCCCCTCGCGCCATTGCCTCCGCGGCCTCGTGTTCTCCCTGGCGCCCCAGCGTCTTTGCGCGGGCACTTCGCCAGAGCACCTGCGCGTGGACGTCGTCTGGCGCGGCCGTTTTCTCGCTCGCCCGACTGAACCGCCCGGCCTCCTCGAAATCTCCTTGCTCATAAAGGGCGTGCGCCAGGAAACCCGCGATCGTCGACAGCTCTCTGCGCTCGCCCATCTGCTCGAGAGCTGTGTAACTCGCACGCAGAGTCGAGGCTGCCCCTTCCGGGTTGCCGGCAAGCATCTCGACGTAGAAGGCCTCCTGTCCGATGACCGCGGCGTAGACATTGAGCCCGAGTTCCGTGATTACCCGCGTGCCTTCCGCAAGCAACTCCCGCGCAACGTCGAACTGCCCGGTCATCGCCTCGAGTGCCGCACGCTCCACACGGCAGAACGCGCGGATCACCGGGTCCTCGCCCGCGGTCTCGAAAAACTCCTTGCACAATTCGATCCCCTTGGGGGCAGGCAGAGCGCCAAAGACGGCACTCACCATCAGCCAGCTGATGCTCTCGGCTCGTTCGGCCGCGTAGTTTCCGCGCTCCGCGTACGAGAGCCCACGCCTCCAGGCCTGCTCGCCTCGGGTGAGATCGGCAAGCACGCTTCCCTCGAGGCGACCGATCAAGTTCCAGGCCTGCGCAAGGCTGAAGTCGTCGTCGGTCTCTTCGCACGCGCTCAGCGCTTCCTGAGCCGCTGCGAGCAGGCCCTCCGTCTCGCCGGCCAGCATGCGGAGGGTGCAAAGGCCGAGCAGAGCTCGTGCCGGCGGGCTTTGGCTCATCGCAACGGCGTCCTCGAGCGCGCTTCTTCCCTCGGCGACGTGACCCCGGACCGCCCAAAAGCTCCAGAGGGCGGTGGCGAGACGAAGCAGCAGGTCGCCGCCTTCTGTGTCCCGGGCCCACTCGACCGCGGCCCGTAGATTCGCGTTCTCGAGCTCGAGTTGCGCGAACAGGCTCGCCTGCTCACCTTTCCGCGACTCGAGGTCGATGCGCTCCGCCACCGAGAGGAAGTAGGTGGCGTGTCGCCAACGCGCCTCGGCGAGACCGCCCGATTCGGCGCACGCCTCGAGCGCAAACTCGCGGATCGTCTCCAGCATCCAGAAGCGTGGTTCGCCGTCTGGGTCTGCCTTCTGCCGCAGGAGGCTCTTCTCGACCAGTGACTCGAGACTGTCGAGGAGGTCGAGTCTGAACTCGCCCTCAGCGTCGCAGACTGCCTCCGCGGCCTCCAGCCGACAGCCGCCGATGAAAACGCCAAGGCGGGCAAAGAGCTCCCGCTCCTCGTCGACCAGCAGCTCGTGGCTCCACTCGATCGTCGCCCGCAGCGTCCGCTGCCGCTCCTCGACGTCCCGTGCGCCGCCGGTCAGAAGGCCCAGTCGCTGGTCAAGGCGGCGAAGCAGCGCCGGCGGTGGCAGCGTCCGAACGCGTGGGGCGGCGAGCTCGATCGCAAGCGGGAGTCCGTCGAGCCGGATGCAGATCTCGGCGACCGTACGGGCGTTTTCGTCTGTGAGCGCGAACTCCGGGGTCGCGGCCTGGGCTCGCTCGACGAAAAGGCGAACCGACTCGTAGTTTGCCAACGCCGTCGTCTGTGGGAGCCGCTGCGGATCCGGCAGCGCCAGCGGCGGAACCGGGTAGGTCCGCTCGCCGGAAAGATGGAGTGGCGTCCTGCTCGTGACCACGAGCGCCAGTGCCGGCGCCTCGGCGAGCAGGCCGGCCAGCGGTGGCGCCGCAGCGACCACTTGCTCGAAGTTGTCCAGCACGAGCAGCAGCTGCTTTTCGCGCAGGTACTCGGTCAAGGTCTTAGTCAGGGGCTCCCCTGGCTGCTCCCGCAGCCCGAGCGTCTGGGCGATCGTCGGTAGGACGAGCTCCCAGTCGCGAACCGGTGCGAGCGAGACGAAGAAGACGCCGTCGGAGAAGCGCTCGAGTAGGTTCGCTGCCAGGTGGAGGGCGATCCGCGTCTTGCCTGCCCCGCCGGCGCCGGTCAGGGTCAACAGGCGGACATCAGCGCGGCTCAGGAGAGCTTCCGTCTCTTCGAGTTCCTCGCCCCGTCCGATTAGGGCATTCGGCTGCGCCGGGAGGTTGGTCGGGCGGTTCTCGAGTGTTTTCAGAGGCGGAAAATCCGCGGGCAACCCCTCGACGTGCAGCTGGTAGAGATGGTGGGGACCGGAGAGGTCTTTGAGTCGATGCTCACCCAGGTCCCGGACGTGGAAGCGGTCGTCGAGCAGAGCGCGCGTCGACTCGGAGAGGAGTATTTGCCCGCCGTGGCCCGCAGCCATCACGCGCGCACCCTGATGGACCGCAACGCCGACGTAGCTACCGTTGGCCGCGGTCGGCTCCCCTGTATGGAGTCCGATCCGCACGCGGATCTCGTTGTCGTCCGGCCAGTCGTGTCCGGCGAGCGCCTGTTGCGCCTCGACCGCCGCCGCGGCAGCGTCTTGAGCCGAGGCGAAGGCGACAAAGAAGGCGTCGCCCTGAGCATCGACCTCGACGCCATCGTGGCTCGAGAACGCCGCGCGCAGAACGCGTCGGTGTTCGGCGAGCAGGCTCGGGTACGCGTCGCCCGCTCGCTGCAACAGGCGCGTCGAGCCTTCAATGTCGGTGAAGAGAAGAGTTACCGTGCCGGTTGGAAGCTCTTTCATCGTCTCGGAAGGAAGTCTCGCGCCTCGGACCTGTCTTGAACAGCGAGTGGCGTCCGCGGGCACTACGATCCGCCGATGGCGAACTACCTGCACACGATGTACCGCATCACCGATCCCAAGCGGAGCCGCGCCTTCTACGAGGCGCTCGGATTTCGGTCGCGCCGTGAAACGCCGATCGTCCGAGACGGGGAACTCGAAGCGACCAACTATTTCTTTGGAATGCCGGACGACGAGGCGGAGCTGGAGCTTACGTTCAATCACGACGGACGCAGCTACGACCTCGGCACGGGCTACGGCCACATTGCCATCGGCGTCGACGACCTCGACGAGACGCTGGCGCGGCTGAAGGAGCAAGGGATCGAGCCGGAGCGCGAGCCGTATACCGTGCGCGAAGGCGGGTCTCGGCTCTGCTTCGTGCAGGATCCTGATAGAAACTTTACAGTTCTAAACTGAC
>WNGE01002694.1_pt1 | contig 33610 bp, 29 predicted proteins | sample 5400651 | NCBI WGS metagenome assembly WNGE01 (sample SAMN13153370, study PRJNA577476) | soil metagenome | isolation source: 60 cm soil or saprolite under grassland replicate 2 | place: USA:California | collected 2016-06-15
TGCCAGTACATCCGCATTTCGCTGATTTTCCCGTCCCGCGTCTCGCAGAACACCGCCCCGCGCGCGTCCACCCACTCCCCGGTGCGACGGCGCCGGAAGGTGCAGCGGAACTCGGTGGCGAACCACGGCCCGGCCTCGAACACTTCGCCGGAGCGGAACGACACCTCGGCCTGCGTGAGCGGCAGGTCGTTCCAGTAGTCGCGGATCGCCGCGATCCCCGTCTCCTTGCGGCTGAACGGAGTCTCCACGAACACAGCATCGGGCGCGAACACGGAGCAGATTTGATCCACGTCCGAGCGCTCCCAGCCCTTGCCGAACGTGTCGATCAACTGACGGTAGGTTTCATCCATCGCGCCCAATATAGTCCAATCCGGAACCGGCGCTCCCGGCGTAGGTAGGACACCACTCACACCGGAGGAGCAGAATATGTTGAAGCGCATCCTCGCCTCGACCGCCACACTGGCGCTCTTCGCCCTGCCGCTGTCCGCGCAGGCGATGCAGCGTCCCGCGGGCGACGAGGTCACGATCACCGGCCAGGTGATCGACACGTACTGCAACACCGTCATGGGCGCGGCGGGGCCCGGCCACAAGGCGTGCGCCGAAGCGTGCGCCAAGTCCGGCGAGGCGCTCGCGATCCTCTCGAGCGACGGGACGATCTACCTGCCCGTCAGCGCCAAGCCCGGCGACCCGCAGAACCCGCGCCTCCTGCCCTTCGCGGAAGGGAGGGTGAAGGTGACGGGGACGCATCGGGAGAATCACGGTCTGCACACGATCGAGATCAAGACGATCGCCGCCGCGACCTGAGATGCGTCGCACACTGGGCGCCGTCCTGCTCGCCGGCCTGGTGGCGGCGTGCAGGGCGACGCCCAGTGGGTTCACTCTCCTGTTCCTGGGCCGCTTTCCGACGGCCACCGTCCACGGCCTCTCGTGGGCGCCCGATCCCGACAACAGCCGGCTCGTTGCCTTCGACGGCACGCTGACGCCGCTGCGCGCAATCACCGGGCCCGACGTCGCCGCGCCCATGGCCGTCGCCCCGCTGGGCGACGGGCTGCTCGTCACGGAGCGGACCGGCGAGGGCGTGGTCCTCGATACCGCCGGCCACCTCGTGCGCGAGTGGCCAAGCCCGTTCGTCGCCGCGGTGTACGCCGCCTCCGGCGGAACCGTCGTCGCCGCCCGCTCGCCGTACTACATCCCCCAGTTCCGCGCCGAGCCCGACACCGCCCCGTTGATCGACGTGCTCGACACGCTGGGCCGGCCCGTCGCGGGGCTCGCGACCATCCACGTGCCGGCGACCGCTCCGCTCACCCATCTCGCCAACGCGGGCGCTGTAGCAGTGGGGCCGGACGGCGCCGTCTATTTCGCCCCGCTCATCAGGGACGAGATCCGCAAGTACGGCCCCGGCGGCGACCTGCGCTGGACCGCGAGGCGCGGCCTGCTCGCCGCGGAGACCGACCCCGTGTACCTGCCGCCGCGCGGCGGCCGGATCCGCGTGAAGAACGCGCTCGTCAACATCGCTCTCGCCCTGGGCCCGGACGGCCGCCTGTACGCGCTCGGTGCGGCGGACTCCGCGGCCACGGGGCTGCGGCTCGACGTGGTGGACACGGCGACGGGCAGGATTGTCGCGACACGGCAGCTGGGAACGGTCCCCACGGCCGTCGCGGTGGACGCGCGCGGCCAGGTGCGCACCGAGCCGGTGGCGCCGCTGCTCGCGCGCATCGGCGAGCGCCCGCGTGAGTCGTTCGAGCCGCCGTTCGCGCTCCTCGACCTCGCCGGCGACACCATCACCACGGCGCGGCTCGCCGGCACCGTGACGCTCGTCAACTTCTGGGCCTCGTGGTGCGATCCCTGCCGCGAGGAGTTCCCGCACATGGACGCGCTGTACCGCGAGTTCGATCGCAAGAACTTCGCGATCGTCGCGATCTCCGACGACGTGAACCAGGCGAAGATGCGGGAGTTCGTGCGGGAGTTCCGGCCGCCGTTCCCGATTCTCGTGGGCGGCGGCCGCATGCGGGCGCAGTATCGCTACCGCGGCCTGCCGTACTCGGTGCTCCTCGACCGCCGCGGCCGCGTCATCGAGCGCCTCTTCGGCTTCGGCGGACCGCGCGAGTTCGCCGCTCTGCACGCCACCATTGCAAAGGAGATATCGGCCCCGTAGCCTTTTAGCCGTGAGCGCACCCCCCCATCCCGCATCCCCCATCCCGCTCCCCGTCATCATCGATACCGACCCTGGCATCGACGACTGCCTGGCGCTGCTGCTGGCCCTCAAGTCGCCGGAGCTCGACGTGCGGGGGATCTCCATCTCCTACGGCAACACGGTCGTCGAGCACGCCTGGCGCAACGCCGTCGAGATCCTGCGCCGCGCGGGGCAGCGCCGGCCGCTCGCCGTCGGCGCCCGCCGGCCGCTGAAGCGCCCCCTCGTCACCGCGCGCGAAACCCACGGCGACTCAGGGTTGGGCTACGCGGCGCTGCCGCGCGCCGGCAGCGTCCTCGACTTCGCCAAGACTCTGGAGCAGCTGCTCGCCGCCCAGCCCGAGCCGGTGACCCTGGTGACGCTGGGGCCGGTGACGAGTCTCGCGCTGGCGCTCCGTCGCGAGCCCGACGTGGTGCGCGCCAAAGTCGCCCGTCACGTCGCGATGGCGGGGTGTTTCCGCGTCAAGGGCAACACCACCCCGCACTCCGAATTCAACGCGTGGTGCGACCCCGAGGCGCTCGACGTGGTTGTCCGCGCCGGCCTAGGAGGAGGTGGCAGCGAGCTGGTGCCGCTCGACGTGACGCGCCAGATCGTCGTCACGGGCGAGGAGGTGGCGCGCCTCGCGCAATCACCCGACGACGGCGAGCGCTGGCTGCACGACGCGCTGCGCTTCTACGTCGAGTTCCACCGCCGCCGCGAGCGCCTCGACGGCTGTGTCGTCAACGACATCCTGCCGATCGCCGCGCTGATCCGTCCCGAGGTGATGACGCTGCGCGCCTCCCACGTGGCGGTGATCCTCGACGACGGCGACGACCGCGGCCGCACCCGCGGCGACAAGGAGGGCGCCCCGATCGCCGTCGCCGAGCAGGTGCGCCCCGACGTCGCGCGGCAGCTGCTGTTCGAGCGCGTGCTCCCCTCGCTCGCCGGCGCCGAGGCGCATTCATGACGTCGGCGCTGCCCCGGAAAGTCGCCGTCGTCGGCGCGGGGGAGATCGGCTGCGGCTTCGCGGCGCTGTGCGCGTCGGCGGGCTGGCCGGTGACGGTGTACGACACCAACGCCCGCGCCATCGAGCGCGCGTTCCAGGAGGTGCCCCGCCGCGCCCGCGCGCTCGTCGCCCTGGAGCGCGCCACGCCCGGCATCGTCGAGCGCGGGCTGCTCGAGTTCCAGCAGGGCCGCAGCCTGCTCCACGCCGTCCGCGACGCCGACTGGGTGATCGAAGCGGTCACCGAGGACCTGATCGCCAAGCAGAAGGTGGCCGAAGCGATCGACGACGTCCTCGCCGCCGACGCCCTGCTCTCCAGCACCTCGAGCGGCATCCCGCCGACTGACGTATTCGCGCGCTGCCGGAATCAGGGGCGCTGCCTGGTGACGCACCCGCTCAATCCGCCGGAGCTGATCCCGCTCGTCGAGATCGTCCCGGGCGTTCGCACGTCCCCGCAGGCGATCACCCGCGCCCACGACTACCTGCGCGCCCTGGGCCGCATGCCAATCCAGCTCCGGAAGCCGGTGCCCGGATACGTGGTCGGCCGCATCGCCGCGGCGGTCTGGCGCGAGTGCATCGACCTGGTGCTAACCGGCGCCATCGACGTGAGCGACCTGGACCGCGCCGTTTCGCTCGGTCCCGCGCTGGGGTGGGCGGCGGCCGGCCCGCACCTCACCTATCACCTGGCGGCGGGTGAGGGCGGCGTCGTGCAGTTCATGCAGCGGTTGCTGCGGACCTTCGAATCGTGGTGGACGAACCTCGCCAGCTGGGACAAGCTCGAGCCCGAGCAGCAGCGGGCGTTGATGCAGGCGATCGAGAAAGCCTACGGCGGGAAAGTGCCGATGCTGCGCGAGGCTCGGGATCGGCGCCTGTCCGCGATCTTACGGACCTTGGAGCAAGCCCGGACGGGCTAAGGCTTATCCGCCCTGACCATGAGCACCGGGATCCTGGTCAGGTGTCGTAACGCTGTCGCGGTGCTGCCTCTAACGACATCGCCCAGCAACCGGTGGCCGTGGGTGGCCAGCGCGATCAAATCGCAGCCTTCGCGCTCGGCGGCGGCGCCGATCTCCTTCGCCGGGTCGCCGGCCGCGAGCACGGCATCGGCTTTCACGCCGCTGACGCGCAGCCCCTCTACCACGCGCTCCAGGTAGGCCCGGTCCTCTTTCATCTCCTCCGATTCGCGCAGGTTGAGCTGCTCGATGTTGCGCGCCACCCAGCCGTCGGCCACGTGGATCACCACCACTTCCGCCCGGCACAGCTTGGCGAGGCGGGTCACGTGCTCGAGGATCGCCGCGTCGGCGGGGCCGTTCTCGACGGGGACGAGGATGCGTCGGTACATCAGCTCAGCCAGCCGCCCACGGTCCGCACCAGCAGCCAGGCGTTGAGCCCGGCGATGATCACCGCCACGAAGTAGGCGAGGACGATGAGCCACCGCGGATTGACGAACTCCCCCATCTTCACCCGGTCGGAAGTGAAGAGCACCAGCGGGAACACGGCGAAGGACAGCTGCAGGCTGAGGATCACCTGGCTGAGGATGAGGAGCTGAGCGGTGCCGCTCTCGCCGAAGAAGATAGCCGTCAGCACTGCAGGCACAATCGCGATGAGCCGGGTGATGAGCCGCCGCAGCCACGGCCGGATGCGGATGTTGAGGAAGCCCTCCATCACGATCTGCCCCGCCAGTGTTCCCGTGAGCGTCGAGTTCTGCCCCGAGGCGAGCAGCGCAAACGCGAACACCGCGCTCGCGCCCGTCACGCCGAGCAGCGGCGTGAGCAGCCGGTAGGCGTCCTGGATTTCGGCCACGCCGGTGTGCCCGCTGGTGTGGAACGTCGCGGCGGCCACGATCAGGATCGCCGCGTTGATGAACAGGGCGAACGTCAGCGCGATCGTCGAATCGATGAACGCGTACTTCACCGCCACCCGCTTGCCGGCCGCCGTCTCCTCGTAGCGGCGCGTCTGCACGATCGACGAGTGCAGGTACAGGTTGTGCGGCATCACCGTCGCGCCCAGGATGCCGATCGCGAGGTACAGCTTCTCGCGGTCGGTGAGGATCGACGTCCCCGGCACGAACCCCGCCGCGATGCCCCTCGCATCGGGGCGCGAGATCAGGATCTCGAACAGGAAGCAGCCGGCGATCGTCGCGATCAGCGCGATCACCAGCGCCTCGAGCAACCGGAACCCCTTGTGCTGGAGGTAGAGCACCAGCAGCACGTCGAGTGCCGTGATCACGATCCCGTACGTGAGCGGGATGCCGAACAGCAGGTTCAGCGCGATCGCCGAGCCGATCACCTCGGCGAGATCGCACGCCGCGATCGCGATCTCGCACAGCACCCACAGAAACAGTGATACCGGGCGCGAGTAGTGGTCGCGACACGCTTGCGCCAGGTCCCTCCCGGTCGCGATGCCGAGTTTGGCCGCCAGCCCTTGCAGCAGGATTGCCATCAGGTTGGACAGCAGGATCACGCTGAGCAGGCTGTAGCCGAACCGCGACCCGCCGCCCAGATCCGTCGCCCAGTTGCCGGGATCCATGTAGCCGACGGCGACGAGGTAGCCCGGCCCCGCGAACGCCAGCGCTTTGCGCCACCAGCTGCCTTCCGCGACGGGGACGGTGCGATAGACCTCGGCGAGGCTCGGCGCGAACCGCGGCCGGCGCCACCCCGGCTCCGGTGTTCCCGGAAGCTCAGGCGCTCGCGTCGCCATCGCCTGCCTCCCCCCCCGGACGGCACAGCAGCAGCCGCGCCAGCTCCTGCCCCACGACGCGGGGCTGGTTCGAGCGCCCCAGCAGCACCGTCGTCGGTCCGTTGAACGGCTGGCGGTCGGTCACCACGAGGCGCGCACCGGGCACCAGTTGCTGCTCCGCGAAGAAGCGCAGCCGCGCCGGGTCCTGGGTCGCCACTTCCCGGAGCTCCAGCATCTGCCCCACGGCCGCTTCCGACAGGCGCACCAGCTCCACTTCCTCGATGTCCCCCGCGGCGGTGGGAATCGGCTCGCCGTGCGGATCGTAGCGCGGGTTGCCGAGGGCGCCCGCCATGCGCTCGATCAAGTCGTCCGAGACGGCGTGCTCCATGCGCTCCGCCTCGGAGTGCACGCCGTCCCAGTCGTACCCGAGATGCTGGGTGAGATACGCTTCGAGGATGCGGTGCCGGCGGATCATCCGCAGCGCGGCGCGCCGTCCCTGCGCCGTGAGCTGCACGCCGCGATATGGCACGTGCTCGATCAGGCCGGCTTCGGAGAGACGTTTTACCATGCCGCTCACCGAGGGCGGCGCGAGATCGAGCATCGCGGCGATCTCGCTCGTGGCCGCGAAGCCGCCTTGGTTGGAGAGATGGTAGATGACCTTGAGGTAGTCCTCGACCGACCGGGTGAGCGGGGGGGGCGCCTCATGCGCGAGCGCGTGCATGCACAGATCTCCGGGCGAAATGGCGGAGTGGGCAGTCACGGCCCAACGATTTGTGGATAAATGGGTTGACCTAGCCGTGACCTACCGGCTTAGGATAGACTAATATTTGACTGTTGTCAAGAAAACTTGTGGATTTCTGGGAGCTAAAGGCATAGCGGCCTAGTGGCGTAGAGGCATAGTGCCGCCCTAACCCCTATGCCTCTATGCCCCTATGCCTCTGGAGTCAGCAGCTCCACAAACGGCGTCAGAATCCGCTCCGTCATCCCCCAGATCACATCCTCGCCAAGGTCGTAAGCGGGAAACGTTCGCTGTCCGCCCCGCAGCGTGAGCGTCACCTCCCGGCGCACTCCCGGCTCGCCCAGCCTGCGAAAGGGGATCCAAAACACCCGTTGTACTTCGTCGCTCGTGGCGAGCGTGGGGCGCGTCGGCACCGCGAACACGTACGGACGCACGACGACGGGCGGCAACGTGGGGGTGCGGGGCTGGAGATCGTCGAGGGCGCCAAGCAGCGTCGCCCCGCGCAGGTCGACCCCCACTTCCTCGCGCGCTTCGCGGATCGCCGTGGCGAGCAGGTCGGCGTCGGCCGGGTCGCGGCGCCCGCCCGGGAACGCCACCTGGCCCGACCACGGGTCGCCGGTGCGCACGGCGCGCTTGATGAACACCGCGGCGAGGCCGTCGCTCCCCTCATGGAGAATGATCGCGACCGCCGCCGGCTGGGCGTCCGGCTCGGGCGCTGCCTCCACCGGCCGCCGCCCCGCCAGCAGCCGCTGCACGCGCTCGATGGCAGTCACCGGTCTAGAAGAAAACCGTTGCCGCGAAGGATAGCGACGGTCCCGCGAGCCCCAGGCTCCATCCTTTCGTCTTCGGGCCGAAATTCGGTCTGGTCGTGGTCCGGATGTACGTCGCTGTGGCCGCAACCGTCACACCGATCCCGAGGTGGGGAGTGAGCAGGTATCGCCCTCCCAGGTCCCCGAAGAACCCCGTCGACCAGCCGTTCGTCTCCGACGCGCCGAAGGAGGTGGAGCTCGTGGCATTGTGCGTGAAGCCGGCGAGGATCCCGAGCGAGTGAAACGCCGCGATCTTCGCTCCCGCCGCCGTAAACGTGCGGCGGCCGACGCGCAGCGTTAGCCCGGCCTGCGATTGGACCTCCACGTCGCTGACCGGAGCGCCTGTGATGGTTTCGGCATGGCCGGCACCGATGTTGACGTTGAGCAACCAGGCGCTCGTGGGCGTCCGGAACTTGAGCGCGCCGAGACTCGCGAGACTCAAGCCCCCGCCGAATTCCGCCGCCCACTGGCCGCGCCGGAACGGCAACGAATCGGACCCCTCTTGAGCGAACAGCGTCGGTGGGACAACGAGCAGAGACAAACCAAGGATGGTAGCGCGCATGATGACCTCCTGGGTGCAAGGACGCAGAAGGTCGCCAGTATTTCACATATCTACAGGGGATGCCAGACCGTCGTCTCTACAGCCCGATGACCATGTGGCCGACCAGCAACATGCCGACCGCCACGCTGGCCACTGCCGACCCCACATGCATCACCGTGGCCCACTGCTCACCGCGACGCGACGCGATCCGGATCACCGTCACGAGCGTGAGCGAGACCAGGAGCATCCCCAGGATGGTCCCCGCCCCGAACGCCGCCACGTAGGCGAGCTTGAGCCCGGCCGTCGGCACCGTGGCGACGAGCAGCGCGACGATCGCGCCGCTCCCGGCCAGGCCGTGCAGCAGCCCGAACCCCAGCGCGCGGCGCTGGTCCCAGCGCACGTGCGGATGCACGTGCGAGCCGCCGAGGAGGTGGCTGTGGAGATGGAGGTGCGGCGCGCCGTCGTGGGCGTGGCGGTGGATGTGCCAGCGCCCGCCCGCGTAGCGCCACAGAACGCGCCGGCAGCGTCAGCCCCCCGGCGATCATGAGCAGCGCCACCACGCCGACGCTCGCCGTATGACCCAAGCCCCACGAGAGTCCCAGCCACGCGGCCTGGAGGCCCTTGCCGCGCCGGGTCGCCAGCGTCGAAACGGCGGCCAGATGGTCCGGCTCGAACGCATGCCGGACCCCGAGGGCGAGACTGACGGCGACGATGGCGGGAAGTGACGGGCTCATAGCGCCCTGCAATCTAGACGGCAGATTGTGGTGGCGCGATGAGACGCGCCCGGAGGAACTCCTTGTTCGACCGCCAGCAGCAGGAGCTCGACGCCATTCACGCCCGCTACGCCCCCGTGGACCAGCGGGTGCACGACATCCTGGCCAACATCCGCCGCGACTGCACCGAGCTCAACGCCCGCAAGCGCAACGCCGGCAATGAGGCGCAGGTGGAGGCGTTCGTCGCGTCGCTCACCGGCCACTTCGGCGGGCGCACCTACGAGGTGACGCGGGATGGGCGCCGCGCCCCGGTCGCGCCCGCGGATGCGGCGGTGTGGAAGACCGCCCGCGCCCGCACGGACGCGCCGTGCGTCGTCATCGAGCGCCAGCGGCTCTCCGCCTGGGCCGTGCGCACCACGCGCTGGAATTACCTGTTCACCGTCCCCGGAGACAGTGCCGAGTGCGTCGTGCTCGTCGCCCACTACGACACCTGGCGCGGGCCCGGCGCCGACGACAACACCACGGGCGAAGAGATCTTGAAGCAGTACCTGCTCGCCGACCTGGGCGCGCCGCGCCGCCCCGCGCTCACCCACGTCTATTTCTTCGCCGGCTCCGAGGAGTGCGGGTTGGTCGGTCTCTTCTCCCAGGTGCTCCTCTCCCTGGGCATGCTGGCGGGCAACTTCGCGCTGACCTACCGGGACTGGGGGATGCTGGCGATCGCGATCGCACTCTTGCCCGTCGCCAGCTACCGCTTCGGCGTGTCCGGCTCGCGCGAATACGTCCGCACCCTGAGCGAGGACGAGCTACGGCGCATCCGCGCCGTGGTGTCGATCGATTCGGTCGGCGAAGGTCGGCTCTACATCCCGCGGGGGACCATGGGAGCGGACTTCCTCCGCGTCCTCATCCCCTTCGGCGACTATGACTCGCTCAACGACCTGCTCGAGGAGGCGGCGCACCTCCACGGCATCAAGTACAACAACTTTCTCGCCGGCGGCACCACCGACCACGTGTCGTTCCTCGAGGTGCACAACGGGCTGTGGGCGCGGCTCCGCGCCGCTGTCAGCCGGAGCGACGCCCCGTTCCTCATCCCCGCCTCGGCGCTCGTCGCCATGCGCCCCGGGAAGGCATCGCCCATCGTCTTCGGCGGCAAGATCCACACCCCCAACGACACGCCGGACCGTGTCTATGCCGAGCCGCTGCGCGAAACGCTGCTCGTGCTCGACTACTTCCTTTACCGCATCGACGGCGGGACGCGCGTCGGCGCGCCGCGCTGGCTCGACGACTTCCACTACGCCCGGCTGTTCCGCGTGGACGCCGGGCACGTGCTCGCGCTGAAGGACGCCGTCGAGCCCAACCGCCGCAACGTGAACGGCGTCTACGGCGCGACCGCCACGATCGAGGGGAACCGCGCGCACGTCCGCCTCGGGGGCCTGCTCGGCTGGGGGGTGGAAACCCGGCTCCGCGACGAGGTGGTCCAGGCGTGCGGTGGGCGCCCCCGGCCGGTCCCGCTCGAGGAGCTCGAGGTGACCGGTAACGGGGTTCGGCTGCGCTTCGCGCGCATCACGACGCCGTGGAGCCGGTGGCGCCGCCTCTGGCACAACACCGTGCTGCTGGCGCAGGGCATCGTGCGGCGGTTTCTATTCATCACGTTCTTCGCCGCGGCCTACGCGCTGGCGCAGCTGTTCGGCTGGGGCTTCGATTGGGCGTTCGAGACGTGGCCGCGATTCGGCCTGTGGGTGGCGGACCACGTGGGTCTCACCATCACCGTCACGATCGTGGTCGAGATGGCGATTCTGCTGCAGCTGATGACGCGGCGCGTTCCGGCGTGGATCGACAACGGCTACAAGCACCAGAACAAGGCCGACAATCTGGGCAGTCTGAAGAGGGTCAAGGCGTAGCGCCTACAACCTTTATCCTCATCCCTCTATCCAATCGGGTGCATGACCCCCGGGGTGGCGACACTGCGCAAGGATCCAGCATCGGCGGCGGCCGAGTCGGAAGCAGCGGACGTCGCCCTCGCGGCGAGCGGCGACGCGCGTGCGTTCGAGCGGCTGTACCGAACGCATCTGGCCCGGATCCACAGTCTGTGCCGGCGCATGATGGACGCGGATCAGGCGGACGACCTGACGCAGGACGTCTTCGTCCGCGCGTGGCAGAAGCTGGGGACGTTCCGCGGTGAGGCGGCGTTCGGCACGTGGCTGCACCGGCTCGCCGTGAACCTGGTCCTCGGCCGCCGCAAGGCGCTGGCCCTGGAGCGCAGACGACAGGAGAGCGACCCGGACGCGCTCGACGAGCTCTCCGGACCGATGGAGACACCGGGAATGGCCTTGGACTTCGAGCAGGCGATCGGTCGCCTCCCCGACGGCGCCAAGCAGGTGTTCCTGCTGCACGACGTCGCGGGGTACCGGCACGAAGAGATCGCGACGCTGCTGGGCATCGTCGTGGGAACGTCGAAATCGCAATTGCACCACGCGCGCATGGCGCTGCGGAAGCACCTGGATTGAAGGAGGAAGGAGTGGCACGATGAGCGACAACTGGACTGCCCGTCTGTCGGAGTACCTGGACGAGACGCTGGCCCCCGCCGAGCGCCAGGCGCTCGCCGCGCACCTGTCGGATTGCGCCGAGTGCCGCGCGACCTTGACCGAGCTGCGCCAGGTCGTCGTCCGCGCCCGCGCGCTCGAACACCGGCCCCCGCGGGCCGACCTCTGGCCCGCCATCGCCGGGCGGATCGGCGTCGTCTCCATCGAGTCGCGCCGGCGCCGGTTCTCGTTCACCGTGCCGCAGCTCCTCGCCGCGGGGATCGCGCTGGCCGTGTTCTCGGCGGGCGGCGCGTGGCTGGCCCTGCGGGGTCGCGCCCCGACCGGCGGCGGCCAGCTCATCGCGGAAACCAGGGCCGGCGGAGTGCGGTGGGTGAGCGCGGTCGATCCGACGTACGACCGCACCGTCGCCGAGCTGCAGGGGGCGCTGGACGAGGGCAAGCGCACCGGACGGCTCGACAGCCTGACCGTCCGCATCCTCGAGAACAGTCTTGCGACGATCGATACGGCCATCGCGCAGGCGGGCCGGGCGCTGGCCCAGGATCCCGGCAACGCGTACCTGAATCACCATCTCGCCGAAACGATGCGGCGCAAAATCGAGCTGCTGCGCCAGGCGAGCGGCATCACGCAGCGGATCTAGGAGGAGAGAGATGTTCGTCCCGACCCTGGCCCTCGCGGCCCTGGCCGCCCTGCAGCAGACCGACACGACCTTCGCCGTTCGGCCGGGCAGCCGGCTCGAGATCAACAACTTCGGCGGGGAGATCGCCGTGCGGGCCTGGGACCGGAGCGAGGTGCGGCTGCACGCCGAGCACTCGAGCCGGGATCGCATCGAGGTGTCCGCCGACGGTCAGGTGGTCACCGTGAAGGCGTCCAACCGCCGCGGCCCGCCGCAGTCGGTGGACTACGACATCACCGTCCCCAAGGGCATGGCGCTCACGCTTTCCGGGCTCTACACCGACATCAAAGTGACGGGCGTGGACGCGGAGATCAGCGCGGAGACCGTCCAGGGCGAGATCACGGTGTCGGGCGGGAGCGGCTACGTCTCCCTCAAGTCCGTCCAAGGCGCGGTGACACTGGAGGGCTGCCGCGGCCGTATCGAAGTCAGCTCGGTGAACGAGGGCGTCACAGTGCGTGGGTGTAACGGCGACATCAACGCCGAGACGGTGAACGGCGACATCGAGCTCACGGGGATCGAGTCCTCCGCCGTGGACGCCAGCACCGTGAACGGCGACATCACCTACGAGGGCGCGCTGCGGGACGCCGGCCGCTACCGGCTGTCCACCCACGACGGCGACATAAACGTCACGATCCCCGCCCGCTCCAATGCCAGCGTGACGGTTGCGACCCTCAATGGAGACTTCGAGGCCTGCTTCCCGGTGCAGCTCACCGGCATGACGCCGAGGCACCGCTTCACCATCACACTCGGCACCGGCAGCGCCAAAGTGGAGCTGGAATCGTTCAACGGGGACATCAAGCTGCGACAGCCCAGCCAGACGGAGTGTCGCGGCGTCACCAAACACAAGGATCACGACCGTGACAACGACAACCAGGAGTAGCTTCGCCCTCGCCGCGGCCCTCGCGGCCCTCGTAGCCCCCGCTGCGGGACAGGATTTCCGCTGGACCGGCCGCCTCGCGGCCGGGAAGCGGCTCGAGATCAAAGGAGTAAACGGCGACATCCACGCCGTTGCCGCGACCGGCGACCAGATCGAAGTCACCGCCGTGAAGCAGGCGCGCCGCAGCGACCCCACGGAGGTGGAAATCAAAGTCGTCCCCTCGGACGCGGGGGTGACGATCTGCGCCGTCTACCCGACCGGCCGCCACGCCCGGCGCGAGAACACGTGCGAGACGGGGGAGCACTGGAGCTCGAGCACCGAGGACAACGACGTGTCGGTGGACTTCACCGTCCACTTGCCGGCGGGCCTCGAGCTGTACGCCAACACCGTCAACGGCGACGTGGAGGCCGAGGGCCTCGGCGGCACCGTGAAGGCCTACACGGTGAACGGCAGCATCCGCCTGAGCACGAAGGGCTTTGCCGAAGCGACGACGGTGAACGGCTCGATCTACGCCTCGCTGGGGCGCGCCGACTGGACCGAGGGTGTCGATTTCCGCACGGTGAACGGCGGGATCACGCTCGAGCTGCCCGCGACGTTCAGCGCGGAGATCCGCGCCGAGACCGTCAATGGCGACATCGAGACGGAGTTCCCGGTCACGGTGACCGGCCGGTTCGGCCCGCGGCACATGCGCGGCACGGTCGGCAACGGCGGCCGCCAGCTGGATCTGGGGACGGTGAACGGCAGCATCAGACTAAGAAAGGCGAGTTAGAGGCCGGTAAGCCGCGCGTTTTCGGTAGTGCTCGCAACACTCCGGTACCAGTAATCTGATCTTCCGGCAGCACCTTGGGCCCCTCGACAGTCGAGGGGTTCCGGGTGCTGCGGTCGCTTCTCGCCCGCACCGAGCAGATTGACGATCTCCGCGAGGTGATCCGCGTGCTCGGCTACGACGCGGCGTGGGAACCCGTGCCGCCCGGGCCCTGGCTGGGGCCGGCCGCGACCACGGCGGGCGTGCGCCAGGCCGCGCTGATCGGCCGCCGTGGCGCCTTCAGGATCTTCGCGCTCCACAGCGACGAGCCTCTGCGCGCGGCGCGCGCGGCCGCGGCACGGCTCGCGGCGGGCGCCGAACGGGGACTGGTGCTGGCCTTGGGCGGCGCCCCCCGTCGCCTCGTGCTCGCGGCGTGGCGCGCGGGCGGCCGCGGGCCCGCGATCCGCTGTGCGACGCTCGCCCCTGCAGACCCCACCGGCGCCGATCTCGCGCTCCTGGAACGGCTCGCCCCCCAGCCCGACGAATCGGCGCTGGCGTTGAGCCTGCGGATCGGCGAGGCGCTCGGCACCGAGGGCGTCACGCCCCGCTTCTTCCGCGCCTTCCGCACCGTGCTCGAGCGCTTCACCGATCGTCTCAACGGCCCGCGCAGCCGCGCCGACCGGCACACCCTCGCGCTGACCGCCCTGACGCGCGTGCTCTTCCTCTATTTCGTGCAGGAGAAGGGCTGGCTCGACGGCGACCGTCGCTACCTGCCGCGCCTGCTGGACGGCGCCCTGGCCGCGCGCCGCCACTTTCACCGCGCCGCCCTCCACCCGCTGTGCTTCGGCGTCCTGAACCGCCCCGCCGCCGAGCGATCCGCGGCCGCCCGCGCGCTGGGGCGGCTGCCGTTCCTGAACGGCGGCCTGTTCGAGCCGACGCCCCTCGAGCGCCGCCACGGACCCGCCCTCTGGCCGAATCCGGATTGGCGCGACGCGTTCGACGACCTGTTCGAGCGCTTCCGCTTCTCCGCCCGCGAAACCGCGGCCGGCGACCTGGTCGCCCCCGACATGCTGGGGCGCGTGTTCGAGGGCGTGATGGACGGCGGCGAGCGCCGGGCCAGCGGGACCTACTACACCCCCGCTCCGATCGTGCGGGACCTGGTCCGCGCGGCGCTCGAAGCCGCGCTCGTGCACCGCCTGCACCTGGCACCAGAGGCCGCCGCCCGCTGGGTGCACGACCGCGCCGCGCCGCGGCATCCGCCCGACCTCCGCGCCCTCACGATCCTGGACCCCGCCGCGGGGTCAGGGGCGTTCCTGCTCGGGGCGCTCGGCGAGCTCGTCGCCTTGCGCGCCGCGACGGGCGAGCCAGTCACCGCCGCCCTGCGGCGCGACGTCGTGGCCCGCTCCCTCTACGGCGTGGACCTGAACCCGGCGGCGGTGCGCTTGACCGAGCTGCGCTTGTGGCTCGCCCTCGTCGCCGACGACCCCACCACCGATGTCGCCGCGGTCGCGCCGCTGCCGAACCTCGACGGCCACGTGCGTCACGGCGACGCGCTGCTCGACCCGTACACCCTCGCCGCCACGCTCTCCGGTGACGCGCACCGACCGGAGGCCCGCGCCGAGCTGGCGCGCGCCGCCGCCGCGAGGCACGCCCTCTATACGCTCACCGGACCGCGGAAGCGCGACGCCACCCGGGAGCTCGCCGCGGCCGAGGCGCAGCTCGCGCGCCGCCTCATCGAGCGCGGCCTGGAGCGGATGGAGGCGCGCATCGCCGAGCTCCTCGCCGCCGCCAAAACGCGCGACCTCTTCGGTCGTCGTCCCGGCCTCGGCGCGGATCAGCGCGTGCGGCTCAGCCGGTTGCGCACCGCGCGACGCGAGCTGCGCGAGGCCCGGCGGCGGCTGGCGCGCGACGGGGGAGCGCCGTTCTTCGCCTTTGAGTCGCACTTCGGCGACCTCATGGCACGCGGCGGCTTCGATGTCGTCATCGGCAACCCGCCGTGGGTCCGCGGCGAGCGCCTTCCCCCGCGCGTGCGCGAGAGCCTGCCGGCTCGCTACTCCTGCTGGCGACCGGTGCGCAGCACCGGCTACGCACACCTGCCGGACCTCGCGGTCGCCTTCGTCGAGCGCGGCCTCGAGCTGACGGCCCCGGGCGGAGCGTGCGCGCTCCTCGTCCCCGCCAAGCTGGCGACGAGCGGCTACGCCGAGCCCCTGCGCCGCCGTCTGGCCTCGGGCACGAGGCTCGAACGCGCCGCGTCCTTGGACACCGCGGCGCCGGCGTTCGCCGCGGCCGTTTACCCGATGGCGCTGGTCGCCGTCCGGGCGGTCCCCGGTCCCGGCGCAGAAACCGCTCAGGCGCTCGGGCCCAAGTCCGCGGCACCGCGCATCGCCCAGCGCCTCCTCGAGGCACCGGGACCCTGGGTGCTCATTCCCGACGCCGACCGGGTCGCCCGCCGCCTCCGCGCCGAGTTCCCCACGTTGGGCGAGCGGTGGACGCCGCAGCTGGGCGTGAAGACCGGCGCGGACAATCTCTTCCTCCTTGATGCACCGTGCGCGGGTGCGCGCCCGGCCGTGCGCGGCCGGGACGTCGGGGCGTGGCAGACGCGAGTGTCCGCGTGGCTGCTCTGGACGCACGGCCCCGATGGACGGCCGCTCGCGGCCCTGCCGCGCGAGATCTCGGCCCACCTGGAACCGCACCTGGCGCAGCTCAGGCGCCGCGCGGATTATCGCGACGGCCCGCCGTGGCGACTGTTCCGGACGGCGCTCGCCGACGCGCCCCACCGCGTGCTGTGGGCGGACCTCGCCCGCCGGCTCGCCGCCGTGGTCCCGGCGACGGATGTCGTCCCGCTGAACACCGTGTATGGGATCGCTCCGCGTACGGCGTGCGACGCGGCCGCGCTCGCCGCGCTTCTCAACTCGCGCTGGTACACCGCCCTCGCCTGTCTCACCGCCGACCCCGCGCGCGGGGGCTTCCGGCGCTTCAACGCGCGCGTCGTGCGCGGGCTGCCCGTGCCGCCCGCCGCCTCGCCGGGTTGGCCGCAGCTCGCCGCCGCCGGCGCGCGCGGAGTGACCGACGAGCCCCTCATTGCCGAGCTGCTCCACTTCGATGCTGCCGACCGCCGTGCACTCGCCCGTGTCGCCCCCGCCCCCTCGGATCCTCTCTGAGCATCTCGAGACCCCCGCCGAGCCGCTGGCCCTCCTGCTCGGGACGGAAACGGCGGCGGCGCCCGCCGCCGTGGCTGCGCGGGCCGCGCGCGCCCTGCTCGACCTGCCGGAGATTCCAGCTGGCGCGCCGCCATGGCTCGCCCCGCACCAGGCACCCGCCGCCCGACGACTGACGGCGATCATCGCGCGCTACGGCGGCGCCGTGCTGGCCGACGCCGTAGGACTCGGCAAATCGTACGTCGCGCTCGCGGTCGCCCGGATGCTGGGTGGGCCGTTCACGCTGGTCGTGCCCGCCGTCCTCGTCGATCAGTGGCGCGCGCTATTGCATCGCCTCGACATCGGCGCGCGCATCATCACCCATGAGAGCCTCAGCCGTCCCACCGTCAGACTGTCCGACAGTCCGACGCCGTTGTTTCTCATCGACGAAGCTCACCATTTCCGGAACCCCGAGACTCTCCGCTACCGCAGCCTCGCGCGCGTCGTCGTTGGGGCGCGCATCCTGCTCGTCACCGCGACGCCAATCCACAACCGGCCCGCGGACCTGTTCCACTTGTTCCGGCTGTTTCTCCGCGATCACGCGCTCGCGGGACTGGGGATCCCGTCGCTGCGTCGCGCCGCGGCCGGGGATGTGCCGGAGGCCACTTTAGCGGCCGTCGCCGCGCGGCTCGTGGTGGCGCGCTCTCGCGAACGCGTGCGCCACTACGCGGCAGGTCCCGTCTCCCTTGCCTTCCCGCTGCGAGCGACGGGCCGCGTGATCCGGGCCGGCACGGCAGCGCCGGAGGTGCTTGGCGAGCTTGCGGCCGGTATCCGCAGTCTCGCCGGGATCGGGACCGCCGGACCGCTGTTCCGTCTCGTGCTGCTGCGGCGGCTTGCCTCCAGCCTGCCGGCCCTGCGGGTCACGCTGCGCCGCTACGAGGGTTTCCTCGACCTGGCCGCGCGCGCCGCCGCCGAGGGACGGGTGCTCTCGCCGGGTGATTGCCGACGCTGGCTCGCGCCGGACGACGCCGCGGCCGTCCAGCTCGCGCTGTTCCCGGTGCTGCTCGCCATGGGCCGCTCGCCCACCGGGACCGACCTCGACGCCGCCGCCGCGCTCCTCGCACTCGCCATGGATGCGCCGGATCCCAAGGCCGACGCATTGGTGGGACTCCTCGCCACGGACCCGCGGAAAACGATCGTGTTCGCCGAGGCGGTGGCCACCGTGCGCCACCTGCTGCGGCGCCTGAGCGGCACGCTGCGCGTGGCGGCGGTGGTCGGCGACGCGGGGTTCTTCGGCACCGAGCGCGTGCGGCGCTCCGAGGTGCTCGCCGCGTTCGCGCCGCTCGCGCAGGGCGCCACGCCACCCCCGGCGGCGCTGCGCACCGATGTGTTGCTGGCGACCGATCTCGTCGGCGAAGGGCTCAACCTCCAGGACGCCGCTCGCGTGGTGCACTATGATCTGCCGTGGAGCCCCGCCCGCCTGGCGCAGCGGGTCGGCCGGGTCGATCGCCTCGGCTCACCGCACGCCGCCGTCGAGGCGGTGACGTTCCTGCCGTCCGAGGAGCTCGCGGCCGCCCTGGCGATCGAGGAGCGGTTGGCGCGCAAGCTCCGCGCCCAGGTTGCGGCCGGGGCGGCCCAGGCCGAGTCCACCACCGGGCCGCTCCCCTCCGGCACGTTCGATTGGTGCGACCGCCTGCAGCAAGTGGCGGCGTGCGTCTCCCCCGCGCCCGAGGGATCGGTCGCCACGGTCGCGGGCGGTCCGGCAGCCGTGGTGGTCATCCGACTCGGCGCGCTGGTGGACGCAGTCGTCGTGGAGGACGGCCAGCCGCGCTCGGACCCCGTCGCCGCGACGAACTGCCTGGAGGTGGCCGGCGACGGCGCCAACGCGTCCCCTGCTGACGGTTCGGCTCGGGGACTTGCCGCCGCCCTGCGGGTCGCGGCCCCACTGCTGCGTGAGCGGCTCGCGGCCGTCGCTGCCGCCCGTTGGCGCATGGCCGACCGCGACCGCCTCAGCCGGCGTCTGATCCCCTGGGTCCTCGCGGAGGCGCGCCGGGCAGCGCGACGCCGCGACGCCGGCCTGCTCGAGAGTCTCGACAGCCTGGTCACGCGGCTGTCGACGGGGATGACGGCCGGAGAGGAAGTCCTGCTGGACGATCTCCTGGAGCGACGCCGCCCGGTCGCCGTGCGCGATCTGCTGGCGTGGCACGCGCGTCTTCCACCCGCGACGGGTGCCGTAGAGGGCCCGGCGGTGCAACTGGTCGCAGCGCTCGTCCGAGGGCACCTTTAAGGAATGCCAATGCCACGAACGCCCCTCCCGGAAATCATCCGAAAGCTGCGGGCACGCTACGGCCCGCCCAAGCGCATGCCCGCCAGCGGGCCCTTCGAGCTGATCGTGTGGGAGAACGTCGCCTACCTGGTCGACGATGAGCGCCGCGCGCAGGTGTTCCGCGCCCTGAAACAGCGCGTCGGCTCCACCCCCCAGGCCGTCCTGCGCGCCCCCAAGAAGCTGGTCCTCGAGCTGATCGGCCCGGGCGGCATGAACGCCGCGCAGCGGCTGAACAAGTTGCGCGCGGCGTCCGAAACGATGATCGAGATCGGCCTCGCGCGCATGCGCACCCTGCTCCGCGAGAATGCGGTCGAGGCCAAGAAGCTCTTGAAGCGCTTCCCCGGCATCGGCGAACCGGGGGCGGACAAGATCCTGTTGTTCTGCAAGAGCCAGCCGACCCTCGCGCCCGACTCCAACGCGGTCCGCGTGCTCGTGCGGCTGGGCTACGGCAGGGAGCACAAGAGCTACGCCCAGACCTACCGCAGCGTCACCGAGGCGGTGCGCGCCGAGCTGCCGCGCGACTACAACTGGCTGGTCATCGCGCACCAGTTGCTGCGGCGCCACGGCCAGGAGACGTGCAAGCGTAGCGCGCCGCGCTGCGAAGAGTGCCCGCTCACGGCGGACTGCGCCTGGTACCTCGCCCGCTGGGGTCGTTAGCTTCCAGCGTGCCTCTCACCACTTTCCTCTTCGACCTCGACGGCACGCTCATCGACTCGATCGACCTCATCCTGCGCTCGTACCGGCACACGTTGAAGACACACCGGGGCATCGAGCCGCCGGATGAGATCTGGATGGAAGGCCTCGGCACCCCGTTGTGGGTGCAATTTCGCCATTGGACCGACGACCCCGCCGAGATCCAGGCGATGGTCGCCACCTACCGCGACTACAACCTCGCCAACCACGACGCCATGGTCCGCCCCTACGACGGCGTCGCCGAGGAGGTCCTGCGACTCAAGGCGCAGGGGAAGACCCTGGGCCTGGTCACCAGCAAGATGCGCGGCGGGGCGCTGCGTGGACTCAAGGTGCTCGGCCTGACCGACTCCTTCGACGTGATTGTCGGCGCTGACGAGGTGCAGCACCCCAAGCCGCATCCCGAGCCCGTCCTTACTGCCTTGGACCGGCTCGGCGCGGCACCGGATGGAGCCGTCTTCATCGGCGATTCGCGGCACGACCTCGAGTGCGGCCGCGCCGCGGGAGTGAAGACCGCCGCGGTTCTCTGGGGACCGTTCGGCCGGAGCGACCTCGCCGACCTCGCCCCCGACTACTGGCTCGAAACGCCCGCGGACCTGGGACGGCTCGCGGACCCCCTGACACCCGACACCTGAGACCTGGCACCCGGCCTATGCGCTTCGTCCCCTTCGAGCTGGAACGGTGGCAGAGTACCTGGGAAAACCGGGTGCGCTTCAATCTCTCCGAGTCGGGCGTGCACCCGCTCACGATCCAGGAACTGCTCGGCCTGGCGGGCGCGTCCGCCGTCCCGCTGCTCGAGATCCGGCTGGGGTACAGCCAGTCCAACGGCACCGACCTGCTGCGCGACCGGATCGCCGCGCTCTACCCCGGCGCCTCGCGCGATCAGATCATCGTCACCAACGGCAGCGCCGAGGCGAACTTCGTCGCCTGCTGGCGGCTGATCGAGCCGGGCGACAAGGTCGCGATGATGATGCCGAACTACCTGCAGCTGTGGGGCCAGGCCCAGAATCACGGCGCCCACGTGCGCGGCTTCCATCTCCAAGTGGGCAACGGCTGGGAGCCGTACGCCGAAGAGATCCGCGCGGCCATCGCGCCGGGCACGAAGCTCGTCGTCGTCACCAACCCGCACAATCCGACCGGCCACGTCCTCTCCGACGAGATGCGCCGCCTGATTCTCGAGCGCACCAAGGAAGTCGGGGCGTGGCTGCTGGCCGACGAGGTGTACACCGGCGCCGAGCGCGACGGGAAAACCACGCCGACGTTTTGGGGCAGCTACGACAAGCTGATCTGCGTGCACGGGCTGTCGAAGGCGTACGGCCTCCCCGGCCTGCGCATCGGCTGGTTGGTCGCGCCGCCGGAGTTCGCGGCGGAGGCGTGGGCCCGGCACGACTACACCACCATCGGCCCCTCCGGGGCGTCCGACCACCTCGCCGCCCTCGCGCTCGCGCCCGGCACGCGGGAGCGGATCCTCGAGCGCACGCGGCGCATCCTCACCGCCAACTATCCCGTGCTCGAGGAGTGGCTCAAGCGTTTCGGCGACACGTTCGCCTGGCAGCCGCCACAGGCGGGGGCGATCTGCTTCGTGAAGTACCGCCAGGGCGTGAGCGCCCTGGAGATCGTCGAGAAGATCCGCGCCGAGCACAGCGTGTTGCTCTGCCCCGGCGAGCACTTCGGCCTGCCCGGCTACCTGCGCTTCGGCTACGGCAACGAGCTGTCCGAGCTGCAGGAGGCGCTCGCCGAAACCGAGCGAGGCCTGAAACGCGTGCTCGCCGACTGATCGTGCGGGTCGTCCCCCTCGAGGCGTTCCGGGACAAAGTGCCGTTCGCCGTCGCCGTGGCGGCGGTCGAACGCGGCTTCCGCGCGCTGGGCGAGGGAACCGCGCGACTCCCCGACCCGCTGGTCTTCGAGCTCCCCGAGATCCCCGCCGAAGTGCACGTGAAAGCCGCGCGCGTGCCGGGCGGCCGGCACATCGTCCTGAAGCTGGCGACCGGGTTCTACAGGAATCGCGACCGCGGCCTGCCATCCGGGGACGGGCTGTTCCTGTTGCTCGACGCCGAGACCGGTGTCCCCGACGTGCTGCTCGAGGATCACGGCTACTTGACCGACCTGCGCACCGCGGCCGCGGTCGCGCTGACGCTCAAGTACCTGGCGCCCGGGACGCCCACCACGCGCTCCTGGTCGGCGCGGGCGCGCTGGGGCGGGTGACGGCCCGCGCCATCGTCGCCGAGCGGCCAGTCGAGCGACTCACCATCTGGAACCGGACGCCGGAGCGGGCGGAGGCGCTGGCGCGCGACATGGGGTCGATCGTCGAAACCCGCGTCGCGGCCGCGCTCGAGCCCGAGGTGCGCAGCCATCGCCTGATCGTGACCACGACCGCGAGCACCACGCCGGTCATCCGGGCGGGATGGGTGCAACGCGGCACCCACATCACCTCCGCCGGCACCGGCAGCCCCGAGAAAGTCGAGCTCGAACCGGCCCTGTTGGCCCGTGCCGACAAGCTCGTCGTCGACCGCCGGTTGCAGACCGAGCGCTACGGGAATCTACACCACGCCATCGCCGCGGGCGCCATCAGGAACGACCAGGTGTACGCGGAGCTGGGGGACCTCGCCGCGGGCCGACTCGCGGGACGCGACTCCGCCGACGAGATTACGGTGGCGGATCTGACGGGGGTGGGCGTGCAGGACGCGGCCATCGCCCAGGCGGTGGTGGAGGTGCTGGGGCTATGAGCATGAGAGGCACGACCAGCGGCCCGCGCGAGAGCGCGGTGATCCGGGCGCCGCACGACGGAAGCGAGGTCGGCGTCGTCGAGCTCGCCGGCCCGGACGAGGTGCGGGCGGCGCTCGACGCCAACGTCGCCGCCGCCGACGCCTGCCGGGCCCTGCCCGCCTTGGACCGCGCCGCGATCCTGCGGCGCGTCGCCGACGGCCTTGCGGCGGCCCGCGCCGAGCTCGCGCGCACCTTGGCGCTCGAGGCCGGCAAGCCGATCACCCAAGCGCGCGTGGAGCTCGACCGCTCGATCTTCGTCTTCCGCGACGCCGCCGAGGAGGCGACGCGCATCGGCGGCGAGGTCCTGCCCACCGACGCGCTCCCGGTCGGCGCCGGGCGCCTCGCCATCACACGACGCTTCCCGCTCTCGCCCGTCGTGGGCATCACGCCGTTCAACTTCCCCGTACTGCTCGCCGCTCACAAGATCGCGCCGGCGATGGCGTGCGGGGCCGCCATCACGCTGAAGCCCCCGCCGCAGGATCCCCTCACGACCCTGCGCCTCGCCGAGATCATCGGTGCCTCCGGGTACCCCGACGGCGGCGTCAACGTTGTTCCCTGCCACGTCGAGGTGGCGCAGATCCTGATCGAAGACCCGCGGGTGCGCATGATCAGCTTCACCGGCAGCGCCAAGGCCGGCTGGGCGATCCGCGCCAAGGCGGGCACCAAGCGCGTCGCCCTCGAGCTCGGCGGCAACGCCGCGGTCCTCGTCGAGCCCGATGCCGACCTCGCCTGGGCCGCGTCGCGGTGCGCATTCGGCGGCTTCACCTACGCCGGCCAGTCCTGCATCTCCACGCAGCGCATCTTCGTCCACGAGCGCGTGATGCAGCCGTTCCTCGACCTCTTCCTCCCCGCCGTGCGCGCGCTGCACGTCGGTGACGTGCAGGACGACGCGACCGAGGTGGGACCGCTGATCTCGCTCGAGGCCGCCGAGCGGGTGGAGCGCTGGATCGCGGAAGCCGTCCAGGGAGGCGCCGAGGTCGCGACGGGCGGCACGCGCCGGGGGCAGTTCGTCGCGCCCACGGTGCTGCTGCGCACGACGCCGAAGATGAAGGTGAATTGCGAGGAGGTGTTCGCGCCGCTCGTGACCGTGACGCCCTATGGCGCGCTCGACGAGGCGATCGCCTGGGCCAACGACTCCCCCTACGGCCTCCAGGCGGGGGTGTTCAGCACCAACGTGCACACGCTGCTGCGCTGTCACGCGGAGCTCGACGTGGGCGCGGTGAACGGCAACGACGTCCCCGGCTACCGCGTCGATCGCCTCCCGTACGGCGGGGCGAAGGCGTCGGGGCTGGGACGTGAGGGCGTGCGCTACGCGATCGACGAGATGACCGAGCTGCGCGTCCTCACGCTGAAGCTCTAGCCCCCATGCCCCGGCGCCTGCTGCACTGGTTCGACTTCACGCCGATGAGCCACCGGCCGCCGCTGCCGACGCAGTGGTGGTGGTGGTGCGCGATCGCCTACCTCGCGCCGAGCTTCGTGCTGCGGCTGGTGCCCGCGGGAGACGTGCCGTACCGCGACCTCATCTGGCTGCTCACACTCGTGCCCGCCTACCTGCTGTCGCTCCACTACGGCATGCGCGGCGCGGTCGCGGGGCTGATCATGGGGACCGTGCTGTTCACGGTGCTGCAGTTCCTGCTCGCCATGCGGCTCGAGCCCGAGGACTGGCGCATCACGATGCCCATCTACACGGCGTATGGAGCGATCGCGATCTCGGTGGGCTGGCTGTCCCAGCAGCTGCACGAGTTTTACGCCAAGGCCATCGAGGGAGAGCGGATCGAAGTCGTGAGCCAGGTGGCGACGGCGATGCGCCACGAGGTCAACAACGCCCTCGCCACGATCCTGGCGGAATGCCAGCTGCTCGAGCAGGACGCGCGCATCACCCATCCGGAGGACCAGCAGTCCCTGCAGCACGTCATCGAGATGGCCCGCCGCATCCGCGACTGCATGGACCGGCTCGTGACCCTGACGCACGCCCCGACGGTGGAGTACGCCCCGGGGGTGAAGATGATCGATCTCGCGAAGCTGAAAGCGCGCGCCTAGCGCAGCACGGCGTGCAGCACGACGTAGCTCAGCCCCGCGATCCCCGCCGCCGCGGGAATCGTCAGGATCCACGCCCATACGATCCGCCCCGCCACGCCCCACCGCACCGCCGACAGCCGGTGCGCCGCGCCCACCCCGGAGATCGCGCCCGTGATCGTGTGCGTGGTGCTCACGGGAATCCCGAAGTGCGACGCCACGAACAGCGTGATCGCGCCGCTCGACTCCGCGCAGAAGCCGCCGAACGGCGTGAGTTTCGTGATCCGCTGGCCCATGGTCTTCACGATCCGCCATCCCCCCGCCATCGTGCCCAGTGCGATGGCCGCGTGGGCGCTGAGGATCACCCACAGCGGGATCACGTCGGCGGTGGTGATGTGGAAGGCCCGCACGGGGAAATCGGCGAACGACGCCCGCGCGGCGAACAGCAGCCCCACGATGATCCCCATCGTCTTCTGCGCGTCGTTGGTGCCGTGCCCCAGGGAATACATCGCCGCCGAGAACAGCTGCAGCACCCGGAACGTGCGGTCCACCTTCCGCGGCAGCGAGCGCCGCAGGACCCAGGAGAGCCCCACGGTGAACGCCAGGGCGAGCACCAGGCCCATCAACGGCGCCACCACGATGAACACCAGCGTCTTGACCCACCCGTGCGCGAGGATCGCCGTGAACCCCGCCTTCGCCACGGCGGCCCCGGCGTAGCCGCCGATCAGGGCGTGGGACGACGACGTCGGCAGGCCTCCCCACCAGGTGATCAGGTCCCACACGATCGCGCCGATCAACCCGCCCAGGATGACGATCGGATCGACGACCGCGAGGTCGATCAGCCCCTTGCCGATGGTCTTCGCGACCGCCGTGCCGAGGCCGAAGGCCGCCACGAAGTTGAAGAACGCCGCCCATACGACCGCCGTCGCCGGGCTCAGGACGCGGGTCGAGACGACCGTGGCGATCGAGTTGGCGCTGTCGTGGAAGCCGTTGATGAAATCGAAAACGAACGCGATGAAGACGATCGCGAGGACGAACCAGACCGTCGCCGACATCAGGCGTGTTTCAGCGTGATGGACTCGAGCACGTTGGCCACGTCTTCGGACTCGTCGAGTGTGCGCTCGAGGTTGTCGTAGATCTCCTTCCACTTGATGACCTCGAGGGCGTCGCGCTCCTTCTCGAACAGGTGCCCGAGCGCCTCGTGGTAGATGGAGTCGCCTTCCTCTTCCAGCTTCTTCGCCTCGACGCAGAAGCGCATCACGTCGTCGCCCTTCTTGAGCCGGCCGACCCCCTCCGCCAGCACGCCCACCATCCGCTCGATCACTTCCGTGAGGCGCTTCACCCCCTCCGGCGCGAGCCCCAGGCGGAAGATCTGGGCCCGACGCGCTACACCATCCATCACGTCCATGACGTCGTCCAAGTCAGACGCTAGCTGATGGATGTCCTCGCGATCGAGCGGCGTGATGAACGTGCGGTCGAGGCGGTTCACGACCTCGTGCGTCACCTGATCGGCTTCGTGCTCCAGTCGTTTCAGGGCCTCGATGTGCGGGAGGCGGCGGTCCGGCGGCGCTTCGAACAGCGCCCGCAGGTGCTGGGCCGCTTCCTTGTTGCGCTTGGCGACCTCGACGAAAAGGTCGAAGAACTCTTCTTCCCGGGGGAGCAGACGCACGGCGGCCTCGGCACGGGGAACGGGCTGCCAAAGATAGCGGCGCCCGGAGAACGCCACTAGGTTAGGCGACCACCACCGCCCACCCAGTCGAGGAGACCACGGATGGCGACCGCGCAACAGCCGCAGACCGAGTTCGTCAAAGCGATCTCCCGGCTCGACGCCACGGCCCTGGTCGTGGGGTCGATGATCGGCTCGGGGATCTTCATCGTCTCGGCGGAAATCCTGCGCGAGGTCCACGCGCCCGGGTTCCTGCTCCTGGTGTGGGCGGTGTCCGGCGTGGTGACGCTGATGGGCGCGCTCACCTATGGCGAGCTCGCCGCGATATTCCCCAAGGCGGGCGGCCAGTACGTGTACCTGCGCGAGGGGATCGGGCCGCTGTTCGGCTACCTCTACGGCTGGACGCTGTTCGTCGTGATTCAGACGGGGACGATCGCGGCGGTCGCGGTCGCATTCGCGCGCTTCACGTCGGTGTTGTGGCCGCAGCTCACGCCGGAGACCTTGCCGGGGCTGGGGACGACGATTCACTTCCCGCTGCCGATCGGCGATATCCTCATGGGGGTGTCGCCGCAGCGGCTGCTCGCGATCGCCTCGATCATCCTGCTGACCTGGATCAACGTCCGGGGTGTCCGCACCGCGGCGATCGTGCAGACGAGCTTCACGGTCACGAAGACCGCCGCGCTCGCCGTCCTCATCGTGCTCGGCCTCACCATCGGCCGGAACGCCGCGGCGCTGGCCGCCAATTTTGGGGCCAACTTCTGGGCGACCGGCGGCGTGGCCGTGGGCGCGACCGCCATCGGCGCGGCGATGGTCGGATCGCTGTTTTCGATGGACGCCTGGAACAACGTCGGCTTCGCCTCGGGCGAGCTGAAGCAGCCGGAGCGCGACCTCCCCTTCGCCATGGCGGTCGGCGTCCTCGTCGTCACCACCCTGTACCTGCTCGCCAACGTGGCGTACCTGAACGTTCTGCCGCGCGTGGCCATCCAGATGGCCTCCACGGAAAACCATGCGCCCATCGGGACCGCCGCCCTCCAGGCGATGTTCGGCGGGGCGGGGCTCAGCATCATGGCGGTCGCCGTGATGATCTCCACGTTCGGCTGCAACAACGGGCTGATTCTCTCGGGCGCCCGGGTCTACTACGCGATGGCCCGGGACGACCTGTTCTTCAAGACTGCGGGCGTGCTCCACCCGCGGTACAAGACTCCCACCGTCGCGCTCGTTGTGCAGGCCGTGTGGACGTGCGTGCTGTGCCTGTCGGGGACCTACAACCAGCTGCTGAACTTCGTGATCTTCGCGGCGCTGGTGTTTTACATGCTCACGGCCATCGGTCTCTTCGCCCTGCGCGCGAAGCGCCCCGGCGACGCGCGCCCGGTGCGAGCCCTGCTGTACCCGTGGCTGCCGGCGTCGTACGTGGTACTCACCGCCCTCATCGCGATCGCCCTGCTCGTAGAAGGGACGACCCGGACCTACAGCTTCCTGGGTCTCGCGCTCGTGCTGCTCGGCGTGCCCGTCTACATGCTGTGGCGGAGAGCGGTGCGGGGTCACGCGACGGCTAGTCCATAACTACATAATTAATAATGAGATGAGCTTTGCTATCGGCGCCTTGCCGCGGACTGGTTTCGGGATATATTCGGGTACTCCAGAAACCGCTCGGACGAGGTCCCGATGTCGCTCCAGATCCAGCTCCCCCTCCCCGACCCCGTTTCCCAACCGGCGCCTCAACCCGCACCCTGCGCCGACTGCGGTGCGCCGATTGCGCGACAGTCGGGGTGCCTGGTGTGTTTTCAGTGTGGCTGGGCGCGCTGTGAATGACTTGGCGGAAAGGCGGTATGGCGGAATGGCGGTAAGCGAAAGCAACTCGTACCCAGCGAAGCGATCGCAACAGCTGCAGCTGCTTACCGCCATCCCGCCATACCGCCGTACCGCCCTGCCGGTGCTCGACGAGCGACTGCGCGGCACGCGATTCGTCTCGCTCACGCCGCGCTCCGTGCTGAACCCGCCCGCGCAAACCGGCATGGACTTCTGGTCGCTGAATCCGTACGTCGGCTGCGAGTTCGGGTGCACCTACTGCTACGCCCGTTACGCCCACCGCTACGTGGTCGAGCGCGCGCACGACGCCGGCAAGCTCGACGACGCCGAGTTCCGGGACTTCCGCGGACCCCACGGCTGGGAGGCGTTCGAGAAGCGCGTCTTCGTAAAGGAGGGCATCCTCGCGGCGCTGGATCGGGACCTGCGGCGCTTCTTTCGTACGGCCATACGGCCATACGGCGATACGGCCAGTACGATCGTGATCGGCACCGCCACCGACCCCTATCAACCCGCCGAGCGCGATTACAAGCTCACGCGCTCAGTACTCGAGCGACTGGCCCGCTACGAACGGTTATCGGTCGGCATCATCACCAAGAGCCCGCTTGTCGCGCGGGACGCCGACGTCTTGCGCCGACTCGCCGAGCACAATGACATCGAGATCCTCATCTCGTTGATCACGGTGGACGTGGAGTTGATCCGGGCGTTCGAGGTCCGCTCGCCGATGCCGGCCGTGCGGCTGCGCGCGGTCGCCAAGCTCGCCGCGGCCGGGCTCAACGTGGGGTTGATCGTCGCCCCCGTCCTCCCGGGCGTGACCGACGACCGTCGGCACCTGGAAGCGCTCTTCCGGGCGGCCCGGGAGGCGGGGGCCCGGTTCGTATACGCGAGCCCGCTGCGCCTGTATCCCGCCGTGCGCGACCGGTTCCTGTCGGTGCTGGAGGCGCGGTCGCCGGCGCTCGCCCAGCGGTACCGCACTGCGTACGCGAAGCAGGGGGCGGCGCCGCAAGCCTATTCCCGTGCGCTGATGCGTCGCGTCCAGAACCTGCAGCAGCAGTTCGGGTTTCCGGTCAACCGCGGGATGCAGGACCGTTACGAGAAGCGCCTGCCCCCCGTGCAGAGCGACTTGTTCGCCACTCGTCCAGCACTGCCTTGATGGTGCCGGGCGCGTTTCCCTCCGCCCGGTTGTTCACGACGATCAGCGCCTCGATCCGCCGCCGCACCGCCTCCTCCATCAGCCGGATCAAGTCCCGCCGCAGGTCGGGATTCGGCTCCTGTACCCGCTCGTACGGCTCGAACAGCTTCACCGCGTCGGCGTAACTGCGCCCCGGCCGGAGCAGCGCCCGCGCGACCGTGAAACCCGCCGGGAATACCCAGGAGAGCTCCAGCTGCTTCCCGATCGACGGCATCTCGGACCACGAATTGAAGGCGTGGGCCACGCCGTGACGCTTCAAGACCTCACCGTGCAGCTCGTGCAGCAGCTCCGGATTGCGCAGCTCCACCGCGTAGCGGTAGTCCCGCGGCAATTCGGCGAAGAAGCCGTCCAGCTCCTCGGCCCACCGCAGCGGATCGGGCAGGTCCTTGCCGTGCATCGCCTGAAACTCGAACACGAAACAGCCGGCGTGCTCCCGGAACGCGCGCGCGTAGGGGAGTAGCACGGCGTCCTTGAACAGCTGGACATTCAGGAAGTCAGGGTTCCGCTGCCCCGCGAGGTTGCCCCAGCGGCGGTCTTGGTTCAGCCGCCGCGCCGTGATCCGGTCCCACACCTTGCTGACGCAAGGGAAGCCGGGCGGCAGATGCCGGGCGTAGGCCGCAAGCTCCTCCTCGGTGGGCGGATCATAGAAGGCGCTGTCGATCCCCACGGTGCCGAACAACGGGTAGCGCGCGTACTCCTCGAGCCGGCGCGCGGGCTGCACTCCACGATACTCCCGGTGGTAGACCTCCCCCTTCCAGCCGTCGTAGGTCCACGTGGAAGTGCCGAACTTGATGTTGGGTGGGATATGCCCGGCCAGCTCCGTCAATTCGGGCGGCGGCGCCGGCGGCGGGACTGCATCGGCGGCGGGACTGCATCGAAGAGATCGGGGTGGTCGATCACGCGCCGAGCAGCCGGTTCAGCTCCGCGTGCGGGATCGCGCCCGCCAGCGCGCCGTACGTCCCCGCCCCGCGCAGCTCCTCGGCGAGGCGCTTGAACACCGTGAGCCCCGCCCGCATCGGCCCCGACCCCAGACTCACTCGCGCGACGCCCAGCCGCTCCAGCTCGGGGACGGGCGGGCTCGTCGCCATCGCCAGCACGTTCAGCGGGCCGTCCACTTCCTTGACCAGCGTGGCGATCGTCGCGGCGTCGCTGACGCCTGGCGCGAACAGGCAGTCCGCCCCCGCCGCGCGGTAGGCATTGAGCCGCCGCACCGCATGCGCCAGGCGCGTCTCCGGCGCTCCCACGCTCTCCAAGTACACGTCCGTGCGGGCGTTCAAGACGAACGGGATCCCGCTCGCGTCCGCGGCTTCCCGGGCGGCGCGGACGCGCTCGACCTGCTGCGGCTCCGGGAGCAGCGGCTCGCCGCGCTCCCCCGGCGAGTCCTCGAAGTTCATCCCTACCGCTCCCGCCGCGATCGCCGCTTGCACGGTGGCCGCGGCGTCCTCCGGGCGCCGGCCGTAGCCCGATTCCATGTCGGCCGTGACGGGGACGGTGACGTGCGCGGTGATGCGCGCGACCGCCGCCGCCATCTCATCGCGCGAGATCACTTCCCCGTCGGGGTATCCCAACACGAAGGCGACCCCGGCGCTGCTCGTCGCGATCGCGGGAAACCCCGCCTGCTCGACGATCTTCGCGCTCGCCACGTCCCACACGTTGGGAAGCACGAGAATCGGTTTCCGCGCGTGGAGCCGGCGAAACACTTCGCCTCTATGCCTCTGTGCCTCTATCTCTTTTGTCACTAGTTCTCCTTCCACGGCAGGCCGCGCTGCTTGGCGTAGCGGTCCAGGCGTTCCAGCGCCGTGACGGTCAAGGTGACCGCGCCGTACGACTCCTCGACTTTCCCCCGCAGCAGGTACGGGCCGGGGCCGAACAGCAGCGGCGCGGCGCGACGGTACACCTCCGGGAAGAGTACCGTCTCGATTAACCCCGCCCCGTCGTCGAAGGTGACGAACTCCATCGGCTCGTCGTGGATGGTGTGGACCGGCTTGCCCGTCGTCAGCATCCCGGCGCAGGTGATGAGCTTGCCGACGTGCCGGGGCAGCTCGGGCGCCGGCACCGGCCGCACGGCGCGCAGGGTGCGGGCGAACAGCGCCATGGGGTGGCGCGACGCGAGGTAGCCCAGCACGGCGTACTCGTCCCGAAGCTGCCGGTCGCCGTCATACTCGGCAAGCGGCGGCAGCGCCGCGGGCGAGGTGAGACCCAACCCCAGCACCCCCTGGTCGGGCGTGGCGCGCCGGCCTTCGGCGTCCACGAGCCACATCAGCTGGGGACGCGTCATCCCGCCCGCGACCGAGTCGCACGCCCCCGCCTGCACCAGCACGCGAAGGTCCGCGGGCGCGAGTCCGGTGCGGCAGCGCAGGTCGTCGAACGAGCGGTAGGGGCCGGCGCGCTCCCGCTCGGTGACCACCGCCGCCAGCCCCGCCGCCGACAGTCCTTTCAGCGCCATCAGACCGATGCGCAACGCCCGCTCCCGCCCCGTGTACGACGCCGCGCTGGCGTTCACGTCCGGCGGCAGGATCGTGAGCCCCATGCGCCGCGCCTCGGCGATGTAGGCGAAGGGGGCGTAGTAGCCGCCCTGGTTGGACAGCACGCCCGCGATGAACTCCGCCGGATGGTGCGCCCGCAGGTAGCCCGACTGCAGCGCCACCTGGATGTACGACGCCGAGTGCCCCTTGCAGAAGCTGTAGCCGGAGAAGGAGAGGATCATCTGCCACACGTCGTCGATCACCTGCGGCGCGACGCCGCGCGCCGCCGCGCCGTCGCGGAACTGCGCCTCGTAGGCGCGCAGCTCCTTCATCGGGCGTTTCTTGGTCAGCGCCTTGCGCACGCCGTCGGCCTCGGCGACGTCCATCCCCGCGAGCGCCACGCACACGTTCACCACGTCCTCCTGGTACACCATCACGCCGAATGTTTCGGCGAGCACGTCGCGGAGGATGGGGTGCGGCGGCTCGTACGGCGCGCCGTGCAGCCGGGCCAGGTAAGTGTTGATGTAGCGGTTCGACGCCGGCCGGATGATGCTGGTGTTGAGCACCAGGAGGTCGAACGTGTCGGCCCGGCTCTTCTGGCACAGCAGCCGCGACGCGGGCGACTCGGTATAGAACACGCCCATCGTGTTCCCCGTCCGGAACACTGTCTTGGTCGCCGCGTCGGCCTCGGGGTCGTGCGCCGTGTAATCGATCGCCACCCCCTCGTGTTCTTTTGCCGCCGCGATCGCGTCGCGGATCACCGCCAGCGAGCGGTTGCCGAGGAGATCGATCTTCACGAGCCCGGCGTCCTCCGTTCCGTCCTTCTCGAATTGGATCGCGGGGACGGGCATCGCGCCGCCCGCCGTGTCCAGCTCTTTCGCCGCCGTCTGCACCGGCACGTAGTTGCTGAGCGCGTCGGGCACGATCACGACCCCGCCGGGGTGCAGCGAGAGGTGCCGCGGCAGCCCCACCAGCGACTCCGCCACGCCGGCGAGCTCGCTCCACGCGCCGCCCAACGCGAGGGCGCGGAAGTTGGGATGCGTGCGCAGCAGCTCGGGCAGCGGGCCGTCGTCGGTCCAGGGGAGGCGCTTGGTGACCGCCGTGATCTCGGCCGCGGGCCGGCCGTACACCTTCGCCACCTCGCGCAGCGCCGCCTTGCGCTGGAACGTGACGTGGTTGGCGACCATCGCCGCGCGCGCCGGGCCGTACTTGCGGAACACGTACTCCAGCGCCGCGTCTCGCTCGTCCCAGGGGAAGTCCAGATCGGCGTCGGGCGGGTCTTTGCGGCCCGGGTTCAAGAACCGTTCGAACACCAGCCCCTGCTGCAGCGGATCCACGTGCGTGAGCCCCAGGCAATAGCTCACGATGGAGTTGGCGACGCTCCCCCGGCCGCAGTGGGTGGGCGCGTGCGCGACGATGTCCCAGACGACGAGGAAGTAGCCGGCGTAGCGCTTGGTCGCGATGATCGCCAGCTCGTGCTCGACTCGCTCCCGCACGACCGGCGACAGTACCTCGACACCATACCGACGGCGGGCACCCGCCTCCACCAGCGCGCGTAGCCGGGCCAGGGCGTCCGCCTCATCGCCCGCTGTCGGCAGGATCACCCGCCCGTCGGGGGGACCACCGCGGCACTGCGCCGCGATGCGCGCGGTGTTCTCGAGCGCTTCCGGGCAATCGGGGAACAACCGGGCCATCTCGGCCGCCGGCTTGAGCCACGCGCTCACCGGGGCGAGCGCGTCGCCCGGCACGGTGGTGAGAGTGGCGTTGCGGATGACGGTCGCCAGCAGGCGGTGGCGGGCGTGGTCCTGCGGGTGGGCGAAGTGCACCGCGTTGCTCGCGACGACGGGGAGACCGTGCCGGCGGGCGAAGTCGCGAGCGGCCTCCCGCCCGCGGCCGGGGATCAACTCGAGGTAGAGATCGGCGGTTCCCGAATCGCGCGCGACGACGTCGGCGAGCCAGGAGTCGGGGGTCAGGATGACCAGGCCTTCACGGTCAACAGATAACTGAGAACCGAGAACGAAGTTCTTGTCGTTGTGGAACGCCGTCACGACGTGGCACAG
>WNGE01001163.1_pt1 | contig 33600 bp, 26 predicted proteins | sample 5400651 | NCBI WGS metagenome assembly WNGE01 (sample SAMN13153370, study PRJNA577476) | soil metagenome | isolation source: 60 cm soil or saprolite under grassland replicate 2 | place: USA:California | collected 2016-06-15
CGTCGAGGAGGCCCACGCCGCCGGGCTGGCTGTTACCGCCCATGCCCATCCCCTCACTGCCATCCGCGACGCCCTCGCCGCTGGCGTCGACGCCATCGAACACTGCACCTTCATCACCGCCACCGGGATCGAGGTGCCCAACAGCGTGCGGCGTCGGTGACCGCAAAGGCCGGGTAGCCCCGGACTTCGACGCTGACCTGCTCCTCGTCGACGGTGACCCCATCACCGATATCACCGCCTTGCGAAGGATTGCGGCCGTCTACGTGGGTGGACAGCTGCGCTCTGCCTGATACACCTTGTGGGCGCCGAAAACCCCGCCCACCTCATGCGACCTGGCCATACTCGTGGATCAGCCCGCCGAGTCGATCCAACCGTACGACCCGTACGTCGCCTGCTGAAGCGGGCAGCGGGACGGTTCCGACGGGTTGGCGTGCAACAAAGGTCCAGCACCGGTTCGCGGCGCTGCTCGCACCGCCAGCCGGTGACCCAGGCACCAGCTGGGCTGGTCGGGCCTGCTGGGTGACCTAACCGCGGTTGGGGTTGGCGGTCACCCCGGCCAGGTGGACCTGCCGGTGTCGAGTTCGACGAGTAGGGTAGGCGGCTGGCGCGGTGACACTGCCACCCCCACCTTGCGGGGTGCCGGTGACCGGGCGGCGGACCGTCTCGTCCTGCATCACCCCAGCACGCAGCAGCTTCAGGACGCTCTGGTCGCAGACGCGTTCGGCAACCGCTTGCATCGACCCCTCATGCGGAACCGCCTCCAAGACCGATGCCGCACACTGCGGCACCGGTCTTGGCTGTCTGAACTTGGGCTGGACGACGAGGGCTGTGTTGGGTGGCGGTCACCGGTTGTGGGAGTGGGGCGGAGTCCAGTCGGCTTGGTCTCGCGAGTCGAAGCCGAGAAGGCCACTGACGACGGCGAAGACCACAACGGCGGCCAAGACTAGCAGCGCGATCATCTCAGACCCTCCTTTGACGGCGGGCGGCGCGGGCTCTGCGCTCGGCCTTGGCTTCGCGGCGAAGGTCGGCGATGTGCTGCTCGGCCAACAGGGCGCTGTAGTCGAGAAGCGTCTTGTTCATGCTGTTCTCCCTTCTTCGCTGATATAACGGTAGGTCTAAGGCGGGTGGTCCCACCTGGGGCTGATGCCTTAGATTCGCCGGGCGGCGGGCTCATTTCCAGGACCGGCGGGCCGGCGACCCTGCGCACGCCTCCAGCGGCGCGTCCCGGCTTCCCGCGTCTCCCACGAAAGCGCTGATGCCGGTGATCGCGCGGCCGACGATCAGCATGTTCATCTCGCGGGTGCCCGCAGGGTTCAGAAACTCGGCTGTGTGCGCTGAGCAGCCAGGACCCGGGTCAAGGGACCGTCGGCCGATGGCCCGTTGGGTACGGAAACTCGGTCGGGACGGGTGAGCTGCGGGTTTGACCGCCGGCGTGTCACGTCACGCTCACCAATGGCGCGTTTCCACGACCACCTGACCTGACCGGAACCCCTGATGGCGTGTCAGGTTGTCAAACGGCGCCGATCCGGCGGGGGCGGGTGGCGGAGGACTTGGCCGGCGGCAACGGTGGTGTCCTCGCCGTCGTCGATGACCAGGCGGCCGTTGACGACGACGTGGCTGACGCCGTCGCAGAAGGCGTGGGGCTGGGCGTAGGTGGCCCGGTCGAGCACCCGGTCAGGGTCGAAGACGACCAGGTCGGCGGCCGTGCCGGGAGCGATCGTGCCGCGGTCGGCGAGACCGAGGCGAAAGGCGGGCAGGCTGGTCATCTTCCGCACAGCCGCCTCCAGGGACAGGACCCGCTGCTCTCGCACGTAGCGGCCGAGCACCCGCACGAACGTGCCGTAGCTGCGCGGGTGCGGCACGCCGCCGAGGCCAGGGTCGACGGTCCAGCCGTCGCTGGCGACCGCCACCAGCGGGTGGGCCAGCACGGTGCGGACGTCCGCCTCGTCCATGCTGTGCCACACGATCGGCACGTCGCCCGGTGCGCCCTCCACCAACCGCAGCACGACCTCGCTCGCGCCGGTGCCCTCGGCGCGGGCGCTGTCGGCGAGGCTGCGGCCGCGGTAGCGCTCCAGCAGACCCGGCCGGACGTCGGCGATCACCACGTTGGCCGGGTCGAGCTCCCCCTCGTCCCCGCGGAGCTCGCCCCGCTCGCGGCGGGCCAGGTCGTCGGCGATGCGCTCGCGTGCCGCCGGGTCAGCCAGGCGGGAGCGCAGGGCGGGCACCCCACCGGCGAGCGCCCAGCCCGGCAGCAGCGCCAGCAGCGTGGTGCTGGCCGCCATGTAGGGGTACTGGTCGGCGAGCACGTCGTGGGCCGCGTTCGCGCGCTCGAGCAGCGCCAGAGAGTCGCGGACCTTGCCCCAGTTGGCCCGGCCCATCGCTTTGTGATGGCTGAGCTGCACCGCGGCGCCGGCGCGCCGGCCCACCCCGATCGCCTCGCCCATGGCGTCCAGCAGCCCGGCCCCCTCATTGCGGAGGTGGCTTGCGTAGAACCCACCGGAGCGGGCCGCGACCTCGGCGAGCGCGGCCAGCTCGGCGGTGCCGGCAAAGCTGCCCGGGGCGTAGATCAGCCCACTCGACAGCCCGAACGCGCCTTGACGCATGGCCTGGGCGACCAGGTCGCGCATGGCGGCGAGCTCGGCGTCGGTGGGCGCCCGGTCGGCAAAGCCCATGACGGCGATGCGCACGCTCCCGTGGCCGACCAGCAGGGCCACGTTGCCCGCCAGCGGCAGCGCTGCCAGCCGCTGTGCGTACTCGTCGAGCGTGCGCCAGTCCCAATCGAGGCCGCCGTCCAGGAAACCGGTGTAGGCGCGCAGCAGCTGCGCTGCCGGCCCGGTGACCGGGAACGGCGAGAAGCCGCAGTTGCCGAGCACCTGCGTGGTCACGCCCTGCCGGGTCATGGCCGCAGCCCGCGGGAACTGGGGCAGCGTGAAGTCCGAATGGGTGTGCAGGTCGATGAAGCCGGGGGCGAGCACGGCCCCGTCGGCGGCGACCACCCGCCGCGCCGCTGGCCGGCCCAGCCGCCCGACCTCGCCGATCACCCCGTCCTCAACTGCGACGTCCCCGCTCACCGCCGGGGCACCCGTGCCGTCGACGATCCTCGCGCCACGGATGAGCAGGTCGTGCAATCGGTAGCCTCCTTCGCGCCTGGCCGGCCCGGGGCGCCGCCAATCGTCCCAGTTCCCATTCTCAGGATGACTATGATCGCCCCCTGACGCGCCGGCTCCTCCGCCGTGCCCGGGCGCCGTTCACCCCGGCGGGGTGGTGGGGTCAGGCCGGCGCGGTCGAGCAGGCGGCGCTGCTGGGGGTGTTTCCCACGCGCTCTGTGAGTGCTTGGGTTCTCCCCCGCGAACACCCTGAGCTGCGTGGACGCATTTACGCACCCTATAGGCGGTTAGGCTCGATTCGTCTTGATCGCGGCGATGAGCTCGCGGCAGAAGTCTGGGATATCTTCGACCACCCGGCCCCACACGATGTTGCTGTCTTGGAACGCTGGCTCGTCCACCCATGTCGCCCCCGCGTTCACCAGATCATCCTTGATGCCCAGACTCCCGGTCGCGCGCCTGCCGTCCACGATGCCAGCAGAGATCCCCACAAGACCCGCGTGGCAGATGAGACCCACGACTTTGCCCTGGTGGTATGCCTTGCGTACGAGGTCCTTCACCGCGTCGGAGCGGCGCAGCTGGTCGGGCGCCCAGCCTCCCGGAACCACGACCGCGTCGAAGGCATCGGCCGACGCCTCCGCGACCTGGATGTCCGCCGTCGCCTCCAGGCCATGCTTGCCATGGACCGGCTGCGTCGTCAGCCCCGCGACGGTCACCTGGGCGCCCTCCTCCCGCAAGCGCATCACAGTGACCCAGAACTCGAGGTCTTCGAACCCCTCGGCCAGCAGCACCACGATGGTGCGACCGTGCAACCGACCGGTCATTGCGGCATCACCTCCAGCTGTGCGCGAGCGGACAGCCAAAGGTTACGCTCAACTTCCCTGCGGGCGAACGCCTACGCGGAGCGGTGGGTGGGCACGGTCCGCCGCGAGTGCTTGGACCGGATGCTCGTCGTTGGACGTCGGCACCTGATGTCGGTGCTGGGTGAGATCCTTTCCGGTGGCCGCCGCTTGAGGCACAGGCTGTAGCTGTACGCGACTCTGTGAGAAGGAGCAATCATGGGCATCACGTTTCCTGGAGAGTCAGCCGAGTACCGGGCGGCGCGGGATCGGCTGCTCGAGCAGGAGATCGAGCTGCGCCGCACCATGGAGGCAGTGGCTGCCGCAAGGCGACGGTTGCCGCCCGGCGGCGTCGTGCCGCAGGACTACGTCTTCCAAGGGCAAGGGCCGGACGGCGACCCGACCGACGTGCGGCTGTCTGAGCTGTTCGCGCCCGGCAGGGACTCGCTGGTGATCTACAGCATGATGTTTCCCCGTGACCCCGGCGACGAGCGGCCGGGCCCCCAAGGCGGTCGAACCGCGCTCCTGCCCATTGTGGAGGGCCCGTGCCCGTCGTGCACCGCACTGCTCGATCAGCTCGACGGCGCGGCGGAGCACGTCTCCCAGCGCATCAACTTCGCGGCCGCCGGGAAGGCGCCGCTGTCGCGCATCCTGGCCTTCGCCGAGGAGCGCGGCTGGCGCCGGCTGCGCCTGCTGTCCTCGGCGGGCAGCACCTACAACCGCGATTACCTCGCCGAGACCGCGGAAGGCCACCAGCGGCCGATGCTGAACGTGTTCCACCGCGATGGGGAGACGATCCGCCACTTCTGGGGCTCAGAGCTTTTCTACGCACCAACCGACCCCGGACAGGATCCCCGCCACGTCGGCACCATCGAACCGCTCTGGAACCTGTACGACCTCACCCCCGAGGGGCGCGGAACCGACTGGAATGAGCAGCTAACCTACTGATACCCCAGGCCGAGCTCTGTTGCGTTGGCGGTGAGGTGGGCGGCGCACAGACTCCAACCATGAGAACCGTCCGCCCGTTACCGCTGGGTGCAGCGGTTCACGCCGCTTCTGGCCGAGGCCGCCCGGCCGTACCGCCACCACCGACCGGGTTGCGGCCGACCATGGGCGGCCGCAGTCGCGGCTACGGCCGATGCGTGGCCTCAAGCCCATTGCCCGCCAGGACGGCCATTGGCCGGCAGCAATGGGGCGATCTCAGCCGAGGCCTGGTCGGTGAGTTCGTGGCGTCTGACCGCCTGTCCTCCCTTTGGCAGGCTGTCGGCTGGTCAGCCAAACCTACCAACCAGGCGTCGTCAGATCGGCCCTAGCCGCTGGGCCGCCCGGTAGTGTCACCCGCCATCGGCGTCCAACCGGCTGAGGGCGGCCAGAAGGAACCCATCGCGACGCTGGAGCAGTACTTCTCGGCTGAGATCGGGCCGGCCTTGCCCGGCGAGGGCTTCGGGGAACCAGCCCATGTCCGGGGAGTGCTCAGCGCAGCCACGACATCCCAGTGCGCGACGTCCACCGCGGGTCGGCCGGCCACCTCCTCCCAGCCATGTTGGACGTCGTCTGCGGCCTCGATGTCGAAGCAGATGGCGGCGTCGCAACGCAACGAACCGAGATCGACACCGGGCGGCCCGGCGCCCGCACAGTCCCAGTCGACCAGACCGGCGAGCGTGTCCCCGGTCCACAGGGCGTTGCCCTGCCACAGGTCACCGTGCACGAAGACGTCAGCTTCCCGTGAACGCAGCTGCGTCACTCGCTCCTCGGCCTCCATGAGCAGGGGCTGTGCCGGCTGCTGGCGGCGCAGCGCAGCGAAGTCCTGGCTGGCGATCGGCCGATCGCGCCTGGGCAACGCAGGCCCGGGCTCCACGGCGACAGCGTGCAGCGCGGCCGCGGTGCGACCGAGCGTACGCAGGCGAGCAGTAGGGCGATCCGACGGGATCGCGCTGCTTCCGGCCAGCAGCTCGACCAGTACCGCGGGAGAGTCACCAGCAAGCTCGGCGGCGAGCAGCCGTGGCGCCGGGATGTCGTGCTTCGCGGCGAGCTGAAGCGCCGCCACCTCCGTGCGCAGCGCCGAGGGGTCCTGTCCGCTGCCGACTCGCAACACGACAGTGCGCGGCTCACCACGTCGGCTGAGCCGCACCAACCAGGGCGAGCCACCGTCGCGCAAGCCGCGAACTTCGGTGACATCCGCCCCTGGAGCGGCAACGCGTACCGCCCACCCCAGCAACGCACTATCAAGCGATGGCATCGTCGGCGATAGTACCGCTCGGCGCGGCGGAGCACCGACGGCCACGGCGGCGACCGCGATCGGCACGTTCACGTACAGGCACCACCGCCAGGCCAGGTACTCGGTCAGCACCCCACCGAGGAGCAGGCCCGCGGCGCCGCCGTCAGGCATCGTCGGTGACCTCCTTTGCAGCACCCGCCCGCGTCGCGTCCCGCTGCTCATCGTCTCCGCGCTGTCCGTTACCCAGACCGTGGATCTGCGCCGTATCCGTCAGGTGCGCCCTCGGCGGCGCGCGAGGTTTGCGGGTCGCTGGAGCGGGCGTGCGCCGCGGGCGAGCCGGACACCGGCGATGCCGCTGACCAGCAGCCCGAGGAACCGCCCGGCCGGGATGAGCCACCCCGCGGGCTCCCAGACGAAGTACAGCGGCGACAGCAGGCTCGAGCCCGACGAGACCAGCCCGGTGATTGCCACCGTCCGAGGCAGCTCGCCGGTGCGCAGCCCGGCCAGCGCGAGCACGCCGGTCAGCACGCCGAACCCGACGCCGTGCACGGGGCCACCGGCCACGAACTCCCGCCGGGCCAGCCTGGCCGCATCGTCGTCATCATTCTGGCCGGTGAGCATTGCGTGGGTCACCGCGGAGGTCGCCAGCGACGTGGCGGCGAGCCCGCCGCCGGCGACCGCCGCCGCCTGGAGCGCCCGCGACCCTCGGCCGGTGCGCCCGGCCAGCTTGGCCACCGACGTGGCGAACTGCACCAGTGCGGCCGCCGAGATCGCCTGGCCGGCCGCGCTCAGCCGGGCCGGCCCGGCGTTCTGCGTGAAGTACGTGCGGATCTGGGCGGGGTCGGCGCCGGGGCGCGGGAAGGAACCATCGGCGAGCGCTATCGCTCCGGCCACCCCGGCGATGAAGCTGACACCAGCCAACAGACCGGTCAGCGCCTTACGATCGGGAGGCGGCATTGCTGTGCCAGGCATGCGCGCTCCTTTCTCTGGTCGTGGTGCGCGGTGTCCTGGGTCAGGACGGCGCCGGCAGCGAGGTGTACTGCACCGCCGCCAGCTGCCACCGCCCGCGGTCGGTCGCCCAGACCTGGGTGACCCGGAAGTGGCCGGCGATGGTCTCGCCCTTGTAGGTGCATTCGGAGTCCACCACGTCGAACCGGATGCCGGCGCTGTCGTAGGTGTGCACTTCGGTGTCGCTGGCTTCCAGCTTGACCTGCTGGTAGTCGCTGCCCTGGTGGACCCCGATCCACTCGTCCCGGCTGATGATGAAGCCCCTGGGGCCGATGATCCGGGCATCCGGGGTGACCAGATCGTTCAGCGTCTCCCAGTCGGATTCCAGCAGCGCCGTGTTCACCCGCTCCTGCAGGGTGCGGATCGTCTCTTCCATGGCATCCTCCCGCGGCTGTCGTCGTGACCGTCGGCTGGTTGGCTGTCGGAGCGGGTGGCGAGGCGGCGCGCCGTGACCGCGACCGGTGGGCGTTCGGGCGTACGCGACCCGGTCATCAGGGTGGACGGACCTCGCGGAGCGCAGGGATCGCCGCAGCGAGCGTGGCCAGCGCTTCCGCCCTCCACGGACCGATCAGCGAGCCGATCGACCAAGCGGAGCCGGCCACGTTCACGATCGTCAGATCGAGAACGCTCATGATCGTCCCCAAGACGACGACCGCTCCGAGAAGGATCTCCCGGTCGAGACCGACGGTTGGCCGTGGCTTGTCGCCTCGGCCGACTGGGCCATCAGGCCTCCTCTTCGTTCGCTTCGCCCGCGTGGTCTACCCAAACCTTCCCGAGCTAGAACATCCTCGAAACTAGAAGTTTCTAGTGCATGGATGATTTGCTACGCTCGTGCTGCGCCTGTCCCTCAAGACTTGCCTGCTCACTCGGCTCTGACGCAACCGCGGGTACCTCAGATGACGCAGCAGCCCGGACTTCGCGAGCGCAAGAAGCAGCGCACGCGGCAGCTCATCGCCGACACGGCGATGCGCCTCTTCCTCGAGCACGGCTTCGACGCGGTCACCGTCGCCGAGGTCGCAGGGGCAGCCGAGGTCGACGCGAAGACCGTCTACAACTACTTTCCATCCAAGCCGTGGCTCATCTACCACCGCCTCGAGACGTTCGAAGCCGCCCTGCTCGACACGGTCCGCGGGCGCAAGCCGGGCGAATCGATCCTCGCAGCGTTCGCGCGCTTCGTGATCGAGTCGCACGGGCTGCTCGCCGATGAGCGCGCGAGCGAGCAGCTCAAAGCGGTCGGACGGATGATTGCCAACAGTCCGACGCTGCTCGCGCACGAGCAACAGGTGTTCGCTCGCTTCACAGCATCGCTGGCCGTCCTCATCGCCGAAGAAACCGGAACCCGCGCCGACGACGCGCAACCCTGGGTCGTTGCCAACGCCCTGATGGGCTTTCACCGAACGCTCATCGACTACGTGCGACGCGGGACGCTGGCAGGAACACCGAACCGCAAACTCGTCCGCGACGTCCGCGCCCAGGCCCGGCACGCGCTCGCACCACTCGAGAATGGACTGGCCCGCCTCGGCATCAAGGCGAGCTAACGCGACCCATACTCGTCTCGACGCCGGCCGCCGCACCCTTCATCGACTTCCAACACAGGCTCGGCGAGCGCTGTGTTGCGGGTCGAGCTGGGCACCGGTGAGATGGAGGTTCCGGTTACGGTGGGCATGCACTGGGGCGAAGGCCGGCCGTGGGGCGCCGGTGCCCCGATCAGCAGGGGACCAGTCGGGCCTCGTCGAGCCGGACCGGGGCTGCTGGTGCTCTCGGACGGGCGGCGGTGGAGGTCGGTGAGCCGGACTCGGTGAGCCGGACGAGGCTGGGTGCTTCGAGTTCACCGGCGGCGGCCCGCCCGGTAGCCGTTGACGACTGCCGCGGTCCCGGCCGCGCCGGGTGTGTGGGTTGGTGCCGACGGGTCGCTGAAAGCAGCCGGGGGAGGACCGCGCCGCGGCCGGTCCGCTGGTCCGTGGTGGGCACGCGCCGAGTGCCGGGCGCCGCCCCTACCTGGCCAGGACCACCGAGCCCACGACCTTGTCGGCCCAGGTCTGGTGGCGGGGGTCCCACAGCGGCCACAGGTAGTTCAGGAGCTGCAGGATCCCGATCGCGCCGAGGATGCTGTCCACAAACCAGCGTAGGAGGCCCATGGGGCCGCCGATCGGGCGCATGGTCTCGGCGCTGACCGTACGCAGGCCCGTGATCGACTTGCCCCAGGACTGGCCACGGGCGCCCTGGCGCCATCCGGACTGCCAGATCTGCGCGATCGCCCCGATGACCAGCAGCACCGAGCCGACGGCGATCAGCGCGACACGGACTCCGCCGTGCGTCGCCGCGCCAACGCCGATCAGGGCGCCGCCAGGAGCGTTCAGCAGGAGCCCGAAGAGCAAGTCGATAAGGTAGGAGACCACTCGGCTGCCCCAGGAGGCCAGCGGCTGGCCCTGGTACAGCAGGGGCGGCAGCTCGCCCTCCATCGGTGCTGCTCGGGGCATCCGTCCGGCGGTTTGACGCGCCTCGGCGTTGGAGTCAGGCCCCTGATCCATGATCGATACCCCCACCAGCGATGAGCTGCTCTGTCTGTTCGGCGTGAACATCATCGCCTGGACAGGGCCGTTCCGGAAGGTGTGACGAGGTGCCTCTGGTGGTCGGTGATGGCGCGGCGGATGGCCGCTTGGGTGGTGTCGAAGTGGGTGGGGAGCGGGGGATGCTCCAGCCGTCGTCCAGCAGGGCGTGCAGGCAGCCGCACACGTTGGCGGAGCCCAGCCGTCTGGCCTGCTGGTCGAGGTGGCGGTCGCGACCGTCGGCGACCACGGAGCCGCCGTTGAGGCGATCGGCGAACCCGAGCGCATGGGTAACGCTGACAGGAGGGCATCGGCGGGTCGAGGCCAGTCGCTGCGTCGCGGTGCGGCCGGTCGCAACGATCCTCAAGGTGGGTTGTGGAGCCATCCACAGCATCAACGGGTATGTCGATCAAGAAGCAACCCGCGACGGCGGTGAGGGTGGTACCCGCCGCGCCGAGCAGGCTGGTCGGCACGCCCGCGACCCTGGGAACCGAGTGCGGCGGGTCATCCACATCGGTGTCGACGACCTGCACTCCACGAGTACGAACTCGCTGCCTGAGACCCAGTTCACGAGTTTCCGTGCCGCTCAGCCTTGGTCTGCGCCAGCTGGAAATATCGGCTGCAAGCGCAGGGTGCACTCCAACCTTGAGGTGGCGAACTTCGTGAGGCAGCACGGCTTGGTGCCGGTCGTCGACGAAGCCAACGCCTGAGGAACCCACGCGGCAATGCCCACAGGGGAACGGAGCCCGACGCGGCAACGTATCGTCGCCGCGGCGATGCGGCTGTTTGGGGAGCAGGGCTACGCGGCGACCACGGTCGCCGAGATCGAGGCAGCCGCAGGCCTATCCCCGGGCTCGGGCGGCCTCTACCGGCACTTTCCATCCAAGCAGGCGCTGCTCGCCGAGGGAGTGCGTACACAGATCGAATCGGGCGAGGACCTCGTCGCATTTCTGAGTGACCGGGCCGCGCTCGACGCGTTGCCGGCACGGGCGCGCCTGGCAATGGTGGCACGCGCCGGTCTGCGCCGGCTGGACCGGGAACGCGACCTGAACCGGCTACTCGTCCGCGACCTCGGCCGCTTCCCCGACCTGCTCACCGCCATGCGCGAGGGCGAGATCCAGCGCATCTACCGCCTCGTTACGCAGTGGCTGGCCACCCAGGCACCGGCGGCCGAGCGAGACTGGACGGCGCTCGCAGCCGTGATCATCGGCTCGGTCTCCCACTACTGGCTTCTTGTGCGACGTCTTCGGCGAGCACCCAGCCGGCATCGACGAGGAACGCTACGTCGCGGCGCTCGCCGAAATGGCGGCGGGGCTGCTCGGAAACGCCGACAGGAACAACGAAAACAACGATGCAACCGGCAAGGAGGAATCATGAGCCAGACGATCCCCGCCCTCGTGCCCTTCGTTCGCCAAAAGACCGTCCTGGTCACTACCTACCGTCGTGACGGCACCCCGGTCAGCACGCCGGTCAGCATCGCCGTCGACGATGACCGTGCCTTCATCCGCAGCTACGAGAAGGCCGGGAAGACGCGCCGGCTGCGCAACAACCCGATGGTCGAGGTCGCCCCGTGCACGGTGCGCGGCACCCCCACGGGCCCAGCGATCCACACCCGCGCCAGGCGGCTCGACGACGCCGAGTCCAAGCACGCCGCCCGGCTCCTCGCCCGGAAGAACCCATTGCTGCAAGGCATCCTGGTGCCGCTGACCCACCGCACCAACCGCTCCAAGTACGGCAGCACCGTCCACTTCGAGCTGACGCCGATCACGTGAGAGGCACGGAAAGTCCCGATTCGGGCTCATGCAGCAAGTTCGTATTCATGGATGATGTGCGTGGACGGGCTCGCGACCAGGGTGCAACGACCCGCCTCGTGGGCCAACCAGAAGGTGCTGTACGACTGTAAGCGGCACGCCCACACCGCAACCGGGCAGCGCTTCGGGCTGGCCAGTGGTTCCACCTCACGGTGACCGGCGAACGGGTGGTGCGAGGATTCGTCCCGCCCGAGCCCGGAGTGGATGCCGATCCGGTGGCGGTGGCGAGGCTGCGGGAGGATCTCGATCGGTACCGCCTCGAACTTCCAACATCCACCGGGCGCCAGGCTGGCTCCGAGGGTGTCGAATATGAGCACTTCTCTGGTGGACCGGTTGGCCCCTGCCGCGTTGTGGGCTGCGGCAGCCAGACCGCTTTCTGGCACCCACTGGCGGGGCGGCTACGGCGGCTACTCGGTGGCGATGGCCTCCAGCATGTTGAGCTTCGCCGCCCGGCGGGCTGGGCGGACGCCGGCCAGCACACCAGCGACGGCGCCGGCCACCAGCACGGCGAGGAGCTGCCCGACCGGCGCCGAGAACCTGGCGATGTTCTGCTTCGAGGCCGCCTGCACGAGCGCCCAGCCGAGGAACGCGCCCAGGCAGAGACCGCCGATCGTGCCGAACAGGGCGATGATCACCGACTCCCAGCGGACCATCGAGCGGAGCTGGCCCCGGGTCTGGCCGACCGCCCGGAGCAGGCCCAGCTCGCGGGTGCGCTCGTGGATCGACAGCGACAACGTGTTGGCGATGCCCATAAGGGCGATGAGGATGGCCAGCGCCAGCAGCGCGTAGACGATGCCGAGGAACATGTTGATGCCTTGCGAGATCGTGTCGGTGAACTGCTGGCGGTCCTGCACCGTGGGGCTGCCGTACCGCTTGGCGACCTGCTCGACCGTAGTCTTGCCGGCCTGCAGGCCCACGCCCTTCTTCAGCTTGACGAACACGAGCGAGTCGAGGTCCTGCACCGCGTGAGGCGTCCAGGCGGCTCGGCTGAGGAGGTAGTCGCCAGCGACGTTGCGCGCCTGGTAGATCGCGGCGACCGTGAGCTGGGTGGTGGTGCCGTCGGCGAACGCGGCCGGCACGGTCGCACCGAGCCGCCAGCCCTTGCCGTCGGCGGTCTGCTTGGATACGGCGAGCTGATGGTCCCCGAGGCCGGTGATCGACCCCTGGGCGACGTCGAGGTCGAGGACCTCGCCGAGCCGGGCCGGGTCCGCGATGCTGATCGTCTTGCCGTCGCCGTCCACGCGCACGATGCCTTGCCCCAGCCCGGTGGCGCTTTGCACCTCGGGGAGCGTGCCGATGTCGCGTACGAGCCGCGGGCTGAGCCCGCCGGCGCCGAACCCGCCCGTGCTGATCGTGAGGTCGCCGCCGAACGAGGTCGAGACGCTGTGGTCGATCGAGGCTTTGAGCGACGCGGCGAAGACGGTGAACAGGGTGACCACGCCGACGCCGACCAGGAGGGCGGCGGCCGTGCCCGAGGTGCGCCGCGGGTTGCGCATGGCGTTTTGGCGGGCGAGCGCGCCGGCGATGCCGCGCAGCCTCGGCAGCGGCGAGCCGAGGAACCCGATCGCTGCCCTGGCCACCACCGGTCCGAAGACCACCACGCCGACGAGAGTCAGCAGCGCACCGAGGCCAGCACGGAACAGCACGCTGCCGCCACCGCCGACGACCGCGGTGACGACCACCACTACGCCAATCGCGGTGAGCGTGACCCCCGCGACTGCCCGCCACGCCGAGGCGCTGGCGCGGTCGGCCGCGACGTCGCGCAGGGCGGCCAGCGGCGGCACCCGCGACGCCTTCACCGCGGGGACCACACCCGCGGCGAGCGTGACGACGGTGCCCACGACGAGCGGAACGACGACGGTGGTGGCTGTCACGACCAGCCCGCTGGCCGGCAGGGCGAAGCCGAAGCTCTTGAACAGGCCCTTGAGCAGCCCGGCGATACCGAACCCGCCGAGCAGCCCAGCGGCCGACGCCACCAAACCGACGAGCAGCGCCTCCACGACGACCGACCCGAGGATCTGGCCCCGCGACGCCCCGATCGCCCGGAGCAGCGCGGACTCCCGGCGACGCTGGGCCACGAGGATCGAGAAGGTGTTGGCGATGCTGAACGTGGCGACGAGCAGGGCGATCCCGGCGAACACCAGCAGGAACGTGCGGAACAGGTCGAGGAACTGCCCGCTGAGCTCGTCGGTGGTCTCTTTGGTGACCTGCGCGGCGGTGAGCGCCTCGACCCCAGGCGGCAGCAGCGGTTGAAGGCGGCGCACCAGCTCGTCCTGGGACACGCCCGGCGTGGCCTTCACCGCGATGTTGGAGACCTGGCCGGCCTGCCTGATGACGTGCCGCTCGGCACTCTGGAGAGTGAAAGCGGTGTAGGTGGTCTTGCCGAACCCGTCGGCCGTGCCCCAGGTAGCGATGCCGACGATCCGTACCCGTACCGGCTCGGGGGTCTGCACCGTGGTGATGTCGCCGATGCGCAGCCCGCCGCTCTTGGCCGCGCCACGGTTGACGACGACCTCGTCGTCGGCGCTCGGCGCTCGGCCGTCGACGAGCCGGTAGGGGGTGAGGTCGGGGTCGCCAATCCAGTTGGCCGCCTGGCTCGGCGCCCCGTTCCCACTGATCGCCTTGCCGTCCTTGCCGACGAGTTGGCCGAAGCCCTGGATCGACGGTTCGGCCGCGGCGACGCCTGGGACGCTGCGGGCCCGGTCCACCAGTGCCGCGCTGATGAGGCCCCGGACGCGTGCTCCGGGCGCGGGACCGCGCCCGGAGCGGGCCTGGATCGCGTCGGCGCTGCGGACGACGGCGTCGGTGCCGCCGTTGGCGGTGGTGAACAGGCTGGCGAAGTTCGCCCGCAGGGTGTCGCCAAGCACCAGCGTCCCGGACAGGAACGCCACCCCGAGGAACACCGCGAGTAGCGTGCCGACGAGCCGGCGCTTGTGCGCCCACAGGCCCTTGAGGCTGATCTTCAACATGACGCCGACCTCATTCCCCCAGAGCCTTGATGCGGTCCAGCACCCGCTGCGACGTCGGCTTGTCCATCCAGTCCACGATCCGGCCGTCGGCTAGGAACAGCGCCGTGTCGGCATAGCCGGCCGCGACTGGGTCGTGGGTGACCATCACGATCGTCTGGCCGAGCTCCCGCACGGCCCGACGCAGGAAGTCGAGCAGTTCCGCGCCGGCTCGGGAGTCGAGGTTGCCGGTCGGCTCGTCGGCGAAGATGAGCAGCGGCAGGGTGATGTTCTCCAGCGCGGTGAGCGTGGGGAGCAGGTTGTAGGACTGGAACACGAACCCAACCCGCTCGCGGCGTAGCACGGTGAGCTGCTTGTCCGACAGCGCGCCCAGCTCCACCTCGCCGATCCACACCCGGCCCGACGTCAGGGTGTCCAGACCCGCGACGCAGTGCAGCAAGGTCGACTTGCCCGAGCCAGAGGGCCCCATGATCGTGGTGAACCGCCCGCCGGGGAACTCGACTGTCACCTCGTCGAGCGCCCGGACCGCGGTCTCACCCGACCCGTAGACCTTGGTGGCCCCCACCGCCCGCGCGGCCGCAGCACCGTTGGGTGCGGACACGGCCGGCGTCGTGGTCGGGAACGCCGGCTGCGCCGCACGATCTGCTGGAGGTGTCGTCATCTCCAATCTCACCGCCCGTCAGCCACGGCGCTGGCAAGGGGTCGTAGATCCTTGCCTTGTCCGATCAGCGCGACATTACGAGTGACGGGCTTGGCGCCGCATCACGAGGATTCGTAGTCTTGCCCGGTCTGGGGCGCCGGACCAAGAAAGGCGATCGGTCGGTAGGATCGGCGCCATGCTCCTGGGGCGACGGCGAGAGCAGGCCGCGATCGATCGAATGCTCGAGCGCACCCGCGCAGGTGAGGGCGGGGGGCTCGTCCTTCGAGGCGAGCCGGGCATCGGCAAGTCGGTGCTGCTCTCATACGCCGCCGAGCGGGCGGACGGCATGCGCGTGTTGCGCGCCGTAGGGGTCGAGGCGGAGTCGATGCTCGCCTTCGCGACCCTGTACCGCCTCCTGCGCCCTGTTCTGGACCGGGCGCAGGAGCTGCCCGAACCACAGGCGCGGGCCTTGGGTGTCGCGTTCGGGCTGGAGGCGGGGGAGGCGCCTGACCGGTTCCTGGTCTCGGTGGCCACCCTTACGCTGCTGTCGGAGGTCGCGGGGGAGCGACCGGTGCTCTGCCTCGTCGACGACGCGCACTGGGCCGACACCCCGTCTGCCCAGGCGCTCACATTTCGTCGCCCGCCGCTTGGAGGCCGAGCCGCTCGCGCTGCTTGTCGCCATCAGAGAGGGGGAGGGCTGGGACATCGACACGGCCGCGATGGAAGAGCTGCACCTGGCCGGGCTCGACCCCGACGCGGCCGCGGCGATCCTCGACGCACGCTGGGGAGCGCTGCTCGCTCCCGCGGACCGGGGTCGGCTGGTGCGCGCCACCGGTGGTAACCCGCTCGCGCTGCTCGAGCTCCCCGGCGCGCTCACCGGCTGGCCGCTGGCCGGCCGCGACCCCCTGCACGAGCCGCCGCGGCTGGCGGGGGAGCTTGAGCGCGCGTTCCTCGAGCGAGCCCGGCGACGCAAGCCTGAGGTGCAGACCCTGCTTCTGCTCGCCGCGGCCGAGGGCTCCGGCTATGTCGAGACGATCCGTCGGGCGGCCGAGCGGCTCAGGCTGGACCCCGGCCTGCTTGAGTCCCCGGATCTCGCCGACCTGGTGCAGATCGACGGTCCGACGGTCGAGTTCCGGCATCCGCTGGTGCGCTCGGCCGTCTACCACGGCGCCAACCCGGCTGCCCGCCGCAAGGCCCATCAAGCGCTGGCCGAGGCGCTCGACGGTGAGGAGGCGCAGGCCGATCGGCGGGCGTGGCACCGCGCGCAGGCCGCTGAGGGTCCGGACGAGGAGGTTGCGTGCGAGCTGGAGCGGTCGGCAGAGCGGACGCTTCAGCGCTCCGGTCATGCCGCTGCGGCCGTCGCCCTGCAGCGGGCGGCGGAGTTCAGCCGCTCCGACGAGGATCGAGCCCGCCGGTTGGCGGCCGCCGCCGGGGCAGCATGGCGCGGCGGCGATGCCGCCGGGGCCCGCGCACTCCTGGACCGCAGCGAGCGGCTTGGGGTGCGGGAGGCCGCCGTGCGCCTGGACATCCAATACCTGCGGGGGACGATCGAGCTGCACACCGGCGTGCCCGCGGACGGGCTTGCGATCCTCCTACAGGCGGCCGGCGAGGCGGTGCAGGTCGACCCCCACCGTGCCACGCGCGTGCTCCTGGCCGCGGCCGAGGCCGCATTCCAGGCCGATCGGGCGGACGCGGTCCCCGAGATCGGCCGGCTGCTGGGCCGCCTGCCCCCGAGCGGCGATCCCAACGACGAGCTGCTGGCGCGCCTTCACCTGGCGACCAAGGGGACGAAGGTCGCAGAGGATCCGACGACCCTCCTCGCGGATCTAGCCCGGGTGGAGGAGCTGGACGACCCCGACCTCCTCGTCCGGGTCGGCGGCATGGCCTGGGGGCTCGGTGACCACGCACTCGGGCGGCGCCTCCGCACCATGGCGGTGACGCGGGCCCGGGCGCTGGGCGCGGCGGGAACCCTCGCCTGGGCGCTCGCCTACCTGGCGGCCGGCGAGATGCACCGGAGTCGCTACGCGTCGGCCGACGCGACTGCCGCCCTGCGCGGACAGGAGCAGGAGGCCCGCCGCCTCGCGGAGGAGACCTTGGCCGAAGCGACCGCGCGCCGCCTGGGCCAGCCGGCGACGGTCGCGCGCAGTGCTCTGGTGACGCTCGCACTCGCCAATGGCCGCGCGGAGGAGGCGCTCGAGCAGCTGGAGACGCTTCGGACCTCGGGGCCAATCCCCGGCCACCAGGGGATCACGCTCCACACCGTCCCGGATCTGGTGGAGGCCGCGGTTCGCGCCGGCCAGCCCGAGCGGGCCCGCGAGCAGCTCGACGGCTACCTCGCCTGGGCCGCCGCCAGCTCTCCCGAGGCACGCGCGGTCGCCGCCCGCTCGCGCGCGCTGCTGGCGTCAGGGGACGAAGCCGATCACCTGTTCCAGGAGGCGCTCCGCCTGCACGCCGGAAGCGACCGCCCCTTGGACCACGCCCGCACCGAGCTGCTCTACGGCGAGTTCCTGCGACGCGAACGGCGCCGGGCGGAGGCGCGGCCGCACCTGCGGACCCGCGCTTGAGGCGTTCGAGCGGCTGGGGGCCGGGGTCTGAGGAACATCGGGGACGGATCCTCCGCTAAGCATTTGGGTTGCCGGCCCGGTAGAGTTGGCGCGCGGGGGCCGAGGACGGGTGGCCATGTCGCCCGGTGGTGGTGCTGCGGAGGCCTCGGGTGCCGGTAGAGCTCCTGACCGACGCGCAGGCGGCTGCGTTCGGACGGTTCACCGGCGCGCCGTCGCAGGCAGAGCTGGAGCGGTTCTTCTTCCTCGACGACGCCGACCTGGAACGGGTGGCGCTGCGGCGTGGCGCGCACAACCGCCTGGGATTCAGCGTCCAACTGGCCACGGTCCGCTACCTGGGCACGTTCCTGGCCGACCCACTGGTTATGTGAGTTGTCAAGCTGTCGCAGCTTCGAGAGTGTCGCATCTGACGGGGGCCGAAGACGTGACGTTGGTGGTGCTCGGCGATGTCGCGGGCGGCCACTGGAGCGGCACTCAACGAGCCAGCACAAGCGCAGCGCCGAGTTCGTGCTCCTAGCTTTCCAGGTCGGCGAGGGCGCGCGCAGTGGCCTTGGTGTCTGAGTGCTCGGGGCCCAGGGCGGTCTGCCTGATGGCGAGGGCGCGCTCCAGGTGGCGGCGGGCGGCGGCCAAGTCCCTCAGGTCGCGTAGCACCAGGCCGAGTTCGGCAAGGAAGTAGGCCACTTCGGGGTGGTCAGGGCCCCAGATGGCCTCTTGGATGGCGAGGGCGCGCTCGAGGTGGCTGCGGGCGGCGGGCAGATCGCCCAGGTCGCGCAGTACCAGGCCGAGTTCGGCCATGGCTGAGCCCACGTCGATGTGGTCAGAGCCTTGGGCGGCCTCGAAGATGGTCAGGGCGCGCTCGAGATGGCGGCGGGCGGCGGCCAAATCCCCCAGGTCATGCAGCACTCCGCCGAGACCGCGAAGAGCAGTGGCCACATACGCGTGGTCGGCGCCCCAGGCGGCTTCGAAGATGGTCAGGGCGCGCTCGAATTGCTGGCGGGCGAGGGCCAGGTCTCCCAGGCGGCGGAGCACCCTGCCACGGCTGAGGAGGATGATGGCAACCCTGCGGTGGTCGGGATCATGGGCGGCCTCGCCGATGGTCAAGGCGCGCTCCAGGTGTTGGCGGGCGAGGGCCAGGTCTCCCAGATCGGGCAGCAGTTGGCCGAGGCGGAGCAGGTCGACGACCACCTCGGGGTCGTCGGGGTCATATGCGGCCTGGTCGATGGTCAGGGCGCGCTCCAGGTGTTGGCGGGCGAGGGCCTTGTCCCCCAGGTAGCCCACCACCTGGCCGAGGCTGCGCAGCCGACCGGCCGTTTCGGGATGGTCAGGGCCGTACGAGGCCTCGGTGAGGGCCAGCGCCCGCTCAAGTAGCCCCCTGGCCTCCTGGAACCGGGCCCGGTCGAGCAGGTAGCCGCTGGCGACGCTCAACAGTGAGGCGGTGGCGTCTGGTTCGGCAGCGCGCTGCTCGGCCTGGTGGGCGGCGGCCAAGGCGTGGGGCAGCAGCCGGGCGGCGGCAGGCCACAGTCGCGGCTCTCTGTACCCTTCCCCAGGGAACGCGGCTTCCAGCAGCCGCACCGCCAGCCCCACCCTGCTGGCCACCGTGTCGGGGTCCAGGCGGTCACGGACGACCTGCTGCAGCAGCCGGTGCATCGTGAGCGCGTTCTCGGTCGCCTTGACCAGCCCGTAGCGGCGCAGCGCGGCCACCGCTTCGTCCAGCGCAAACGGGTCGGCGGCCAGCGCGGCCAGCTCCCCCAGTTCGTTGGGCTCCTCGAGCGGCTGGGCGAACAGCTCGCGGGGGATCTCTTCGGGCGCCAGGAACGCGCACACCTCCAACAGCGCTACCGCCCCCACCACCAGCCGGACCCGCTCCAGCGACACCTGCCAGGTGCTGGCGGCCGTGTCGGCCGGGTCACGGTCGCGGGGACGGCCCTTGGCCAGCGCCAGCGCGGGGAACCGTCGCAGCCGCTCCAGATAGGCGGCCAGGCCGATCCGGGTCTCGGCCACGTAGGCGCCGGCCTGCTCCAGCGCCAGCGGCAGATACCCCAGCGCCGCAGCAACCTCCGCCGCAATGCGCGCGGTCGCCGGCTGCTCGCCGTCAGTGGGGGTGCCGGTGCGGGCCAGCAGAAACCGCACCGCCTCCTTTGGGGTGAGCAGGTCCAGGTCGACCAGCGGCGTCTCGTGCTCCCAGCTGGCGTCACGTGTGGTGATCAGCACCTGGCCGTGCGCGGCGATCGCCTGGGGGAGCAGGTCGACCAGCTGGGCCAGCGGCGGCAGCAGGCCCGTGGCCGCCTGAGGGCCTTCGGCGTTGTCGAGCACTAGCAGCCAGCAGTCATGCGTCGCCAGCCAGCGGCGCACCGCCGCCACCACCGCCTGCTGCTCGGGCAGGGCGGCTTCGGGCAGGCCGAGGGCGGTGGCCAGCTCGGCGTAGTCGCCGACCAGGCTGGCGGGCTGCTCGGCCCGCACCCACCACACCGCCTCGAAGTCGGCCCGGTGCCGCCAGGCGTATTCCGCCGCCAGGGTGGTCTTGCCGATCCCGCCGCCACCCTGGATCGCCTGGGTGACCGCGGCCGTGCGGACCTCCCCCAAATGCCGGGCCAGTGCTGTCAGCTCGGCCTCGCGGCCGGTGAAGCTCGGGTTGCGCCGGTAGGGGAGGTTCCAGACCGGCGGCAGCACGGTGGCAAACCGGGGTCGCAGGGCCACTGCCGGCGTGACCGTCCCCGCCATTGCAGGGGCAGGCGTGGGCCAGGCGGGCGCGGTCGTGGGCTTGGACCGCCCACGCAGCGTCCCGGTGATCCGCTCACGCAGCCGGGCTCGCGCTTGAGCCTCGCCGAGCCCGGCCAGGTCGATGTAGACGATCCCGCGGAGCAATCCCCCAGGCTGGCAGTCCTCGATCCGCACGGGCACCAGCCGACGCTCGGCTGCGGCGGGATCGCCGACCAGGGCGGCGGCCCACTCGGGCTGGGTATACAACGCCGCGAGGTAGCGCGGCGACAGCACCGCGACCGTCCGGTGGGTCTGCTGGGCGGCCCGGTGCATCTCCAGCACGAAGTTCGCACCGGCCTGGAAGTCCCACTCCTGGAACACGGTGGTGCAGCCCGCGGCCTCCAGCTCCCAGGCGATCCAGCGTGCCCAGGGCAGGTCAGCGCCGGTGTAGCTGACGAAGAAGTCCCGCCGGCCTTGAGCATCCCGTTGGCCGTGGCTGTCATCCACCGGCGGCCCTCCACATCGAGCCGACTCATCTGCCCGAGGTGGGTAGTATGGCGCGCTGCCTAGGGTGTGTTGCGATCCGGGTGCGGGAGCTGGTTGACGTTGGGCTGTTGCTGTTCGAGTCGGCGCTGGAGGCTGGTGTTCTCGTTGGCCAGCTCGGCGTTGCGCAGGGCGAGCGCCTGGATCTGGTTGGCGTAGGAGCGGATGGTCGCCTCCAGGTCGCGTACCTGCTCGGAGTGCGCCCGTCGGAGGTCCTTTTGTTCTCGCATGAGCGCCCGGACTTCCTCGCGGAGTTGGAGGACCTCGGGCTTGTGGGTCTCGGCGTTGGTCTTGGCGGCGGTGAACTTCTTCTTGACCTCGGGGCAGCGGTAGAAGGAGTCGCGGCCGACGCCGGCCTCCAGGCAGAGGTTGGTGACGGTGATCGCCCCGTCGGTGACGGTCGGCTGGCCGGCCAGCAGCCTGGTGAGAGCCTGGTCGAGGCGCTGCCCGGTGAACGCGCGGGTCATGTCGGCTCCAGGATCTCTGCGATGACCTGGTTCAACTCGGTGACGTGGTTGGTGATCGCCGTCTGCTGCAACGGCGGCATCCCGATGCCGTCGGCCTGACGGGCGGACTGGAACGCCACGGCCTGGTCGCGCGCCGCGGTCAGCCTGGGCAGGTGGACAGAGGATCGGCGCGCGTTCGGGCAGCGCAGGCACATGTTGTGCTGCGGGACGGGCCTGCCGATGACCTTGGCACGTTTGACGCATACCGCGGTCGCCGGGTTGAAGAAGCAGTCGTTGAGGACACCAGGGTGCAGGGTCTTGGTCAGGTGCTTGAGCATGGTCCGCAGCCGGAGCTCGTCGGCGACGACGCCGGGCAGGTCGCCCAGCTCGCGGCGGATCCGCTCGAACTCAGCGTTGATCCGCTCGGCGGCCCCGCCACCGGAGCGGGCGCCGTCGTTCCAGTCCCGGTAGAGATCCTCGACGTAGTCGAGCATCGCGACGGCCTCCTCGGCGGCAACCTCGGCGGCGAACCCGGACGCCGAGGTGCCCGCGTACCCCTCAAACACGGTCGTCTTGGCGTGCTGGTACTGCTTGGCGCCGGCGACCACGCCGAAGGGCTGGTGGGCGATGTGCCAGGCCAGGGTGCGGCGAAACTGGCGAGTGTCGAAGCTCCAGGCCAGCTCCCCATCACGGGGGATGAACACGGCCTCGGCAGTGGCGAACAGCCCGTTGACGTGGTCTTGGAACAGACGCAGCCGTCTGGGCATCCCGGAGACGAGCCGGTAGGTGTCGCCGCGCAGGTAGCCGAACAGGTGGGTGGGGTCGTCGTTGATGCGGCGAAGGATCTCCACCGCCTGGTGGACGATCGGAAGGACGACCCAGTCGGCCTCGTCGCCGCTGAGCTTGCGGCCCTTGAAGACCCGGCCGCGCAGCTTGGAGCGGACGCGGCCGTCCCCGCCATCGCCGGGTGCGGTGAACGCACAGTCCCTGCCGAGCTCGCGGACCTCGGCGTCGCGCATCCCGGACAGATAGGCGCAGGTGATCCAGCAGGCGGTGCGAAGCTGGTCGACCTCCTGGCGCAGACTGTCGGGGTGCAGGCGAGGTCGCCATGGCTGGCCAGTGTCGGGCCAGACGGCCAGGGCCGTGTCGAGGCCGCCTTCTTCGTAGCCGAGCTCGGCGCCGGCGTCCCAGAGGAGCTCCCGCAGGTGCGGGACGCTGCGGACCCCGCTCATGAGCTGGATCAGGTGCCGGTTGGGGGCTTGGACGACGCCGTCCACCACGAGTGCGGGCGTGCCGGGACGGGTGTGGGCTTGCGCGGTGGGCAGCGCGGGGATGCCTCGGCCGGTGCGGCGGCGCTGGTCGATGAACGCCCGCACGCGAGCGGCGGCGTCCCTGCTCGATGCGCGCGTTCGGCCCGCGCGGGCGGTTTCGAGGGCCGCGACCTCATCGAGCGCGGCGACGATGTCACCGCTGGCGACCTGGACGTAGAACACGGCGGCCCGCAGCAGCGGACCCATGATGGCCTCGGGGATCCGCGGGGTGGTGTTCTCCTCCTGCCGCGCGCAGGCGGCCACGCTCTTGGCGGCCCGTCCGCGCCAGGGCAGGAAGGTCAACCGGTCCGCGGTCAAAAACGCACCGTGGGCGGCGAGATGCTGGACCCTGCCGATGCGATCGGCCACCGTCGCCGGCCCAACAGTCTGGCTCCACAGCGCGACGATCGCGTCCAAGCGCTCCTGGGAGACGTCTGCGAGCCGCTCGACCCCCAACGCGCGAAGCGCCGCGAGGATCATGCGGAGCTTCTCGAACTCCGCCACCACGCCGGTCGCCTTCATCGGGTGGACACTGTGGCCGCTGCGTCGGCCGGCGGGGACCGCCCGGTTTAGGCGGGAGTGGAGGTACTGCTTGGCGGTCAACACCGTCACCCGGTCGGGCAGGCTGGAGAAGTCGACGACGACCCGTTTGGTGGTGCGGGGCAGGAACCGGCGGAAGTCCCAGACGTCGTCACTGAAGCGGGGGCCGCGACCGGTCTGGGGTGTCGTCAGGTGCTTGGGCAGAACGTATCGGTCGGCGGGAACGGGGAGCGGCTCCGGGCGGGCCCGCCGGTGGGCGACGGCACTCACGCCACTCCCTCCAGGAACTCCGGTGGGAGCAGCAGCCGTGCGCCGCTGCCTTCGGCGATCGCGCGAGCGGTGGCGATCTGCTCGTCGCGGAACTTGCACCTGATCCCACGCACGATCCGCTCCCAGGCCAGGCCGTAGCGCAGGTTCCACTCGGCCGCTGGGAACTCGTCGCGTTGCCGCTCGATGAAGTCCAGGAAGCTGAGGACCTGGGGCAGGTGACGGGTGGTGAACACGGCGTTCGGGCATTCCAGGCAGCCCCAGAACGGCACCGGGCACGGCTTGCCGGCGGTCGCATACGGGGTGTCGTAAAAGTCGCGGCAGGAGGCCAGGAAGACGTCGGCCGCTCCGGACAGGGCAGCCTGCACCTGCTCGGGTGGAAGCTGCTGGTCGCCGTCGTCCAGGCGGCTGCCGTCCTCGTCGAGCAGCACCGGTGGCGGCAGCGCGACCGCGAGGGCCTCCTGCAAGCCGTCCTCGACGGCCTGCTCGTGCAGCGCTCGGTGGGCACCGATGTCGGCATAGTGGCGCGCGGCGGTCTGCTGGCTGTGGCCCTGAGCGAAGTCGGCCAGCACGCCGGCGGCCCGAAGGTACTGCTGCGACTTGTAGCTCTTGCGCAGCCGCCGCAGGTCCAGCCGCACCGGTCGGCCGTCGTGGTCGACCAGCTGGTCGAGCTGGTGGCGTTTCATCCAGGGGCCAACGTGGTCCCGCAGGCTCCGGCTGCGGCCGCCCTTGGGTTGGAAGGATTCTCTGGTGCCGTCGTGGCCGTGGTCGACCCACAACGCGCTGGCGCCGATGGCGGCTCGTGCTCGGGCGGTCAGCCGCAGCGCGAGCATGACCAGCCCACCGGGGTGGTGCACCGCGCCGCCGTCGCTGACCCGCATCGTCTTGTTGGCCTGGTCCCTGGCGCGACGCTTGGTGTAGTGGATGCTGACGAACCCGCGGGCCGGGTTGTGCAGGCAGTCGGCGGCGAGCCCCTTGGCGCACTCCGGCTCCAGGCCGGTCTGGCAGATCAGCAGCACCAGGAACGGCACCAGGTCCGGGGCGGCGTAGAACAGCCTGCTGTTCAGCCATCGAACCCCACCCAGGCGCTTGATCGTCTTGCGTGGCCGGTCGGTGTCGGTGAGGGGCGCGCGGTGGGCAACGTGCCACAGGAGGTTCTCCTCCCGTCCCCACCCAGCGAACTTCGGGTCGCCACCGAGCGCGGCGAGCCGCTCACCATCCAGGATCCGGTGCTGGATGGCCCGGACATCACCCAGGGCGGCCTGCCTGATCGCCTCGAACACCGACGAGGGATAGGCGTCCAGCGGCGTGGTGCCGCGTCCTCGGGCTTCGCGTGTGGCGTACTGGATCCGGGCCGCTGTCTCGGGGGCGAACGCCTCCGGCCTGGCCTCGTGCACGGCCCGAAGCACCCGGGTGACCAACTCGAGAACGGCGTGGGGCTGGGCGCTGTCGCTGCCGTGTTCGTCCACGAGCGCCTGCTCGAAGGCGTCGAGATGGTCGGCTTCCAGGTCGGCGAGTTCGACGTCCTCGGCTTGCCCCTCCTCAGCGGCGCCCACGAACACCACAAAGCTCCGCACCGCCAAGACCAGCCGCTTGAACACCTCCGCGGAGCGCAGCGGCCCGCCGTCACCCGCGCGCTCCCGGAGCGTCTCCGCCAGGGGCCGCACCAGCCTGGGACAGGGCAGGTCGGACAGGTCGACGGGGAACTCTCGTCCGTCGAAGCGCACGCTGAACACCACCGGCCCGACCGTCGGCACCGGCACCGGCGCCGGGGGCAGCTGCTCGTCGGTGGGGAAGGCCGCCCAGCGGCCCCGGGTGCCGGACCGGCCCGCTTCGGCGTCGGCCGTCACGCCACGTCCTCCGCGACCATGACCCGCTGGAGCGCCTCGCTCTGCTCATCCCACTCCCGCAGCGCTGACAGCACGATTTCCTGCGCCTCGTCCAGCACGTCGAGGTAGACGTAGATCGTTCCGACATGCTTGTGCCCGAGCAAGAGCTGCAGCTTGCGAAGCGGGTCGCCGATCAGCAGCCGTTTGATCTGCTCCCCGGTCAGCGTCGCCCGCTCCTGGCCCTGACCTTGGAGCGCGCGGACCGTCTGCCGCAGCAGCAGGCCGAGCATGTGGACGGCGAACGTGTGCCGCAGGGTGTGGGGCGACGCGGCCAGATCCAGGCCGAACCGGGCACAGCGCTCGTTCGCCCGCTGAAACGCGGCCTGCCAGGTCGCTCGCCGCAGCGGCTGGCCGTCCTCGCCGAGCCACAACCACAGCGGCGCACCCGGCCGCCCGTCTTCGTCGAGGCGCACCAGCCGCTGCCGTTCTTCGATCGTGATCCGCGAGTACGGGCGGGCCCGGCGCTCGCCCGCCAGCGTGATGGCCTGGCGGCTCGCCGTGCGCACCGGCCACACGTTCCCGGCCCGGGCGTAGGCGCCGGCGGCCAGCTTGCGCTGCACCAGCTCGTCGCGCTCGATGTCGAGGTAGGCGTGGAGCGCCCGCAGCGTGCGCCGAGAGACGAACACGGTCCGGGCCCGGCTTCGCTTGGTGATCGTCGACGGCAGCTGCAGGTCGCCGACCAGCCGGCGCTCCACCAGCGGCGGGATCTCGCCCACCAGCAGGCTGGCCGCCTCGGTCAGCCGCATGCCCGTGCCCACCAGCAGGTCGGCGAACACGCCATTGCGCTCGCCGTTGCGGCCCCGCCACCGGGGGTCCGGCCGCCCGTCCGGCAGCTGGCCCCGTAGCCCAACATCCCGCCACACCAGGTAGTCCTCGTAGGGCAGGAACCGCACCGGAACAGACTCCTCGTCGATCTCCCGGGCGGTGTTGATCCGCACCACCACCAGGCCCTGCGGGGTCAGCACCGTCTTGTCGACATAGCGGAACGGCACCGCTGCCAGCAGCCGCTCGTAGACCGCCCACTGCGCCCACTTGTCCACGGCCGCGATGAACCGGTTCCACGTCGACGCCGAGATCCGAAAGCCGTCGACCTCGCGTCGCGCTCGCCGGTAGGCGAGCAGGTCGTCCTGGTCGACCTCCCAGATCGACCTGCCGCCTCGCCGCTGGTGTAGGAACCGGCAGAACAACGTGAGGTCCCGGGCGTAGGCCTCGACGCTGTGGACCGACCGCACGCCCCACCCCTGCAGTTCCCGCAGGAACCGGTTCAACTGCAGGTCATAGGAGCCATCCGGTCCGAGGATGAACGGATGGCCATCCCGCACCGTCGCTCGCTCCAACACCGTCACCGCGGCGGCGCCCAGCCCAGGTGCCTCGACCGCGCTCGACCGGCACGTCTTGAACAGCAACAAGCCCTGCTCCTTCCACACACGGAGCCGTCCTGAGACGGCAGAAATCAGAGGGACCTCTGCGACAGCAGAGAACCATGAACATAACGGCCGACGTGCCGACCGAGGTGCTGGACTTCCTCGCCGGCCAGCTCGGTATCACCGACCCGTCATGCATCAAGCAGTACGCGGCGCGGCCCGCGACCAGTGGGAGCACGCGGCCGAGATCCGCCAGGCATTCGGCTACCGGGCCTTCAGCGAGCCGCAGGCCGCCGCCGAGCTGCGCGGGTTCCTGGCCGCCCGGGCGTGGACCAGGATCGAGCCGTCCAAGGCGCTGTTCGACGCCGCGGCCGGCTGGCTGCGGGAGCACCGCGTGCTGCTGCCCGGTGTGCACGCCCTGGCCAAGCTGGTGGCGGAGGTCCGCACGCCGCGCAGGAGCGGGTGTGGGCGACGGTCAGCCAGGCCGCCATCGCCGCCGACCCGGGGCTGCCACGCCGGCTGGGCGACCTGCTGCAGGTGCCGGAGGACGCGCGGGTCAGCGAGTTGGAGCGGCTGCGGCGCGGGCCGACGCGGGTGTCCGGCCGCGAGCTGGACCGGGTCGCGGAGCTGGCGGGGCTGGGCGCCGGCGCGGTCGACCTGTCGGCGGTGCCCGCCAACCGGCTGGAGGCGCTGGCCCGCCACGGGCTGACCGCCAAGGCGCCGGTGCTGCGCCGCCGGGTGGACCCGCGGCGGACCGCCACGCTGGTGGCCACGGTGCGCGGCCTGGCCGCGGCGGCGGTGGACGACGCGCTGGACCTGTTCGGCGTGCTGATGGCCACCAAACTGATCCGGGTGGCCGAGCGGACCTCCCGTGCCGAGCGGCTGGCGGCGCTGCCGCGGCTGGCGCGGGCGTCGGCGACGCTGGCCGCAGCGGTGACGGTGCTGCTGGAGACCACCGTCGCCGCCGGTGACGGCGATCGCCGCAGCGCCACGGGCGGGGCGGGGCTGGACGTGGCCGGGGTGTGGGCGGCGATCCAGCAGGTCGCTCCTCGCGAGCGGCTGGCCGCGGCGGTCCACACCGTCGAGGTGCTGGCCCCGCCGGACGCCGACGACGAGGGCGCGTGGCGGGCCGAGCTGGTCAAGCGGTTCGCGGTGGTGCGCGGGTTCGTGCCGCTGCTGGCGGAGGTGATCGCGTTCGGGGCCAGGGGGCCCGGGCAGGTGGTGCTGGATGCGGTCCGGGAGCTGCCGGATCTGCTGGGCCGCAAGCGGGTCCGCGAACGCGAGATCCGCCCGGAGCTGGTGGTGGGCTCCTGGCGGCGGCTGGTGCACGGCAACCCGGACCTGCCGGCCGGGGTGGTCGACCGGCAGGCGTACGTGCTGTGCGTGCTGGAGGCGCTGTGGAAGGCGCTGCGCCACCGTGAGGTCTACGCGCTGGACTCCGCCCGGTGGGGCGACCCGCGCGCCAGGCTGCTGGAAGGGCCGGCGTGGGAGCGGATCCGCCCGCAGGTGCTGCTGGCGGTCAAGCTCACCGACGACGTCGTCCAGCACCTGGCCGAGCAGTGCGCGCTGCTGGATGGGGCCTGGCGGCATCTGGCCGCCCGGCTGGCGGCCCACACCGGCGGGCCGGGCACAGTGCGGGTGGAGGTGGGCCGTGACGGGCGCGCGGAGGTCCGCGTGGCGCCGCTGGACAGGCTGGAGGAGCCACCCAGCCTGGTGGCGCTGCGGGAGCTGACCGGGCGGATGCTGCGGCACGTGGACCTGCCCGAGCTGCTGCTGGAGGTGCACGCGCGCACCGGGTTCCTGGGCGAGTTCACCCACGCCAGCGGCGGCGAGGCGCGCATGGACGACCTGGAGATCTCGATGGCAGGGGTGCTGGTCGCCGAGGCGTGCAACGTCGGGTTCCGCCCGGTCGCCAAGCCCGGCGTGGCCGCGTTGACCCGGGCGCGGCTGTCGCACGTGGAGCAGAACTACCTGCGCGCCGACACGCTGCGGGCGGCCAACGCGCGGCTGATCAACGCCCAGACCGAGCTACCCTTGGCGCAGTTGTGGGGCGGCGGGCTGGTCGCCAGCGTGGACGGGCTGCGGTTCGTGGTGCCGGTGCGCACCGTCTACGCCGCCCACAACCCGCGGTATTTCGGGCGGCGGCGCGGCTCGACCTGGCTGAACGCGATCAACGACCCTAGTGGTCGGCATCGGCGCGCAGGTCGTGTCGGGCACCTCCCGCGACTCGATGTACACCCTGGACATCATGCTCAACCCCGACCATGGCCGCCGCCCTGAGCTGGTGCCCTCCGACACCGCCGGCTCCGACATGGCGTTTGGGCTGTACCGGATCTGAGGCATGCAGTACGCGCCCCGGCTGGCCGACCTGGCCGACACCCGGTTCTGGCGTCCCGACCCGGCCGCCGACTATGGGCTGTTGAATGACCTGGCCCGCTCCCGGGTGCGGCTGGACCGCATCCGCACGCACTGGCCGGAGATGCTGCGCATTGCCGGGTCGCTGGTCACCGGCACGGTGCGCGCCTACGACCTGATCCGCGCGCTGGGCCGGGACGGCAACCCGACTCCGCTGGGGCAGGCGCTGGCCGAGTACGGCCGCATCGCCAAGACGCTGCACCTGCTGGCGGTGTGCGACCCCGACGCCGACTCCTACCGGCGGGCGATCAACGCCCAGCAGAGCCTCACCGAGTCCCGTCACCGGCTGGCCCGCAAGCTGTTCTTCGGCCAGCGCGGCGAGCTCCGCCAGGCCTACCAGGGGGGCATGGAGGACCAGCTCGGCGCGCTCGGCCTGGTCCTCAACGCCGTGGCGCTGTGGACCACCCGGTACATGAACGCCGCCTTGGACCAGCTCCGCGCCCAGGGCTACCCGGTGCTGGAGGAGGACGCCGCCCGCCTGTCGGCCCTGGTCGACAGCCACCTCAACGTGCACGGCAGCTACACCTTCACCCCGCCCAACCTCGCCGGCCGGCTGCGGCCCCTGCGCGACCCCACCACACCCGTAGACGACGAACTCGAATAGGGCCCCCCAGGCTGTCGAGCGTCAGGTGGTGGCTTGCGGGGCGCTGTCGACGCCAGGCGAGGGTTTGCGGCCGGTTGCTGTGCGGCTCGGGGTGTCCGGCGGCGACCAGCAGTGCCACGGCGCGTCGTTGACCCGACACGCGGGGAATGCCATACTCGGTATGCAATACTTGGTATGGAGGTGCTGGTGTCGGTTCGTCACAGCCTTCTGGCACTCCTCAATGGCGGGCCGATGCACGGCTACGGGCTGAAGACCGAGTTCGAGGCCGCGACCGGGGATGTTTGGCCGCTCAACGTGGGACAGGTGTACACCACCTTGGGACGCCTGGAGCGGGACGGGCTGGTTACCGCCGCGGCCGATGCCGACGACCAGAAGGTGTACGAGATCACCCAGGCCGGGCGTGATGAGCTGCGCAGGTGGTACGAGACGCCGGTGCCGCGCGAGGTGATCCCCCGCCAGGAGCTGGCGATCAAGCTGGTCTTCGCGCTGCGGTCGGGCATGGCGGACGTCACCGCAATCGTGCAGCGGCAGCGGGTGGCGACGGTGCGGGCGCTGCAGGACCTTACCCGGCTGAAGGCCGCCGCCGAATCCGGCGGGGACCTGGCCTGGCTCTTGATGCTCGACGCGCTGGTCTTCCAGGCCGACGCCGAGGCGCGCTGGCTCGACATGTGCCAGGCGCGGCTCGCGAGGGAGAGCACTGCCGCGGGCACGGCCCGGCCACATCCGGAGATCCCGGCCGCACGAGCGGCGGAACGGAGCAGCCAATGACGGTCCTCGAGATCGATCAGGCGGGGCGGGTCTTCGGATCCGGGCACCTGCGGGTGGTCGCGCTGGACAAGGTGTCCCTGCGGGTCAGCGCCGGCGAGTTCGTGGCCGTCATGGGACCCAGCGGTTCGGGCAAGTCAACCCTGCTGCGGCTGGCGGGCGGGCTGGACCGGCCGACCTCCGGGCGGGTCCTGCTGGCCGGCCGTGACCTGGCCGGCCTGGACGAGGCCGGGCTCGCGGAGGCGTGGCGGCGGCGGATCGGCTTCGTCTTCCAGGAGGCCAACCTGCTCGCGTCGCTGACCGCCGCCGAGAACGTGGCGCTCGCGCTGGAGCTGGACGGCGTCAAGCCCAGGGCGGCGATGGCGGGCGCCCGCGGCCTGCTGGACGCCCTTGACCTTGGAGCGGTCGGGGGCCGGTTCCCCGGCCAGCTGTCAGGCGGTGAACAGCAGCGGGTGGCGACCGCCCGGGCGGTCGCGGGGGGCCGTTCGCTGCTGCTGGCCGACGAGCCGACCGGCGCCCTGGACGCACTCACCGGCGAATCGGTGATGGGCCTGCTGCGCCAGCGGTGCGCCACCGGCTGCGCGGTCGTGCTCGCCACCCACAACGTCCGCCACGCCGCCTGGGCCGACCGGGTGGTGTTCCTGACCGACAGCCGGCTCGCCGGCCAGACGGGCCCGCCCCCCGGTCCGGAATACCTGCTGGGAACCGAGCAGGCCTGGTGACCGGGACCGCGGCCGCCCCGGCCATCATCGAGCTGGCCGGGGTGGAGAAGACCTACCGCAGCGGGCGGGTCGGGTTCCGCGCACTGCGCGGCGTGGACCTGGCCATCGCCACCGGCGAGATGGTGGCGATCACCGGCCCGTCGGGCAGCGGCAAGACCACCATCATCAACCTCATCGCCGGCGTCGACCGGCCCACCGCCGGCACGGTGACGGTCAACGGCAGCCGCCTGAACCAGATGACCGAGGAGCAGCTCGCCGTCTGGCGCGGCCGCACCATCGGCATCGTCTTCCAGTTCTTCCAGCTGCTGCCCACCCTGACCGCGGCGGAGAACGCCACGCTCCCGCTGGACCTCGCCCGCCTCGGCGCGGCACGCGAGCGCAAGGCCGTGGCGAGCCGCCACCTCGCCGGGGTCGGGCTCGGCGACCGCGGCGACCGGCTGCCGCTGGAGCTGTCCGGCGGGGAGCAGCAGCGCGTCGCGATCGCCAGGGCAATGGCCTGCCAACCGCCGATCCTGCTCGGCGACGAACCCACCGGCAACCTCGACACGAGGCTGGCGCAGGAGGTGTTCAAGCTGCTCAACGGGCTGAACGACGACGGCACCACGGTCGTGTACGTCACCCACGACCAGACGCTCGCCGCGCTGGCATCCCGGATCGTCGCGGTTCGCGATGGCCTGATCGTCGGCGACACGGGGCGGCGGCCGTGAGCACGCTGACCCGCAAGGCCTGGGGTGACCTGACCCGCCACCGCGCCCGCACACTGCTGGCCACCTTCACGCTGTGCATCGCCATCGCCAGCGTGGGCTTCCTGGCCGTGCCGGCGCTGCTGGACGCGGCCATGAACCGCCAGGTCCAGCAGAGTCACCTGGACGACGTCGAGCTGTCCACCCGCACCCTTGACCTGAGCCCCGCCCAGCTTAGCGCGCTCGGCCACCTGCCCGGCGTCGCCGCCGTCGCCACCGGTTTGGGGTATGTGACCGAGGCGACGACCAGCAGCGGCACCCGGAACGTCGAGCTGCTCGGCGGCGACCTGGCGTCCTCGCCGGTCGATACCGTCCCGCTGCTTACCGGCCGGATGCCCGGGCCGGGTGAGGTCCTGGCCGACGCGGCCAACGGCAGGGCCGCCGATTTCGCCGTCCGGGGCGGCGACACGATCACGGTGCGGGCCGCCAGCGGCGCGCTGGTGTCGCTGCGCGTCAGCGGGACCGGGATGAACCTGGCCGCGACCCCCGGTGCCAACGGCTCGACCACGGCCGTCTTCTACACCTCCGCGGCCACGGTGGAGTCGATCGCCGGTGTCCGCGGCGTCAACGGCCTGGCGTTGCGGCTCACCAACGACACCCCGGCCGGGGCCTCCCGGGCGGTCACGGCGGTGCGGGCCTACCTGACCGCGCAGACCGGGTCGGACCCGATCACCGCGCTGCCCGCCATCAGGGCCGCCGGCCAGTGGCCGGGAAAATCCGCCTTCGGCCACCTCATGGCGCTGCTGTACATCATCACGATCCTCGCGTTCGCCTCCGCCCTGTTCCTCATCGCCGCCACCATGAACACCCTCATCGCCGAGCAGGCCACCGAGATCGCCATCCTCAAGACGCTCGGCGGCCGGCGGAGGCAGATCGCCGGCATCACCCTGCGCACGGCGGCGATGCTCGGCACCGCAGGCGCGGTCCTGGGCACCAGCCTTGGCATCGTCATCGCCTACCTGCTGGCCCACTACTTCGCCGCGACGATCATCGACGTGTCCGTCGGCTTCGGCATCTCGGTCCCGGTCGTGGTGGCCAGCCTCGCCCTGGGCCCGGCGCTGGCCGTGGCCGCGTCGCTGCCTGCCCTGCGGCGCGGGCTGCGCAGGCCCGTCGCCGAGACCCTCGCCGGCGCCGGGACCGCAGGGTTCGGCACCGGCCGGCTCGACCGCCTGGTCGCGCGCAGCGGCCTGCTGTCGGGGACCGGGGTTCCCGGTAGTGTGCGGATGGGAGTCCGCAACGCGCTGCGGCAAAAGCGCCGCAGCGCGGCCGCGATCGCGCAGGTTGCCGTGGCGGCCGGGCTCGCGATCGCGTTGCTGTCCCTCGGCCAGTCGATAACCGTCGTCATCAACCAGACCTTCGCCAACCTCCGCTTCGACGTCGGGGTGGGACTGACCAGCGGCTCGCGGCCGTTCACCAGCCAGGCGCTCGCCATCGCCGCGTCGACACCAGGCATCACGGGCGCCCAGCCCGTCGAGACGAGCTCCGTGAAGTACCACGGACAGGTCTACCCGGCGTGGGGCCTGGGTATGCACCCCTTCTACGCCTACCGGCTGAGCGCGGGCCGCTGGTTCACCGCCGCCGACACCGCCGTGGACA
>WNGE01001164.1_pt1 | contig 33592 bp, 30 predicted proteins | sample 5400651 | NCBI WGS metagenome assembly WNGE01 (sample SAMN13153370, study PRJNA577476) | soil metagenome | isolation source: 60 cm soil or saprolite under grassland replicate 2 | place: USA:California | collected 2016-06-15
GCTCCGAGCTGGCCTGATCGGCCAGGGTCGCAGCGCCCAGGTGCTCGTGGGTGCGCGCGTCGAACACCTCGACTTCGTGCTCGTGATGCGGCATGTAGCGCAACCGGACCTCCCGCCCGGCCTGGCCGGTCATCCACGCCCCGACATACTTGCGGGCCCGCCACCCCACACCCTTCGTGGTGATCTTCCGGACCTTCCCGTCGTCCTCCAGCATCAGCAACCGCAGGTCACCAGCAGGCACCGTGCTCAGCGGAGCCGGATCCTCCAACCACGCCTGCAACGGCGTCCTGCCCTCCAGCACCGGCATCGCATGCTCGGTGTTCCACCACCGCACCCAGCCCAGCAGTTCGCCGACGAACGCCTCGAACATCAGCGCCGGCGCATCCGGATCGACCGGGCACCCGTTGGCCAGCCGCTGAGCACCGCTGTAGCGGGGCAGGCCCGCGCAGAACATCTGCCCGGCCGCTCCGTTAACGGTCTCCACCGAGCCCTTCAGGTGCGGGGTGTACCCGGGCAGGTCCTCCACCTTCACGGCGAACCCCGCCAGCACCGAGGCCACCGTCTTGGACAGGAAGTCCTTGCCCCGGTCGACGCGGACCTCACCCGGCAGCCCACCCGGCGGCCCGTACGGCTCCTGGAGAGTGATGGCTGCGCGCAGCGCGGCCAAGATGCTCTCCCGGCTCGCCGGCCCCGGCGTGATCGCTGTGCCACACACCACGTTCGTCGCGGCATCGACGAACCACGTCACCCACGGCTTGAGCAGGCGGCCCTCGACGTCGACCTCGACCGGGGCCTCGACATGGTCGGCTTCCCACACCTCGTTGCGGTGCCCCCGAGGTCGCTGCAGGAACACATCGTGCGCCCTGCGGGCAAGTTCACCGCTGCGCAGGCCGGCCCGGTCGCCGCGCAGGACGTCGCGTCCCACAGCCCGCTGTAGCGTCTGACGGCTCGGCGCCGCCCGGACCGCCACCCTTGGCCGCCTCGGCCAGCTCCCGGTGCACCGCGGCAACGTTGCCCCGCCAGAACGCCAGCCGCTCCCGCACCTGATCAGTCACCTCGAAACGGCCCCGGGGCCGCTGATCGAGCTCACCCCTGGCCCGGTACGCCTCGATCCACCGCCACACAGTCCGCTCCGAGACACCCAGCCCCTCAGCCGCGAGCTGCACATGCCCCGTCGTCAGCCGACCTTCACCATCCAGCCCCATCAGGCGTCGGACTGCGGCCTCTCGGGGCAGCCGCTGATCCCGCCCAGCCGGACCCTGCTCACCCACGCCCGGTTCCCCCCATCCGTGACCTCCGCGCGATCACGAAGTGATCGGCGACAACGGAACCTACCGGGCAAACGCCCCAGTGACAGCTCAATGAGCAGATCACTGACAACGAGATGAGCGCGCCCACTGACAGCTCAATGAGCAGAACGGGCCTGCTCGCTGACGTCGGCAGGAGCAGAAACCGCCGTCCACTGACATTGAGCCGAGCAGCAGTCTCACCGTGAGATGCCGCACCTCGTTGTCAGTGATTCGGTCATCTCGGTGTCAGTACGCTGGTCAGGTTTAGACACGCGCCAGGTGCCGCCCGCGCAGTTGTCCTGCCGGATCGGGCCGCACCTACCCAGCACGTCAGAGGAATCCGCTACTCGCCGGGCGTGCTGCCTTTGCGGCGTTCCTCAAGGGTTTCGAGCATGAAGGCGCACCAGGCGATGGCGGCGCGAACGGCAAGGCGGCCGTAGCGCAGGTCAAGGCCGCTGGCGGCGGTGGCTTGGCCGTGGCCGTCACCGACATCGTTGCGCAGCGCCGCGATACCGTTGGTCAGGCCGTGGAGTTGCCCGAGGATCCAAGCCACCTTCTGGTCATGGCCGGCTGCCCGGCGATCGACGCCGAGCGCCTCCATCGCCTGCGCTGCCAGCTGAGGCACCTTACTCGCGTCGCTGACGGGCTTCCCACGATCGAGCAGCACCGCCTTGGCCGTGGCCTCGATGAGGTTCTTGGCCTTGCCGATCGCCGTACCGGGGTCAGTGTGGATGCTGGCCTCGATACGCGCTAGCTCGACCCGGATCGCGGACGGATCCGGGAGCAGTCCCTCGGCCGCCGACCTCAACCCGGACACCCCGGCCTGTGGGTCCCCGGCAGCGTCGTCATCGATACGGCGCTGCAGCAGCTCGGCCACCTGGGCCTTGCGCTTGGAGATGTCCGCGCGGCGCGCCCGGTAGTTCTCCGGAAACTCGGTCTTCCCGTAGGCGAGGCACTCCGCCAGGGTGGCCCAGGGGAACGGAGAGCGAATACCGAGTCGGACAAGGATCGCGTCGAGTTCCTTGCCTTGCGCCCGGTAGCGCCGCTCGTCGCCCCGATAGTCGATCTTCTGGGGAGCAGCAGCCGCTGCCAAGGCGCTGGCCTGCTGCTCAAGAAGGTCCAAAGCCCGGCGCGGGTCGGGAGACCCGGCTGCGCCTGCCTGGAACGGATCGTCGATGGTCACCCACCGAGTGTGCGCCTGCTATCCATGATCGAGCTACGAAATACGCCCCAGCGGGGGAGGGAGGCAAAGGGGCCGCTCAACACCGCTCTGTCAGCCGCACCGCGGGGGAGCTAGCCCGTCGGCGGAGCGCGGTTAGCGGCCGCGGCGGTCGGGGTCGCTGTGCCAAGCGACACGAGAGTGTCAGTTGACGCGACACGAGAGTGTCAGTGACCTGCACGAGCGTGTCGTGCGGATCCGTCCCGGCTGGGTTCCCGCATTTCGCATCAGCGACGGCAGGCCCACGACGGTGTCGTGCGGCATTATCAGCCCATGACCGTCGACACCGTCTTCATCATCGAGAACGGGCCCGGCAGCGGGCACAGTGACCGCTGGGCACGACGGTCGTTGACCTTAGGTCACAGTCGCGCCGCCCGGCCGGAGAGGCTCCAAGCGGCAGCCGGCGCCAGGTACGAGGGTGAGGAATGTGAGGAACGTTTACTGCGATGACCCTTTCGGCGATGCCTGAGCCGACCCTCTCGGCTGCGAGTCGTCCACTTGATCGGCGCCAGCTGGAGATCGAGCGCCTCTTGCGGCTGATGGGCGGAATGCTCGGCGACGCCTACGCCGACGCGTGTGTCATCCTTACTCAGCGGCCGCGTTTGGCTACGGCATCACATCTCGTGGGTCACCTGGCTAGGGAGATCGACTCCGGGTTGCGGGAGCTGCTCACGGCAATGCTCCCGCCGAAGCGACAGGAGCACTTGGATTCCCTGCGCGAAGAAGGGTCGCGCGACGCGCCGCGAAGGCATGTCATCGCCGAGATCTGCGATTTTCTTGGCGTGCCGGCCGAGGACGAGGTGCGTTCAGTGTGGTTCTCGCTGGAATGGCATGGTCGCGCCCACCGCGGCCCGCTGCGCGAACCGCGAGCGCTCGACGACAAGTTTCTGCGCGCGTGGGATCAGTTCGACTATGTGATGCTCGAAATCGCGAGGCGGTTTGAGGCGTCGTTCCTTACGGCGCTGCCGCTGATCGATGCCTTGGCGGCGCTCGCGTTGCCGACAAAGGACGATCTCGCCAGGCTGAAGAATCAGGTGCCGCAGAGCGTGGTCGCGATGCAGCGCTTCTATGCCGCCGCCGGGCCGGGCTGGTTCCCCCTCCTGCGTAAGGGCGGCTTCTTCCGCAACCCTCCCAACCTGCGGCCAGATGACGCCGGGATGGTCACCTACGTGCCTTGGCCCGCGGGACCGTACCTCGTGCGCATGGCGGCTGAGCCGAGGTACGCAGCCGATGTGATCGCCGTCTTCTCGGAGCTCGACACCGACAATCCGCAGGCAGGCGAGTCGGCCGCCGACGTCGCTCTGGTGGTTTCTCCAGAGTACGCCGCCCAGCTCGCCATCAAGATCGCCCAGTTTCTCGCGCCCTTCGCGCAGTGGGCGCTGCCGTCGAAGGCGAGTGAGGTGGTGGTACGACTGGCAGCTGAGGGCGAGCAGCAGGCCGCACTGACGATCGTGCAGGCGCTGATACCGGTTCCTGACCGAGGCGCGGCCGGGCGCCGGTTCATCCCCGTTGACCTGATCGCGCCCGCGTACGCCGATCTGGGTATTGCGGTCGTCGTAGTCCTAGCCGAGTTGCTGTGTGCGGCTGATGACGACCCGGACAACGGCGTCACGCTGGCGTACTCGTCGGTGTGGCGGCCTGCGATCGAGCGCGACAGGTACGGTGACAGCCGCGATGAAGTCCTGTCCGCGCTTCGTGATGCGGCGACCGCAGTGGCGGGCTCGGTGGGCGCCGCCGCAGTCGTCGACGTTCTGGACGGCTACGGGCCGACAGTCTTCACGCGGCTCAGCCTTCACGTTCTGACCCGCGTCCCGGACCCTGAGCTCGTCTCGGCCAGGTTGACGTCCAGCGAACTGTTCGGCGACTCGGAGGTCGCCCACGAGTACACGCAGCTGTTGCGCGTCGGCTGCCGACTCCTGAGGCCCGAAGACAGGGCCACTATCGCCGGATTCATCGAGGCTGGCCCGCAGTGGGAAGCATCCCCGGACAACGTCGAGCGATGGAAGCTCGGCCAGCTGGCGAGGTTTGGTGACCAGCTCCCCGACGAGCTGCACGTAACGTACGAGGCCCTCGTGGAGCGGCACGGCCAGCCGACTGAGGACGACGACCCGTTCGAGTTCGCCGAGTGGCCCGGCACGCACTCCCCGGTCGGCGCCGCCGCGATCGCCGAACTGTCGGATGGGGAGCTGCTTACCTTGCTGCGCACGTGGCAAGCACCTGGTGGTTGGCGGGCGCCCACGGTTGACGGCCTACGCAACCAGGTGGAGGAGGCGGTGGCCGCCAATCCCGCACGATTCGCTGCGCTCTCACCACGATTCATCGATCTGGCGCCGGACTACGGCGCGGCCGTGCTGGTGGCGCTTACCCGAGTGCTCTCCGCCGATCGCCCGAACCCGCCGGGCGACGGCGCGCCAGATGATGACGACACCTCGTCTGCGGGCGCAGAGCCGTTCGCGTGGGAGGACGTGCTGAACTTCGCCCAAGCGGTGATCGATACATCGCGCTCGCAAGACGACGAGCCGCCGCAGGCCGACGTCTACGGGCCGACCTGGCACGGCTGCCGCCGGCACGTTGCTGAGCTGCTGACCGCGGCGATGCAGCGACAGCGGATCGACACGAGCCGCGCTGGGCGGGTTCTCGCATTCATCCTGGAACTTGTTGAGGACCCAGAGCCACGGCCTGGGCAACGCACGGTCCTCGATGGCAACGATCCGGTCGCCGAAGCGCTCAGCACCGTGCGAGGACTGGCTTTCGTCGCCGTTATGCACTTCCTCATGTGGATGTCTGGCGACCACCGCGACGCAGCAACGCCGACGGCTTCGGTCGAGGATGTCGCGTGTCTGCTCGACGCCCACCTGGACCCCGCCGTGGATGACAGTCACGTCGTGCGCAGCGTCTGCGGCATGTACTTCGGCGTACTCGCCACCCGTCTGGGGGAGTGGACGTACGCGCACCGTGAGATGATCTTCGGCGATGGGCGCGATGCCGAATTGGGTTCCGTCGCGTGGCAGTCGTTCCTGCGGTGCAACCGCGCGTCTGAGGTCACATTCGGGCTCCTGGCCGACCAGTATCGTAAAGCGGTTGTCGACCTGGTCGGCCGAGCCGCAGATGCTGACGACGATGCAAACCGCGCCGCGAGCGAAGCCACGGCCAGCCTCCTCGGCCATCTCGCGGCGCTCTACGGAGTCAGCTTGATCGAGCTGGAAAGCGACATCATGATCGCGCTCTTCGCCCAGGACGTGCCCGTGGAGCATCGAGCCCGCATGCTGGAGATCTGCGGGCAGATGCTGTCCAACACCGCTGGCCCGGCGCCCGCCATCGTCGAACGTTTTCAAGCGCTGTGGGATTGGCGCGCGGACGAGCTGAACGCTGGGCGCACGCAGGTTCAGGAGCTTGCCGGCTTCGGGTGGTGGATATCGTCAGAGAACTTCCCGGCAGGGTGGGCATTGACGAAGCTGCGCGCTCTGCTTACTGCTGGTGGATGCCCCGAACCGAGTCACATGGTTGCCGAGCGCCTGGCCGGACTCAGGCAGGACTTCTTGGCAGAGGCGGTCGGATGCACTGCTCTGCTCATCGACGCGCCCACCGATCCATGGTTCATCGATGCGTCTCGCAATGACATCTCTGCGGTCCTCGCCGACGGCGTAAAGGCGGACGATCCCGAGATTCGCCAAGTCGCGTCCGAGGCGGTCAACAGACTGGTCGCCCGCGGACGGACATCTTTCGCGCAGCTCGTCAGCTGACGCTCCGAGGGGCGGTCGCGTACGCCGCACGCTGGCATTGACAGGCGCCACGGAGACCAGGCCCGACCGGCACCTCAGCCTCCGGGTCTTGGATCACCTGCGGAGCGTTGACGTAAGGCGCTGTGCACCTTCACTTAGCGGGCAACGTAGGTGACCGCCTGCTCGGGAAGCTCCCCGCGGCCGCGGGGAAACCGGCCGCGGCAGGTGTAGAACTTTCAGCAGTAACGCGAAGGCCAGCCGCGTAGGCCCGCGCTTCCCGGCGACCTCGGCCAGCACCCTCGCCAACCAGCGTCCAGTCCTCGATGAGCTCGTCTTCGTCAACCACAGGGGCTCCCGGGTTTCGCCGCCGGCTGGCTAAGTGCGCTGACGCTACCGGAGGCCACCGACAGGCAAGTGCCGACAACAGCCGGTGGCGGCACTCTTGGTCTTCGGGACGGCCACCATCCTGGTCGAATGCGGGCACCCACGACCTCGAAATAGGCGAAGTGCCGAATCCGAAGATGAACTCGGCACTTCCCTTTTACGGAAGCGACCAACCGCTAGGCGGCCGCTGCGCGTCCGTCAGCGGGCGGCACAGGAAGCCCCCGGCATGCGGGGCCCATAGCGGCACGGGCAGGCCGGAGCGCCTGGTGGACGCGGTCCCGGTAGGCGGCCTGACGGCATCCGGCGAGCAGTACCGGCCCGGCCGCCCCATCAAGCCGCGGTCGATCGGGGCGTGAGTGAGAGGCCGCACCTCGATGTCAGCGATTCGGTCATCTGGCTGTCAGTGGTGTGGGCTGTCCCGCCGGCGAAGCCGCAACCGTAGTCAGGCTGTTGCGTCGGGTTGCGGGACGATCGAATCGGGCGACAGGGCTGGCTCGAGTCCGGCCTGTTGCGTTGTGCTTCGCGGGAAGGCAACAGCGGCTGTCAGCGCACCGAGGGCTGCGACGATGAGCATCACCCCGAAGGCGGTGTGGAAAGCGTTGACTGCCGCTAGTCTGTGGGCCGCTGAGCTGGCAGCACCGGCCCTGGTGCCGACCCGGGAGACCAGGACGGTCGCCACGATGGCGACCACGACGCCACCGCCGATCTCGCGCAGAGTTTCGACGAGCCCGCCCGCCAGGCCTGTCATCGAGTGCGGGACACCGGACAGAGCGCCGATCTGTATGGCCGGAGCGCTGATTCCCCCGGCCAGGCCGGCCAGGATCAGCGCCGGCAGCAGGTCGGTCGCGTAGTGCGCTCCGGCCCGCACGCGCGTGAGCAAGAGTGCGGCGATCGCGAGGAGTGTGAAGCCCCCGACGAGCAGGCGCCGCACGCCCACCACCCCTACGAGCTTGGCTCCTGCGATCCCGGCTGCGAAGAACGACATGACCGTTGTGGCCAGCCATGCCACGCCGGTCCGAGTCGGCGAATAACCGAGAACCTGTTGCATCAGCAGCGAACCGAGGAAGATGAAGGCGAAGAACGCTCCGAACAAGAAGAAGGCGGAGAGGTTCGCCGCCACCAGCGTGCGGTTGCGCACGGCCGCGCCCGGCACCAGCGGTGACCGGGACCGGGCTTCGATCCGCACGAATGCGGACAGCATCACAATGGACGCGGCGAGCAGGCCGAGGGTCGACCCGGAACTCCAACCGTAGTCGGTGGAGCGGTTGAGCGCGTAGACGAGGAGGAGCAGGCCTGCGCTCACGGTGACCGCGCCGGCGACGTCGAAGCGCTTGCTTCCGCGTCGGTCCGGACCGTCAGCGGGCAGGAAGATCGCCGCCATCACGATGAGAAGGACGCCGACCGGCACATTGATGAAGAACACCCAGCGCCAGCCGGGTCCCTCGGTGAGGAGACCACTTGCGATCACCCCGACCGACGCCGAGACTCCGGCGGTGGCGCCGTAGAGCCCGAGCGCGCGATTGCGCTCGGCGCCTTCCTTGAACGTCACGGCGAGGATCGAGAGTGCGGCCGGTGGGACAAGGGCCGCCCCGAAGCCCTGAAGGGCGCGGGCGCCTATCAGGAACCCGGCGGAACCGGCCACGCCGGCGAGCAGTGAGGCGGCGGAGAAGAGTGTCAGTCCTGCGAGGAGTACGCGGCGGCGCCCCAGGAGATCGGCCATCCTGCCGCCGAACAGCAGGAATCCGCCTAGCATCAGGCCGTACGCAATGACGATCCATTGCAGAGTGCTCTGCCCGATGTGGAGATCCCGTTGGATCGAAGGCAGGGCGACATTCACGATCGCGATGTCGAGCACGACCATGAATTGCGCCACGCATGCCAGGAAGAGGACGATTCCCTTGTTGGTGTTTGCCTTGGTTGTCATGATGATGGGCTCCTTTGCGATCGGGATTTGGTTCGCGCGTGTGCGCGCTCGTACGTGATGAGGCCTCGCTTGCTCAGCGGCTAGCTCGTTTGTTCGGGGACTCGCGCACCTCAAGTGCGCAACGGTGTCCCGGAAGACCTCTGGGCGCCGGTCGGATGGCCTCCGTTCGCCGTCCTTCCGGACGCATGAACGGAGGCCATCGACTACGCCAGCACGCCCTAGGCGGCTCGGACGACCTGGTAGGTGACGTATGGGAGGCTGTCACCAACGGTCCGGTTGGCGACGAGGCGCAGCGGCACCTTGTCGCTGGTCTCGCCGAAGAGGCGCTCGCCGGCCCCGAGCACGAACGGGTAGACCATCAGCCTCAGCTCGTCGACGAGATCCTTCTCGATCAGCGTGCGCACGAGCTGGAGACTGGCGGGTACGACGATCTCCCCGTTCAGCCGCTCCTTCAGATTCGACACCTCGTTCACCGCGTCGCCCTTCACGACCGTGGAGTTGTTCCAACCGGGATCTTCGAGGGTCGAGGACACGACGTACTTGGGGATGCTGTTCATCCTGTCCGCCAGCTCGCCGGTCCGGGATGGCCACCGTGCGGCCAAGAACTCGTAGCTCCGCCGGCCGACAAGCAGAGCCTCGGCGCGGAGCACCTCGTCGAGCGCGGCCTTGTAAAACCCCTCGCGGTCGTTGCTCCCGACCTGGACGAACCAGCCGCCGTGCCTGAAGCCCTCTTCACCGGTCGGGTCCTGGACGACTCCGTCGAGCGTGGCGTTCTCGCTGATGATGATCTTTCCCATTTCGCTTGTCCTCTCGATGGTGGTGTCGGCTACCACCGATGCAGGCGCCGCGGCACCGGGAAACTGGCCGCACGGCGGCCGCCCAGTTCGCCGCCCGGCCGGCGCCTATACAAGATGGAAGTACGACAAGGTGCGGGAAGAAGGTGACGCGAGGGTGGTGGCCGCCGACCAGATCGCAAGGGCGCGGGCCGGGGACGGTGACGCGTTCCGGGCGCTGACCGAGCCGTACCTTCGAGAGCTACAGGTGCACTGCTACCGGATGCTCGGATCCTTCCAGGACGCTGAGGACGCCCTCCAAAACACGCTGCTGACCGCCTGGCAAAGCCTCGGCGGGTTCGAGGGGCGCGCCTCGCTGCGCACCTGGCTCTACCGGATCGCCACCAACCGGTGCCTCGACGCGCGCCGCGCGGCCAGCCGGCGCCCGGCCAGGGAGTGGAACGTGCCTGGGGTTGAACCGCCCGAGCCGACCCGGCTCGGCGAGGTCGTATGGCTGCAGCCGTTTCCCGACGCCCTGCTGGAGGGTGCGATCGAGGTGCCGCTCGGCCCCGAGGCCCGCTACGAGCAGACCGAAGCCATCTCCCTGGCCTTCGTGACTGCCCTGCAGGTCCTGCCGCCCCGCCAGCTCGCCGTGCTCATCTTGCGCGACGTCCTGGGATTCCGCGCCAGCGAGGTGGCCGGCATGCTGGACTCGACCGTCGAATCGGTCAACAGCGCCCTCAAACGGGCCCGCGCCAGCCTGCAGCGCCAGCAGCCTCAGGCCTCCGGCCGCGAACCGCCTCCCGCCGCCGGCTCACCCGCCGAGGAGGCGCTCGTGACGAAGTTCGTCCGCGCATGGGAGTCCGCCGATCTCGGTGCGCTGGTGGCCCTCCTGACCGACGACGCCTTCATCTCGATGCCGCCGATGCCCTTCGGATACGAAGGCCGGGACGTCGTGGCCCGCTTCTGCGGCAGCCTGTTCGGCGCGGGCCGCAGGTTCGACCTCGTGCCGACGCGAGCCAACGGTCAGCCGGCGTTCGGCGCCTACCTGCGCGCCCCTGCCGGCATCCGCCACGGGACCGGCCTCTACGTCCTCACCCTCACCGGCGACCGGATCTGCGCCATGACCCGCTTCGACAACAGCGTGCTCCCCTGGTTCGGGCTACCGCGATCGCTCCCGACCCGGTAACCAGCCTTCGAGCAGTGATAGTGAGCAGCCGCGAAGGGCCACGACGTGGAGGCCGTGACTACGCGCAATGCCGGGGCCCGTGGCGGCCCCTCGCGGGTCCGCGCGCGTTGCCAGGTTGATCAACGTGATGGAGCCTCCTGCTGGCCCGCAAGTCTCGGCGGCAGGGCGGCCTAGCGCCCGGCAGTTGCCGAGGCTTTCTGGATATAGGTTTGCGGACGGTGTCGGGGCTGGTGGCTAGGGTGTCCGGGAAGGTAGACGTTCCCGGACGGACGGAGGGCTACCGTGAGCCGCACCATCGCCTACTGCCGGGTCTCCTCACGAGACCAGAACCCGCAGCTGCAGCTTGATGCCCTGCACACGCACGGGTACGACCATCTGTTTGCCGAGACAGAATCCGGCAAGCGCGGCGTGCAGCGGCCAGAGTTCACCCGTGCCCTGGCGACCCTGCAGGCCGGCGACACCCTGGTGTTCTGGAAGTCTGACCGGTGGGGCCGCTCAGCCGCCCACGTGCTGACCACCGTCGGCGAGCTGCGCCACCGCGGCGTGACGATCAAATCGCTGACGGAGAACTTCGACCTGGACACCAAGGAAGGCCGGTTCATGTTCGCGGTCCTGGCCGCCGCTGCCGAATACGAACTCGAGCTGCGCGCCGAACGGCAAGCCGAAGGCATCGCCGCCGCCCGCCGCCGCCAGGCCGCCGGATCGATGCTGCCAGGCAAGAAAGACATGGGCCGGCCCCGGGTGACCGGCCCCGCCGAGATTGCCGCGCTGCGCCAGCTGATCAGCAACGGCACCTCCGTCACCCAGGCCGCCCGCACCCTGAAGATCTCCCGCTCCACCGCCTACGCCGCGCTCAGGGAACACCCGCTGGCCACGCTGACCGCCTCAGCGTCTGCCCATTCATGATGGGACCGGGGCGAAAGCCTGATCATCTGCGAAGCCGTCATCGAATCGGGTTCCGAAGGAATCGACGCGGGTGCAGGTAACCCTGATCTGCCACATTGCCTGCAGGCTCTGCTGGGAGGGCAGCGGGATCTTGCAGTTGGCGGCCGCGGCCGCGATCCGCTCGTTGCTGAACGGCGTTGTGGCGAACAGCCGCCGGGCAGTCCCGTGGCCGGAGGAGCGGCTGAAGTGGCGTGCGGCCTGCAGGAGCGGCCGCGCGGCGGCCGGTACGTGGAAGACGGCGGTGGTGGCAGGGGTCCGGGAGGCTACCTGGGAAGCCCGGACCAATGTCCGGTTGGGAGGATGCCAGGCGAGCCGCAGGGTGTCGTTCTGCGGTGACAGCGCCTCCGAGGGCATGCTCGCCAAGGCCAGGGCCTGCACGCCAGTGATCAGCACGACGGCGATGCCAGCGGCGATCACCGGGTGGGCCACCCCGGCGCGGATCCGCGCTGCGGTCTGGGCGGTGACCAGCGGGGCGTTCAGCCCCGGGCCGCTCAGGACGTCCAGGACACGCTCGGATGGGGGAACGTCTAGCCTGAACCCGTGCAGCCGGAACCCGGCCTGGGCACCACGCAGCCGGGCCAGGGTGTGACGGCGGCTGGGGCTGTCATGCACGAGCCAGGCCAGGAACAGCTGCACGCTGTGCTGGCTGGCCGCGGACGGCCCTGGTCCTGGGTGGGTATTCAGCCACCGGCAGGCCGCGTCCCGCCCGTGCCGGTAGACGGCGTCGGTGCGGGCGAACCCTGCGGGGCCCAGCTTGTCGAATGCCTTGCTCCGGTAGTTCCGGATATGCGGGTAAAGGAAGCGCGGCAGATCCGCGACGTCAGGCCCGGCCCCGGCGACCGCGTCTGGCCAGAGCCGGGGATGCGGGTGTGTGCCACGGGGGTTCAGGGCCTGCGGCAGGCCGGTGAGCAGCTGGTGGCCGGTACCGGCCAGGACAGCGGCCAGGCGGGCCGGGATCTGCGGGGTGTGACAGACCAGCAGCACCCGGCTGCCGGTCTCCCGGCACAGCTCGAGTACCCGGGTCCAGGCGCCGGCGGCGAGCCGGTCGGCTCGCAGCACCACCAGATCCTCGACCTGGTCGGTCACCATCCAGGCGGCCACCGCCCGCCAGGCCGTCGCTGGCCCTGCGAGCTGCTCGGCGTCCAGCCGGTTCACCGCCCTGCCCAGCGCGCCCAGCACATCGTGGGCGAAGGCCTGCAGGCTGAAGGTGCCGGGCGTGGGGTGCACGACCACGCGGCCCCGGGCCGGATCGTGGCGCTCCAGCAGGCCCACGCTCACCTGCATGTCGTCGGCGGGGTCCAGCAGGACCCGGACCTTATCCACCGCTGCCGCCGAGCCTGCTGAAGACCCATTGCAGGATCTCCCGGTCGGGTCGGCCGCGATCCAGGCGGGCCAGGGCGGTCACGACATGGGCGGTGATTTTCGACCAGGCCCGGAAGTTGCCGTGCCCGGCGTGCACGTCGGCGTACGCGATGTCCTCGGGATCGGCGTCCGCCCAGACCGGGTGGTAGGCCGGGATCACGGCCAGGACCTGCTCGCGGTCCAGGCGCCGGAACTCCTGCCAGACATAGACCCGGCTGGACAGCATCGGCTCCCGGCGCAGCACCCGGTAGCAGTCCCCGCCGCCGACGAACACGATCGTGATATCGGTGCGGCGGTCGTCCCACAGATGCCGCCACAGCTCGAAGCACTCCCGCGACAGCCATTGCGCCTCATCGCAGACCAGGACCCGGAACCGTTCGGACAAGGCGTCTTTGAGCAGGGCGTCGAACTCGATCGGCCGGGTCGGCGGGGTGCCGCTGATGGCCAGGGCATCGAACAGGACGTGGCGGATGTCGCGGGGGGTAGGCCGGGCCCGGAACTGCACCCGGCACACATCGGCCGGCGCCAGCGCCCGCAGCGAAGCGTTGACCGACAGCGTCTTACCCAGCCCGGCGTCTCCGTGCACGCACAACATCGCCTTGGCCGCCACGACGTCGGCCAGGTTGTCCCGCAGCACCAGCAGGGCCTCGGTTGCCACCACGTTCGCCCCGGCCAGCCCCAGGTAGTGATCGTCCCGCTCGTCGATATCGGTCCAGGTGCTCACCGCGCCCGGCCCTCATCCGTGCCGTCCGCATCCCCAGCCGCGTCCGGCCCGGCGACCGCGGGCAGCGGCCGGGCCGGGGCACGGGGCAGTACCCATCCCGGGGCTGGCGGCCCTGGCGGCATCAACCCGGGCCGGGCCTCAGCCCGCAGTGTCTTGTCGCCGGCGGCGGCGAGCTCAGCGGCGGCCTCCGCGCCAGTGACCGCGGCGACTGGCTGCGGGGGAACCGCGGCCGTGGCGGCCGCGTACCGGATCCGGCGGGCTTTCTCCGCCGCGCGCAGGTCAGCTTGCAGGCGCCGGCGGCGGTCCGCACGGGCCCGGTGCACCTGCGCGATCTGCTCGGGGCTGGCCTGGTCGGCCAGGAACGCGGCCCCCAGGTGCTCACCGGTGCGGGCGTCGAAGACCTCGACCTCGTGCTCGTGGTGGGGCATGTGCCGCAACCGGACCTCGCGGCCCGCCTGCCCGGTCATCCATGCCGCGACGTACTGACGGGCCCGCCACGCCACCCCCTTCGTGGTGATCTTCCGGGTGCGCCCGTCATCCTCCAGCATCAGCAGCCGCAGGTCCGCGGCCGACACGGTGGTGAGCGGGGTCGGGTCCTCCAGCCACGCCTGCAGCGGTGTCCTGCCCTTCAGCGCCGGCATCACGTTCTCGGTGTTCCACCACCTCACCCACGCCAGCAGCTCGGCGACGAAGGCCTCGAACCTCAGCGCCGGCGCGTCCGGGTCCACCGGCCGACCGCTGGCCTGCAGCTGCGCATGGGTATAGCGGGGCAGGCCCGCGGCGAACATCCGCTCCGAGGCGCCGTTCACCGTCTCGACGCTGCCTTTCAGGTGCGGGGTATACCCAGGCAGCGGGCCGACGCTGACGGCGAACCCCGCCAGCACGCTGGCGACCGTCTTGGACAGGAAGTCCTTTCCCCGGTCGATCCGGACGTGCTCCGGCAGCCCGCCCGGCGGCCCGCCCGGCGCCTCCATGGTTACCGCCGCCCGCAGCGCGGCCAGGATGCTCTCCCGCGAGGGAGCGCCCGGCGTGACCGCCGCCCCGCACACCGCGTTCGTGCCGGCGTCCACGAACCACGTCACCCACGGCTTCACCAGCCGGCCTCCGGCCTGCACTTCCACCGGAACCTCAACATGATCGGCCTCCCAGGCCGCATTGCGGTGCGTCCCGGGGCGCTGCAGGAACACGTCGTGCGCCCGGCGGGCACGCTCCCCGCCGGCCAGGCCCGCCCGGTCCCCGGCAAGCACATCGCGCGCTACCGCGCGCTGCAGCGTCGACAGGCTCGGCGCAGGCGGGCCGCCAGCCTTCGCCGCCCCGGCCAGCTCCCGGTGAACCGCCGCAGTATTACCCCGCCAGAACGCCACCCGCTGCCTGATCTCATCCGTGACCTGGAAACGCTCGCGCGGCCTGCGGTCCAGGCCCTCACCCGCGCGAGCCTGACGCACCCACCGCCACACCGAGCGCTCTGAGACCTTCAGGGCGCCAGCCGCCAGCCGGACCTGCTCCGAGCCCAGCCGGCCCTCACCCTCCAGGGCAACCAGGCGCCGCACGACCGCCGCACGATCAGGCCCATCCACGGGCCAGGAACCTACCGGCCCGCCCCGTCCGCTGACAGCCAGATGACCGAATCACTGACAACGAAATGACCGACCGCTCCACCCCCGCCGACGCCGGGGACGGACTGCCCAGGCCCCCTGCTGACAGCCAGATGACCGAGCCACTGACAACCAGGTGCGGCCTCTCACCTGGCTGGTGACGGCGATGACGGCGGGCGCTGCAAGCGGACGGGGTGCGGCAGGCCGCTGCCGCCCGCCGAGCGGGGCAGGTCGCGGCAGTTCTGCGGCGATGAGTGCCGCATCCGGCACTACAACGCCAGGCGCGGCCATCCGGCCGCCGCGGCCCCGCCGCCGGCGGACGGCCCGCAGGCGGCGCTGGGCCGGCTCGCACAGCTGATCGCCGAGGCATCCGGCTTGGCCGCCGCGGTATCGGCGCAGGTCGCCGCGGCCGATCCCGGCCGCGTCGCCGCGGTGCTGGCCGAGGCCGAGGCCGCCCGCCGCCGCGCCGAGGCGCACGCGGCCACCGCGTCAGCGCAGGCAGGCGAGACCGCCGAGGCCGCCGCCGCGGCCTGGGAAGCCGCCGACGCCGCAGAAGCGGCACGGGACGCGGCACAGGCCCGCGCGCAGGCGGCAGCGGAACGCGCCCGCGAGCTGGAACAGCAGTCTGCGGCCACGGCAGCCGGGCACGCCGCGGCCCTGGGCCGCGCCGAGGCCGCCGAACGCGAAGCCGCGCAGGCAGCCGGGCGAGGTGAGGCGGCCGCCCGCGAACGCGACATAGTGATGCAGGCCGCCAGGCAGGACGCCGGGCACGCCGCCGCCGAACTGGCCGGTGCCCGCCGCGCGGGCGAGCAGGCCGCAGAGCACGCCCGTCAGCAGGCGGCCCGCGAGATCGCGGCCGTCCAGGCCGCCTGCCAGGCACAGGCCGGCGCCGCCCGGTCCCTCGCCGGCGCCGCCATCGAGCGCGCCGAGCGCGCCGAGGCCGCGCTGGACGCCGAGCGCGCCGAGCGCCGCGCCCTCACCGACCGCCTCACCGCGGCGGCCGCCCCGCCGCCCCCCGCCAGGACCCGCAGCCACACCACCACGGAGAAGCAGCAATGACCAGCGACGCCGCCAGCCAGATCGCCTACCTCGCCCGCGCCCTCAAAGCCCCCGCGCTGCGAGACTCCGCCGAGCGGCTCGCCGGGCGCGCCCGCGCCGACGGCTGGACCCACCAGGAATACCTCGCCGCCTGCCTGGAAGCCGAGGCCGCCGCCCGCAGCGCGCACGGCGCGGCCAACCGGACCCGCGCCGCCGCCTTCCCCGCCCGCAAGACGATCGAGGACTTCGACTTCGACCACCAGCGCTCGGTCAAGCGCGACCACATCCTGCACCTGGCGACACTGGACTTCATCACCGCCAGGACGAACATCGTGCTGCCCGGGCCACCCGGGACGGGCAAGACCATGCTCGCCACCGGCCTGGGCATCAAGGCCTGCCAGGCCGGGCACCGCGTCCTGTTCGCCACCGCCGCCGCCTGGACCAGCCGGCTCACCGCCGCCCACCGCGCCGGCCGCCTCCAGGCCGAGATCACCCGCCTGGCCCGCTACCCGCTCCTGGTCATCGACGAGATCGGCTACATCCCGTTCGAGCACGAGGCCGCCAACCTGTTCTTCCAGCTCATCTCCGCCCGCTACGAGACCGCCAGCGTCATCGTCACCTCCAGCAAAGCCTTCAGCTCCTGGGGGGAGATCTTCGGCGACGACACCGTCGCCGCCGCCATGATCGACCGCCTGGTCCACCACGCCGACATCATCAGCCTCAAAGGCGACAGCTACCGCCTCAGGAACCGTGACCTCGGCCGCATCCCCGCAGCCCGCCACGACGGAGAGAACTCATGACCAGCAAACGCGGGCCGCGCAGCGGCGACGATACCTACGACCTCATCGACCAGGCTCTCTACCAGCTCGCCGAACGCCGCAAGGCGTGGCTCAGCGACCCCATCGCCGCCATCACCCTCATCGCCAGCCTCATCGACCAGGCCGAGCGGTTCCTCCCCGAGCACGTCCTCGAAGCCCGCGCCAACGGAGCCACCTGGACCGACATCGCCGCCGCCCTGGCCACCAGCCCCGAGCAGGCCGAACTCCGCTACGACCCCGATTCCCCCGTCGCCGACGCCAGGTGGCCCTACGACTACTGAACCAACCGGAAAACCACGCACCGTAACCAGCCGCCAGGCCCAGGGGGTCAGATTTCACCCGGCGGAAAGGGGTCAATTTTCAAACGGTGTTGACAGAGTGAAGAACTCGCCGCCCTCCAAGAGCAGACATTCGCGGGTGCGACCAGGGCGACTGCCGGTTCATATCCGCCCGAACGCAGGCTCTCGGCCCGTCAGCTGGGCGATTACCTGGACCGGCGCGCCTTCGCGGTCATCGGCTCGTGCCGCCCGGACGGCCGCCCTCACGCCGCCATGTCCGCCTACATCCGCCAGGGCCGCGAGTTCTGGCTGCCCACCGTCGGCGGTTCGGTGCGCGAACGTAACGTGCGTGCCCAGCCCTGGCTAACCATGACGATCGCCGAAGGCGACCGCGACGCTCACGTGGTAGTGCTGGTGGAGGGATCAGCTAGTGTCGTCGCGCCCGCCGGCGTGCCGGCTGAGGTACTGGCTGCTGTCACTGGCGACTGGGTTGTCACCTGGATCCGGCTCACAGCTGAACGCCTGCTGTCCTATGCCTCCGAGGGCGCCGTTTCGTAAGAACGCCAGCACAGCCTGCTGCACTCTCACGCCGCCAGGTGCGTGTTTGGTAGCTTCACGGTGATCGCGAGCCGCTGCAGTGTCAGGGGCATGATGACCTTCACCGAGCTGACCCCAGCGCCCAGCGATCCTCCTGAGCCGTTCACCGACCGGCTGCGGCTGGCGGTGGCTGCCTACCTAGCCCGCTTCAAGGGCTCCTCTCGCGAGCACACTGAATCTGACCTGCGCTGCTACCTGGCCTGGTGCGCCGAACGCAGCCTGGACCCGCTGGCCGCGAAGCGGCCGCACCTGGAGCTGTACATCCGGTGGATGCAGGAGATCCGCCGGTTCAGGCCCTCCACCGTCTCCCGGCGGTTCTCCGTCGCAGCCGGGTTCTACCGACCTGCGTGCTCGATGGCCTCCTGGAGCACTCGCCCGCAGAGCACGTCCGCCGTCCCGCAGTCCCCGCGGAGTCACCCACACTGGGGTTCACCCACCTGCAGTTCGAGGCCCTGCTCACCGCTGCCCGGGATCTCCGAACCGGTGCGACTTCGCGCTGGTGGCCATGCTGGGGCTGCTTGGCTTGCGGATCTTCGAAGCTACCAGTGCGGACATCGCTGACCTCGGCGAGGAGCACGGCCACCGGGTGCTGCGCGTATGCGGCAAGGGCACCAAGGTCGTCCTGGTCCCGCTGCCACCAGCAGTCGGCCGGGCCATCGACCGGGCCGTAGGCGTGCGTGCCCGCGGCGCGATCCTGCTCAACAGCCGCGGCGACCGGATGGACCGGCACGCCGCCACCCGCCGCCTGCGGCACCTCGCCGAAGCCGCTGGCATCCAGATCGCCAGGGCGCACCCGCACATGCTCCGTCATACTCATGTTATCTGTACTGCTCTGGCGGCATGAGGCACGGCCGAATCTGACGCCAGCCAGTTCGTCTCTCATGAGTATCAGGTACTCGGCGAGACACGTCAGAGAGGACCTGGACCAGCATCTCTTCCTCGCTGCCATCTTTTGGCCGTACGTGCCTCACGTCCCTCACATCTCGAAGCAGACATTCACCAGGCACTTTGCAATATCCAGTACAGATAACTTTTGTCACGACCATGCTCGACGCTGGCGCTGACTTGCGTGACGTGCAGATCGCTGCCCGTCACGCCGACCCGCGGACCACGATGCGGTATGACAGGGCCCGCAACAGCCTCGACCGCCACCCGAACTACATCCTGGCCGCCTACATGGCCTCCGGCACCTGACCCAGCCTCCGTCTCCCGCGGCTGATTCCGCGGGAGACGCCCGCACAGTGCCGATGAGCGAGCGGGCGCTTTGCGACGTAGCCTGGCACCGTCGTACGCCTGTCCTGCTTCGGTGGCGCCAGGAGGTCAGTCCATGACGAACTACGCCCGCATTGTCGGCGATCTTGTAATTCCCCAGTTCTGAGGGTGCAGCGATCACGTATATGGGGCATCCTGTCCGGATGATGCATCTGCGGGATCTGCGTACCGCGGTTCCAGCGCAGCTGCTGTCCCCGTTCACCGGCGAGCCGGTCAAGGCCCTGGGCCGGGTGATCGTGGCGAAGATCGACAACATCGCGGACGCCCGGCCGCCGACAAACCTGACCAGCGCGGACATCGTGTACCTGCTGCCCGTGGAGGGCGGGCTGAGCCGCATCTTCGCGGTGTACTCCTCCCGCATCCCGAAGGTCATCGGCCGGTGCGCAGCGCCCGGCAGGACGACCTGGCGCTGCTGCGGCAGTTCGGCAAGCCCGGGTTCGCCTACTCCGGTGCGACGCCACACCTGCTGCCGTTCATCGCCCGCGCCCGCGTCGTGAACCAGTACGACACACCCGCGTACTTCCGCGATGACAACCGGGTGGCCCCGCACAACCTCTACGCCGACGGCAGGGTGCTCCGCGCCGAGGCGCCGGGGGCCAGCACGGCCCGCGACATCGGGTTCCGGTTCGGCCCCCCCGCCCGGTGGCCGGCTCCGGCACGGCCGTGGTGCTCCGCGACGGACGCGCGTGGCGGGTGCACTGGTCCCGGCCCGACCCGGACAGCGGCACCACCTACACCCTGCCGTCCGGCGCCCGGATGACATTCGCGCCCGGTCAGGTATGGGTCGTCCTCACCACGACGAACTGGGCGACGGCCGGACTCTAGAGACTGTCAGGCCACGTTCCGCCTGCCGTGGCAGCAGCAGTTACGCCTTGCGATCGCCACATCGACTGCTTAAAGTGCGGGACCCGCCGTTCAGAGCGGCGGCTTGATGTGAGTATCTATGTCTCACCCGCGTCCCGAACGGGCTATTCGGTACGGCTGCGCGGCCGGTGGGCGTGCTGAGCGTGCCGCGGTAGCCTGGCCCTGGCGTTAGCCCGGGAGTCCGTCCAGGGCGGCACGGGTGCCAGGTGATGGTGCCGTGCCGAGCTGCTGATGCAGGACCTGGCGGCAGCGCTGGTAGGCGCGCAGGGCGCTGCCCGGATTTCCGGAGGCGGTGTGCGATCGGATGAGGATCTGCCACGCGGTCTCGCGCAGGCTGTCGAGTTCGAGGACTAGTTCCGCGCTGCGGATGGCTGCGGTGGTCTGGCCGCGCTGGAGTTGCTCTTCGGCCATGCATTCGATCGCTCGGATACGGTGATCCTCCAGCCTGCAGCGCCACGCGTGTGCCCATTCTCCTTCCACGCCGGGCAGGAACGGCCGGGCGGTGATCAGCCGGGTGACATAGGCGTGGCATGCCGCAGCGTCGAGGTCACCGGCGGCCAGCGCGGCCTCAGCCAGATGAACGCTCAACGCGGCGGCGTCCACGTCGACCCACCCGTCGCGGGGGAGCCGGAATTGGTATGCGCCGAACGCGTTGCGGATCAGTTCGGTACCGGGCAGCCCGGCGTGTGTAAGCGCGGCGCGGATCTTGCTGATCAGGGATTTCAGTGAGTTCTCCCAGGCGGCGGGCAGGGCCGTGGGCCAGAGCTGATCGGCCAGTTCGTCCCGTGACACCGGGCGGGCGTGCTCGGCGATGAGGAAGCCGAGCAGGTGGCGGCCCTGCGGGCCGGGCAGAGCCGTTTCCTCCAGCAGGTGCTCGCCGGATTCCAGGCACAACGGCCCGGTGAGATAGGCCCGCAGATCGGTCAAGCCCATCCACTCCCCAACCATCTCGCAACCCTCTGAGCGTAGTCTGCGCACCAGTCTTACCGGAGGAGCCCGGATGGAGAAGGAGATCGCGTGTGACTGCGGCTGGCGTGTCCGCGGCACCGACGAAGAGCTGATCGCAGCGGCCCAGGAGCACGGCCGCCAGGCCCACGACATGGTCCCGGCACCCGAACAGGTGCTGGCCACCGCCAAGCCTGTCATGACGCGGGAGTGAGCTGTTGAAGACCATTCACCATGTGTTCGACACCACCGCACCGCGGGACACGGTATTCGCGGCGCTGACCACCACCCAGGGACTGTCCGGATGGTGGACCACCATCGTGAAGGCCGAGGCAGGGGTCGGCGCGATAGTGCATTTCACCTTCGCCGGTGATTTCAACCCCGACATGCGGGTCACCGCGCTTGAGCCACCTGCCCTGGTGTGCTGGGAATGCGTCGGCGGGCATGAGCCGTGGGCGCAGAACACTTTCCGCTTCGAGCTCGGGGACAAAGGCGACGGGACGATCGTCCGTTTCTGGCAGGATTACGCGCGTGAGCTGAGCGATGACGACTACGGCACATACAACTTCAACTGGGGCTATTACCTGGAAAGCCTGCGCCTGTTCAGCACTACCGGCAGCGGCAGGCCTTTCCAGGCCGGATCAGCGACGGCATGAGTCACCATGAGTAATGACGCGCCGTCCGGCGGTTCACCGAGGCGTTCAAGAACCGGAACAATTTCGCGGTTGCGGGGCACGCGCCCGACCAGGCGTGACGCCAATCGAATTCCAATCACGTCCGCATACTGTCCCGACCGGCCAGATGACCGAATCGAACCCGTGAAGGAGCTACCCCATGTCAGTCACCTATCCAGCCGACGCCACCGCCACGACCTATTTGTTCACGCTCCGCGGCAAGGTCAACACGCCGACGGTCGCCGACGCGCGTGAGCTCCACAACAAGACCGCCGGTTCAGCAGATGGCATTGCCGCCGCTCGCGCCGTCGGCGACCTCAGTCACAACGTCTACACCAGCGCCGGCAACGGTGCTGGGAGCGACGAGGTTCTGATCATCGACTACTGGAACAGCCCCAGCGGGTTCGGTCAGTTCTTCGCCGATCCCCAAGTCCAGGCCGGCGCGGAGCTTCTGTTCACCGAGCGAGAAGGAATCCTCTGGGCCCCAACCAGCGGCTTCGGCGACTTTCATCTCGCGCAGCCCTCCGGCGCATCGCCGGCCGCTGTCGGCCTGCTCCGCGCCGGAGTAGCCTCGCTGGAAGCGGCCGCGGCGGCGTTCAGCGCATACGCCGCGGCGACGATCAATACCGCGCGCAAGTACGGGCAGATCGCACACGCGACATGGTCGCGACTCCCGAATCCGGGCGAGACGATCTCGCCTGAAGTCATCGGCGTCGATCTGTGGATCGACGCGGACCAGATGAACGCCTACTACGAGCAGGGCATCGGGTTTGAGCACTTCGGGCCCGTGTTCGACGGCGAGCCGCAGACGTCCGTGTGGCAAGCCGCCGAAGGTCAGTGGACGGAGTGGTAACGAGCACCCGTACGCTCAGCGCGTTCCCGCTCTCCCAGGAGTCCTGCTCCCCGCGGTCGAAGGCATGACGATCTCCGCACTGCTTTACGCAGACAGATGCCTGCGATCTGGTCGCACCCCGGTGCTCACAGCGAACCGTCCCTACGACCCGCCAGCGCGGACGGTACAGAAGCCACGCGCGCCGAGTCGGCGATAAGGCCGCACACGCTCTTGACAGAGGGTAACGCTGCGTCATGATCGCTGGTCGCGGCCAGCACGCGAGATCCGCCGTTCTGTACCGTCTTGGTCCAAGATCACCAAGTGGCTGACGGCGTGCATAACGGGCATTCTGTCGCCGTTGGGGGTTGTCCCGCCGGGGCCAGGGTGCCCGGGGCCCGTGCTGCTGGTACCTGCTGGACGGCTGCTAGCTGGCCGCTGGCGGGAGGCGGGGCGGAACTGGGATCCGGTCAGGTCGTGGGCCAGCACGACCTGACCGCCGAATGCCATCGCCGCTTCCCGGCCAGCCGCTGGGCGTCGCCGGAGTCGTAGCGCTGCGAGAAATGGGTGAGCACGAGCAGCCGCGCCCGGCACCTCAGTGTGCCAAGAGCGAGCCGGGATGTGCCTCCTGCCGTCACCGCAGTATTGAGCGGTGACGGCAGGAGGGTCCTTCTCCCGGGGTGGCGGTCCTTGGCCGGTGCGGCCGCGGCTTTGCGGTCAGCTGCCGTCCTGGACCGTTGCGTCTTGCGTGAGGACGGTGTGCCCCTGGCCGGCGCGTACCTGGATGCGCTTGGCTTGTACTTCTGGTGCTTTGGGGACCATGATCTGCAGCACGCCGTCCTGCGTCGAGGCTTCGATCTTGTCCGCCTCAACATGGCTGGGGAGCGTGATCGAGCGGCGGAAGGCACCGTAATAACGCTCGGTCCGGTGCATCTTCTCATCGGCGGAGTCGTGCGCGAAGCGCCGCTCGCCCTGGATCGTCAGCAGGCCGTCCTCGAAGGTGATCTCCAGCTCGTCGGGCTTGACGCCGGGCAGCTCCACGGCCACCAGGTAGGCGTCCTTGGTTTCGGATATGTCGACCGCCGGCGGCCAGGCCGCGGGGGTAGTGCCGCTGCTGAACTGCTGGCCGGGCCGCCAGCCGTGTCCCCTGGTCGCCCGCAGCATCTCATCCTGCGCGGCCCGTAGGTCTTCAAACAGGTCCCAGCCTGTGCTGATTGTCATCTTGTTCTCCCTTGCCTCTGGCCGGGCCAGCGGGCCCGGCGACCCGGAAGAACACCGCTCAGATGAACACTATTCAGTTCCGAGCTACACTGTTCACTATATAGTGAACGACGTTCACAGTCAACCGCGGTCAACGGAGGCGGGTATGGACAGCCAGCGGCAGGCAGCAGGCCACAGCGCGGGGACGCTGTGGTTCAACCCCCCAGGCGGCGAGGAGAACCGCCGCCGCGCGCTCACCCGCGACCGCGTCGTCGCCGAGGCCCTCGCGATCATCAGCGCCGACGGGGCGGCGGCCCTGAGCATGCGCGCCCTGGGCGCCCGCCTCGGCGTGGTTCCCGCCGCGCTGTACCGCCACGTCGGCAGCAAGGACCAGCTGTATGACCTCATCCTGGACCGCGTCCTGGCCGAGGTCGACTGCCAGGCCGACCCCGCCCTCCCGTGGACCGGGCAGGTTACCGCGCTCGCGCGCCGGCTGCGAACGGTTCTCGAAGACCACCCCGGCATCGCCGCCCTGCTCAAGACCCGCGACCCCGTCAGCCCCGCATCCCTCGCCCTGGCCGAGGCGTTCCTCGCGCCGCTCCGCGCCGCCGGCCTGCCCGGCCGCCAGGCCGCCCTGGCCTTCCGGCTGATCTACGACTACACCCTCGGCTTCGCGCTCAGCGACCCCACCTCGCCCGGCCAGCAGCGCGTCCAGGACACCGCCACCAGAGCCGAGCTGCACGCCTTCCTGCGCTCCCTGCCCGCCAGCCGGTTCCCCGCACTGGCCGCCCTCGGCGCATACGCCTGGGCCGACGACCGCGACCAGCGGTTCACCGCCAGCCTCGACACCCTCATCGCCGGCCTGCAGGCAACCCTCCGCCCCCGCACCCGCGACGCCTCCCAGCCAACTCAAACGGGACCCGCCCGGTCAGCTCGCCCAGATGGCCGGGCGCGAACATCCCCGCCGCTGCCGCGATCGTCCTGGTGATCGTCATGACGGCAGCACAGATAGCAGACTGAACGCGCAGCGGAGGCCCTGGTGACGGGGTGACCTGGGCCGGTTACCCGTCTTACCGGACCTCCGTTGCCATGCCGTCCCAGCCGCGCCGGACAGGGCAACCTACCTCACAGCAGCCCGCAACCCTCAACTACCTGGCACTGCGGCTAGCTCGCAGCGGATGTGGCCGCCCGCTGCGATCTGGCGCCGTCCTGTCCGCCTTCCCATTCCCAGGTGCTCAGCTGGATGCTGTCCGGCGTGGCGCCGGCCGGGGTGGCGGCTGGCGGGCGGCCCGGGATGGCGGCCGTGGTGAGGGCGGCCAGCAGGGCAGGAGTGCGGGTGCGGTTGCCGGCCTGGGCGGCCTGGTCCATGGCAGCCCGGGCGGCCGGTTCGCCGGTGTGCGGCGGGACGGTGAGCAGGTCGGTCCGCCCGGCCCTGGCGGTCGCGGTGAGCAGCCCGGCGGGCATGGTCTCGAACCAGCCGAGCCGCACGACGCGGCTGCCCGCCGGGCCGTCGACACGCAGCCGGCGGGGCCGGCTGGCGTCCCAGCCGGCCCTGCCGAGCATGATCCGGGTGATCGGGCCGTGACGTTCCTCGATGGCCAGGATCAGCCCGGGCAGTTCGGCGGCCGGGTCGGCCGACCGGGGCCACCAGCCTCCGTCGAGCAGCGTGCGGGCCGACAGGTCGGGCTGCAGTCGCATTCGTGGCCGGGACGGCGGTGCCGGGTTGGTCGCCGTGTGGCGTTCGTCGGTAGTCAGCATGGTCGTTGCTCCTTATTGCCGGGCGCCGTTGGCTGCCCGCCGGGCGTGGCCGGGGCGGGCGGCCGGCCGCGGCGGGTGCGGTGGATGGCCCGCCGCAGCTGGGTGATCCGGGCGGTTCCGGCGGCGGCCATCAGCAGGGCCCCGGCGATGGCGGCCAGCAGCAGGGCGACCCCGACCGACAGCCGCACCTGGGCGCCCAGGAAGCTGAGCTTCACGGCCTGCGCGTTCTGCGCGATGAAGATCACCAGCACGATCAGGGCGAGCACCCCGGCGATCAGGGCAGTGCGGATGCCGCTGATCCGGGTGCGCCGTATGGGGCGGTGCGGTCTGGCCGCGCCGGGCGGGCCCGGGGCGGAACCGTTGGCGGACGGGGCGGCAGGGGGCGTGCCGCGCCCGGCGGGGGTGAGGTCTGCGCGGGCATGGCGTTGTTTCCTTTCCAGGGACAGGGACGGGCTGAAGCGCGGGCACCGCGTGCGCCGATCGTCGCCGGGGCAGGCCGGTGCGCGGTGCCGCGCAGCCCGCGGTTGCGGCGGTCAGAGGTGGCGCCGCAACCGCCTGCCGATGTACAGGGCGCAGCATGCGACGGCGATGATGATCAAGACGGTGAACATGGCACGCTCCTTCGATGAACCGGGCGACCACGAGCCGTCGCCGGCGGTGTTTCCAGGGTTCTGCTTCTCAGCCTACGCTGGAAATATGAAACTAGCAATATTATTCTAGAATTGCCAATCTTACATGCATGGAGAACTGGACGCTGCCTACCAACCACGCCCGGGTCCTGCTGGCCATCGCCGGTGACCCGGGGATACGACTGCGCGACATCGCGACCACCCTGGGCATCACCGAGCGCAGCGCCTGCGCCATCGTCACCGACCTCACCGAGGCCGGCTACGTGATCAGGCACAAGGACGGCCGCCGCAACCGCTACCAGATCCAGGGCCGCCTCCTGCTGCCCGGGCCGGCCAGCAACCCGCCATCGGCGAGCTGCTCGACCTCCTCACCAGCCAGCGCGAGACCACGGAACACAGCTGACAGGCGGCCCCCGCCCGCGAGGTGGCTGGCCTCGGGACTGGCCGCGTCATTACCGCGCACGCCAGGACATGTTCTGCGGAGGTCACACGAGCAGCAGGCACCAAATGGCAGTGATCAGGTTCGATCCCTTCCGGGACCCTTTGGAGCAGCTGTTGTCCATGGCCGCGACGGGGACGCGTGCCCCGCTCGGCATGCCCATGGACGTCTACCGCGCCGGGGATGGCAGCTACCACGTCGAGGCCGACCTGCCCGGCGTGGACCCGGACAGCGTCGAGGTGACCGTCGAGCACAGCACCTTGACGATCCGGGCCGAACGCACCCCGCATCACGGCGAGAGCGAGCAGGTCATCGTCGCCGAGCGGCCCCAGGGGTCGTTCACCCGCCAGCTGTCCCTGGGCGAGGGCGTGGACCCGGAGAACCTCACCGCCGCCTATGCCGACGGTGTCTTGCACCTGATCATCCCCGTCTCGCCCAAGACCCAGGCCCGCCGGGTCGAGATCACCCATGCGCCCGGCGGCAGCCGCACCATCTCGGGGAGCACAGCTGAGCAGGGTGGGGCGCCCGGCGGCGGGACCGGCGGCGGCTGAACATCCGCCCGATCAGGGCGGCGCCAGCCACCACGCCCTCCGGGCTGGTGCAGGCCCGGGATCGGCAGAGAACCACGAGCTGGCGGCAACCCGATGGCGCCCGGGTGGTCCTGCTGTCGCCGGACGGCCATGCCAGGCATCGCCGCTCCCCGGCGCGGTCGTTGCCCGAACCGGCACCGGCATATCGCACCGCCGGCGTCGAGGCGCAGTGCCCGGCCGGCGGTACCCCGGAAGTCGTGCCGGTAACCCCGCCGCCCTGCGGGGGACTGGCCCAGGGATGGGTTCGCAGGGGGCCGGCTCTTGGCTGAGGCTTGGTCTTGCGGCGTGCCGGGCCGCGGGCGAGGCACACTTGATAGTGTCCGGATCCGCCAGTGACCCCGCCGGATGAGGGCTCCCGGGCCACGGCGCCCGGGCGGGCGGTCTTCTGGATTGTGGCAGGGAGGTACCGGCTGTGCCTGACAACATCGTGCTGATCATGCGATTTCACCCGGTCGGCGGTGAAGACGTCTCGGTGGTATCGGAGGACTTCGGCGGGGAGCGCGAGGCGCTTGAGGCCATCGCTCAGGCGCAGGACGAACGGCGCAGCCTGGTCTTGACCCAGGCCAGATATGGCCGCGAGACCGGCCACAGCGGCGTGATCATCAACCTGGCCAACGTGGTAGCGGTGCGGGTGTCGAAGACAGACAGTGCAGCGACGGGCCAGTACATGTGACAGCCGGCCCGGCGAGGGGGAGAACGCAGCCACTTGGATCTGCCTCAGGCTTCGGCGGGCAGCTGCACGAGGAGAATCGCAGACACCTTGTGGGTGCTGGACGCGAGGGTCGTCGCGCCCGGCCCTGAGGGCTGTCACCGCAGCCAGGTCGGATGGGCATCGCGCTTTCCGGAGAATCCACAGGCCATCTGTTCGTGTCCGAGGGGACTTGAACTCCCGATTCCGGGAGAACACCGACGGGCACGCAAGGGCATCTGACCTCGCCATTGACCTGCCGCACCGGCTAGCGGGCCGAGCGCGGACAGCATCCGGGTACACCCGGATTCCCCGGCGGCAACATCACGGATCACATCACGGGCGGCCCTGCCGCCAGTTCACCCATGCCCGCTTAACACAGCGGCCCCGCCGAGGCGTGAGTGCGCCCGGCGGGGCCTTGACCCCATCCCTCCGCCTAACCGAGAGGACAGGACCATGACTGAAACCGTAGACCAGGCGCAGGCCCAGCCGCCACGTGCCCTGGCCGGCGTCATCGAGGACGCCACTTCGCTCTCCTTCGTTTCGACTAGCCATTTCGAAGGATCGCGAGGTGGCCGCCTCACCTCACGGCGACGCCGTATTCCGGCAAAGCAGTCACATCAGTACCGGTTACCCCATACACCACTTCCGTGGACGTGAACCCCAGGGACGCTCGGCTGGATGACACTAGCAGTGCTGCGCCCGTCAAGCTGACTGTAAGACCGCAGCGGTTCGCCGGGCCGGTGCGCTGCTGGCGCCCAGGATGGGACACCGGCAGCGGCCGGTGCGGGCCAGATCGCGAGTCAGGGCACAGGGGCCAGCAGCTGGCAGGTAGGACGGGCATTTCGCAGAGCGCAGAACCGGCCAATCTGAGCGCCCTTTAACCTTGATCCGGCCCTCAGCTCCGCGAGCGCCTATTCGGCGTTCTGTTGCATGCGCTGTGAAGAAATTCAGATAAAACGATAACGCTCAGCTACGAGGTCATGGAGTCGAGCGCGGAATGCAGTTAGCAAGCCGCGTGGTTGCATAGCGTTCCGTTCCTGGCCGCGGCTGGTTACCCTGTTCCGGTTGCGGCAAGGAGCCGGGCGCTGTAGTGGTGCCGAGGTGCGGTGGCCTGGTGCCGTCGCCGCCGCAGTGACCAGCGGAGCGTGAAGGCGAGCCGGGCGCGGGTGATCAGCCCGGCGGTGTCGTGCGCGGCCAGGCTGGCGAGCCGGGCGGTCCCGGCGATCGGCAGCCTGATCGGGGCGATGGCAGGCGGGCAGGGCTGCCCGCCGCGGGCCGGGCGAATTGCTATCACCCGGAATAGCGCCCCAGCCGGACAGCATGCGAACCTCGGCGCCCAGTTCAACGGATCGTTGACCCGGTTACTGCCGGCGGCGCGGAAGGTGTGCCAGCCCGCACTGGTGGTCTCGCCGGGCCTAGATCAGCAGGAGCAGGCTGCCCGCGAGCGTCGAAGGGGCGCCGCCGCCCTTACTGGTCGGCTAGGCGATCCATGTCGCGGTATCGGGCGCCGGCCGCCACGCCGTACGGCGCTGCTGCCTCGATGCGAGCCAGGTCGTCGGCGGTCAGCGTGACGGCTGCCGCGGCCGCGTTCTGCTCCAGGTAGGCGCGACGCTTCGTCCCGGGGATGGGGACAACGTCGTCGCCGTGGCTGAGCAGCCAGGCGAGCGCCAGCTGGCCGGGCTCAGCGCCTTTCTCGACCGCGATCCGCTTCACCTCCTCGACCAGGCGGAGGTTGCGCTGAAGGTTCTCGCCCTGGAAGCGAGGGTTGGAGCGCCGCCAGTCGCCGGGGGAGAGGTCGTCCGGTCTGGTGATCTGGCCGGTCAGGAAGCCGCGGCCCAGCGGGCTGTAGGGGACGATGCCGATCCCGAGCTCGCGGGCGGCGGGGAGCACCTAGTCCTCGATGTCCCTCGTCCAGAGCGACCACTCGGTCTGCGAGGCGGTGATCGGGTGCACAGCGCTGGCTCTTCGCAGCGTGTCGGCGCCGGCCTCTGAGAGGCCGAGGTGGCGGACCTTGCCGGCAGCGATGAGCTCGGCCATGGCGCCCACCGTCTCCTCGATGGGGACACCGGGGTCGACCCGGTGCAGATAGTAGAGGTCGATGTGGTCGGCGCCCAGGCGGCGCAGGGACGCGTCACAGGCGGCCCTGACGTACTCCGGACGGCCGTCGAGTCGCCCGCCGTTCGGGAACCGGAAGCCGAACTTGGTGGCCAGGACCACGCTGTCACGCCGGCCGGCGATTGCCCGCCCGACGAGGCGCTCGTTGCCTCCGTCGGCATATGTATCTGCCGTGTCGAGGAAGGATACGCCAAGCTCGATGGCGCGGTGGATCGTGGCGAACGCGCTGCCTGGTCTGGCCCAATCCGGTCAGGTGCCGGCGTGCCAGGACCATCCGGGTGAACCTGCGACCGCGCGTGCCCCGGTGATGCCGGGCGATGATCAGCTGATCGCCTCCGTCGCCCCACTGCGGCGGCAGGATCCAGACCTCGCGCCGGGCGGGAAATGCTTCACCCCGCCGTGCAACTGCAGGCCGCCCTCGCCGTGAGCGGTCTCCTCCGCGATGTTCGCCACGACCCAGAAGGCGGCCAGCTCCGCCTGCCGGTTCCCCGCAGGCACCTCATCGGCACGGTCCGGCTGGCCAGGCAATCGAAACACCTCCTGGGATCTTCCTAATACCGGCCAAGCCTGTTTCCCCGGCCTCTTCTGCGATGGGTGATCTCCGGCGGTTCGTGGTCATTGCCGAATGTCGCCGACGTCAAGCTGGTACCAGTCACGGCCGGTGAGAAAGTGCAGCCGCGATCCCCGGCCGATGACCTGGGTGCCGAGAGCGAGCGGCTTCCCGTCCGGAAGCACGACCGGTATTCACCGCCGGGGCGGGCACGGTCGGCGTCGAGCTCGGTGACGGCGAGCCGGTCATGGTCGGGCCCGTAACCGCCGAACAGCGCGACACGGGAGCCCGCCACCGCCAGGGCGCCGGCGCCGTTGATGTCGTTGTGCCAGCCGGTCACGGCGACGTCGCGGATGCGCACGACCGGGAAATCGGAGTCGTAGCAGGCCCAGGTGCTCGTGTCATCGACGTTGAGGGCATAGCAGTCGCTGATCGCGTCCCACGGGCCGACCTCGGTGTATTTCGGGTAATGCCAGGCGGGCTCCAAGCCGGGGGAGAACCGGACGATCCCGTACGCGCCGACCGGCTCCTGGCTGTCAGCCCGGCCCCAGCCGTAGTTCCCGTAAATGCCCTCGTCGAAGTAGCCGACCCAGACCTGCCCGGTGCTGGTGGCCAGCACCTGCGCGATCCCGTCGCCGAGCACACGCTCCGAGACGACCTGACCATCTGTCTCGTAGAGCACCGCGTTGCGATCCGGGCCCTCGGGCCGCCACCGGCACCGGGCCCCGGCCACCAGGAACCTGCCCCCGGGCATCGGCTGCACGGTGACATAAGCCAGCGCCAGGTCCGTGATCCGCGTGACCGCCGCCAATTCCGGTGTGCACGGTGATGCGCGCGGCCACCGGCCGGGCCGCGGCCGGATCGGGGAACGCCGCCCCGGCCGCCGAGACCGTCGCCGAGGCCACAGGCTCCAGGTCTTCCGGTCTCGTCCACACCGCGACCACTTCGCCGGCCGGCCCGACCGATGCACAGACCAGGACGTCACCGTCCCGGCCGTCAAGGACGCCATGACGGCGGACCGGCAGGACAGGAAGGCCCATCACCTCATCGCGCCGCGCCCGGTCCCGGCGCCGCCTCTCTTCTTGCCAGTCGCTCATGCCATCATCCACCAATCCGGCAGCGCGCCAGGCCGTCCACGACCAGGATTCCGCGATCTGCGCCATCGCCTCGAAGCGGCTGGAGACCCCTTCTCTGGCGAACTGGCGAAACTCCCCGGTGCTCATGCGGATGCTGCCGCCCCACACGTCGGTGAGCACGAGGCGTGCTTCCGGCGGCGCCATCTGGTCAAAACGGATCCCGGCCGCCGCCCCGGGGCGCCGTTCATGCCCGTAGGGCGCGATCACCGCCGCCGGTTCCCCGTGGATGAGCAGCACGGTCATCTCATCGCGGTCTTTGTCGGCTGCCGCGATAATCGCGCGGATCAACGCGACAGCCATCTCCGGCGTGTCCTCGGCGGTGGGGGCCTGGTTCAGTTCAAGCTGAGGCACCACTTCGGGTTGTCCTCCTTGCGCTGGTTGCTGCCGCTGTGATGCCGACCCGTGCAGGTCATGCGGCGGTCGCCAACCCCGGTATAGCGACCGGATACCTCAACTGAGAGCACGAGGCACTCAGGTTCGTAGGCCCAATCACACACCGTCATGGCTCGATATGAGCGAGTGATAATAGATCGGTAACATTTCCGGCGTCATCGACCTACGCAGAGTCAGTCACCTCGACCATGATGTGGCTGGACTGGCTGCCCGCCCGGGGCTATGCGATGTGAGGTTCCGGGCGCCGGTCACCGGCTTGGGTGGTCCGGGTGAAAGATTGATTCCATGCCAGCGACGGTGGCCGGGCCGGGCGGCGCGGTACTAGACGGAGTCCTTGAGCGGGTCACGTTCGCCAACCCGGAGACCGGGTACACGATCGCCCGGATCGCGCCCGAACGCGGCGGCGCGGAGCTGGTCACCGCGGTCGGGCCGCTGCTCGGCGCGCAGATCGGCGAGTTCCTGCGGCTGCGCGGCCGCTGGTCATCCCACCCCAAGTACGGCCGGCAGTTCGAGGTGGCCTCCTACGCCACGGTGCTGCCCGCCACCGCCGCGGGCATCCAGAAATACCTGGGCTCGGGCCTGATCAAGGGCATCGGCCCGATCATGGCCGAGCGCATGGTGGCCCGGTTCGGCGTGCACATCATGCACGTCATCGACGACGAGCCGGGCCGCCTGGTCGAGGTCGACGGCCTGGGCCCGAAGCGGACCGCGATGATCGCCGCGGCTTGGGCCGAGCAGAAGGCGATCAAGGAGGTGATGATCTTCCTCCAGGGCGTCGGGGTGTCCACCTCGCTGGCGGTGCGGATCTACAAGAAATACGGCGACGCGTGGGTCCCGGTCGTCCGCCACGAGCCGTACCGGCTGGCCGCCGACGTGTGGGGGATCGGCTTCAAGACCGCCGACACCATCGCCACCTCGGTCGGCATCGCCCCGGACAGCCCCGAGCGGATCAAGGCCGGCCTGGCCTGCACCTTGTCCGAGGCCGCCGACGACGGCCACTGCTACCTGCCCGCGCCCAACCTGATCACCAACGCCGCCAAGATCCTCGACGTCCCCGCCGACCTGATCGCCCCCTGCCTGGACGAGCTCGCCGCGGCCGAGGGAGTGGTCCGCGACCAGGTGCCCGCGGCGGCCCGGCCCGCAGCGGCTGAGGCCGCGCCGCAGGTCCCCGCCGTCTACCTGCCGCCGTTCTATCAAGCCGAACGGTCCCTGGCCCGCGCCCTCCTCCGCCTACACGCCGCCCGAACCGACCGTCTCAGCGGGTTCGCCGCCGTCGACTGGGACAAAGCCCTCGGCTGGCTGCGCAGCCGCACCGGCTCCGAGCTCGCTCCCGAACAGGCCGACGCGGTCCGGCTCGCCCTGACCGCCAAGGTCGCGGTCCTGACCGGCGGACCCGGCTGCGGCAAGTCGTTCACCGTCCGCTCCGTGGTGGAGCTGGCGAGGGCCAAGGGCGCCACGATCGTGCTGGCCGCCCCGACCGGCCGGGCCGCCAAGCGGCGGAACGTATGCACCTCGACCTGGAAACCGACAACGTGGAAGCCGAAGTCCGCCGGCTGGAAGCCCTCGGCGCCACCCGCTGGGATCACCAGGCCGAACGCGGCTTTGACTTCTGGGTCCTGCACGACCCGTGGGGCAACGAATTCTGCGTCC
>WNGE01001165.1_pt1 | contig 33592 bp, 37 predicted proteins | sample 5400651 | NCBI WGS metagenome assembly WNGE01 (sample SAMN13153370, study PRJNA577476) | soil metagenome | isolation source: 60 cm soil or saprolite under grassland replicate 2 | place: USA:California | collected 2016-06-15
GCCGGGTGAGCTCACCACCGCGTTCCTGGCCCTCAGGCTCTACCAGCCTGCCGTGCGGCACGTCGTGGTCCCGTTCGACCGGATCGAGGACTACGTCGCCGCCGGGCACGCCGCGGCCGGCGTGCTGATCCACGAGGGGCAGCTCACCTACGCCGACCGCGGCCTGCACCTCTGGGTCGATCTGGGCGAGTGGTGGCACGAGGAAACCGGGCTGCCCCTGGCGCTCGGCGGGAACGTCGTGCGGCGCGACCTGGGCGCTGCGCTGATGGGGAGCATCGCGCGGGACCTGAAGGCGAGCATCGAATACGGCCTCGCGCACCGGGCCGAAGCGCTCGCGCACGCCGGAGCGTTCAGCCGCGGGCTCGACGCGGCGCGCACCGACCGGTTCGTCGCCATGTACGTGAACGCCTACACCGTGGACTACGGGGCCGTGGGGCGGCGCGCCGTGGCCGAACTGCTCGGGCGCGCCCACCGGGCGGGCTTGGTCCCCGCGCCGGTGAGCCCGACGTTCGTCGCGGCAGGTGCCTGACCGGGGCCTGTCCAGACCGGCCCCGCGGCGTCATTTTGCTGAGGATGACCGAGGAGGCCTGATTGCCGGCCGAAACTAGCGGGCCCGTGCAGGTGCTGGTCGTGGACGATGAAGAGCCGATCCGCGACGCCCTCAAGAAGTTCCTGACGCAGCAGCAGTTCGAGGTCTACACGGCTGCGTCGGGGGACGAAGCGCTGGCTCAGCTGAAGCGGCACCGCATCGCCTTGATGCTGTGCGACATCCGGATGCCGGGCACCAGCGGTGTGGACCTGGTGCCGCACGTGCTGGAGGTGGAGCCGGATCTCGCCATCCTCATGCTCAGCGCCGTCAACGACGCCACGAGCGCCGCGTTGTGCATGCAGCGCGGGGCGATGGATTACCTCACCAAGCCTGTCGAGCTCGCGGATCTGGGCCGGGCCGTGCAGCGCGCGCTGAAGCGCCGTGAGATGCAGCTGGAGAATCGTCAGCTCAGCTCGTGGCTGAAGGAAGAGGTCACGACCCGCACCGCCGAGCTGCACCGCGAGCGCATGCGGCTGGAGCGGATCTCCACCGCGACGCTCGAAGCTCTGGTGAACGCGCTCGAGGCCAAGGATCCGTACCTGCGCGGCCACTCGGCGCGCGTCGCCGATTTGTCGGCGACCATCGCCTCCCAGATGGATCTCAGCGACGAAGAGGTTGAGCAGGTCCGCGTGGCCGGCCGGCTGCACGACATCGGCAAGATCGGAACCCGCGAATCGGTGATGGAGAAGCAGGGGCCGCTGTCGCCCGAAGAGTACGACCATGTGAAACAGCACGTCGTCATCGGATCGCAAATCCTCGCCCCCCTGCACCACCTGGGGCCCGTCATCAACCACGTGCGCAGCCACCACGAACGGTGGGACGGCAGCGGCTACCCCGACGGGCTGAAGGGCGAGGACATCCCCGTCGGCGCCCGCATTATCGGTGCGGCCGAGGTCTATGACGCCCTCAGCACCTCCCGCCCCTACCAGGACAAGCTCACTCCGGAGCAGGCCGTCGAGCACATGGCCGCCCTCTCCGGCACAGTCCTCGATCCCAAAGTCTACGAAGCGCTGGCCACGGTGGTATCGCGGCGCGGGACACTGGTCTTCCTCGACGACGGCGGGGCAGAACCGGCCTGAAAAACCAAACCCGGGGCCGAACTGCACCCCGGGCTGGAGATCGGGTGAAGTGGCCGTCACACTTCGACCGCGATCTTTTTCATCTATTGTGTACGGCAGCGGACAGCAGCCTGTTTCACCGTCCTCGCTTCGTTAGATGCGAAACCGCTCCGCAGGGTTGCACACCTACCAGCGCTTGACCCGCCCCACGCTGGATACGGTCAGCATCTCGACATCCGTCCCACGGCGGAACACCACTTTCGTGTTGGAGACCCCCCACGCAAGGCCGATGGGGTCGAACACGACCTCCGGATTGGACACCTCGAGGGCGACGTGCCGAGCAGCGGGGCCCGGCCAGCACCGCACCCGCACCCACTGCGGCGGCTCCCACCGGTCCAGGCGCAGCGTGTCGGCGGCAATGACCACTCGGGTACGAACCCCTTGCATCGTCGCGGTGGAGCGGGCCACGAACAGCGCGGTGGAAACGTCCCGGGCCGCCGCGTCCGCGGCGAGCCAGTCCAGCGTGCGACCGAGCCGCGGCAGGCCAATGCCCGCCACCAGCGCCACGATCGCGATCGTGACCACCAATTCGGCAAGCGTGAAGCCGCGGTACATGGGTCCAAAAAGGGGGGTCCGGCCCAGGGAGCGTCACCGAATTCATGCGGCGAAAAGCCAGAAAACGCGGAGGATTGCATCTAACGCAGCCCGCTTCCAAACGCTATCTTCAAGCGTCCGAGCGCGTTGCCCTTGAGGCACGACTGCTGCCACTACAGCGGCCGCCCCGTCTGTGGGGCCAAACCGAAAGGGAAGTTTCTCAAGGATGCCTGAAGTCGCGCCGCGCACGCTGACGCTCCCCCACGCCGTGTTTCTGGAGCGGGCCACCAACGAACCTCCTACCTCCGCCGCCGTCCGGCTGGGGCAGGGGGCGTTTCTCGTGCTGCGGCTCGTGGACCTGCTCGCGCCGGATCGCGAGCCCCCGACGAGCCCCGAGGTCTTCCGTTATCAGTCGGCCGCGACAGAGCGCTACTGCGCGGAGCTCGGCCCGCTCGGCGCCGAAGTCGCGCATCTTCAGGGACTGGTGCGCAACGCCCAGGACGTCTACGCCCACGAGGACGCGCGGCTCATCACGCCGGCGCTGCTGGCCTACGCGCACTACCTGGAAGACGACGGCCATTACCTCGAGGCCCTGGATGTTTTGGAAACGCTGTTGCGGGTCGCCGAGCGGCAGATGCGCGATGCGGACTGGATCGCGACGGCGCTGCGCGTCGGACGGGTGAACCGCAAGATGCACCGCTTCGACGAAGCGGAGCGTTGGTACACGGGAGCGGGGGACCGGGCAGCGGCGATCGACGACGGCTTCTCGGTGCTGCTCGCCCGCCTCGGCCACGCCAACGCCTTGCAGTATCGCGGCAACTTGGCCGAGTGCGAGCGGACCTATTGGAGCATCCTTGCGGACGCTCGCCATGGTGGTTTCGGCCAGGCGGAAGCTCTCGCAGAACACGGATTGGGGTCTGTCCTACTCTACCGCGGCCAACCGGCGGACGCCGTGCCCCACTTGTGGAGTGCCATCGAACGCTATCAAGATCCGACGTCACGGCTGCGTTCCTTCCATGACCTCGGGCTCGCGCTGTTGAGTCTCGGAGATCCTGATGGCGCGGAGCGCGCGTTGCGCCACGTTGTTGGCAGCGGGATTTCCGTCGACCATACGAACAACGCACTCATCGAGCTGATGCACTGCGCGTCCTATCGCCGCGACCGGCTCACATTCGAACGCTGGCGCGAGCGCTGCGAAGCTGCCCTGTCCACGATGGCGCCGAACATGCACGCCGACTTCCTGCTTAAGGCGGGGATCGGGCACGCGCGATTTGGGAATTACGCGAAGGCAGAGCGGTTCATGGAAGAGGCGCTACAGATCGCCACGGAACACAAGCTGCGCGCGCAGGAGTTCAAGATCGATCGCATCAAGAGCGGCCTGCGCGAGTGCGTGGCTTGTCAGGAAACGCCTACGGAGACCGTGCTACAGCCGCTAGCGGTGAGGGAGGTATCGGCCTCCCTCGCCGCATTACCGGTTTAGCAGTATTAGTGGCAGGTGTTGGGGCTGTTGGTGTCACACGGTGTGGTGTCAGGCCGCGGACCGGTCGAGTCGGCACAGGCGGCGGCACTGAGGGCGAACGAGACGAGGACAAGAGCGAAGAGCAGGCGGATCCGACGCGACATACGAACCTCCGATGACCGAGTGGGCGACTTGGGAACCGCAACGCCCACAACTTGGCGTCGACGCAGCGTCGGTTTTAGGGTGATTTTGCGGCACGATGGGGTGCTTTTGCGACACTTATGCTCGTTCTAGCCGCGGTCCCTGAGGTGCAACTGCAACGGCTGCGTCGCGCGGCCGGGGTACGTTTCACGTTCACGCGCGCCGCGACGTGGAGCGAAGTGCTCGCCGCCATCCGCGCGCGGCCCGTCGAGCTCGCCGTCATCGACCCCACCCTCGGCGGCGAGCCGCGCGCGCAGGAGCTCGAGCGGCTGCGCCTGCTGTTCCCGTCCCTGCCGCTCACCCTCTATACGGCGCTCACGCCCCAGCTCGCCGCGGTGCTCCTCGCCCTCGGCCAGCGCGGCATCCGGCACGTGATCTTCGTGCGCTACGACGATCACCCCGAGCGGCTGCGCGAGGTGCTGGAGCGCGAGGCCAGCGGCGCCGCGTCGCGCCGCCTCCTCGATCAGCTCGCCGACCGCTTGAGCCCCCTGCCCACGGAGCTGCGCTGGATGCTCGAGGAGACGTTGCGCACGCCCGAGGAAGTGCAGACGGTGGGGCGTCTCGCCGCGCGCGCGCGTGTGGACCGGCGCACCTGCGAGCGCTGGTTCACGCGCGTCGGCTTGCCGACCCCGCGCCATTTCCTCGCGGCCGCCCGCGTGCTCTACGCCCACCGCCTGTTACAGGACCCCGGCTTCACGATCGAGGACGTCGCGGTACGCCTGGGCTACGCCCAGGTCAAGACGCTGCAGCAACACGCACGCACCTACCTCGGCTTGACCGCGGGCGAGATGCGGCTGTCGTTGAGCACCGACGAAGCCCTCGATCTGGTCGTGAAGCGCTTCAAGCAGCCTGCGGCCCAGGCGACGGCCGCCGTCTCATGACGACGGGTTCGCAGACCGGCGGGCCGGTCACCGTGCTCGTCGTGGACGACGAGGCGCCGCTGCGCCGCGTGCTCGAGCGCGCGCTCACCCGCGACGGCTACCGCGTGCTGACGGTGGCGTCCGCGGAAGAGGCCTATGACCTGCTCGGCCGCGAGCAACCCGACGCCTTGCTGCTCGACATCCACCTCCCCACGATGTCCGGTCTGTCGCTGTATCTCGCGATCAAGGCGCGCTGGCCGCAGCTCCAGGGCCGGGTCGCCATCATGACCGGGGACGCCGAGGCCGAGGAAGTCGGGGCCTGGCTGGAGCGCAACCCCTGCGCGCTGATCCGCAAGCCGTTCGACCTGGCGCAGGTGGCGGGGTGGGTCGCGTCGGTGCTGCGCTGGCACCGCGAGCAGCTCGGCAACGGCTGAGCGAATGTCCGGCGCCCCTCAGGCCGAGCCGCTCCACGTCCTCCGGGAATACCGGCATCTCGCGCCCTGGAACCTCCGCGACCTCTCGGTTCTGGTGGGCGCGGTGCTCGACGCCTCGAGCATCACGCCGATCAACGCCGCCGCCCGGGCGTCGCCAAGCGAGCGCACGATCCGCTTCTACGTCACGAAAGGGCTGGTGAGCCCGCCGGAGGGGCGCGGGACCGCCGCTACGTACTCCTACCGCCATTTTCTCCAGTTGCTGTGGATCAAGCTCCGCCAGATGGAGGGCGCCACGCTCGCCGCCATCACGAAGGAAATGAGCGACCAGACCGGGGACGTGCTGGAGCGCCGCTCCGCGCAGGTCCTCGGCGCGTCGCTCCCCGCGCCCGACCGGCTGGCATTGCGCGGCGCGCAGGGCCTCCCGCGCGGCAAATCGGGACGCGCGCTCACCGCGTGGCTCACCCGCGACGCGAGCAAGGAGGAAGCGGGACCCAGCACCTGGCGTCGTCTCCCGATCGCCCGCGGGGTGGAGCTCCACGTCGACGCCGATCATCCGCTCGCGCGGCTCGGCGCGGACGATGCCGGCGTCGCGGAGGCCGTGCGCCAGGCGCTCTCGAAACTTCTGCCGAACCTGCCGGCGTAATGCCGTGCGCCGGTCGCGGACCGACCGGCACCGCCTTTCACCCGGGAGCAGCGATGGGCTCGTGGATCCTGTTGATACTCGTCGTCGTCATGGTCGGGTGGATGATCGGGGCCTACAACGGCCTCATCTCGGCCAAAAACCAGACGCTGAACGCCTTCAAGCAGATCGACGTCCAGCTCAAACGCCGCTACGACCTCATCCCCAACCTCGTGAACGCCGTCCGCGGCGCCATGGATTTCGAGAAGTCCACCCTCGAGGCGGTGATTCAGGCGCGGAACCAGGCCGTGAAGATCAACGCGGGCGGTCCCGAAGCGATCAAACAGATCAGTCAGGCCGAAAACCAGCTGTCGGGCGCGCTCTCGCGCCTGCTGGTCACGATCGAGCGCTACCCGGACTTGAAGGCGACCGGCAACGTGGCCCAGCTCCAGGAGGAGCTCACCTCTACGGAGAACCGCATCGCCTTCGCCCGGCAGCTCTATAACGACACGGCCACGCAGTACAACACCAAGCAGCAGCAGTTCCCGACCAGCCTGGTGGCGGGCCTCGCCAAGGCGCAGTCGGCCGAGCTGTGGGAGCTCGAAGCCCAAGCCGAGCGCGCCGTCCCGCAGGTCGATCTCTCACGACCGCTCCCCCCGACCCCCGCGCCGCCTCGCCTGGAGGGAGGAGGGCGGTGACAGTGTGAGCGACGAAACCACGCTCAACCTTTTCCAGCAACAGCAAGCCAACCGCCGGCGCACCGTCCTGCTGGTGGTTGGCTTCGTGCTCTTCTTCTTGTGGCTGGGCCTCGGCGGGGACCTGATCCTCCACCTCTACACCGCCGATGCGCCGCCCGAAGCCTACCATCACGCGTTCCCCTGGTTCGGCCTGGTGCTCGGCGCGATCGGCGTGGGGACCGCCGCCTACGCCTACCGGACGGGCCCCGAGAAGGTGCTGTGGGCGACCGGCGCCTGGGAGCTGATCACCCCGGACGATGACAAGAAGCGCCAACTGGTCAACGTGGTCGAGGAGATGGCGATCGCCGCGGGCGTCCCTCGGCCCCGGATCTACATCGTCCCCGATCCCGATCCCAATGCCTTCGCCACCGGCACCGACCCCAACCACACCCACATCGCCGTCACCCAGGGGCTGCTTGACCTGTGCTCCCGCGACGAGCTCCAGGGCGTGATCGGGCACGAGCTGGGCCACGTGAAGAACTACGACGTCCGCCTCATGACCACGCTCGCCGCGATGGTAGGGGCCGTGCTGCTGATCCACGACGGCATCTCGCGCCTGATGCGGGGTGGCGTCCGCATGGGCGTGGGCGGGGGCGGCGGGGGCGGCGGGGGCGGCGGGGGCGGCGGCAAAGGGGGCAAGAAAGGCGGCCAGCTGTTGCTGCTGCTCCTCGTCGTGTGGCTTATCACCTGGATCCTGGCGCCGATCATCACCCAGCTACTCGCCGTGGCGGTCAGCCGCCGACGGGAGTACCTCGCCGATGCGATGGGCGCCCAGTTCACGCGCAACCCACTGGCCCTCGCTAGTGCGCTGCAGAAGATCGAGGCCGCCGAGGCGCCCACCACCTCCATCAAGCGCGGAGCGGCCCACCTCTGCATCGCGGACCCCCTGGGACGCCGCCTCAACCAGCACGAGGGCGCATTCGCCAATCTATTCGGGACCCATCCTCCGATGGCGATGCGCATCTCGCGACTCAAAGGGATGGGCTACGCTCAATTGAAGAAGGAGGGAGGCGTCGTCGCGTGAGGGGGTGGCTGCGCCGCCGCGCCCGCCGCACCCTCCACGAGTTCCGCACCCGCCTCGCCCGCTTCCAGCTCCAGCAACGCCGCCAGGCCAAGAGCGCCCTCCTGGAGGACCCCGTCATCCAGGACGCCATGGCGGCACACGCCGCCGAACACGGCATGGGCGACGCCGAGGTGCGGCGCCGGGTCGAAACCTACATCACCGAGATCGTCCCCCACTTCAGCATCCTGTCCTACTACAAGGTCGGATACAACGTCGCCAAGGCGCTCGTCAACCTGCTGTACAAGGTGAGCGTGGACTACCAGGACGAGCGGGCGCTGGGGCGGATTCCCAAGAAAGACGTGGTCGTGTACCTGATGAATCACCGCTCCAACGCGGACTACGTGGTGGTCGCGTATGTCCTCGCGTACGGCGTCCAGGTGAGCTACGCGGTGGGCGAGTGGGCGCGGGCCTGGCCCCTCGAGTACGTGTTCAAGTCGTTCGGCGCCTATTTCATCCGCCGCCGCTACCGCGAGCCCCTCTACCACGCCGTCCTCGAGCGCTACGTCCAGCTCATCACGCGCAACGGCGTGACCCAGGGGATCTTCCCCGAAGGCGGGCTGACGCGCGACGGCCGGCTCCGCCCGTCCAAGCTCGGCCTGCTCGACTACATCTGCCGTACCGTGCTCACGCCCGAGTTCACGCACGACATCTGGTTCGTCCCCGTCGCCATCAACTACGATCGCGTGCTCGAGGACCGCTCCCTCATCCGCGAGCTGGTCGCCGAGGGGGACCGGCCGGGTCGCCTCAGCCAGCTGTTCAGCGTGGCGGCGTACGTCCTGGCGAACCTGGGCCGGCTGATCACCGGGCGGCTGCGGCGCTACGGCCGGGTGGCGGTCAACTTCGGCACCCCGCTCTCCCTGCGCACGTGGCTCGCCTCGGCCCCGGCGGGGGTGCTCGCGTGGCCTCGGGAGCAACGTCTTCTCGAGCTGCAAAAACTGGCGGAGGAGATGCTGCGGCGGATCGGCGCCGTCATTCCGGTCACCCCAGTGCCGCTGGCGGCCGCGGCCCTGCTCTCTTTCGAGCAGACCGTGATTTCCAAAGCGGCGGTGCTCGACCGTATGGACCAGCTCCGCGACCGGTTGCAGGAGGTGAACGCCAAGGTGGTCCGCGGCGGGGCGCGCATCCACGACATTTGGGACCGGGCGTGGCGGATGTTGCGGCTGCGGCAGCTGGTAGTGGCCGAGGGCGACAGCCTCGTGGTCTTGCCCCGGGGCCGTCCGTTACTCGAGTACTACGCCAACTCAATCGCGCACCTGGTCCAGATCCGCGGTCCGCGGCTGCCGTTCCACAAAGAGCACGAGCGGGAAACCGACCTGCCGCGACTCAAGCGACTGGAAACCTGAAAGGCGTGGGGACGTGGGATGTGGGCGCTCTGGTGCCACGCGTAATTCCGCTACGCACCGCGACGTCCCACACCCCACATCCCACGCCTCACCTGTAGATTTGAGATCATGACCCGCGTTTTGGATTTGGGTGCCCTGCAGATCGGCGACCGTGTGCAGGATACGCTGCTGGTTCTGGAGGCGGAGCAGAAGAGCTTCGACGGCGGGGCGTACACCGTCCTGACGTTCGGGAACGCGACCGGCCGGCTCCCCAGCGCCCCGTTCTTCGACAAGGACCTGCCGTACGTCGAGGGGGTCCGCCGCGGCCACGTGGTGCAGGTGATCGGCGAAATCGCCGAGTACCGCGGCCGCCGCCAGCTCCGCGTCACCGCCCCACTGCGGCTCCTCCCCGAAGGCGCGGTGGACCTGAGCCAGCTGCTGCCGACCGTAGGCGATGTGACGCGCTACTGGGAGGTGCTCGACGGGTGGCGCCGGGAGATCCGCAAGCCGCGGCTCGCGCGGGTGCTCGCGCTGTTCTATGAGGACGATGAATTTCGCGCGCGCTACGGCCGCTGTCCGGCGAGCATCAACGGCCATCACGCCGCGATCGGCGGGCTGGTCAAGCACACCGCCGAGGTGGCGGCGATCGCGCGCACCATCGCGAAGGTGTGCGGCGCCGACCCCGATCTCGTGCTCGCCGGCGTGCTGCTGCACGACATCGGGAAGTTGGAGAGCTACCGCTGGGATGGCGTGTTCGAGTACACCGACGCGGGGCACCTGTTGGGCCACGTGGCACTGGGCGCGTTGATGCTGGAGCGCCAGCTCGCCCGCGAGGCCGAGCCCCCGTGCTCGGGGACGGAGCGGGATGACCTGCTCCACCTCGTCCTCGCGCACCACGGGCGTCTGGAGTTCGGCAGCCCGGTGTCGCCGATGACCCTGGAAGCCGAGGTCCTGCACTGGGCGGACAACGCCAGCGCCAAGACCTCGAGCATGGGTGAGGCGTTGCGCGAAGCGGAAGCGTTCGGCGACTCGCTCGTCTCGCAGCGCAAATTCTGGCAGCTCGACTACCGCCGCGCCTACCGCGGCGTCAGCGACTGGGGGGCGACGCCAAGCGGCGAATAGCCGCGGCGGCACGGTCGATCTGCTGCAGGGTGGTGAGCAGCAGCTCCCGCACCACGAACTGCTGCGACTCCATGCCCGCCAGCTGGGCGGCGCAGCGCGCGGCGCACAGCGCGTTGTTGATCTCGGCGATCGTCGCCTGGCGGTGGCCCTCGCCGGGGTCCGGCATCTTCACAGTCGGCGTCACGGCCCGAACCTAGCGCATCGCCCTCGCCACCCATCACCTTTTTTCCTGTGCCGTACCGCTTTTTCCCGCACACCGGAGACGCCGCAGTCGAGCTCGAGGCGTCCGACGAGCCGGGCCTGCGCGCCGCCGGCGTCGCCGCCCTGCGCGAGCTGCTGCTGGGCGACAGCCCCGTCGCCTCCGAAAGCGAGCGCCTCATCTCACCGTCCGGTCGCGATTCGGCCGAGCGCCTGATCCACTTTCTACGCGAGGTCTTGTATCTGTACGACGCCGAGCACTTCGTTCCGGCGGAGGCGTCCCCGGGCGGGGTCCGGGGGGAGCCGTTCCAGGCGGGGCGCCACCGGGCGATCCGGGAGGTCAAAGCGGTGACCTATCACGACGTCGAGGTACGACGGAGCGACGACGGAACCCTGCGGGCCAGGGTGGTCTTCGATCTCTGATGGCCACAACCCCGCGCCTCGAGCGCATCGATGCGTATCGCTGGCGAGTCCCCAAGGAGGGGGGGATGCGCACCCATGGGCTCATTTTCGCCGACGAGGGGCTGATCCAGGACCTCGAAGGCGACCAGGCCGTGCAGCAGGTGGCGAATGTGGCGCACCTGCCGGGGATCATCGGGCCAGCTATCGCCATGCCGGACATCCACTGGGGGTACGGGTTTCCGATCGGCGGCGTCGCGGGGTTCGACGCGGAGGAGGGCGTCGTCTCCCCCGGCGGCGTGGGCTACGACATCAACTGCGGGGTGCGCCTGCTGGCCACGCCGCTCTCGATCACCGAGGCACGTCCCCGACTCGCTGCGCTGGTGGACGCCCTGTACCGGACGATCCCATCGGGCGTCGGGGCATCGCGATCGGACGTCACGCTGCAGCGACGGGAGCTCGAGGCAGTGCTGCGCGACGGGGCGCGTTGGACCGTCGAGCACGGGTTCGGCGTCCCCGCCGACCTCGAGGCCATCGAAGCGAACGGGATGCTCGAGGGCGCCGATCCAAGCGCCGTCTCCGATCGGGCCAAAGACCGGGGGAAGTCCCAGCTCGGCACCGTGGGGAGCGGGAATCATTTCGTCGAGATCGGCTACGTGGCGGAGACGTACGATGCCGCGGCCGCGGCCCGTCTGGGGCTCGAGCCCGGTCGGCTCACCGTCTTCATCCATTCCGGATCGCGGGGCCTGGGCTACCAGGTGTGCGACGATTCCCTCGAGACGATGGTGCGCGCCAGCGGCAAGTACGGCATCACCCTCCCCGACCGGCAGCTGTGCTGCGCACCGCTCGGCTCACCCGAAGCGCGCCACTATTGGGGAGCGATGAACGCCGCCGCGAACTTCGCCTTCGCCAACCGGCAGCTCATGGCCCATTACGCACGCCGCGCCCTCGAGCAGGTGTTCGGCCGGGAGGCCGCCGAGCGCACCCGGCTCGTCTACGACGTCTGCCACAACATCGCGAAGATGGAGCGGCACGAGGTCGGGGGTGAGTCGCGCCGGGTGTGCGTGCACCGCAAGGGCGCGACCCGCGCCTTTCCGCCGGGCCATGCCGAGCTCGCGCCGCAGTTCCGCGACCTCGGCCAGCCGGTGCTGATTCCGGGCGACATGGGGCGGTATTCGTACGTGCTGTTGGGGACGGAGGGAGCCTACCGCGAGACCTTCGGCTCGACCTGCCACGGCGCGGGGCGACGCCTGTCGCGGCACCAGGCAAAGAAGCTCGCCCGGTCGCGCAACATCCCGCGCGAGCTGGAGGCGCGGGGCGTGCTCGTGCGCGCGGCCACGCGCGACACGATCGACGAGGAGATGCCCGAAGCCTACAAGGACGTCTCGCGCGTCGTGGACGTCGTCCACGCCGCCGGGATCGGACGCAAGGTGGCCCAGCTCAAGCCGGTGGGGGTGGTGAAAGGGTGAGCTCCGGCGTCGCCAGCAGCCGCTTGAGCCCGGTGCGTCCGACCAGCGCGACGCCAAAGGCCAGAATCGGCAGGACCTGAATCGCCTGGAGCGCGAACCCGGCCGCGATCCCCCGCTCCGCCGGCACGCCGAACGCCAGCAGCGCCCCCGCCATCGCCGCCTGCATCACGCCGATATTGGCCGGCGTGACGCGCACCATTCCTCCCAGGTTCACCGCGATCATCGCGGTGAATGACGCGGCCGGCCGCGCGGGGATGTGCAGCGCCTGCAGCGTGAGCTGATACGCCGCCCACTGGGCAACCCAGTTCGCCATTGCGAGCACCGTCGGGACGACCAGCCGCCCGCCCCACCCCATCTCCGCGAGTTGGCCGGCCCAGGCGCGCAGGCCCACGGGGAGCCGCGGCACCAGCCGGGTCCACACCTGGAGTCGGGCCATCAACAGGATGCTCCCCAGCGCCAGGGCCGCGCCGATCTGCAAGCCGCGCAGCGGCGCCGGGAGGTGCATCAGCGTCGGGGCGACCACGACGAAGAGCGCGAGGCCGAGCGCTTCGACGGCCCGCGCCGCGATCACGGAGAGCACTCCCGCCCGTATCGGGACGTCGTCGCGCTGGTGCAGGAGTGTGATGCGCGCGGCTTCACCGCTGACGCCGACGCCGACAATGTTCACTGCCGTCCCCACCAGGTTCGCCTCCTGCGCGGTCCACCACCGCGCTGGAGCGAGCGGCCGCAGCAACACCTGCCACCCCCACGCCTTGGCCACAGGCGAGAGGAGGTTTACGGCAAATGCGGCTCCAAGCAACCAGAAATCGACGCCCACGAGCGCGGCGCCGGTCTCCTGCCAGGGGAAGTTCAGCATGACGCGCAGTGCCAGGCCCACCCCGAGCAGCCCAAGGCCCCACCACATCCAGCGCTTCACGCGAGCAGTTCTCCCAGCGCGCGGAACTCGTAGCCGTCGGCGCGAGCGTCCTCGATGATGCCGGGCAACGCCTCCGCCGTGGGACGGCGGTCGCCGTTCGGATCGCGCCCATCCCCATCGTGGAGCAGAATGATGGCGCCGGGCCGCAGCTTGTCGCGCACGCGCCGCCGGACCTCGGCGGCAGGGGGACGGTCCGAATCCCACACGCCGAACGTCCAGCCGATTACGCGATAGCCCAGCCGCCGCGCCGCCGCACCCACGAAGGGATTGCGATAGCCGTGCGGGGCGCGGAACACGCGTGGCGGCTGCCCGGTAACTGTCGCGATCGTGTCGTGAGCCTGCTGAAGCTCCGACCGCACGCGAGCCGGGCCGCGCACGTGGAGTTTGACGTGGTGCTGGGTGTGGTTCCCGATCTCATGTCCCAGGATGGCGGCGCGGCGGGCTGACGAAGGGAAACGGCCCACGTGGTCACCGACCATAAAGAATGCGGCAGGGACACGCTCGGCCTCGAGTGTGTCGAGGATGCAATCGGTAGCCTCGGGGTTCGGGCCGTCGTCGAAGGTGAGATACAGCCGCCGTCCGGCGCGGGGGCCACTCCCGATCGCCCGGCCGAACAGCGGTGCGTTGGGGTGATACACGCCCGCGGCGAGCACTCCCACGGCCGCGAGCCCGGCCGGCACGAGCAGAGCGGTCACCGAACCACCCGCTCGTACACAGTCAGCACCTGGTCGGCGATGCGGGGCCAGGCGTAGTGGGCGGCCTTGGCCAGGCCGGCGGCTCCCATCCGGGTCCGCCGGGCCGGATCATCGATGAGCGCCGTCGCCGCCGCGGCCCAGGCGGCTGGATCGTTCTTCGGCACCAGCACGGCCTCGACGCCGCCGTCGACGAGCTCCCGGAAACCGGTGATGTCCGAGACGATCATCGGCGTTCCGCTCGCCATGGCTTCGAGCAGCGTGATACCGAACGAGGCTTTGGTCGTTGGACACAAGTACAGGTCCGCGGTCCCATAGTAGTCGGGCCGCTCGGTGAACACGGCACCGGCGAACCGCACGCGGTCCCCCAGCGGCCGCGCTTTGCGCTGGTAGTACCGGCGCAGCGGGCCGTCGCCCACCACAGTCAACCGCGTCGCGGGGTAAGCGGCGAGGATCGCGGGCATCGCCGCGAGGACCGTGTCGAGACCGTTGCGGGGATCGAGCCGGCCGAGGAACAGCAGGCGCGGGCCGAGCGTGAGCGCGTCGCTGGGCCGGCGGCCGTTGGGGTGGAAGTACCCGACGTTCACCCCGTTCGGGATGATCTCGAACTCGGCCCGGAAGTACTTCGTCATCGCCTGCACGACGGGCCGGCTCACGGCGATGCGGGCAGCGAGCCGGTCGAGCCGCGGCTGGAGGAGACGGCGAAAGGCCCAGTATCCCGGAGAGCGGCGAAACCAGGTGTGAAACGTGCCGACCACGGGGAGTCCCAGCCGCCATGCGGCGCTCGAGGCGACGAGCCCCAGCGTCGGCGCGAGGGCGTCCTGCAGGTGCACGACCTCCGCGCCGATCTCGCGCAGCATCGTGGTCATGCGGCGCCCGAGCCCGAAGCCCGTGGTGACGCGCGCGAAAGAGCCGTTGCTGTAGACGAGACGGCTGGTGCCGAGCCGGCGCACGAACGGCGGATCCGCGCCCTGGCCCGCCATGTTCGAGGTGACGACGGTCGCTTCGTGCCCGCGCCGCCGCAGCTCGATGGCAAGATGGTGCACGTGCTCGCTGACACCACCCAGATGGGGATAGTAGAACTCGGTCACCAGCGCGACACGCATGCGCCCGCCTGTTTCAGAAGGAAAAATCTCCGCCTGAAGTAGACCCCGGAGTGGGCAGGAAGGTCAACTGCTGGGGGAAAACACGAAGCCCCCGGGTCGGCACGATAGGCCGCCCGGGGGCTCCGCACACCAGCTACCCGGAGCCGGGGGCTTGCGCCCTCCGTTCTTCTTCCCGTCGCCGCCGGTTGGCTGATGCGCCGCTCGGTAGGGCAAACAGGAGCTCCGGCTTCCATCCCCAAGCAGCCTGGCCGGGCCGCAAGGTTCGCCAGTGTGAGTGCTGCGGGTCAGATCGGGTCGCGGACCGACCTTCCGCACTGCGCGCCGAGGCACCACGTCGACGCGGCTGGGGCACGCGACTGGCCCCAACTGCCCGGACCGGTGAGAATCTCTCCCGGATCGACGAGCGCCTGAGCCCTTGGTTGCATCGGCGCCCTCCCCGGAGCTTCCGTCCGAACCCGTCTCACAGGCGTGACCAGGACGCCAGGTCCCAGCCCTTCCCTGCGCGACGCGTGGAGGCAATATAGGGCCCCCGCAAAAGCCCGCAAGTGCCGATCTTTCTTCGGGTTAGCTCACGTCGATGTGCACAGAGTGTGCATCGTAAAACGCTCGCGGCGTGCGGCTTCCACTCCTCATCCACACGATGTGGAGTTGTGAATCCACAGCGGGCACGTTTCCACAATCAGCGTGCTGCAGGTTTCTTGAGCCCGGCTTTCAGTTGAAAGACCCGGAGGGCGGCTTCGTAGCGTCGGAATGCGAGGTCGAGCTGCTGCACGCGATACGGGCCCCAAGCGCGCAGCGTGTCGGCGCGGGCGGCCGTCGGCGGGACGGGGTCCCACTCGCTCCGGCACCGCTGCAGGGTGCGGCGCAGGTCCAGCGCAGCGGTGCGCAGCCGAGCCTGCTCGGCCCCCGCGCGTGGCGTGAGCGTCTCCACCGTCAGCACGCGGAGCAACGACTCGAGTCCGGCGACCGCGCCGGTGCAGCCGTCGTGGACGCGTTGTGCGCGTTCCAACACCAACGCCGCCGACACCGCCTGGAGGTCCAGGCGAAAGCCATACGCCGCACTCCGCAGGCGGCTGATCGAGTCGCTCGTGGCTGTGATCACGCGCCCGACCCGGGCGGCCTTCGCGCTATCTGGATACTGGGTATGCGATGCCGCCGCCACCCAGAGCGCCGCCAACAGCCCGCCCATAGTCAGGAGTCGATCGCGACTTCGTGGTAGGTGTATTGATCGTCAGGCTGGGACGGCAGAAACAGGCACCCCGCGCCGCCGGTGGCGAACCAAGCGGCGAGCAGCTGGGTGGGCTGGACGACGCCGGGAGCGGCGAACAGTGCTTGCATCCAGCGCCGGATGTGCCGCAGCTCGGGGGCGCGCCGGCCCAGCATGGCAAGGACGGCGCCGGACCCCTGCGTCGCCCGCAGGAAGTGAGCGATGGCGTGGACCCGCTGGCCGAACGTGTAGGCGCGGACCCCGGGCTCGTCGTGCAACAGCGCGCCCTCGTAGGGGTCGGCGGGGGGAGCCTCCATCTGGGGGCCGAAATAGACGAACACCCGCTGGTCGCCTTGCCGGCGCTCGACCACTGCCGCCGCGCTGTCCGTGCTGATCTGGGCGGCGTGGAGGAGGTCATCGGCCGCGAGGATGCCCACCGCCGCGGTCCATTCCAGGGCGGCGAGGGCCTGGTCCATCGGGCAGCCGACGGCGTCGTCGTACGCCAGGAGGCGCGGCGCCTCCCCCGCGCGCAGGAAGAAATGCGCGAGGGCCTCGGCCCGGTCTTCAAAGGTGCGGGCGACCCGGGAGGTTGCGGGAACGGTCACAACGGGATTATAACCCTACGCCCGAACCACAAACAGAGGAGCGAGCGTGCGCGGCGTTGCAGTCCTGATCGTGTGGAGCTTACTCGCGGCGGGAACGGGGGCGGGCCAGGATACCACCACGCCGCGACCCGACTCCGCCAAGCCCGACAGCGCACCACCCCCCCCGACGGCGGCCCAGGTCAGGTACCTGGAGGGTCTGCGCACGGCGGGGCGCGGTATCGCCCAGCTCAAGGACGGCGTCGACCGCGTTGTCCGGATGCAGAGTGACACCGTGAAGCGGCGGCAGGCCGGCGCCCGGCTTGGCGGGTTGTGCTCGGCCGCCCGCGGTTTCATGGCGAGCGGCCGCGCCCAGATGCTGCCGACGGCCTACGATCTCCCCACGCGGACGCCCGCCAAACTGCTCGCGGTCCGCATCGACTCGATCATCGCGTACACGCCGACGTGCAGCCGGACGGCCTCCAAGAACCCGGCTCCGGTGGCCACGGAGGTGCTGAACCGCATCCGCCTCTACGAGGCCGCGCTCGCCGCTTTTCGCACGGCCATCGGGCTCCCCAACCGTTCGACCGATTCTACGCCGCAACGGCGCACGCGACTGCAGGACTGAAGCCCGTACCGCCTACGGAGTCTGCTGCGCTTTCGGCTCCAGCCGCAGGATCCACAGGCCGCTGTTGATGTCCGGCACGAGAATGTTGCCGTCGCGGACCACGGCGCCCCACGCGAACGGCGTGTGCGGCCGTTTCCCGGTCGAGTCCGCGGTGAGCATCCAGCTCATCTCGCGGCCCTCGCGCAGCAGGTCGCCCTTCAGCTCGCCGGAGACGTCGAGGACGCGCGCCCCGCCCTGGTAGTTGCCCAGATAGAGCGTGTCGCCGACGACCCACACGTTGTGCACGCCGCCGTCCGTGGGCTCGTACCAGGCGACTTCCTTGGGGTGCAGGATGTCGGACACGTCGATGACGTGCATGCGGCCGAAGGTGAGGTTGTTGCCGTCCACGAGACCCTTGTAGGGACGCGCGGCGTACACCTCATCGCCCACGAACACATACCGCCCCTGTCGCCACGCCGTGTGGGTGCCGCGCACGAACCCCGCGCCCCAGAGCTGCTCGACGCGCACGTAGGTGGCGTTGAGGTCGTACTTGGCCCGCGACACGAGCTGCGGGCTCTCGGGACTGCCGCCCTTCATACCGTTGCCCACGTCGAGAATCACGAGCCCGTCGTTCCAGTACGCCAGGTAGGCGAGGCCGTCGGCGACCATCACATCGTGCAGGTAGCGTCCGGCCTCCGTCTGCTCGGTCTGCCAGCGCGCGACCTCCTTGGGGTGGTACGGATCGCGGATGTCGATCACCCGCAGTGATCCCGTGGCATCGTCCGTGATGTAGGCGTGGCCCCGGTAGACGTAGGAGCTGTGCACGCCGCCGCTCACGGTCTCGGTGTACTCGGCGATCGGCTTGGGGTGGCAGGGGTCGGCGGCATCGAAGACGACGATGCCGTTCTTGCGGTCCGAGGCGCCCTCGCGTGAGAACACACCGTACTTGCCGTCCTCGGTCGTCATCACGTCGTTGACGATGCGCGCGTTGGTGAGCATCGAGTCGGCGATCCGGGGGTGCGTGGGGTCGCTGATGTCGATCGCGTACACGCGGTCGGCGATGGTGGAGAGGTACGCGCACGTGCCCGACGGATGCACCCAGACCTCCGCGGTGCTGAACTTGATCGGCAGGTGAGCCCTCACTTCGATGCCACGGGTGACCCGGCGCTGTTCGACTTTCACCACCGCGTCCGCCTGGCGCGTCCCGATCGTCGCGGTAACGGTGTACGTCCCCGGGAGCTCGGCCACGAACGCACCGTCGGGATCGAGCTCGGCGGCGCCGCTCCCCGCCTCGAGCGACCAGCCCGCCGTGACGCCTGGGACCGAACGCCCCGCCGCATCCTTCGCGGTCGCCGTGAAGCGGACCACGTCGCCGGAGCGGACCGACGTCGCGGCGGGCTCCAGGGCGACGCGCGTGACCGTGTTCGCAACGACCTGTATGGCGAGAGGGCGGGTCGCCGGGCCTGCCTTCGCCGTCACGGTGACGCGTCCCGGCGCGAGAGCGCGAAGGACGCCCTCCGTCGAGACGCTCGCGACCCGGGGATTGCTCGAGGTGAAGGTCACCGGGTCGTGGCGCACGTCGTCGTGCGCGCTGTAGGCGGTGCCGTTCAGGGTGAGGCGCGTGCCGGCGACCAGCTTCGACGGCACGGGCGTGACTTCCACGCGGGCCGGCGGCTCGGGAAGAATGCGGTAGACGGCGAAGCCGATCTGCTGCCCCTGGCTGCCCATGACGGCGGCCACCGCACCGACCCGCAGGGGTCCGGCGTAGCCGGCGGTGACCAGCCCGGTCGAGTCGACCCCCCCATTGTCGCTGCCGACGAACCAGTAGACGCGCGCGTTGGGCACGGGCTGACCGCTGGCGTCCAGGGCGCGCGCCGCGAGCTGCAGCGTCTGCCCGATCTGCAGCTCGCCGCCGGCGGGCGTGATCTCGACCTTGACCACCGGCGACGGCGGCAACGTCGGCGCCGCGGGCTGCTGCAGCAAGGCGAGGAGCAACGGGGAGAGATACATGCTAACTCCTTATGGAATAACGCGTTGTGACGGCTCGATTTTGACGATCCACAGCCCGCTATTGATGTCCGGCACGTAGATCAACCCATCGCGGTAGATCGCGCCCCAGGCGTTGGCGGTGTTGGGGGTGACGCCGTCCTTGTCGCCGGTGTGGATGTGCGCATACTCGCGGCCCTGGGCGAGGAGGTCGCCGCGGAGCTCGCCGGAGATGTCTAGTACCCGCAGGCCGCCCTGGTAGTCACCGAGGTAGAGGGTGTCGCCCGCGACCCAGACGTTGTGACTCCCCCCATCCTCCGGCTCGAACCAGGCGACCTCTCTGGGCCGCGCGAGATCGGAGATGTCGATGACGTGCAGGCGCCCGTAGGCGCGACCCAGCCCGATCACGCCGGGACCGCCGCCGGGCTGGCGCGCCGGAAACACTTCGTCGCCCACGAAGACGTAGCGGCCGTGGCGCCACGAGGTATGGGTGCCGCGGATGAAGGCGGGCCCGCCGGCGAGCTCCACCTTCTTGTAGAGCGCGTTGAGGTCGTACTTGAACTGCACGACGAGCTGCGGGTTCTCGGGGCTGCCGCCTTTCATCCCGTTGCCGACGTCGAGGATCACCAGCCCGTCGTTCCAGTACGACAGCGTGGCGAGCCCGTCGCGCACGTCGATGTCGTGGAGGGTGCGGCCCGCTTCGGGGCGCTCCACCTGCCAGCGGGCGACCTGCTTGGGGTGGTACGGGTCGCGGATGTCGATCACCCGCATCGAGCCCGTGGCGTCGTCGGTGAGATAGACGTAGCCGCGATACACGTAGGTGCTGTGCACGCCGCCGGTGACGGTCTCCGTGAACTCCGCGATCGGTTTCGGGTGCGCCGGGTCCTCGAACGACAGGATCACGATGCCGTTCTTGCGGGTCGAGGCACCCTCGCGCGTCATGACGCCGAACTTGCCGTCCTCGGTCGTCATCACGTCGTTGACGATGCGAGCGTCCACGACCACCGAGTCGGTGACCGCCGGGTGAGACGGGTCGGTGATGTCGACGGCGTAGATCCGGTCCCCGATCGTGGAGATGTAGGCGTGCTTGCCGTCGGGGTGCAGCCACAGCTCGGCGGCGGGGAGCTTCAGCGCCAGACGTCCCACGATGGACGCCGGGCGCGTGATGCCGCGGTCGGCGACGCGCACGAACGCTTCAGCGGTCCGGGGGCCGAGCGCGGCGGCCACGCGGTACATGCCGGACTCGTTGGCCACGAACGCGCCTTCCCCGTCGATCGTGGCGTACCCCGATCCGACGGGCGCTACCGACCACTCGGGTCGCGCGTCGGCGACGGCGCGACGCGCCGGATCCGTCGCCGAGAACGCGAAGCGGACGACGTCCCCGGTCCGGACCGCCGTGTCGCCGGGGGTGAGACCGACCCGGGCCACGGCGTTGGGGACGACCGTGATCGTCCAGCGCTCCGTCGCGCTTCCGCTGCTGGCACTGACCGTGGCCTGACCTGGCGCCCGGGCCGAGAGGCGGCCGAAGTCGTTCACGTCCACCACGGTGGGACGCGTCGATCTCCACGTCACCGGATCGTAGCGCCGGTCGTCGTTCGCCGCGTAGGGCTCGGCCTCCAGCACGAGCGACGTGCCTGCCAGCATGCGCCGGGGCCTAGGCGTCACAACGATCCTGGCGGCCGGGAGGGGAAGCACGGTGATGCGAGCCAAGCCGATGGTCGGCCGGATTTGCCGCCCCGGGATCCGTCCCACGGCAGAGACGTTGAGCGCGCCGGTCGCCCCGGCACTGACCAGGCCGGTCGAGTCCACTTTGCCCTCGAAGAACCCACCACTCGTGAACCACGCAAACACCACTCCGTCCACCGGCTTGCCGGCGGAATCGTAGGCGGAGGCGCTGAGGCGCAGGGTGTCGCCGACTTTGAGCGCGTAGGCGGCGGGCCGGACATCGACCCGAGCAATCGGCTGGGGGAGCAGGGGCTGCTGCGCGGGCTGTTGCACCGCGAGCAAAGCGAGCCAGCAAGGCATGATCATGGCGGACCTCATGAGGGGTAGCGCGACGGCGGCTGGGGACGTTACCGGCGGGGGGCGTCAGGGGGAAGAGGCTTTTAGCTGTCGCCTTACTGTCAAGATACTGTTCTGGGCGAGAATGTGGCGTCGTTGACAGCGCCGGAACGGCGTCCTACTTTTGGCGCGGTTCAAGCAAGAAGAAACGTGACACCGATTTATGGTAGTCAGCGCTCCCGCGAGAACCTTCACCGGCTCGCGGTTTTTGTTTGAGCCCGTCCCTGGTCACGGTGACCTGGGCCGCATCTGATCCGGGGCGGAGCCCCTTAGTGTAGAGGGTGAGCACGGTATGGCAAAGGGTAAAGTGAAGTGGTTCAATGACGCGAAGGGCTTCGGCTTCATCGCGCAGGAGTCGGGTCCGGACGTCTTCGTCCACTTCACGGCGATCCAGGCCGATGGTTTCCGGAGCCTGTCCGAGGGTGACAACGTAGAATTCGACGTCACCCAGGGGCCCAAGGGCCTTCAGGCGCAGAACGTCCGCAAGGTCTGAGGCCGGGCGGATCGCAGCACGGTGACGGGCTCGCGGGGTCTCCCCCGGGCCCGTTTCGCCTTATTATAGGAGCCATGCGGACTACCCGGCTCGCGCTCCTCGTGCTGTTTGCGCCCCTCGTCCTCGCCGCACAGGCGACCCGCCCCGATTCCGTCCGCCAGGCGACGATCGCCTACCGCGGGTTCGCGCCGGGCGTGAGCTATCGGGATTTCGCCGAGCATGCGCGGGCGCTGTCCCGCCAGGGCGCGAGCCCCCTCGCCTGCAACACCTCGAAAAAGACCGCCCAGCTGATGGAGTGCGGCGTCCTCATCCGGGACCCGGTGGACAACGCCGGGTTCTATCTCGGCGCCTACGTTATCGAGGGACGGGTGGCGATGATCTCTTTCGGGGATTCCGGAAGCGCGCGGCTCGTGGAGCGCGTGCAGCGGGAACTGCGCGGCTCGTTGGGGCCGCCGCACGCGGCCGCGCGGGGAACCTGGCAGTGGAAAAACGGGCGGCGGATCCTCAAGCTCAACTGGCGCGGCCGGGGGAACGCCCGGTGGATCTACGTACAGATGGAAGACGGCGATCTGCTGGCCCGCATCAGCCACTACACCACGCGCCGCTAACGACTTCCCGCCTGGCGCGCCGTTTCGGCGCCCTGGGCTTCCAGCAGCCGATCGGCCAACCGCCGCACGCCGTCCGCTCCCGCGATCAGATGCGCCCACCGCGGCGGGATGCCCGATTCCCCGTAGCGTGCGCCCAGCAGGGCGCCGGCCACGGCGGCGTTGGTATCGGTGTCGCCGCCCGCGTTGGCGAGGTAGATGAGCGAGTCCTCCAAGGTGCGGTCGTGCGTCGCGAACCAGAACGCGATCTCCACGCAGTGCACGACGTACCCAAACTCGCCCGGCACCGCCACCGGCAGGTCGTCCTGGCGCTCGCGTGGCACGCGATGCAGCGCGTCGAGGAGCGTCTTGGGCGCGCGATCGGCCAGCCGGTGCACGACCTCGTCCACGAAATAGATGTTGCCGTGGAGCAGCTCGCGGGTGGCGATGCAGATCGCGGCCGCGCCCCAGAGGCAGCGGTCATCGGCGTGCGTGATGGCGGCCTGCTGCGTGGCCACGCGGATCAGGCGATCCGGGTTGTCGTGGAAGCGCAGCGCCACCGGCACACAGCGCATGACCGCCCCGTTGCCCGCGGCGCTCTGGGGCGTCTCGGCGAGCACCCGACGCCCGGCCTCGAACGGCTCAACCCCGCGCTCCACGAGTTTCAAGGCGCGGCGTGTGGTCACGCCGATCCCGCGGCCGTCTGCCTTCATCCACCGCACCCAACGCTGGGCCGCGTCCGCCGCATCGAAATCGCCACGCTCGGCGAGAGACTGGGCGAGAAGCAGGGTCATCGCCGCGTCGTCGTCGTAGAGAGAGCCTTTGGGGGGCGCGGCCGGGTTTCGGATGCCGTCCGGAAACGCCGCGCGGATGGCTGCGGGAGTGCCCAGGTGCTCGGTCGGGACCCCCAGCTGATTGCCGGCCACGAGCCCCAGCAGCGCTCCCCGGGCGCGCGTGACCAATTCGGGGTCGAGCATCGGGCCGTAAGGTAACAGGGTTAGGTTTGAGCATGCTACTCCGTATCCTGCTTGGACTTATCATCGCTTACGCGGTCCTGGTCCTGCTCGCGTGGGCGTTCCAGGAGCGCATGGCCTTTCCCGCCCCCCCCGGCGCCCTCCCTGATGTCGGCGAGCTCAAACGTCTCGGTGCTGAGCGCATAGAGCTGGTGATGCGGGACGGAACACGGATCGCCGGGGTGTACCTGCCGCCCCGCCCAGCCACCCCGCCGGGCGGTCAGGCGGTCGGGAGGTCAGGCGGTCAAAAACACGCTGGCTTGCTCTGGTTCTACGGCAACGGCGAGAACATCGGGGCGATCTGGGATATCGTCGTTGAATGGCAACCGCCCGGGGTCGGCGTGCTGGTCGTGGACTACCCCGGGTACGGGGCCAGCGGCGGACGGACCACGGAGCCGGGCCTGTACGAAGCGGCCGACCTCGCCTACCAGACGCTCGCGGGGCGGGCCGACGTCGATCCAGCCCGCATTTTCGTTTACGGTCGCTCGCTCGGCAGCACCGTGGCGACCCACACCGCGGCCGGCCACCAGGTCGCCGGACTGGTGCTCGAGTCCCCGTTCACGAATGCCCGGGAGATGAGCGGCCAGCATTACGGACTGTTCCCGCGCTTCATCCTGCGGCTGCGGCTCGACAATCTCGGCACGATCGCGCGTGTGCGCTGCCCCGTCCTCGTCTTCCACGGAACGGCGGACCGGCTGGTGCCGCCCCGCATGGGCGAGGCGGTCGCGCGGGCGGCGCCGGGTCCGGTCGAGCTGGTGTGGATCGAGGGCGCCGGGCACAACACTACGTACGAGGTGGGGGGGAAGCAGTACCGGCAGAAGCTGTGGGACTTTGTCGCCGCCGTCAGATCACGGTGACCGGGACCAGCTGATCTCGCTCGGAGTCGAAGAGGCGCTCGGCCGCGTCGAGGCTCCGGGCGACGGCGGGATCGGCGGCGTCGGGGAACTTCGCACTGGGCGCGACGCGGCCGGTGAGCTTGCGGACGGCGACGAGGGCGCGCGTCACTTCGCAGCGGTCCGGGTCGGGATCGGTGTGGCCGGTGACGAGCAGCTCCTCGAGCAGGGGGAGGGCCGCCTGGTCGCCGAGCACGTACAGCGATTCGAGGATCTTGGGCGCCAGGAAGCGCCGCAGCAGCTGATCGCCGCGGATGCGCTCGAAGAGGGCGACCAGCTCGGGTGCGCTCCCGGCGTAGTAGCGGGCCGCTTCCACGGCGGCCGCCACGAAGGCATGGTGCGCGCCTGGGGTGCGCAGGTAGGTGCGGAACAGCGGCCAGGCGTCCGACGGCCGGCGCTCGGCCAAGGCGAGAAACGCGAAATAGCGGCGAGCGAGCGGCGCCCGCACGTCGCCGATCACCGTGCGCAGCCCGGCCGATCCCCAGCGCGCGCCCACGAGGGCGGCGGCCGCGGCGTGCTGCCAGCGCTCGAGGTCGGCGACGCGGAAAGTGACGACGTGCGGGTCGAGAAAGGCGCGGGTGCGCTCGAGGACCGCGAGGAGTCGGCGGTCGACCTCCGCGAGCGCCGGTTCCAGCACCTCGGAGTTCGCGCGGCGGGCGAGCGCGAGCGATTCCCAGCCCAGCTGTTGCAACTCGAGGGTCTCCCACGCGGTCTCGAACGCGGGCTCATCCGGCGCGGCGAGCAACCGTTCCAGAGCGGCGGAGAAACCACACAACTTCCGCAACGGGTCCACGCGTGCAACTTATCGCTGCAGGGGCCGATGTCCACACACGTTGCGATTCCTCCGCGCAAGCCTTAACCTACCGCGCGCGGGAGGGGGGGGGATTCTGCACCGACGCTACGTCATCCTGGCCGCCCTGTCGCTGGCGGCGTGTTCCCGGGCCGGGGAGCCGATCTACATCGGGGTCGCGGGGCCCTTCTCTCAGTCCCGGGGCGCCTCGATGAAACTGGCCGCCCTGCTGGCAGAGCAGCAGCTCCGGGAACGCGGCGGCGTGGCAGGGCGGCCGCTGCGGCTGATCTTCGTGGACGACAGCGGCGTGGACGACATCGCCGTCCGGGTCGCCAAGAAACTCTCCGACAGTAGCCAGGTGGTCGCAGTGATCGGGCACCTCTCGAGCGGGCCCACCCGGTCGGCCCTCGCCGTGTACGAGAACGCCCGGCGCCCGGTCCCCGTGATCTCGCCGTCCGCCTCCAACCCCGATCTCTCCGGGCTGTCCCCGTGGTTCTTTCGGATCTGTCCCAGTGACCTCGCGCACGGCGCGCAGCTGGCGCGGTTCGCGCGGCAGCGGCTGGGCGCGGCCCGCGCCGCGGTGATCTACACGAACGACGATTACGGCCGCGGGGTGCGGCGCACCTTCGTCGCGGAGTTCACGCGTCTGGGCGGCACCATCCTGGAGGAGGATCCGTTCCTCTCCACGCACACCACCGCCGAGCCGTACCTGGCCCGCATGCGCCAGCGCGGCGGCGTGGACGTCCTGGTGCTGGCCACGCAGCGTCTGGAGGCGGAGACGGTGCTGCGTGACCTGCGCGGAATGGGCCTGCACTGGCCCGTGATGGGCGGTGACGCGCTGGTCGGGATCGAGGCCGACGGCCCGCTGGCCGAGGGTGTTCGTGTCTCGCTCACCTACCTCGCCGATCGGACGGGGGAGGACAACGGTCGCTTCGTCGCCGCGTACGCGCGCGCGAACGGTGGCGCGCGACCCGACCACCGGGGCGCGGGGGCGTACGACATTGTGATGCTCCTCGCCCGGGCGATCGAGCAGAGCGGCGCATCCCGCCCGGCGCTGCGGGAATACCTGGCGCAGGTGGGGCGGGGCCGGCCCGCGTACGAGGGGGTCACGGGGCGGATCGCCTTCGACAAGCAGGGCGACGTCCCCGACAAGCCGATCACGATCGCGGTGGTACGTGGCGGGCGCCTCGTGACGGAGTGGGCGCCGTGACCTGGCGCCGCCCGCACGAGAGCCTCACCGGCCTGCTGGTGCTCGGCTTCGCCGGGCTGCTGGCGGGGCTGCTCGTCACCGCCGTGCTCGGCGTGGTGTGGCTGGGGCAGATGCGCCGGGACCTGGAGCACGAGCTCGGCTCGCTCGAGCAATCGAGCGAGATGGGCAACGGGCTGATCACGAGCGCGTTCGACGAGATTCGCGCGGCCGAGCGCTACCTGAGCGCGCCGAACCCCGACGCCGAGCAGGCGTTCCAGCAGGCGGCCGACGACGGCTTCCGCTTCGAGCGCGGGCTCGAGCAGCTGCCCGACTTGAGCGTCGAGGACCGGGTGACGGTGTTCCGGATCAAGCAGCTGCAATCGTCGATCCAGGTGGACTACGCCCTCGCCCACGCCCTGAAGGACCTGGGGCGGGAGCGGGACGCGGCCGCCCAGGCGGCGGTGGTGCGGGACCCGGCCCAGGAGCTGACGCGTCTCGTGCGGGACCTTGGCGCCCGGCAGGCCCAGCGGTCGGGCGCCGCGGCGCAGCGGCTCGGCGAGCGCGCCACGCGGCGGCAGGCGCTGCTGGTGCTCGTGCTGTTCGCGGTGGCGCTCGTGAGCGTCATGGTGGCGGCGTGGACGATGCGCGAGGTCCGGGGCCCGCTCACGCGGCTGGTGACGGCGGCGGAGCGGTTCGGTGGCGGCGACCTGCGCCCGGTGACCACGGGGCGGATGCTGCGGGAGTTCCGGATCCTAGCCGATGCGATGCGCATCATGGGCGACCGGCTGCGCGGCATCGTGGGCGAGGTGGTGGGCGAGGCCGACCGCATCGCCGGCTCGGCGAGCGACCTGTCGGCGGCGAGCGAGCAGGTGGCGGCCTCGAGCGGGGAGGTGGCGCGCGCGATGGTGGAGATCTCGGGCGGGGCCGAGCAGCAGCGCAACGAGCTAAACGGCATGGGCCGCTCGCTCGAGCACCTGCGGCAGGCCGCCGGCGAGATCGCCGAGTCGGCCACACGCCTCGCCCAGCTCGGCGAAGAGATCCGCGCGGTCGCCGACCGCCACCGGGGCGACATCCAGGCGGCCAGCGGCGCCCTGCTCGACGTGCGCGAGGTGGTGCAGACGACGTCCACGCAGATCACGCAGCTCGCCGAGCAGAGCACGGCGATCGACGCGTTCGTGGAGCTGATCAAGCGGATCTCGTCGCAGACCAATCTCCTGGCGTTGAACGCGGCGATCGAGGCGGCCCGGGCCGGAGAGCACGGCACCGGGTTCGCGGTTGTGGCCGAGGAGGTGCGGCAGCTCGCCGACGATGCGGCCCGCGCCGCGGCCGACGTGGCGAGCACGACGGCGGTGATCCGCGAGCAGGTGGACGACGTCACGGCGACGATGGCGGCGGGCACGGCGAAGGTGCGGGGGCTGGAGTCCGTGGCGGAGGGAGCGGCGCGGGGCCTGGCGGAGATCGTCGCGGCGGTGGAGCAGGTGGAGCAGGCGGCGGCCCGGGTGGGGGCGTCGGCGCAGCAGAACCGGGACGTGGCCGAGCAGCTGGGGGGGCAGGCAAGGGACGTCGGGGGCCGGGCGGTGAGCCACGCGTCGAGCGCCGAGCAGGTGACGGCGGCGACCGAGGAGCAGGGGGCGTCGACCGAGCAGATGGCCGCGTCCGCCGGGACGCTGCTGCAGGCGGCGGAGAAGCTGCGGGCGCTGGTGAAGGAGTTCCGGGTGTAGGCCTTTAGCGGCGGGACTTCTTCTTCTTCTCGGGCTTGTGCCTGAGCTTGGGCTTGGCGCCGCGCGCCACTTTGCGCTTCGCCTTCAACGCCGGCTGCACCTCGGCCAACACCCGCTCGCCTTCCTCCGGGCCGATCAGGCCGCGGCGAACGGCGTACCGCACCAGCTCTTCGGCATCTTCGACCGCGAATTCCCCCAGCCCGGCGGCCGCGCGGATCGCCTTGACGATGGCGTCCGCCACCGGGCTGCGCAGCACACTGGCGATACCGGGAAGGGCTTCGAGCAGCGAAGAGATCTGCGACCCGCCGAGCTCGGCTGGCATGGAACGCGCTGCCCTGACGTTGAAGGTGGCGCCAAGCTACAATCCACCCTCCTGACCGTCAAGAATTCTGGCGCTCCTCCCTCCCTATCGCTGGTAGCGCAGCCACAGCGTGAGCCCGGTGCCCGTCAGGTCCGCGCGCCCGCGCGCGGCGGCGTAGATCCACCCCGTGTCCAGGCGCCCGGTGAAATGGACCGACAGGTGGTCGGACACCCCGTAGCGCGCGCCGAGTCCCGCGGAATAGAAGCGGCCGCCGCGATAGTCGGCGGGGCTCCACTGCCGGAACGCGATGAGCGGCTCCACGACAAGCCGCGGCGCCACCGCCCGCCCGAAGCGCAGCTCGGCGTTGAACACGTTCTCCTTGGTCTCGGGGACCGCGCTCGCGCCGGCGTGCCCGACGAGACGGTAGTAGTCCCACGACGCGAACGTCAGGGTCCCGCGCCCGATGACCCGCACATACGCCAGGTCGCCGATGAACCGCGACCCCGGGTCGTACGTCCCGCCCACGAGCGTGCCCGTGCCCGTGTACACGTCGGTGGAAAACGTGCTGAACGTTAGCCCGAGGAGCAGCCGCCCGTTGCGGCCGATCACGCGGTCGGCGCCGCCGCGCATGCGCGTTTCCCAGCCGGGGTTGTACGACACGTTCTGGTCGGTGAACGGGCTGTAGGTGCCGGTGAAGCGCAGGGCCCCCGAGAGCCCGACGTTCCAGCCGCTCAGCTGCCGGGCGTACGCGAGCCCCGCCGTGGCGCCGAACGCCGTCCCGTAACTCGATACCGGGAACGAGAGGTAGGTGGACCCGACCGCGCCGACCACCTGGAAGTCGCTGGTCGAGACCGAGTGTTTGCCGGTCGGCAGGTTCAGGGTGAGCGACGCGACGAGACGGTCGCGACCGACCGTGTAGAGGAGCCGCAACTGCGTGTCGCTCAGGCCGCTGAGCTTCTGCCGCGTGCCCGCGTAGGTCGTGATGCGACCGCTCACGACGTGGGTCGTGACGTCCACCGACATGCGACGCCCCAGGGGCGCCACGACGATGAGCGGCAGATTCCACTGCGAGACCGACTTGACGGAGATCCCGGGGTCGAACGAGTAGCCGCGGTATTCGAAGCCGCTGAGACCGGAGAGGCGCGTGTACAGCGCGTCGCTGCCCTGGGCGCGGAGTCCCGCCGGCGCGGCGGCCACGACGGCGGAGAGCGCGAACGCACGGAGGCGCATCGCTGCCCTTACGGCCGCGTGATGATGATGAGGAGGATACCGATCAGCGCCGCGCGCGCGGGGCCGTCACAGCTCACGCTCTCGCAAATGAGACCCGGGGCGGGAGGCGGGAGCGCGTCGGTGCTGGGCCCGGCGCCCGGCAGGGAGCTGGCGAGCCCACCGCCGGTGGGGTTCGTGCCCTCGAGCGCGTTCGCCAGCGTCCCCGACGGCGGGGCGCCCGGCGGCGTCTCGGGAGGCGCGACCGCGCTGGCGAGGTCGCTGGGCGGCGCCGCGGTCGCGATGTCGGCGCTCTGACTCTGTGACGCCTGCTGCTGCGCCGCGCTGAAGCTCGGATCGCGCTGGGCCGCGGCCTGGAATGACTGCGTGGCGCCGCGGAAGTCGCCGCGGTCCTGGGCCTCGAGGCCGCGACTATACAGGAGAAACGCCTGGATGTCGCGCGTGGGCCGCTCGCTGATCGCCGCCCGCTCGGCCGGCGTGAGCGTGATGCCCATACGCTCGAGGAGCTGCAGCACCACCTGTTTTTCGATGTCGAACAGCGCGCGCAGCTGGTCGGCGCCCGATCCGGTGGCGGCCACCTGCGCGTCGGACGCGCGCACCACTGCGGCGTCCATCCGGAAATTGGCGTTCGGCACTTCCGCGAACTGCCCCTGGACTACCTGCCCCGCGCCGATCAGCCGCCCCGAGCGCGCCCCCGACGCCGGGTCGACGCGGCCGCTCGTGGCCAGCTGCATCTCGTCCAGCAGCACCTGCAGCCGCTCCCGCTCGACCAGCCGCAGGCGCCGCACGCGCGAGAGATCGGTGACGACAATCGCGGCGAGGCCGCGCTCGAGTGGGCGCAGCGTGGTGTCAGAGCCCGTGTAGCGGAACGGCATGACGGCGACGGTATTAGGGTCGGGCGGAGTCGTAGCCAGCGTAGCTTCGCGGGCGATCGCCTGGCGGGCCTGGTACTGCAGCTCGTGGCGCGTGAGCAGGACGAGGCGGCCGCTGAGCAGCCGCTTGACGCTCCCGCCGCGTTTCGCAGCGAGCAGCTCGGTGTACACCGTGCGCGCCGAGTCGAACTGATTCAGTCCCTCATAGGTCAGGCCGAGGTACGCCCGCGCCTCGTCGCTCGGCCGCGCCTGGAGAACCGCCGCCAGCGCCGCGCGGGCGTCGCTGAAGCGGTTCGCGGCGTAATAGGCCTTCGCCAACCTCAGCTGGAGCGCGGGGTCCTCAGGGTGCTGGGCGCGTTGGGCCTCGAGCGCGGCGAGATCGGTGGGAGTCGGACCCCGAGCCCCCGACGTGGAGGGCCGGGCGCAGGCGGCGAGGGCGCAGGCCGCGGCGATAAAGAGGAAACCGCGCGGTCGAAGCGAGGCTGGTGGCACTGGGCGGTCTTTGGAGGCTTAGGGCGAAAAGTACGACCGCCGCGCTCTAGCGGCGGTGAGCACGGTCACGCCGGCCCCGCAGGGCGGCGAGGGGAGAGGTGGGCGCGCTCCGGGAGATCGAGAGCTCCGAATGCGACAGCAGCTCGCCCAGGACGGAGCGAGTGCGGGCATCGAGGGGCAGCTCGAAATGCACGTCGAGACGGTACCGGGCGTGATCGGGCCCTTCCCCGGTCAGGGTGAAGCCGTGGGGCTCCGGCTGGGCTTGGTCTACCTCGATGTCGGCGAGTCGCTGGAACTCCGGGCCGTCCATAGCCAACCTCCGGTTACACCGAGAGATACACTCGGGGAGGGGGGTGTCAAGCAGAACTGGAAGGACTAGATTCCCCGGTGGAGGTGACCACCGCCGGTGGGTCGACGCGGCATTAAGGAATACCGGGCGCCCGAGGCCCTGGCGCTCGTCGCCGCAGACCGGGAGCACCAGCCCTTGGTGTGCCCGTCGTGCGGCGCCAGGAAGATCGTGCGGGTGCCGCGGCGGCGACCGTCCCGCCCCGGGGTGCCCTCGCGGGCGGAGAAGATCACGCTAACGTGTCAGACCTGCGGGCGGCACGCGGAGTACATCGAGCGCGGCCAGGAGCCGACGCGCGACACCACGATGGACCCCCTCGCCGGCTGAGGGGAGATCCGAAAGGAGCACGTTTAGTCCGTGGCGGGTGATGCGATTCAGATGATGGGGACGGTCTCCGAGGTGCTCCCCAACACGACGTTCCGCGTCAAGCTGGAAAACGGCCACGAAGTGCTGGCCTACGTGAGCGGCAAAATGCGCAAGAACTACATCCGCATCCTGCAGGGGGACCGGGTGGCGGTGGATCTGTCGCCGTATGATCTGACGCGGGGCAGGATCACATACCGATACAAGTAGACATCAGACATCAGACATCAGACATCAGACGTCAGCTGATGTCCGACGTCTGATGTCTCGAAAGCAAACGAGGCCGGGGCACCTTCCCCCGGCCTCGCGGCTTTTCCCTCCAAGCAAGCAGTTAGAAGAACAGCATCAACCCCGCCGAGATGACCGTGCGGTTGGGGCCGCCGGAGCTGGAAGGAGCCGAGATCGCTCCGCCGAGGTCGTTCACCTCGCGGGTCCCTTCGACCACCAGCTTCAACGACCTGGTCCACTGGCGATAGTAGCCCACCGTCCACGAAGACAGCTGGCCAAGGAAGGCCCCGCCGTTGTCCTTCAGGCGGCTGAGGCCGAAGCTGCCGCCATAGGTGTTCTTGCCCTTGGTGTAGGTCACCTGGGCGATCCCACCGTCGGACTTGTTCTCGGTGGCTCCGGCAACGTCGTCCCCATTAAAGAAGAACGTGGTGCCGAGGCCTTTGCCAGTGTAGGCGGAGACGGTGGCCGCAATGCCCGAGGGCATCGTATACCTGCCGCCCGCCGTCAGGCCGGTAGCGGAGACGCTGGTGCTGCCGGCGCCCGGAATGTCCTTCGCCGTCTGCCAGAGGACGCCGCCCCAAACCATGAGCCGGTTCCTGCCACCCATGCGTGGATTGAGCGTGACCTCCGCTTCAATGCGCGGGGTCTCAAGCTCCGCGAAATTCCCACCATCCATGACGGAGGGTTGGAACAGCCCGGCAGTGAGCTGCCAGTTCTTGCCGGCGGCGGTACTGTAAGTGATCTGCGAGTTGAAGTTCGGATAGATGTACCCGTACCCGATGCGACCCAACGTCGTGCCGCCGTCTTGCACGCCGCCTAACGCGCCTGTGCCGTACAGCGTCATGTCGTTGATGATGTTCTGGCGCATGAAGACGCCGAGCTCGCGGCCGGCGAGGATCTGGCTGCCGTTCTTGAACCCGACGGTGAGGTACATCTGGCGCATGTCCATCTGCAGAACAGGAAACACCGGATTGTCGTGAACTTGGCCGAGGTTCTGAATCTGCGGTGCGAAGCCGAAGTGGATGCCGAGATCCAGGCCCTCTTCCTTGCCCTTGGCTTCAAACACCGCGAAGCCGGGCAAGAGACCCGTGCGGATGTTGACGTTCTTCTGGCCGGACACCCCACCGACGGTGGCGTCGGCCGAGTAGACCAGGAATGCGTTCACGTTTCCGCTGAACGTGAACTTCCAGCCGTTGGACATTTGCATCGAGAGGCCCTGAGCCTGGATGGCGCTCGGCAGGCCTACCGCTGCCGCCAACAGCCACAGCGTGAGTCGCTTCATAAGTCGCTTCCCTCCTGTCAGGGTTGACCTGATGAGACTCACTGCTCGTGCCCTTTCAGTCGCCCATCAATGTCCCGAAGCGCCCCGTACAGCGGCACCGGGAGGTGGTTCTCCCACCAGTAGAACTCGTCCAGCTGCGTCACGTACACCATGTGGCCGAACGGAAACCGCAGCCGGCCGGCCCGCACCAGAGAATCCACGGCCCGGTGCACCGCCGTCGAATCGGTCGCGCCTGCGGCTTGCGCGTCCGCCAGGGCCCCACCCGCGAGGAAGCCGGCCACGTAGGCCTGCTTTTCCCGCGGCAAGAACTGCGTCCACTCGCGCCCGTCGTACTGCGCCCAGCGACGCCCTTCCTGCGCACCGCTCATCCTGCCCGCGGCGAACGCCAGGGCGCCCGCAGCCAGCGCGACCCACCAGCGCCGCATGGTCACCTCCCCGCCGGGCTCGCCGCCAGACTGGGCGAGCGCGCGGAGCCCGAGACCACCAGCCGGATCCACATCCCGGCCGCCCCGTGCCCC
>WNGE01001166.1_pt1 | contig 33583 bp, 38 predicted proteins | sample 5400651 | NCBI WGS metagenome assembly WNGE01 (sample SAMN13153370, study PRJNA577476) | soil metagenome | isolation source: 60 cm soil or saprolite under grassland replicate 2 | place: USA:California | collected 2016-06-15
ACGACGAGAACATCGACCGGGAGCGCGCAGCCGGGCTCGTCGGCGCGGATCGGCTCCGCGAGGTCGAGCAGACCACCCTCGGCCTCTTCCGCTTCGCCTCCGAGCACGCCGCCGCGCGCGGAATCTTGATCGCGGACACGAAGTTCGAGTTCGGGCTCGACGGCGAGGGACGGATCGTGCTCGCCGACGAGGCGTTCACGCCCGACTCCTCTCGCTTCTGGCCCGCCGACGAGTACGAGCCGGGCCGGGCACAGCCCTCCTTCGACAAGCAGTTCGTGCGCGACTACTGCGAGACGGCCGGCTGGGACAAGACCCACCCCGGCCCCGAGCTTCCGGCCGACGTCGTTGCGGGCACCCGGGCGCGCTACGTCGAGGCCTTCGAGCGCCTGACCGGAATCGCGTTCGACGGCTACCTGGCGGACCCGAACGTGGTGCTCGCATGAGAGCGACCGTGTTGGTGAGGCCGAAGCCGGGCATTCTCGACCCGCAGGGTGAGGCCGTGCGGCGCTCGCTCCGCCAGCTCGGCTTTTCGGTCGGCGATGCGCGTGTCGGCCGCGTCGTCGACCTCGAGCTCGAGAACGACGACCCCGAGCGCGCCCGCGCCGAGCTCGAGCGTATGTGCGAGCAGCTCCTCGCCAACCCGTTGATCGAGTCCTACGAGATCTCCGTGACGCCGGAATGAGCCCGCCCCGGATCGCGGTCGTCGTCTTCCCGGGGTCGAACGACGATCGCGACGCCGCGCTGGCCCTCGAGCGCCTCGGGGCGGACCCAGTGCTCGTCTGGCATGCGGAACGAGAGCTGCCTCCGGTTGCAGCGGTCGTCCTCCCCGGCGGGTTCTGGCACGGCGGCTACCTCCGTTGCGGCGCGATTGCCCGGTTCGCACCCGTGATGACCGCCGTGCGGCGCTTCGCGAACGAGGGCGGGCTCGTGCTCGGCATCTGCAACGGTTTTCAGGTTCTCTGCGAGGCGGGCCTCCTTCCGGGCGTCCTGCGCCCCAACGCATCGCTCTCCTTCGTGTGCCGCGACGTGCCCGTCCGCGTCGAGCGGTCGGACACGCCCTTCACCGCCCGCGCCGAGCGCGGCCGACGTCTGACGATCCCCGTCAAGCACGGCGAGGGCTGCTACTTCGCCGACGAGAAGCTGCTGGGGGAGCTCGACGCGAACGGGCAGATCGTGCTGCGCTACGAGAGCAACCCGAACGGCTCCCTCGCAGACGTCGCCGGGGTCGTCAACGAGGCCGGAAACATCTTCGGCCTGATGCCCCACCCCGAGCACGCGGTCGATCCGTTGCTCGGCTCGAGCGACGGCACGTTCATCCTCGGCTCGCTCGTCGACGCCGCTCGGGGCCGTACCCCCCGCTTCGCCGCGGCGTCCTAGGGCGGCTTCAGCCCCAGGGCCTCGGCGAGCCCCGGCCGCTCGGAGAGCCCCGCCCGAAGACGCTCCAGGTCACGCCGCCGCAGCGTGACCGGGCCTCGCCGCGCACTCCCGCCCGTCGCGTAGGCGAAGCGGACGAGCCGTTCGCCGCCCGGCACCTCGAGCAGCTGCACCACGGACGAGAATCGCTTCTCGCCTGCCCGCTGCGCCAGCGTCAGCTCCTCCACGAGCTCCGCTCGACCCCAGGGTGTCGCCGCCTTAGCCATCGCAGCCACGGTACGCGGACAACGCTGACGCGTGTGCAACGCCTTTGTGACGGAACTGTGCCAAGCAACGCGGCAAATCCCCTGACCGATGGAGGAGGCCGCCACCGAGGCGGGTTAGGGCCCGGCACCCCGCCCAGGCGCTCCCCCTCAAGACGAGCGCAGCGTCATCAATACTCCGACATGGTCAGAGGGCCAGAGGCCGGGTCGGCGGCTTCCCCCGGAGCCGCTCGGCCTGCGCCGGTCCGAACGGGCCGCGATACACGGGCACTCCGGACGAGCTCGACTACGAAGACGCGCCGAACGGCGTCCGCGTCAACCTCGCGACCGGGAAGGCGACCGGCTGGGGCGCGGACCGGCTGAAATCGATCGAGCAGGTGGACGGCTCCTCCCACGCCGACGTGCTCACGGGCGGCAGCCGTGCGGACAACCTCAATGGGCGCGGCGGAGGCGACCGCCTCACCGGCGGTGCCGGCCGCGACCACCTGATCGGCGGGCCGGGCAAGGACCGTGCGGACGGCGGGCCCGCCCGCGACGTCTGCCGCGCCGAGACGACGGTTCGCCGTCCGTAGACGCAAGCGAGCGGCCCCGGCCTCGATCGGCCGGGCCGCTCTAGCGGCCGCCGACTAGCTCCTGACGATGAAGCTGCGCTCGATCAATTCGACCCTATAACCGTCCGGATCGCGGACGAAGCAGAGGCGCGAGCCGCCCTCGCGCACGCTGTAGGGCGGGCGCTCGGGCTCGATCCCTTGCTCGACCAGGCGTGCGAGCGTCCCGTCGAGGTCGTCGACCGTCAGCGCGATGTGCCCGTAGCCGGTGCCGAGGTCGTACGAGTCGACCCCGAAGTTGTAGCTGAGCTCCAGCCGGTCGCCGTCGCCGGGCAGGCCCATGAAGATGTTGACCGCCTCGTCGCGGATCGGCAGCTCGCGACGCTTCTCGAAGCCGAGCGCCTCGTAGAAGGCGACCGACCGCTCCGGGTCGGTGATCCGGTAGCACGTGTGGACGAGCTCCACGCGCTGCATCCTACGCCGGTTTTCAGGTCGTCCTCGGGGGGAGAACGCATTGCAATCGACGCGAAGGAGGGGTCATGGGTGACCGAACACAGCGCGTGAAGGGCAAGGCCAACGTCGCCGCAGGAAAGGCGAAGGGAGAGGCAGGCTTCCGGAGCGGCCGCGGAAAGACCGAGGCCAAGGGTGCCGCCCAGGCGGTGAAGGGCAGGGCGCAGGAGGCGGCGAGCAAGGCGCGCAGCGCCGCCAAGAAGCGCACGCGCTAGCCGAGCAGGGCGCGTAGGCCAATTCCTCCTTCGATCAGCCGGTCGAGGGGCGCGCTCTGGACGAGCCGGCGCAGGACGCCAGCTACGAACCCCGGCACGTCGCCGCGCCGCTCGGCTTCGTCGACCGAGCGGAGCAGCCCGGCGCGCAGCGCGACCTCGATCGTCCGCCGGTCCCAGCGGCGCCGGAAGCCCGTTCCCGGCCCGAGCGAGAGGACGAGCTCCTCCCGGGTCGTGTGGAGGCGGCACGCTGCTCCGTCGAGCCCGTCGAGGACGATGCGCTGGATCGTCGCGTCGAGTCCTCCACCGTGCGCGGGCCGGGGCCGGCACGGGTTCGCAAGCGCCGGCGACACCGGATCCGCGGCGCCCTTGCCGAGCTCGACGGCGACAAGCACCAGAGCGGCCGCGAGCAAGGCGGCAAGGACGACCCGTTCGCTCACGGCGCGGCCCTAGGGCGAAGCAGCAACGCCAGTAGCGAGGCAAGCGCGGCGAGCGCGGCGGAGAGGAAAAAGGCTGGGCGGAAGGCACGGGTGATCGTCTCCTCGATCGTGCCGACCAGGTCGTCCCGGGCGGCGGCGAGCGCGGAATCGTGCCTCGCGCCGTGAGCGTCGAACGGCTCGGCGAGATCCGGCGTCTCGCCGTCTCGCGCCTTGGCGAACGCCTCGCGGAGATCGAGGGCCACCGGCACCTTCTTCGAGATGCCGACCGGCGCGTCCAGCAGCACCGCCGTCGCTTTCAGCAGCGCCCGGTCTCCCGCCGGGGGCAGATCCGAGGCGAGCAGGGGTGCGATCGAGGCGAGCGCGAGCACGAGGCCAAGGTGACGGACGCCGATCGTGAGCGTTCCGCTCCGCGTCAGCGCGGGTCCCGGCACGAGCGCGGCGTCGGACAGGACCGCTACCGAGAGCCCGAGGCCCACACCGCAAAGAGCGAGCGCCCATGCGGCGAGGCCGACGCTCGCGGAGGGCAGAAGCGCGAGCGCCGCTAGGCCGCCGGCGAGCAAGGCCGCGCCGCCGCAGACCGCGCTCGGGCGAGAGAGCCGCCGCGCGAGCGGCCGGGCGGCCAGCGCGGCGGCCGGAATGACGCTGACGATCGCTGCGCCGCCGAGCGGCGAGAAACCCCACACGCTGATCACGAGCAGGACGGCCAGGAAGAGCGCCCCGACGAGCGCCCCGAAGACGAGCCCGAGGCAGATGTTCGCCGGGAGCGTGTGAGCAAGCGACGGACGCCAGCCCTCCTCGACGACCGGCCCGGCGGGCGCCCGGGCCGCGGCGAGCAGCCCGAGCGCGGCCACGGGAGCCTGCGCCGCGAAGATCGCCCGCCAGTCGAAGGCTTGGGTCAGCGCGCCGCCGAGGGCGGGCCCCAGTGCCGCGCCGAAGGTTCCCGCGAGCGTCCACGCGCGGGCGCCGCGCGCCGTCGAGCCGGTCAAGGCGGCGAGCACCGGCAGAGAGCCCGCGAGCAGGAGGGCCGCGCCGATCCCCTGAACGCTCCGCGCGGCGACGAGAAACCCGAGGCTCCATGCCAGCGCGCAGGCTATTGAGGCGACGAGGAAGACGAGCAGCCCGGCGGCGAGGACAGCCGCGGCTTTCAGGCGGTGGACGAGCACGACAAGGGCGAGCGCGGCAACCGCGACCGCCGCGTTGTAAGCGGTCACGACCCACGCGACTCCCCCGATCGACGCGTCGAACCGCCCGTAGAGCTGCGGCAGCGCGAGCACGACGATCGAGGAATCGGCGAAGGCGATCGCGACGGCGGCAGCGACGAGGGCCGCGAGAGCGGAGTCGGAGAGGCGGGAAGTCCCGCTCAGCGGCCCCGGCCGGGTGACGGCTCGCGGCGACCGGGCTCGAGGTGCCAGTAGTCGCGTGCCTCGACGACGAGGCCGTTCTCGTTGAACCGCAGCATCGAGCAGCCGGCGATCGTCTGCTCCCTGCCGTTGGACGTCACGAGGGTCGCCCACCACTCCACGGCCACGCGGTCGCGTTCCTCGACCGGCTCCCCGATGCGAACGTCTTCCGCGGTCACCTCCGGAAAGACGCGGCGCGTGTAGTCGATCGGCGGCTCGGGCTCACGGAACGGCGCGGAACGGAACACGCAGTCCTCGGCGTAGAGCGCGGCCGCGGCGTCAGGGTTCCTCGCCTTCCAGGCGACCCGGTAGCCCTCGGCCCAACGGCGCGGGAAGCTCACGGCCCCGAGTTAATCAGCTCGGGACAAGGATCGTGTCCCGATTCGTTTAGGCTCCGTCGTTCCGGCAAAGAGAGGGTCGGTGGAGATCCCCAAGCTCGTCCGGAGATGGCCGGTCGTCCGGCAGTTGCGAGAGGGCGATCCGCTCGGCCTCGGGCGCGCGGTCCAGTCCGAGCGCTCCCGCACGCTGACGCCGCGGATCGACCACGCCGACCACGCCGTCCAGTCGATCTGCCCCTACTGCGCGGTCGGCTGCGGCCAGCTCGTCTACGTCGAGCGCGGCGAGATCTCCCACATCGAAGGCGACCCGGCGAGCCCGATCTCGCGCGGCCGGCTCTGTCCGAAGGGGCAGGCGTCCAAGTCGTACGTCCAGAGCCCGCTCCGCGAGTACAAGGTCAAGTACCGGCCACCCTACGGCACGCGCTGGGAGGAGCTCTCGCTCGACCAGGCGATGGAGATGATCGCCGACCGCATCATCGAGACGCGAGCCGCCACCTGGGAGGAGACGACGGAGGACGGTGCTCCCGCGAACCGAACGATGGCGATCGGCAACCTCGGCGGCGCCACTCTCGACAACGAGGAGAACTACCTGATCAAGAAGCTGTGCTTCGGCCTCGGAATCGTCCAGGTCGAGAACCAGGCCCGCATATGACACAGCTCCACGGTCCCCGGTCTGGGGACCTCGTTCGGGCGAGGCGGGGCGACGGACTTCCAGCAGGATCTCCAGAACTCCGACTGCATCGTGATCATGGGCTCGAACATGGCCGAGAACCACCCGGTCGGGTTCCAGTGGGTGATGGAGGCCAGGGAGCGAGGCGCGAAGGTGATCCACGTCGACCCGCGCTTCACGCGTACGAGCGCGATGGCGACGAAGTGGGTCGGGATCCGGGCCGGCTCCGACATCGCCTTCCTCGGCGGGATCGTCAACTACATCCTCGAGAACGAGCTCCACTTCGACGAGTACGTCAAGCGCTATACGAACGCGCCCGTGATCATCGACGAGGACTTCGCCGACACCGATGACCTCGACGGGTTCTTCTCCGGCTGGGATCCCGAGCAGGGCCGGTACGACCCGACCAGCTGGCAGTACGCGGGGATGGAGGTCCACGGCGCGGCCGGCCAGCGCGAGGAGGGGTTCCAGACGCGGGGTGAGCAGACCGGCCACGGCGGCCACGGCGGCGGCCTCCACCACGGCGAGCCGTCGGAGGAGGACGAGTCGCTTCAGCACCCGCGCTGCGTCTTCCAGCTCCTGAAGAGGCACTACCGGCGCTACACGCCGGAGCTCGTCGCCGAGACCTGCGGTTGCAGCGTCGAGGACTTCCTCGAGGTCGCCAGCTCGCTGGCGGAGAACAGCGGCGCGGAGCGGACGAGCGCCTTCTGCTACGCGGTCGGCTGGACGCAGCACACGGTCGGCGTCCAGTACATCCGCACGGCCGCGATCATCCAGCAGCTGCTGGGGAACATGGGCCGGCCGGGCGGCGGGATCATCGCCCTGCGCGGCCACGCCTCGATCCAGGGCTCGACCGACATCCCGACGCTGTACAACATCCTCCCGGGCTACCTGCCGATGCCGCGCGCGCGGTCCTACGGCGACTTCCACAACTTCATCGCCGCGAACACCTCGCCGACCGGCTGGTGGGGCCACTTCGACGCCTACTGGGTCAGCCTGATGAAGGCGTACTTCGGCGAGCACGCGACCGAGGAGAACGGCTGGCTCTTCCACGAGCTGCCGCGGGCCGACGAGGACAACTCGGTCTACTGGACGACGATCCAGATGCTCGAAGGCAAGGTGAAGGGCTACCTGATCGCCGGCGAGAACCCGGCCGTCGGGAACACGAACGCACGGGCGCACCGGCTCGCGCTCGCCAAGCTCGAGTGGCTCGTCGTCCGCGACGTGGTCGAGATCGAGTCGGCGGCCTTCTGGTACGACAGCCCCGAGATCGAGTCGGGCGAGCTGAAGACCGAGGAGATCCCGACGGAGATCTTCCTCCTCCCCGCGGCGACGCACACCGAGAAGAACGGCACGTTCACGAACACGCAGCGCCTGATCCAGTGGCACTGGCAGGCGGTCGAGCCGAAGGGCGACTGCCGTTCGGAGCTCTGGTTCTACTTCCACCTCGGCCGCCTGATCAAGCAGAAGCTGGCCGGCTCCGAGGAGAAGCGCGACACGCTGATCAAGGCGTTGCGCTGGGAGTATCCGACGCACTCCCAGATCCAGGAGCCGGACGCCGAGGCGGTGCTCCAGGAGGTGAGCGGCCGGGAGATCGAGAGCGGGCGGTTCCTCGACGCCTACCCGAAGCTGCGCTCGGACGGCTCGACCCTCTGCGGCTGCTGGATCTACTGCGGCGTCTTCGCCGACGGGATCAACCAGGCCGCCCGCAAGAAGCCGCACTGGGAGCAGAGCTACGTCGCGCCCGAGTGGGCGTGGGCGTGGCCCGCGAACCGGCGGATGCTCTACAACCGCGCCTCGGCCGATCCCGACGGCAAGCCGTGGTCCGAGCGCAAGCAGTACGTCTGGTGGGATCCCGAGGAAGGCAAGTGGACCGGGCTCGACGTACCGGACTTCGAGGAGGACAAGGCGCCGAGCTACCTCCCGCCGGGCGACGCGAAGGCCGAGCAGGCCATCGCCGGCGACCGCCCGTTCATCATGCAGGCGGACGGGAGGAGCTGGATCTTCGTCCCGCAGGGCCTCGAGGACGGGCCGCTGCCGACCCACTACGAGCCGCACGAGTCGCCGTTCGAGAACCCGCTCTACTCCCAGCGCGCGAATCCGCGCCGGCAGCAGTTCGACCGGCCGGAGAACCCGTCCAACCCGGCCGGCGACCAGCCCGGAGCCGACGCATACCCGTACGTGGCGACCACCTACCGCCTGACCGAGCACCACACCGCGGGCGGGATGTCGCGGTCGGTCCCGTACCTGTCCGAGCTCCAGCCGGCGATGTTCTGCGAGGTCAGCCCGGAACTGGCCGAGGAGGCGGGGCTCGAGCACGGCGGCTGGGCGACGATCTACAGCTCGCGCGCGGCGATCGAGGCGCGCGTGCTCGTCACCGACCGGATCCCGCCGATCGAGGTACAGGGGCGTAGGACGCACCAGGTTGGGCTGCCGTACCACTGGGGCACGCGCGGCCTGACCACCGGTGGCGCGGCGAACGACCTCAGCCCGATCGTGCTCGACCCGAACGTCCACATCCAGGAGGTGAAGGCGTTCTCGGTCGGGATCAAGCCCGGCCGCCGCCCGCGCGGCAAGCGCCTGCCCGAGTTCGTCGCGTCGCAGAGGCCGACGTGAGCGCCGTCGGCTGGCCCGAGACGGCGTCGCAAGCGAGCGCCTACGGCGAGGAGGCGAAGGAGCGGGTGGGCTTCTTCACCGACACGTCGATCTGCATCGGCTGCAAGGCCTGCGAGGTGGCGTGCAAGGAGTGGAACCTCGTCCCCGAGGACGGGCTGGTCTGGACCGGCGAGTCGTACGACAACACGTCCGAGCTCGGCGCGAACAGCTGGCGTCACGTGGCCTTCATCGAGCAGAACGAGCCGCTCCGCCTCGAGGACGAGGGCAAGGAGGACGTCCTCCGCTGGCTGATGAGCTCAGACGTCTGCAAGCACTGCACCCACGCCGCCTGTCTGGACGTCTGCCCGACCGGCTCGCTCTTCCGGACCGAGTACGGCACGGTCGTCGTCCAGGAGGACATCTGCAACGGCTGCGGCTACTGCGTCCCCGCGTGCCCGTTCGGCGTGCTCGACAGGCGGCACCTGCCGCGGCAGGACCCGCCCAAGCTCCCTGTCCTCACCAAGAAGGAGGACGGCCGCGTCTGGAAGTGCACGCTCTGCTACGACCGCCTGAAGGGCGGCCACGAGCCCGCCTGCGCGAAGGCCTGTCCGACCGACTCGATCCAGTTCGGCCCGCTCGACGAGCTGCGCGAGCGGGCCGACCGGCGGCTCGAGAAGCTTCAGACGGAAGGCTGGAACGGCGCGCAACTGTACGGCCGCGACCCCGGCGACGGGGTTGGCGGCTTCGGCGCCTTCTTCCTCCTGCTCGACGAGCCCGAGGTCTACGGCCTCCCGCCCGACCCGGTTGTGACCACGAGGGACCTGCCGGGGATGTGGAGGAACGCGGCGATCGCGGCGGGGGCGCTCGTGGTCGGGATCGCGGCGGCCTTCGCAGGAGGCTCGGAATGACCGAGTCGTACTACGGCCGGTCCGTGCTCAAGGAGCCCGTCTGGCAGGCGGAGATCCCCTGGTACTTCTTCACGGGCGGCCTAGGGGGCGCCTCGTCGGTGCTGAGCCTGGTCGCGCGGGTCACGGGCAACGATCGCCTCGCCAGGCGCAGCATCTACATCAGTGCCGCAGCCGATGCCGTCAGCCCGCTGCTGCTGATCGCCGATCTGGGCCGGCCCGAGCGGTTCCTGAACATGTTTCGCGTGTTCAAGGTGACCTCGCCGATGAGCCTCGGTAGCTGGATCCTCGGCGTCTCGAGCGCGGCGAGCGCGGGCGCGGCGTTTCTCAACGCGATCGGCCGGCTGAGGCGCGTCAGCGACGCGGCACGGGCGGCGTCGGCCGTGTCGGGAGCGCCGCTCGCCGTCTACACCGGGACGTTGATCTCCGACACGGCGATCCCGGTCTGGCACGAGGCGCGACACGAGCTGCCCTTTCTCTTCGGAGCGAGCGCGGCCGCGAGCGCCGGCGCGGCTTCGGCGATCGCCGTCCCACCGGCCGAGGCGGGTCCGGCGCGCCGGCTGGCGGTCGGCGGCGCGCTCGTCGAGAACGCGCTCATGCTCGCGATGGAGAAGCGCCTCGGGATGCTCGCCGAGCCGTACCACCGGGGCGAGAGCGGGCGCTACAACAAGGTCGCCAAGGCCTGCACCCTCGGCGGCGCGGCGCTCCTCGCGGGGCCGGGCCGCAGGAGCCGCTTCGCGGCAGCGGCCGGCGGCGCACTCGTCCTCACGGGCGAGGTCGCGCTGCGGTGGTCGGTCTTCAGGGCAGGCTCCCAGTCCGCGCGCGACCCGAAGTACACGGTGATCCCGCAGCGGGAGCGGGCCGGGGCTCAGCCGGGGCCGCGCTCGCGCACCCGGCCGGGCTCGGCGGAAGCGTCGGTGTAGGCCTCGCCGCCGGGTGGGAGGCCGCTCTCCTCGCGCGGCTCGTGCCGAGGAGCGGGCTGCCACGTCGGTTGGACCCGCTCGAGCGCCTCGCCGACCTCGTCGAGGGAACGGTATTCCCGCTCCGGGGGCCGCTCGAGCAGGCGCGCGAGCTCGGGCCGGGCGTCCTGCTCCCGGGCGTAGTCGACGAGCTGTTCACTTGTCGCGGGAAGGGCGATCCCTTCGAGGAGCGCTTGCAGCTCGGCCACGTCCCGGCTCGACACTCGTCGGAGGGTACGCTAGCCCGGCGATGGCGGTCGACAAGCACGTCGAGGCGCCGCCGTACTCGGCCGCGCCCGTCGAGGTCGTTCGGCTGCCGGGTGGCCGGGAAGAGCCGGACCACGTCGCCGTCGAGGAGCCGCTCGAGATCCGGATCGAGGGCCGCCCGGTCGCGGTGACGATGCGCACGCCCGGCCACGACGAGGAGCTCGCGCTCGGCTTCTGCCTCTCCGAGGGGGTTCCCGCGACGGGGGCCTCGCTGCCGGCCGACCTCGCCGCCAACACGGTCGAGGTCGACGCGCCCGGCTTCGAGCTAGGCCGCGTCGAGCGCCACTTCTACACGAGCTCCTCCTGCGGCGTGTGCGGGAAGGGAGCGCTCGAGGCGGTGGCGGTCGAGGCTCCGCGGGTTGAGAGCGATCTTCGGGTCCGGTTCGACCTCCTCGCCGCTCTTCCCGAGCGCCTGCGCGCCGCGCAGGCGGCCTTTGCGGCCACCGGCGGCCTGCACGCGACAGGCCTCTTCTCGCCCGCCGGCGAGCTCCTCTGCCTCCGCGAGGACGTCGGCCGGCACAACGCGATGGACAAGGTCGTCGGCTGGGCGTTCCTGGAGCGCCGCCTGCCGCTCGCGCGCGCGGTCCTCTGCGTCAGCGGCCGCCTCTCCTTCGAGCTCGTGCAGAAGGCGGCCGTCGCCGGGTGCCCGATCCTCGTCGCGGTCGGCGCACCCTCGAGCCTCGCGGTCGAGCTCGGCCGGGATCGGGGGCTCACCCTCTGCGGATTCGCCCGCGGCGGGCGGCTCAACGTCTACACGGAGCCGTGGCGCGTCCCGATCTGACCGGGATCCTGCTCGTCGGCGGCGCGAGCCGTCGCTTCGGCTCCGCGAAGGCGCTCGCGCTATGGGACGGCAAGAGCCTCGCCGCCCACGCCTGGGAGCTGCTCGGCGAGACCTGCGGCGAGCGCGTGGCCGTCGGCAAGGTCGGCGACGAGCTCGAGCTTCCCTTCCCCGTCCTGGACGACGGGACGGAGACCAGAGCCGCGCTGGCCGGCATCGTCGCGGGCCTGCGTGCGGCCCCGACCGAGCTGTGCGTCGTGCTCCCGGTCGACACGCCGCTGATCACCTCGGAGCTCCTGCTGGAGCTGGCCGACGCGTGCGCCGAGGCCGCAGTGACCCAGACCGGGCCTTTGCCGGCCGCCCTCCGGAGGAGGGCGCTCCCGGTCCTCGAGCGCCGGCTCGCGGACGGCTCTCTCGCGCTGCGCGGCGCTCTCGCCGAGCTGGACACGTGCGAGATCGACGCCGACCCGGCCCTGCTGGTGAACGTGAACACCCAGGCTGAGCTTCAGGAGCTGGCGCGCCGGACCGCATCCGCGAGCTCGTCCAGCTCTACGTCGCGCCGGGCGAGGCCGACGAGGTAGCAGAGCAGCGGCGCGTTCGTCCGCTCGCCCGAGTCGTGCGCGGCGATTCGCGCGAGGTCGAGCAGGGTGCGAGTCTCCTCGGCGTCGAGCTCGAGCTGCTCGGGCGGGATCCCGGCCGCCTCGGCAAGGGTGTCGCGCGCGTCTCGAAGCCAGGCGTCCATCAGCCGAGCCCGGAGGGTAACTGCGCCAGCTCGTCCGGCGTCAGCCGCCACTCGCCGGCGGCTGCATTCGCCCGTACCTGCTCCGCGGACGTCGCGCCGGCGATGACCGAGGTGACGCCCGGCCGAGAAGCGACTCCCGCGATCGCGAGCTCGAGCAACGGCCGACCGCGCCCGCGCGCGAACGCCTCCAGGCGCGCAACCGCGTCGAAGGTGCCCTGTGCGGTCGATACCCTCGGAGTCACCCAGTCGTCGGCGGCAAAGACGTCGCTGCCGGCCCACCGCGTTCCCGGCGGCGGCGGCTCGCCGCGGCGGTACTTCCCCGTCAACAGCCCCGCGGCGAGCGGGTAGTAGGGGACGAAGCCGACGCCCAGCTCGCGGCAGCGCGGGAGCACGTCGTGTTCGGACTCCCGCGCGAGCAGCGAGTACTCATTTTGCAGGGCCGTGATCCGGGCGGTCCGGGCCGCGTCCTCCAGCTGTTCGAGCGTGACGTTGGAGACGCCGATCGCGCGCGCCTTCCCTTCCTGCGCGAGCTCGTCCATCGCGCCGACCGTCTCCGAGATCGGCGTCACTCCGTCCGGCGAGTGGTAGTAGAGAAGGTCGACGTGGTCCATCTCCAGGCGTTCGAGCGACGCGTCGAGCGCCTTGCGGACGTGCTGCGGCGCGCCGCGCGCCTCCAACCCGTCGCCCATGTCATGGCCGAACTTCGTCGCCAGCGCGACACGGTCCCGGCGATTGCGGAGCAACCGGCCGAGGAAGCGCTCGCTTCCGCCGGCGTTGCCGTAGACGGCCGGGCCCGAGCGGTCGCCGTAGATGTCGGCCGTGTCGAAGAACGTGATGCCGGCGTCGAGCGCGGCGTCTACCACGGCGCGCGTGCGCTCGAAATCGAGCCGCCCGCCGAAGTTGTTGCAGCCGAGGCCGACCCGCGAGACGGTGAGAGGCCCGAGCGGCACGTACTCCACGAAGGCCTCAGGGCTCGAGATCTTCCGGGATCAGGCCGTACATCACGCTGTCCACCCACTCGCCGTGGCGCTCGTAGGCCTTGCGGCGGACGCCCTCCCGAACGAACCCGGCCCGCTCGGCGTGGCGCAGGGCTCGCTCGTTGAAGCCGTAGATCTCGAGCTGGAGCCGGTGGTAGCCCAGGTCGAAGAGGAGGTGGCGCTGGAAGAGGCGCGCCGCCCGGTCCGAGAGCCTCCGGCCGCGGAAGTCGGGGTGGACCGCCAGCGAGCCGAGGTTCGCGATCCGGCTGCGACGGTTGGCGACCTCGAAGCCCATCGAGCCGGCGCGCCGCCATTCGCCCTCCTCCTGCACCTCGATCAGGAAGCGCCCGAACTCCTGCGGCTGCGCCTGCGAGCGGTCGATCTCCTCCAAGAGCCCCTCTCGGTCGCGCGGCCGGATCACGGCGAGGAAGGGCTCGACCTCCTGGTGGCTCATCAGCTCGACCAGGAAGTCGAGGTCGCCGGGCTCGGCTCGCCGGAGCCTGAGCCCGCCTTGGTCGATCACTGCGGCGCGGGGGCCGGCTCGCGGCGGCGTGATGCGGCACGCACCATCCCGGAGCCGAGCGCGACCCCGGCGAGGATCAGCACCAGGCCGACGAGCTCCTCGACCGTGATCGGCTCGCCCAGCAGCCCGGCGCCGTAGAAGAGCGCAGTCACCGGCAGGAGGTAGGTGACGAGGCTGGCGCGGGCGGAGCCGTCGGTCACGAGCATGCGGAAGTAGAGGAGCTGGCCGATCGCCGTCCCGGCGATCCCGAGCGCCGCGACCGAGCCGAGCGCCTTCCAGCCCGGCACGCCATCGGGCGGCTGGGCGAGCGCGAACGGGAGCAGCACGAGCGCGGCGGCCGTCATCGAGGCGGTCGTGAGCACGAGCGGGCGCGTCCGTTCGACCAGGCGCTGCCCGAGCAGGCTGCCGACGGCGTACGCGATCGACGCCACCACCACCGCCAGGGTGCCGGCGACGCCCCACCAGCCCCCACGCGGGTGGACGCCCGCGAGGACGGCCACTCCCGCGATCCCGACGAGGATCCCGACGAGCCGCAGGCCGCTCGATCGCTCGCTGTGCTGGTAGCGGAGGGCGATCAGCGCGACGAAGATCGGCATCGATGCGTTGCCGATCGCCGCGACCCCGGAATCGATATGCGTCTCTCCCCACGCGATCAGCGTGAAGGGGAGCGCGGCGCCGACGATCCCCAGGACGATCCCCCTCCACCCCACGCGCCGCACCTCGGCGGCGGCCCGCCGTGTCCCGGTCTGCGAGGCGAGCACGGCGAACAGGAGCGCGGCCGCGAGCGCGGTCCGGCCGAACATCAGGGTGGTGGGCTCGAGCTCGCGGTCGGCGACCTTGATGAACATGAACGAGGCCCCCCAGATCGCGGCGAGCGAGATGAGCAGAGGCAGGTACAGCCGGCTCATCCGCCTCAGCCTATCGGTCATACAGCCCGTCCTCCGGCGCCGCTAGACTCGGCTTCCTGACGCGGGTCTACGAAAAGCCGCTCCATCGGGCGCTCGGCCTGACCAACTCCGAGTACGACCGAATCTGTGAGCTGCTGGAGCGCGAGCCGAATCACTTCGAGCTCGCGGTCTTCTCGCTGCTCTGGTCCGAGCACTGCGGCTACAAGCACTCCGCGCCGCTGCTGAAGCGGCTCCCGAGCGCGGGTGAGCGGGTGCTCCAAGGGCCGGGCGAGAACGCCGGCGTGATCGACCTCGGCGAGGGCGAGGCGGTCGCGTTCAAGGTCGAGTCCCACAACCACCCCTCCGCGGTCGAGCCCTTCCAGGGGGCGGCCACCGGCGTCGGCGGGATCCTGCGCGACATCGTCGCGATGGGGGCGCGACCGGTGGCGCTGCTCGACGGTCTGCGCTTCGGCGACGACGGCTGGGCCTTCCGCCGAGCCGTCGCCGGGATCGGCCACTACGCGAACTGCGTTGGCTGTCCCACCGTCGGCGGCGAGGCGGTCGTCGACGAGGCCTACGCCGGCAACTGCCTCGTCAACGCGATGTGCGTCGGGCTGCTCCCACGCATTCGCGTCCTCGGATCGCGCGCACGCGGCGATGGGAATGCGATCGTCGTCTACGGCGCGACGTCCGGCCGGGACGGGATCGGCGGCGCCTCGGTGCTGGCGAGCCAGGAGCTCGCTAAGCCGTCGCTTGCGACGGCGACCAGAAGAGGCCATGGCTGCTTGGCCGGCATGGCCGCCCTCAGCGCCGGCGAGAAGCGGCCGTCCGTGCAGATCGGCGACCCGTTCACCGGCAAGAAGCTGATCGAGGCCTCGCTCGAGCTCGTCGAGGGCGGGCTCGTCGAGTCGCTCCAGGACTGCGGCGCGGCCGGCCTCGCCTCCGCGCTCGCGGAGATGGCCCGCGGGGGAGCCGGCGTGGACGTCTCGCTCGACCGCGTTCCGCTGCGTGAGCCAGGGATGGAGCCCTGGGAGATCATGATCTCCGAGAGCCAGGAGCGGATGGTCGCCGTCGTGCGGCCGGAGCTCCTCGAACGGGTCGAGGCCGTGCTCGAGCGCTGGGAGCTCCACCATGCCGCGATCGGGGAAGTGACCGACAGCGGCGACCTGCGCGCGTTCTTCGCCGGCGAAGTCCTCGGCGAGATCCCGGCCGCCCACCTGACCGACGAGTGTCCCCGCTACGAGGTCGAGCAGACGCCGCGGCCGGCCGAACCAACGCCCACCAGGCCGCAGCCCCAGGCTGCGGCCATCTACGAGCAGTACGACCACCTCGTCCAGTCGCGCACCGTCCGCCGCCCTGGTCTCGACGCGGCCGTCCTGCGGCTGCGGCCCTCGTACCGCGGCCTCGCCGTCTCGCTCGATGGGCCGCCGCTCGGCGAGCGCGACCCACACCGGGCCGGCATCGAGGCGGTGCTCGACGCTGCGCGCAACGTCGCCTGCGCCGGCGGCGAGCCGCTGGCGCTCACCGACTGCCTCAACTTCGGCAACCCCGAGAAGCCGGAGATCGGCTGGGAGCTGGCGGAGGCGATCGATGGCATCGCCCAGGCGGCCGAAGCGCTCGGGATTCCCGTGGTCTCCGGCAACGTGTCCCTCTACAACGAGAGCGCCGGGAGGGCGATTCCGCCGACGCCTGTCGTCGGCTGCGTCGGTCTCGTGCCCGACGTGCGCGAGATCCCCGGGGCATGGCGCCCGGGAGACGCGGTCCTGCTCGCCGAGAGCGACGGCACCCTCGCGCGCGCGGCTGCCCTGATCGGCTTCGTCTGGCGGGCGGCTCGGCTGCTCTCGCTCGCGCACGACGTGAGCGACGGCGGGCTCGAGCTCGCGCTCGCGGAGGCCTCCGACTGGAGCGGCCGTGACTTCAGGGTGGAGGCCGAAGCAGCCCGCGGCTCGATCGTCGTCGCTTGTGCTCCACAGCACATAGAGCGCCTCGACTGGCCGAACCTGCGCGTGCTAGGGGCCCTCGCCTGATGTGCGGCGTCTTCGGGATCCGGGCGCCGGAGCGGGATGTCGCCCGCGTCACCTTCTTCGGCCTGTTCGCGCTCCAGCACCGGGGTCAGGAGTCGGCGGGGATCGCCGTCTCCGACCGCGGCCGCCTCACGGTCCTGCGCGACATGGGCCTGGTCACGCAGGTCTTCGACGAGCAGAAGCTGAGCGGCCTCCACGGCGACGTGGCGATCGGGCATACGCGCTACTCGACGACCGGCTCGACGCACTGGGCGAACGCGCAGCCGCTGATCCAGCACGGCCCGGCCCGCACGATCGCGCTCGGGCACAACGGCAACCTCGTCAACGCCGCCGAGCTCCGCGCAGAGCTCGTGACCGAGGGGATCACGCTCGGGACGACCTCCGACACCGAGGTGATCGCGGCGTTGATCGCGCACGACCCGGCCCCGCTCGAGCAGGCCGTTGCGAACGCGGTCTCGCGGCTGGACGGCGCGTTCTCCGTGGTCGCCCTCTCGGAGGGGAAGCTGATCGGCTTCCGCGACCGCCACGGCTTCCGGCCGCTCTGCCTCGGCCGGGCCGAAGGCGACTGGATCGTCGCCTCGGAGACCTGCGCGCTCGACCTGGTCGGCGCCGAGCTCGAGCGCGAGCTTACCCCCGGCGAGCTGGTCGTGATCGACGACGGGGGCGTTCACGCGAGCCAGGCGGTCGCGCCGGCCGACCACGGCGCGCTCTGCATCTTCGAGTTCTTCTACCTCGCGCGGCCCGACTCTCGCCTAGAGGGGGTCGAGGTGCACGGCGCACGCGTGCGGATGGGCGAGCGGCTCGCGGAGGAGTCCCCGGCGGAGGCCGAGCTCGTCCTGCCGATCCCCGACTCCGGCACGCCGGCGGCGATCGGCTTCTCGCGTGCGAGCGGGATCCCGTTCTCGGAAGGCCTGATCAAGAACCGCTACGTCGGTCGCACCTTCATCCAGCCCGACCAGGGCCTGCGCGAGCAGGGCGTGAAGCTCAAGTTCAACCCGCTCGCGGAGGTTGCCGGCAAGCGCGTTGTGGTCGTGGACGACTCGATCGTCCGGGGCAACACGACGCGGAAGATCGTCCAGATGCTGTTCGAGGCCGGCGCCGCCGAGGTGCACGTGCGGGTGTCGTCGCCGCCGGTCGTCTCCCAGTGCTACTACGGGATCGACCTGGCCGAGGAGGACGAGCTGATCGCCTCCTCGCGCTCCGTCGAGGAAGTGCGCGAGCACATCGGCGCCACCTCGCTGGCGTACCTCTCGCTGGAGGGCCTCCAGGCGGCGACGAGACGGCCGGAGTCCGAGCTCTGCCGCGCCTGCCTGACGCGGGAGTACCCGACGCGGGTCCCCGAGCCCGGGGCGCGCGCGAAGCTCAGGTTCGAAGGCCTCGCGCGCGCGTAAACGGAAGCTCTACTGCTCGAGGACGCGGCTGGCCTTGGCGATCCCGCGGCTGAGCAGGTAGGCGGCGCCGAGGACGACCGTGGCGAAGGCCCAGTTCTCGACGTTCCACCGATCGTCGAAGAGCAGGATCGCCAGGAAGATCTCGATCGCGATCAAGGCTGCGAACTCCGCGTTGCCCGGGATCGGCATCCGGGCCCCTGACGGAATGCTCGGCATCCCCATCGTTGGCCGCGTGCTGCCGCCGGGCTGCTCCGGGGGCGTCGTCGACATGCCAGCTTCTCCTTTCGTCAGGCCGCAAGGCCGGGAACGTGCACGATCTCGAGCTTGATGCCGTCGGGATCGTAGAAGAACACCGCGTAGTAGCCAGGCTGATACCAGTACTCCTCCGGCCCGCTCTCGATCACGGCTCCCTGGCCGTGAAGCCACTCGGCCCGCTCGTTGACGACCGCGCGCGAGCCGGCCTCGAGCGCCAGGTGATGCAGGCCGACCCGGTAGCGGTCGTACGGGTCTTCGCTCTCGGTCTGGGCCTCGCGGAGGCCGATCGAGGTGCCAGGCCCCCAGAGGTACCAGATCGTCTCGTCCCGCTCGCCCTGCACCTCGCTGACGCCGTGCCAGCCGAGCGGGCCGAGCAGGTCGCGGTAGAACGGCAGGCTGCGCTCGATCGACGAGACGACGAGATCGACGTGATGGACGCCGGAGGAACGCACGTATCAACCGCCGCATGGTTCAGCGCGGCCGCTGGAGTTCCTGCGAGGCGCCACTACAATCGCGCCGTTCGTGGAGCTGTTCCACTATCACCTGGTCACGAGCAGCGTCCGGGAGGTCGAGGCGCGCTACCTGGGTAAGCTCGGCTTCCGCCTGGTCGCGCGCTACGGGCGGATCGGCGAGGACCAGGTCCACTACGAGGCCGGCGTCTCCTGGGAAAAGCTCGAGCAGGCCGGCTTCCGCCACCGCCTGTCCGAGCTCGAGCGAGGCGCGGTCAACGTCGTCGTGCAGCCGGGGCAGTGGCAGCTGCCGCGCGTCGATCACGTCGGGGTGGCGCTCGACGACGACGAGTTCCAGGAGGTGCTCGAGCGCGCGACCGACCTGCGCCTGCGCGTGCAGGAGTACCCGGGCCGCCGCACCTTCATCGCCACCGACGCGGGCTACCGGCTCGAGGTTCACCCCCAGCGCGACTGGATCGACGAGCTGCTCTCGGGCGCCGACGAGCTGCGCCTGAGCGAGCTCCAGCTTCGCGCCGACGACCCGCAGGCGAAGGCGGCGGCGCTGGCGCAGCTGCTCGAGCTCGATGACCGGGACGGCGAGGTCGAGGTGGGCGAGACGACCGTGCGCTTCCTCCCGTCGGGCCCGCGCGGGCGGCCGGAGCTGTACGGGGAGCTGTTTGCGTAGCCGGTTGCCGTCATAGACTCGCCCGCGTGAGCTCCGAGGAGCGGACGTACGCCGCGGCGGGGGTCTCGCTGGCCACCGCCGAGGAGGTCGTCGAGCGGCTGCGCGCGGCCGTCGACTCGACGCGGACGGCGGGTGTCGAGGGCGCCTTCGGCGGCTTCGCCGGGCTCTACGCGCTGGACGAGCGGCGGCTCCTGGCGGCCTCGACCGACAGCGTCGGCTCGAAGCTCGTCCTCTCGCGCCGGGCCGGCCGCCTGCGGGACGCCGGTCGGGATCTGGCGGCGCACTGCATCGACGACGTGCTCACGACCGGCGCGGAGCCGCTCTTCCTGCTCGACTACGTCGCCGCGCACGAGCTCGACCTCGAGCAGGTGGCCGAGCTGGTCGAAGGCGCGGCCGAGATCTGCCGCGAGGCCGGCTGTGCGGTGATCGGCGGCGAGACGGCGGAGCTGCCGGGCGTCTATCGGGAGGGAGAGCTCGATTTCGCCGGCACCTGCATCGGGATGGTCTCTCGCGACGAGCTGATCGACGGGTCGCGCTGCGAGCCGGGCGACGTCGTGCTCGGGCTGCCGTCCTCGGGGCTGCACACGAACGGCTTCTCGCTCGTGCGGCGGCTGGTCGGCGAGGACGAGTTCGACCCCGACCTGCTGCTCGCGCCGCACCGGCTCTACCTGGAGGAGGTGCGAGAGCTGCGGAGCCGCGCGGACCTGAAGGCGCTCGCCCACGTCACCGGCGGCGGGATCCCCGGCAACCTCGCTCGCGTCCTGCCGGAGGGGATCGAGGCCGAGCTCGAATGGAACGGGTGGGAGCGCCCGGCGGTGTACTCGTGGCTTGCAACGCGAGGAGTCGGCGAGGAGGAGCTGCGGCGCGTGTTCAACCTCGGCGTGGGGATGTGCGCCGTCGTGCCGGAGCGCGACGCCGTCGCGGGCACCGTGATCGGCCGCCTCCGGTGATCGGCGTCCTCGTGAGCGGCGAGGGCAGCAACCTCCAGGCGCTGATCGACTCGGGCCTCCCGATCGCTTGCGTTGCAAGCAACAACCCTCATGCCCGCGCCCTCGAACGGGCGGAGCGCGCGGGAATCGCCGCGCGCTCCTTCCCGCTCGAGGACCACGCCGACCGCGACGCCCGCGACGCGGCGATGGCCGAGTGGCTCGAGGAGCACGGCGCGCGCTTCGTCGTCTGCGCCGGCTACATGCACCTCCTCCGGCCGTGCTTCCTCGAGCGCTTCCCCGGGCGGGTCGTGAACACGCACTCGGCGCCGCTGCCCGACTTCCCCGGCGCCCACCCGATCGAAGACGTCCTCGCGGCCGGCGTGCCCGAGACCGCCGCGACGGTGCACTACGTCGACGAGGGCGTCGACAGCGGCCCGGTGATCGCGGCCGAGCGCGTCCCGGTGCTGGCCGGCGACGACGCGGACTCGCTCCGCGCCCGCGTCCAGGCGGTCGAGCACCGGCTCCTCCCCCGGGTCGTCCGCGAGCTGATCTCGTGATCAGGCGCGCGCTGCTCTCGCTCCACGACAAGTCCGGCCTGGAACCGTTTGCCCGCGGGCTCGCTCAGCTCGGGGTCGAGCTGGTCGCAAGCGGCGGGACGGCGGCCTTCCTGGAGAAGACCGGTATCCGCGCGACCCCGGTCGAGGAGCTGACGGAAGTGCCGGAGCTGCTCGGCGGACGCGTCAAGACGCTTCACCCACGGATCCACGCCGCAATCCTCGCGCGCCGCGACGAGGCCGGCGACCGGGCGGCGCTGGAGGAGCAGGAGATCGAGCCGTTCGATCTCGTCTGCGTCAATCTCTACCCGTTCGGAGAGTTCGTCTCCAGGCGCGGGGTCTCCGAGGAAGACGCCGTCGAGCTGATCGACATCGGCGGCCCGGCGATGCTCCGGGCGGCCGCGAAGAACTTCGCCTACGTGGCGCCGGTGTGCCGGCAGGAGCGCTACGAGGAGGTTCTGCTCGAGCTACGCGCGCGGGGAGAGCTCTCGCTCGAGACACGCCGGCGCCTCGCCGCCGAGACGTTCGCCGTCACCGCCGCCTACGAGGCCACGATCGCCACCTGGTTCACCGGCGCGGAGGTCTTTCCGGACGCGTTCCTGCCCGGGTTCACGAAAGAGCTCGACCTCGCCTACGGCGAGAACCCGCACCAGCGGGCCGCGTACTACGCCGAGGCCGGCGCGCGGCGGCACCTGCTCTCGCGCGTCGAGCAGCTGCACGGGCGCGAGCTCTCCTACAACAACCTGAACGACCTCTCCGCGGCACGCCTCGTCGTGCGCGAGTTCGAGCTGCCCGGCTGCGTGATCGTCAAGCACGCGAACCCCTGCGGCGTGGCCGTCGCCGGCTCGATCGAGCAGGCCTACGACCGCGCGCTCGCGGCCGACCCGCTCTCGGCGTACGGCGGGGTCGTCGTCCTGAACCGCGCCGTCAGCGAGGCGCTCGGCGAGCGGCTGGCCGAGCAGTTCGTCGAGGTGCTCCACGCGCCGGGGTACGACGAGGCGGCGCTCCGGCGGCTCCAGGAGAAGCCGGGCGTGCGGATCCTTCAAGACAGCGAGCGCCGCCTGTCGAACCCGGGCGAGCGGGACTACAAGCGCGTCCTCGGCGGCCTCCTCGTGCAAGAGCGCGACTGGGACGTCGACGACCGCGAGGGGATGGAGGTCGTCTGCGGCGCCCCTACCGAGATGGCCTGGGGCGACCTGGTCTTCGGGTGGCGCGTCTGCAAGCACGTGTCCTCGAACGCGATCGTGCTGGCGCGAGACCTGCGGACGATCGGGATCGGCGCCGGCCAGATGAGTCGCGTCGACGCCGTGCGTCTGGCGCTGGACAAGGCGCGCGAGCACGGCCACGAGCCGGCGGGCGCGATGCTCGCCTCGGATGCGTTCTTCCCGTTCGCGGACGGGCCGCAGCTCGCTCTGGCCGCCGGCGTGACGGGGATCATCCAGCCCGGCGGCTCGAAGCGGGACGGCGAGGTGATCGAAGCGGTCGAGCGCGCCGGCGCGACGATGGTCTTCACCGGGCGCCGCCACTTCCGGCACTGATGAACGAGCACGACCTCGCGCTGCGGAACCAGGTCTACCGCCGTTTCGTCGAGCTCGGCCGGGCCCCTGCGCTCGAGGAGATCGCGGACGAGGCAGGGCTTTCGCACGAGGACACCGCGGCCACTCTTCGCCGGCTCCACGACGCCCACGCGCTCGTGCTCGAGCCCGACCGGGTGGAGGTCCGGATGGCGAACCCGTTCTCGGCGGTGCCGACACCGCACCGCGTCGAGGCGGCCGGGCGCTCGTGGTATGCCAACTGCGCCTGGGACGGGTTCGGAATTCCCGCGGCGCTCGGCGCCGACGGCCACATCTCGAGCTCCTGCCCCGATTGCGGCGAGGGGATCGAGATCGACGTGGTCGAGCGACGGCCGGTCCCGGACCGCGACGTCGTGCACTTGCTCGTCCCGGCAAGGCGCTGGTGGGACGACATCGTCTTCACCTGAAGCACGATGAATCTCTTCCGGTCGGAAGAGCACGTGGCGAGATGGCTGAAAGCGGCCGGCTACGAGGAGCCGGGCGCGACGATCACGGCCGGAAAGATGTGCGAGCTCGCGCATGCCTGGTGGGGAGACCGCCTTGCACGCGACTGGCGGCCCCGGGCGCGGGACGAGTTGCAAGCGATTCTCGACGGCCTCGGGCTAACAGAGCCGTTCTGGCAGCTGCCCTAGCGGCCCGCCGGCATCGGCTGTAGCGCCCGCGCCACGCTCAGGAGCACCTGCTCGTCCGGCGCGTCGATGTCCACTCGTACGCCGTCGACCACGACGGCCCCCGCGCCCTCCCGCAGGCCGTAGCCGAGAAGCGTGCCCGGCTGCGGCGACCCGCCCCGGATCGCGCGGACCTCCGCCTCTGGCTGCTCGCGAAGCTGGACGTAGCGCGCGCTGCGGTCGGGGAAGCCCGTCGCGCGATTGGCGATCCGCCCGTACACGACGCTCACTCCGCGCCAGCGATGCTTGATCTCCGCAAAGGTCGACGCGCGGCCGTAGGCGAAGCTCATTCCGCCCACCCAGGCGAGCGGCAGGCCGGCGTGCGCGTGCCCGAGCCAGAGCGCCGGCTTGCCCATCAGCGTCGCGGCCTCCGCCTGGCTCAGCGGTCCGTCGAGGCCCTCTCCATACATCGGCGGGTCCGACTCGTCCGGGAACGGCACCGCTGCCACCGCCTGCGGGATCGCCGCCCGCGTGTCGATCGAGAGGACTCGGACGCCGCTGCTGCCGCGAGACCGAACATAGAGCGGGCGGTAGGTCCTCTCGTCTAGCGCGACCTCGTACTCCGTGCCGGTCGCGGTCTTCGTCACCGGATCCCGTCTTCCGTCCGGCCGAAACCGGATCCAGACCACGCGCCGGCCGAGCAACGTGCCGTGCCTGACGATCTCGGCGTGACGTTCACGGAGCACCGATTGGTACTGCGTCGCGAAGCCGCGCAGGACGTCCACGTAGCTTCCCTCGGCGGAGGGCGTGACCGACACGCTGCCCGCGACGTAGCCGCCGTTCGAGCGCAGGACCTTCTCCCTCAGCCCGGCGCGCGGCCTGTACCACTCCTCGAGGATCGCGTACCGCCTCTGGCGCCGGCCCGTCGCCAGATCGACCACCCAGCCGGGTGAGCGGAGACGGACGACGACGTGGAGGACCGGACGGTCGCCCAAGGCCGCAAGGGCGCGGGCCGCGAATGCCCGATCGACGACGTGGTTGCCGCCAGCAAGCGGCCGGAGCGCTCCCAACGCAGCGGCAGTGGCGAGCGCGAGCGCCACGGCAAGCACCCGGCGGCGCCTCCGCTGCGCCGACCGTGCCGCCTGGGCGCGTCGGAGCACTGCCCCCCAGTCACCCGCGTCCGCGGCTCGCGGGGGATATGCCCGATCGAGGATCTCTGCAACGGCTGGATCGACCATGGTCACCTCTCCACCTCCTGGAGTTGCCGAAGAAGCGCGGCGTGGGCGGCGTTCAGTGCCGCGCCGACGGTTCCGGCCGCGATTCCGAGCGCGTCCGCGATCGAGTGGTAGTCGAGGTCGGCGTAGTAGCGAAGGAAGAGCACGAGGCCGCTGGCGCTCCGGGAGCGCTGCGACGAGTGCGCGCAGCGGTTCGCCGGCGCCGTTCTCCGAAGAGCCCTCGGGCAAAGGCTCGGCGGGCAAACCTCGCGCCTCCTGTCTCCGGCGCTTCCGCGCCTCGTTCACGACGATTCGCCAGATCCACGCCTCCAGCGGGGCATCCGCACGCCACCGCTTGCGATGGACGACTGCTCGGACAAACGCGTCGTGGACCGCATCTCGCGCAAGCTGCTCTTCGCCGACGATCGCCGTTGCGACCCGCAAAAATGCTCCGTACCGGGAGCGGTACACGTCCTCGATCTCCACGAGTCGCGCTGCCATCGTCCTACGACCCTCCAGCTTGGGATTTTTCTTTAGCTGCCGCTAGTGGAAATAGCACTCCTTTGATAGTCGTTCGAAGCTGAACGCCGACCGAAGGAGCTCGATGACCCCCGCGCAGACCGACTCTCGCCACTGGTTCACCCTCGCCGTCGTGGGCGCCGCGTTCTTCATGACCGTCCTCGACGTCGCGATCGTGAACGTTGCGATCCCGTCGATCGAGACGGACCTGAAGATCTCGGAGACGACCGTGCAATGGGTGCTGATTGCCTACGCGATTACGTTCGGCGGCTTCCTCCTGCTCGGCGGCCGGATGGCCGACCTGCTCGGGCGGCGGCTGATCTTCCTCGTCGGCCTGACGCTCTTCACGGTCGCCTCGCTGGCCTGTGGGCTCGCCAACAGCGCGGCCGTCCTGATCGGCGCGCGCGCCGTGCAGGGAATCGGGGCCGCGATCATCTCGCCCGCTGCGCTCTCGATCGTGACCACCACCTTCGAGGAGGGCGCGGAGCGCAACAAGGCCCTCGGAATCTGGGGCGCGCTCGGCGGCTCGGGCGCCGCGGCGGGCGTCCTCTTCGGCGGGATCCTGACCAAGTACCTCGGCTGGGAGTGGATCTTCTTCGTCAACGTCCCCGTCGGCGCGCTCGTCTTCGCCCTGACTCCGGCATTCGTCCCAGAGAGCCGCGCCGACCTCGGCCACCGGCGCTTCGACGCTGCGGGCGCGCTCACGGTCACGAGCGGGCTCGCGCTCCTGGTCTATGCCATCTCGAAGGCGCCGGACGTCGGCTGGAGCTCGACCCGGACAATCCTCCTGCTGCTCGTCTCCGTCGCCCTGATCGGCGTCTTCGGGCTGATCGAGCTTCGCAACCGCGCACCGCTGATGCCCTTCGGCATCTTCCGGATCCGCTCACTTCTCGCCGCGAACATCGTCGGCTTCCTGCTCGGAGCGGTGATCTTCGCCAACTTCTTCGTCCTCACCCTCTATGTCCAGCAGGTGCTGGGCTGGTCGGCGCTCAAGACCGGCGTCACCTTCCTCGCCACCGCCGGGACGACGGTGATCTGGGCGGGTGTCGCGCAGGCACTCACGACGCGCTTCGGCCCGCGACCCGTGATCGTGATCGGACTACTCGTCCTCGCCGGTTCGATGGGCTGGTACACGCAGATCCCGGTGAGCGGCCACTACTGGCCCGACCTGCTCCCGGCCTACATCACCTTCGCGCTCGGGCTCGCCTTCGCGTTCGTGCCGGTGACGATCGCCGCCCTGGCTCAGGTCGCGCCGCAGGACGCCGGCCTCGCCTCCGGGCTGATCAACACGAACCAGCAGATCGGCGGCGCGATCGGCGTCGCGATCGCCTCGACGATCTTCGTCTCCCACGCCAAGGACCTACTGAAGACGGGACACACGCAGCCGGAGGCCTTCACTTCCGGCTACCAGTGGGCGTTCTGGGCGCTGATCGCGCTCGCGCTCGCCGCCGCCCTGGCCGCCTTCGTCCTCCTGCGCGGAACGAGGATCGAGATCGCCGAAGGGGAGCCTGCCCAGGCGACGGCGGCCTGAGGCGGTCGCTTGCGACGCCGACCATAAGAGGCCGTGCCGGCTCTGCCGGTGCGGCCTCAGGCGGTCGCTTGCGACGCCGACCATAAGAGGCCGTGCCGGCTCTGCCGGTGCGGCCTGAGGCGGTCGCTTGCGACGCCGACCATAAGAGGCCGTGCCGGCTCTGCCGGTGCGGCCGTTTAAAGCTCGCCCGGCCGCGCGAACCGGTAAAAGGTGCGGCCGAGGCCCGAGTTCGAGACGGCCGCGTTTACGCGGAGGAAGTCCTCGAGCAAGCGTGCGCTCTCGAGCCCGCCCGCGTCGACCGGGTCGTAGCCGGCGTCGCGGATCAGCTGCGCCGTCGTCTCCTTGGCCGCGTCCTCGCCGCAGTAGAGGCAGCTCGGCGGAACCCGCTGTTCCGGGACCTGGTCATAGAGCGCCGCGAAGACGGTGTTGAACGCCTTCGCCACGTTCGCGCCCGAGACCTGCTTGACGTAGGCGGCAAGCGAAACCGCGCCGCCGGGACGCTCGCGTTCGAAGATGTTCGTGGCGTCGATCAGCGTTTTCCCCTCGAGGCCGCTCACCAAGCCGAGCGCGTCTCCGATCGCCCCGGAGGGCACCGCGAGCAGCACCGCCTCCGCTTCGGAGACGTCGCCGCCGTCGCGGCCGATCCGCTGCACCTCGTGGCCCGCGTTCTCCCAGAGCTGCGCGAGCCCGCCGCCGACGTTCCCCCGGCCGATGGTCGCGATCTTCACTTCGGAGCTCCTTTCGTGGACGTTACGCTTGACCGGCATGCCCCGCGAGTACCCGACGCTGCTGGAGCTTGTCGGCCGGACACCGCTGGTGCGACTCCAGCAGATCGTCCCCCAGGGGGCTGCAACGGTTCTCGCCAAGCTCGAATTCCTCAATCCCGGCGGCTCGATCAAGGACCGGATCGCGATCGACATGATCGACGCAGCCGAGCGCGAGGGGAAGCTGAAACCGGGCGGGACGATCGTCGAGCCGACCTCGGGCAACACCGGCACCGGCCTCGCAATCGTCGCCGCGCTCAGGGGCTATCGCTGCATCTTCACGATGCCCGACAAGATGAGCCGCGAGAAGATCTCGCTGCTCAAGGCCTTCGGCGCCGAGGTGATCGTCTGTCCCTACGCGGTCGAGCCCGAGTCGCCGGAGAGCTACTACTCCGTCTCCGACCGCCTCGCCGAGGAGATCCCGGGCGCGTACAAGCCCGACCAGTACCGGAACGCGAACAACCCGGACTCGCACTACCGGACGACGGGCCCCGAGGTCTGGGAGCAGACCGGCGGCAAGGTCGACGCGCTCGTGATCGCGGTCGGCACGGGCGGCACGATCACGGGGATGGCGCGCTTCCTGAAGGAGCAGAGCCCGGACGTCCTGATCGTCGGCGCCGATCCGGAGGGCTCGATCTACACCACGGGGCCGGAGAAGCAGCACCCGTACCTGGTCGAGGGGATCGGGGAGGACTTCTACCCCGAGACGTTCGACCCCTCGGTGGTCGACCGATGGGTGACCGTCTCCGACCGCGACTCCTTCCTGACCGCGCGGCGGCTCGCGCGCGAGGAAGGGCTGCTCGTCGGCGGCTCGGGCGGCACGGCGGCCTGGGCGGCGGTCGAGATCGCGAAAGAGCTCGCCCCGGACAAGACGGTAGTCACGCTCTTCCCGGACGGCGGCCGCGCCTACCTGTCGAAGTTCTACGACGACAACTACCTGATCGAGCTCGGCTTCCTCGAGCGGCACGAGCCCGCGCCGAGGGTGGCCGAGGTGCTGCGGTTCAAGCACCAGGAGGACTCGGAGGTGCCCGAGCTGGTGACGATCGAGTCGCACGAGAAGGTCGGGCAGGCGATCGACCTGATGCAGCGGTACTCGATCTCGCAGCTGCCGGTGATGCGGCACGGCTCGGCCGACTCGCTCGCGGACGTCGTCGGCTCGCTCCAGGAGCGCGGCCTGCTCGAGCTGGTCTTCCGCAATCCGAACTCGCTCGACGACGAGGTCGCCGCCGCGATGCAGCCGCCGCTGGCCGCAATCGAGGCGAACGAGTCCGTTGACGAGGTCTTCGCCGCCTTGACCGGCGGCAGCCCGGCCGTCGTCGTGGCGAGCGACGGGCGCCCGACCGGGATGCTGACCCGCTCCGATTTGCTCGAGTACCTGGCCCACGGGCGCGGGAACTCGCGGGGCTGAGATGGGAACTCGCGGGGCTGAGATGGCAGTCGAGCGGCTCGAGAGCCTGCTCCGGCAGGCGTTCCCGGACGCGGCGGAACTCTCGGTGCAAGACCGGACCGGCGGCGGCGACCACTTCCTCGTCACCGTCACGAGCGGCCGCTTCGAGGGGCTCTCGCTCGTCGAGCAGCACCGGCTCGTCTACGAGGCCCTCGCCGGCCCGCTCGCCGATGGCACCATTCACGAGCTGAGGATCAAGACGAGAGGAGCGTCGTGAGCGACCTGCAAGCGCAGATCAAGGGAATCATCGAGTCCGAGGACGTCGCCCTGTTCATGAAGGGTACGCCGCAATTCGTCATGTGCGGCAACTCGCAGCGGGCACTCGAGGCGCTGCGGCGGGCGGGAGCGCCGGTGACGGCGGTGGACATCCTCCCCGACCCGCGGATCCGCCAGCAGCTCTCGGCCCTCTCGGGCTGGCCGACGATTCCGCAGGTGTTCGTCCGCGGCGAGCTCGTCGGCGGCGCCGACATCGTCGAGGAGCTGGCGGAGAGCGGCGAGCTGGAGCGCATGCTCGCCGAGAAGCTGGGCTCCGATTACCGCGGAGCCGGCGTCGAGCGCGTCCTCGAGCTGACAGCCACGTAACCCCCTCTTGAAAATCAGCGCCGACCTCGCTTGGATGATGGCATGACCGAATCCATCGCTTCACCAATAGTCGAGGACCGCAGCCGGCGCACCTCGCTCTACGTCACCGGCGCGATCGTGGTCGCGTTCCTGATCGTCTCGATCGTCTTCGCGGCCGAGTCTCCCTGGTACTTCGTCTTCAAGATGATCCACGTCGGCGCCGCCGTGACCTGGGTCGGCGGAGGTCTGTTCATCACCATGTGCGCGGTGCTGGCCGAGCTCGCGAACGACGACGACCAGCTCCTCCAGATCGGCCACTGGGCCGAGAACGTGGCCGGGCGCCTGTTCCCGGTGATGTCGTTCGTCGTGCTCGGCTTCGGAATCGCGATGACCGCCAACGGCAACATCGGCTACAACCAGTTTTGGATCGTCTTCGGGGTCGTCGCGTGGGCACTCTCGGCGGCGACCGGAATCCTGTTCCTCGGACCGGAGTCGAAGCGGCTGAACAAGGCCGCGGCCGCGCACGGGCCGAAGGCGCCGGAAGTGCAGGCGAGGCTGCGCCGGATCCTGCTCGTCGTCCGCGTCGACGTGGCGCTGATGTTCCTGATCGTCTTTGACATGGTGGTCAAGCCCTTCAGCTGATCAACCCCAGAACGGGAAGGCGCTCGCACGTGCCGGCGGCGCGCGCTCCGTCACTAGAATCGAGCCGTGGAGTTCGAGACTCGGGCGATCCACGCGGGGCAGGAGCCGGACCCGGCGACCGGGTCCGTTGTCGTGCCGATCTACCAGACCTCCACGTTCGTGCAGGAGGCGGTCGGCGAGCACAAGGGCTACGACTACTCGCGCGCGGGAAACCCGACCCGGACGGCGCTCGAGCTCTGCCTCGCCTCGCTCGAGGGTGCGGAGCACGGCCATGCCTTCTCGTCGGGACTCGGCGCGGTCACGACGATCATGCACCTCGTCAACCCGGGCGAGCGGGTGGTCTGCGTGAACGACGTCTACGGCGGCGTCTACCGCATGTTCACGCAGGTCTACGCGCCGAAAGCCTATGAGTTCGAGTTCCTCCCGGCCGCCGAGCTGAGCGAGAACGTCGCGGAGCACCTCGACGAGCGGACGCGCCTCGTCTGGCTCGAGACGCCGACGAACCCGCTCCTGAACCTGGTCGACATCCGCGCCGCGGCCGACGCGGCCCACGCCGCTGGCGCGATGGTCGTCGTCGACAACACCTTCGCCACCCCCTACCTCCAGCGGCCGCTCGAGCTCGGCGCCGACCTCGTCGTCCACTCGACGACGAAGTACCTCGGCGGCCACTCCGACCTGATCGGCGGCTTCGCGGCGACGAACGACCCCACGGTCGCCGAGCGCCTGACCTTCCTCCAGAAGTCGCTCGGGGCGGTGCCCGGTCCGTTCGACTGCTGGCTCGTCCTGCGGGGCCTGAAGACGCTCGCAATCAGGATGCGCAAGCACTCAGAGAACGCGCGGGCCGTCGCCGAGTTCCTGGACGGTCACCCGAAGGTGGAGCGGGTGCTCTACCCCGGCCTCGAGTCGCATCCGGGGCACGAGACGGCGAACCGTCAGATGTCGGACTTCGGCGGGATGGTCTCGTTCCTTGCGGAGTCCGAGGAGGAGGCGGTCGCCCTCTGCGCGCGGACGCGGATCTGGCGCCTCGCCGAGAGCCTCGGCGGCGTCGAGAGCCTGATCGAGCACCCGGCCCGGATGACGCACGCTTCGACGGCGGATGCGCCCATCGCGGCTCCGCGGAATCTCGTCCGGCTCTCCGTGGGAATCGAGTCGGCCGACGACCTGGTCGCCGACCTCGAGGCCGCGCTCGTTCGCTCGGCCGCAGCAGCCGGCGCCTAGTAACACTGTGTTACGAGGACGGGGAACCGCCGCCCGCCTCGCGGTGTAGAGCGGTCAGACGATCCGAAAGGAGCTCGCGATGACCCGCTTCTCCCTCGCGCTGGCGGCTCTGGCTGCGGCGCTGCTCATCCCGCCCGCCGCGCTCGCCAAGGGGCCCTCGGACGCGAGCGTCTCCGGGCCAGGGCTCGGCAAGACGCTCAGTGTCAGCGGCAGCGGCGAGACGCAGGCCACGGCGCTCGGGCAACTGACCCTGAACGCCGGCTTCTTCCCCGGCGCCTTCGGCCAGGAGCCGAACCCGATGCTGCCCGGGCGGCCGCACGGCAAGCTCGGCCCGAAGTACACGATCCGCTACCTCGTTCCCGGCGGCGGCGAGCCCGGCCACGTGCAGAGGTTCCACATCACGCAGGAGCTCTACCCGTACGCGGCGGGCGGAGCCGTCACGTACATGAAGCCGGGGCAGCAGATCTTCGACGTCACCACACGGGGCGGCTGGTTCCGCGGGGGTAGCGCGCTGAAGCAGACGCTGGTGCATGACGGCCTTCCGGCCAGGGCGCCGAAGGCCTCCTCTTCGAACAGGAACCTGGCCGTCCTGCTCGGCGCGCCGGTCGCCGTCCTCCTGGCCGGGGGCGCGGCTCTCGTCGCGCGCAGGCGCCGCTCGAGCTGACAGTTCGATCCTCCCGCGCGCCGGCGCGTTTGTAGGATGCCGCACCGGCGCGCGAGGGGGAGACGAGGACGCCGCCGTGCCGTTGCCGGGCGGCCCGCGGCTCGAGGAGGTGCGTTTTCTTGGTAGGCAGACTCAGCAGGGGACTCCTGCTCCTGGCCGCGCTGCTCGCGCTCGCGCTGGGCGTCGCGAGCTCGGCGCGCGCGGTCACGATCGCGCCCCCGTGGTGCGGGACGCCCGAGCCCGACGCGGCCGCGGCGCTGCCTGACGGAACCAACCCGAACGATCCTGTCGGCAGCTTCCCGCACATCCCCTACTACGCGATCGGCTGCACGCTCGAGGCGATCAAGGCCGAGAGTCCGGACGGGCGAATGTCGATCGAGGTGTTCGGCCACTCTGCGCTCGGCCGGCCGATGTACCTGGTCACGATCAACGCACTGAACACGCTCGAGCAGCAGCACAATTTCGACCGCTGGCAGAAGATCCGCCGAGACGCACTCACGCACCCGGCGGCCGCGCAGGAGCGTCTGAGCGAGTTCGGGAGCGACTTCAAGGTCCCGGTCTTCATCCAGAGCGCGATCCACGGGAACGAGTACGAGGGCGTCGACGCGTCGATGCAGCTGATCAACAAGCTCGCTACGACCCCGTACGGGACCGACCCGTGGGTCGACAACGTCCTCGACCACGCGATCGTCGTCTTCAACACCGACCAGAACCCGGACGGCAGGGCCGCAGGCACGCGCGCGAACGGCAACGGCTTCGACCTCAACCGCGACTTCTTGACGCAGTCCCAGCCCGAGGTGCAGGCGTCCGTCTCGGTGATGCAGAAGTGGCTCTTCCCGGACATGCTCGACCAGCACGGCTATGCCACTCCGACGCTCGTCGAGGCGACGACGAAGCCGCACAACCCCGGGATCGACTACGACCTCTGGCTGAAGTGGAACCAGCCGCGGACGCTCGCGAACAAGGTCGCTCTGGCGGGCGTCGGGATGGACGAGCAGCGCCCGGTCAACGACTGGTGCCCGAGTCCGCTCGCTGATCTTCCTCCGATCGGGAGCACGCTCTGCCCGGGCGGCATCCAACCGGGCCCGGCGGTCGCGGAGGGCTGGGACGACTGGGGGCCGTTCTACACGCCGATGTACAACCAGCTCGTCGGCCTGAACGGCTCCACGGTCGAGATGTGCCAGAGCCTGAACACGAACCCGGCGACGCAGCGGGTCTGCGGCGCTCCGGGCCTGGCGACGTGGCCGCGCGGCCGCTCGGCCGCCCGGCTGGCGCAGTACACGGTCGCGACCTCGACACTGACCTACGACATCGCGAGCCGGCAGGACCTGATGCACGACACGCTGGAGATCTACCGGCGTGGCGTCGCCGGCGAGCCGAGGCCGCCATGCTGCCCGGCGCCGTTCGACGTCGCCAACAACTGGATGCACGAGTACGCGACGGCGTTCGTGATCCCGCTCGGGCTCGGCCAGCGGAGCGACCCCGAGGCGAACCGCCTCATCGAGTGGTTGCTGACCAACGGCGTCAAGGTCTCGAGGCTGGAGAAGGACTACAGCTTCGGCTCGCAGACCTTCGCGGAGGGCTCGTACGTCGTCTGGATGAACCAGGCGCACCGCGGCCTCGCCGACACGGCGCTCGACATCGGCGTGGACGTCTCCTCCCAGATCGGCACGCTCTACGCGCCGCCCGGCGCCTGGAGCCACGGCTACCTGTGGGGAGCCAGCCTCGTCACCATCCCGAACGGCGCGGCCTTCAAGCCGAAGACCGAGCAGATTGATCAGCCGGAGGCGCTTGCCGGAGGCATCGTGGCCGGGAGCGGGGATCGCTATGCCCTGACGATCGACTCCCCCACCGCGGTGCGCGTGCTGAACCAGCTCGTCGGCGACGGCGTCGCTTCGCAGCTGGCGCTGGCGTCGTTCACGTACGGGGGAAACACCTACGCGGCCGGCAGCGCGATCTTTCCGGCGGATCCGGCCACGCAGGCGGCGCTGAACGCGGCCGGAAGCGCGAGCGGGGTCTTCTTCCGTCCGGTCTCGTCCGCTTCGCTGCCCGCGCTGGATGCAATCGACCGGGTGCCGAGGATCGCCGTGCTGACAGCGGTCGTGAACCAGGACGTCTGGGTGCTGCGGAACCTCGGCTTCACGGCCGACCCGATCGCGACTGGGG
>WNGE01001167.1_pt1 | contig 33578 bp, 19 predicted proteins | sample 5400651 | NCBI WGS metagenome assembly WNGE01 (sample SAMN13153370, study PRJNA577476) | soil metagenome | isolation source: 60 cm soil or saprolite under grassland replicate 2 | place: USA:California | collected 2016-06-15
GCCCGCGCGAACTGGGCGATCGCGAAGTCGGACGCGGAGTACTCCAGCGAGTCGGACGGGTCCTCGTCGATGTAGTGCTGGGACTCGTACTCGCCCTCGCGCCCCCGGATGGCGCTGCCCTGCGTCGTACCCCCGCTCGCGCTCTTCTTCATGAGCGCCAGCGCGGCCGCCGTGTCGAAGCCGCGCACCCCGAACGCGTACGCGCTCCCGACGATGATGGGGCCAGGGTCGCCGGTCATGATGAAGTCCTCGTTGGTCTGCTGGGACCACTTGGGCAGCAGCCCACCCTGCTGGCCGTCGAGCACCATCGACTTCACGATGTCGGTCATCACATCCGGCGCGATGAAGGCCACCAGCGCCGCCCACGACCGGTAGATGTCCCAGCCGGAGTAGTTCTGGTACACCGGATGGCTCGCGGTGTGCACGGCGTTGTCGAAGCCGAGGTACTGGCCGTTGACGTCGCTGGCGACGTTGGGGCTCTGCAGGACGTGGTAGAGCGCGGTGTAGAACTTCTGCAGGTCGACGGCGGACCCGCCGGTGACCAGGACCCTGGCGAGCGCGGTGTTCCACTCGGTGTCGGCGGCGGCCCGGGCGCCCGCGAAGTCGGCGCTCTCGCTGGCGAGGTTCTGCTGAGCGTTCGCCACGCTCACGTACGAGACGGCGATCTGGAGGTTGACGGTGGCGTTCGCGCTCGTGTCGAACGTCAGGTAGCCGCCGGTGTTGGTGCCGCTGGTGCTGGTCGAGCCGCTGGAGACCGTGCTGCCGTTCCAGGTGCCGACCCCGGTCGGCGTCCGGTCGAACCGGGCGGCGAAGTAGATCTTGAAGGTCTTCGACGAGCCGCAGAAGCCGCCGGCGGTGACGTTGCCGGTGACCTGGCTGCCGCTGATCGTGATCGCGCCGCTGCGGTTGCCGGTCGCACTGCGGCTGGTGTTGATGAGCACCCGGGCGGCGTTCGTGCCCGGATACGTGAGTTTCGCAAGCCCGGTGCGCTTGGTCGCGGTCAACTCGACCGTCGTTGCGTACTTGTCGAGCCGGTTGTGGTAGTACCCGGGCACGGCGCTCTCGTTGGACTTCGTGTACCCGGAGGCGTAGCCGGTCCAGTTGGTGCCCGGCGAGGTGCTGACCGCGCCGGTGATCGGCAGGATGCCGATGTCCTCGTTGTTGGGGCAGCCCGCGCCGTCGAAGTGCGTGAGGCTGAACTCCTCGATCGTGCGATCCCGGTCGCGGTAGCCGGAGGGCGACCCGGTCGGCGTGTCCGGGCTGAACTGCACGCCGCCGAAGGGCACCACGGCTCCCGGGTAGGTGCTGCCGCCGGCCCCGCCGCCGACCGGGTTGGGCGAGTTGCTGTCGTCGGTGCCGATGAAGGGGTTGACGTACTGGGTCAGGTTCGGCGGCGCGGCGGCGGCCGGCGTGGCCGGCACGATCACGACGGTGCCGATGAGGAGGGCGATGACAAGCCGGGGGGTATGCGTCATGGGGACCAGCTCCCGTTCGGACGGTTCACGATCCGTACCTCGGAAGAGCGGCCGTCTTCACGCGCCGACCCGGCGTGGTCTGGTGGGAAAAACCGGGTCGGCGCGCGACGGCGCCGGGCCGACTTGGGCGAGTAGCGGACCGGCAGGGCGGCTTGACAACGTTGCCATCGAGCCGTGTGGTAATAGATACCGGCGGATGTCTACTCGTGTCAAGGTTTCCGTTACCTGCAAACAATGCCCGTAGCGGTTGGGCTACTGTCGTGATCAAATGCTCGGGACAACGTTGTCTCCCCGTCCCCCATGGCCGAGAACGGTAAGCGCATGTGACGATGACGCGGAGTGGACCCGAGAGGGGGTACGTGTGACGAAGAGCGTGACGGACGGCGACGCACCGGAGTCGGGCACCCCGGCGAGGTCAGGCGCGCCCGCGACTCCCCCGCGCCGGCCGACGATGGTCGACGTCGCCCGGCGCGCCGGGGTCAGCATCAAGACGGTCTCGCGCGTGGTCAACAACGCCCCGCACGTGCAGCAGGAGCTCGTCGACCGGGTGCTGGCCGCCGTGGCCGACCTGGGCTTCCGGCGCAACGGCATCGCCCACACGCTGCGCTCGGGCCGCACCACAGCGACGATCGGGCTGGTGATCGAGGAGATCGGGAACCCGTTCTACTCCACGATCGCGGCAGCCGTCGCCGAGGTCGCCGGCGCGCACGACACCATGCTGATCACGGCCAGCTCGGAGGAGGACCCGGACCGCGAGCAGCACCTGCTCCTCGACCTGTGCTCCCGGCGGGTCGACGGCCTTCTCGTCGTGCCGGCCGCGTTCGACCACAGCTTCCTGCGCGTCGAGGTGGAGATGGGCCTGCCGGTGGTGTTCCTGGACCGTCCCGCCGGCGGCCTGCTGGCCGACACCGTCCTGCTCGACAACCGGGGCGGGGCGCAGGCCGGCGTGCAGCGCCTCGTCGAGCAGGGGCACCGGCGGATCGCCGTCCTGCTCGACTCGATGGGCGTCTACACGATGCGCGAGCGGGTCAGCGGGGCGCAGGACGCGCTCGCCGCGGCGGGGATCCCGTACGACGCGGCGCTGGTCCGCGACCGGGTCGGCGATCCCGACCGGGCCGCCCGCACGGTGGCGGAGCTGCTCGACACGGCCGATCCGCCGACCGCCTTCTTCAGCACCAACAACCGGATCACCGTCGGCATCGTCCAGGAGCTGTGGCGGCGCGGCAGCGACGCGGGGCTGGTCGGGTTCGACGACTTCGAGCTGTCGCACCTCATGCCGCGCCCCTTCACGGTGATCGCCTACGACACCCGGGAGTTCGGCCGGCAGGCCGCGGAGCTGCTCTTCCGGCGCATCGGCGGGGACCGCTCGTGGCCCACGAACACGGTGCTCCCCACCCACCTGGTCGAGCGCGGCCTCGCCCGCTAGGCCGCCGTCGCCGTCTACTCCGCGCCGCGCGCCTCGCGGATCGCCGCCAGCACGGCCTCGCGGATCCGCGGACCCTTGCGCTGGAAGCCCAGCTCGCGCGTCACCTCGTCGAGAAGCTGCTCCTCGGTGCGCAGCAACGTGTCGGAGTCGATCCAGCGGACCAGGGCGACCAGCTCCTCCGGCCGGTAGGCCCCGATCGGCTCCCCCACCGGCAACGGCGGACGGGGCCGAGGGCGCCCGGCCAGGTCCGAGAGGCGCAGCGTCGGCGTGGGATCGATGACGACAGCGTCCTCCGCGTCCACGGTGGACGGGCTCGGGCTCGCACCGGGCCGGGCGTCGGCCGCCGCGACCGCCGCGTCGTAGGCCTCCCGCACCCGCTCGACCTCGGCCGCCGGGTCGGCGAACCAGTCCGACGACCAGATCCGGTGGAATTTCCAGCCCAGCCGCTCGAGGTGCTCCTGGCGCAGCCGGTCGCGGTCGCGCACCGTGCCCGAGGAGTGGTATGAGGCGCCGTCGGCCTCGATGGCGAGCACCATTTCGCCCGTCCGGGTCGGGTGCGGTGCGGCGAAGTCGACGAAGTAGCCGGCGACGCCGTACTGCGGGATCACCGGCACGCCGGCCGCCGCGAGCCGGTCGCGGACGTCGACCTCGAACGGGTTGAGCTCGGGCTTCGCCCCCGCGGCGGCGCCGAGTGAGACGCCGCCGGACTCCGCGTACTGCAGGTAGGCCCGTAGCAGCCGCACCCCCTCGGCGGTGCTGCGCGCCGGATCCAGGTCGGTGGAGCGGAACGAGCAGACCAGCGTCATCCGGCGCCGGGCCCGGGTGACCGCGACGTTGAGCCGCCGGTGGCCGCCGGGCAGCAGCAGCGGGCCGAACCGGTAGAGCAGCCGCCCGTCGGCGGTCTTGCCGTATCCGATGGACAGGATCACCGCGTCGCGCTCGTCGCCCTGCACCCGCTCGAGGTTCTTGACGAAGAACGGCTCCGGCCGGGCCTCGTCGAAGAACTCGTGCAGGTCGGGTCGGCCGCGCAGGGCCACCCGCAGGGCCGAGGAGATCCGCTCGGCGTGCACCACGCCCATCGTGATGACACCCAGCGACTCGTCGGGCCGCTCGGCGGCGTGTGCCAGCACCAGCGACACCACCCGGGCGACCTCGACGTCGACGCTGTCGGCCGCCTCGCCCTCACCGGCCACCCCGTCCACTCCCACGAACGAGACGCAGTCGGCGCCGACCGCGCCGGGGAACGTCACCAGCGACCGACCGTATATCCACGCGTTGGAGAAGGCGATCAGCCGCTCGTCGAGACTGCGGTAATGCCAGCGCAGCGTGTATCCGCGCAGCAGCGCCGACAGCACGTCGAGCACCGACTCGTATCCGCTGGTCAGAGCCGGGTCGATGGATCCGTCGGCAGCGACGCCGAGCGGGGTGTCGTCGCGGTCGTCGGCCGCGGTGAAAAACGTGGTCGGCGGCAACTGGTGCTCGTCACCGGCGACGACCACGTGCCGGGCCCGCATGATCGCCGGGACCGCGTCGGCCGGGGTCACCTGGGACGCCTCGTCGAAGACGACCACGTCGAAGTACTGCCCGTCGGCCGGCAGCAGTTGCGACACGACGAGAGGGCTCATCGCCCAGCACGGCTTGAGCGCGGTCATCATGTGCGGCGCCGCGGCGAACAGCTGCCGGATCGGCAGGTGCCGGCGCTTCAGGTTGGCCTGGCGCTCCACCAGGCGGCTCTCCTCCGGGTACGCGTCGCGGGCCGCCACCACGTGCTCGGCGACCGCCCGCAGCACCCGGGTGGCGGTGCTGCCGATGTGGGCGTGGTCGCTGACGCGGTAGTCGGCCGCCGCCCGGGTGTGCAGCTCGCCGTCGAAGGCGCCCACCTGCGGGTCGGTGAACGCGACGTGGTCGAGGATCGAGGCGTGCCAGCAGTAGTCGAACGTCGCCACGGCCGCGTCGGGATCCGCCCCGCGCAACCGCGCGAGCAGCGGCTCCAGGCCGAGCGCGGCGAAGTGCGCCCGCAGCTGCCCGAGCCGGGGCAGCCGGCGCAGCGTGACCACGTCGGCGACCAGCCGCGCGGCCAGGTCGGCGGCCTCGGCGGCGCACAGCTGCCACACGTCGGCCGGTAACACCGCGTCGAGGGCCGCGAGGTCCGCCAGCACCGCGGCGTGCGCCCGCAGGCCCGCCGGCACCCGTGGTGGCTGCCCGGTCCGGGACAGACGCGACCACCGCTCGGCCTGCTCCCGCGCCGCGAGGAGCCCCTCGAACAGCTCCTGCCGGCTCGGCCGGTCCGCGCCCCGCCACAGCTCCCGGGCCTGTGCGCGCAGGCGGCGCCGCGCCAGCCAGCCGGCGTGCGGGCCGGGGTGCGCGCGCCGCCACGCCCGGGTGGCGCACGCCGGCAGCAGCTCGGGCCGCTCGAACACGGCCGGGTCGAACCGGGCGAGGGTCGCCTCGACGCCGTCGAGCAGTGCGAACAGCTCGGCCCAGTCGGCCAGCCGCACCGGGGCCGTCAGCCCGGTCTCGGCGATGACCCGGTCGACCTCCGCCCGCCCGGCCGGGAGGGTCTCGGTGTGCAGCCGGCCGACCAGCTCGTAGGCGTCCTGCGCCTGCTCGGGGGTCGCGACGGCCGCCCCGGTCCACGCCGACTCCCGCAACGCTCCCAGTCCGACATATTCGCGCAGCTCCTCGCGTACCCGTCGGGTGGTGACCTGATCGAGCGCGGCCAGGACCGGGCCGCGGAGCCGGACGTCCACGGACGCCGCCCTCAGTAAGGCGGCCCGGGCTTCGAAGGCGCTGACGCCCCACGGCTCGCGCGGCGTGTGCAGCGCCGCCGCGTGCTCGGCCAGCCGGGCCCGCCGGTCGGCCAGGCGCTCGTGCAGGTGGGTGAGGTCGGGCAGGGCGATCCGGGACGCCTGGTCGAGCGCGTTCTTCAGCTCGGTGGCGATGCGCCGGCGGGTCGAGGTGCCGTCGTGGACGTCCATGACCAGGTGGTCGAGGCCGGCGCGGGCCAGGCGGTCGGTCACCGCGGAGATCGCGGCCCGCTTCTCGGCGACGAACAGCACCCGCTTGCCGCGCGCGACCAGCGTGGCGATGAGGTTGGCGATGGTCTGGCTCTTGCCGGTGCCCGGCGGGCCCTTGACGACGGCGTGCTGGCCGGCGAGGACGGCGTTGATCGCGTAGTGCTGGGAGGAGTCGGCGTCGAGCACGATGAACTCGTCGGCCGGCGGCACGTGGTCGGGGGCCTGCGGGTCGACCTCCGCGCCGTCGCGGCGCAGCGCGGCCTGCGCCTGCCGGTCGCCCGCGATGGCGGCCACCACCTCGTGGTCCTCCAGCGTGTCGAGGGCCGACCCGAGGTCGATGACCATCGGCAGCTTGGCGTAGGAGAACGTGCCGAGCACGTGCCGGGGCGTCACCGAGAAGCCGGGGACCCGGCCCGCGGTCTCCTTGGCCAGCCGCTCGTAGAGCAGTGCCGGCTCCAGCTCGGCCAGCTCGTCGCCGTCGAGGGCGACGTCGAACTCGCTGTCGAGCACGTGCAGCAGCGTCGGGTTGACCTCCACGTCGCCGGTGAGGGTCAGATCGAAGTCCTCCTCGGCTGCGCCGCGGGCCCGGATCGTGGCCGAGCGCAGCAGGACCGGGGCGGCCGGCCTGGCCCCACCCGACGGGCGGGTCCAGGTGGCCATGCCGGTGGCCAGGAAGCAGGTCTCGATGCCGCGCTCCTCACGCAGCTCCCGGGCCTTGTTGCGGATGGTCCGGGCGCGCCGGACGGCCTGGGTGCGCGCGTCGCGGTCGGGGTAGAGCTGGATGAGCGACACGGTGCGGCCGTCGAGGAGCGCGGCCAGCGGCACCGGGGCGGCGGCACCCAGGTCGAGCGTGCCGGCCTTCAGGTCGCGGTAGTAGAGCAGCGTGTTGCGCCCGCCGATGTCGATGAGCTGGGCACGCCAGCGCTGGGCCGCGTCGCGCACCAGCGCGGCCCGGCTGCCGGCGGTCTCCTCGCTGTCCACCCTTGGCAGGGTAGCGAGCCGGTCCGACACCGCCCACGCCCCTTCAAATTTCCACCGTACTGAAGCATTTGGTCGGGTCGATTACACATGATCCACAGGGTGGCGCCCCCTCCCTACGCTGCGCTCGTCTCGGCACCGGAGATCACGGGGGAAGGGGTCTGTCCTGAGTTCCTTGCGGCTCAACCAAAGGCCTTTGGGGGGAGCCTCCGGATCGTGCCGATCTGGAGGCGCCGTCTCACAGGGAACTCATAAGCGACAGACAGGTCCCTCCCCGGCTGGCCCGCGATCGTGTCTGGCATGACGATGACCGCGACGGCACCCGCCGTGACCGTTCCCCCGGTAGTCCGCGGCGCCCGGCGGATGCCGTGGCGATCGCCCGAAGGCCAGCCGGCGTGGGCCCGGCCCGCGCTACTGCTCCTCACCCTCGCCGCCGCCGGCCTCTACGCCTTTGGTCTGCGAAACGGACAACTGCACGGGTACTACGCCCCGGCCGTGAAGGCCATGTCGGAGAGCTGGCGGGCGTTCTTCTACGGCGGGTACGACCCGGCTGCGTCGATCACGCTCGACAAGCTGCCCGGCGCGTTCCAGATCCAGGCACTGTCGGCGCGCATCTTCGGGTTCTCCACCTTCTCGGTGCTGCTGCCACAGGTGATCGAGGCGGCCCTCACGGTGCTGGTGGTCTATGCCGTCGTCCGGCGCTGGCTCGGGCCGGCGGCGGGCATCCTTGCCGCCGCGGCATTCGCCAGCACCCCGATCGTCGCCGCGCTCGCCCACTCCCAGATCTCCGACACCCTGCTGACCCTGCTGCTGGCCCTCGCCGCATACGCCTGGCAGCGGGCTCTCGACAGCGGAAAACTGCGCTGGCTGCTGCTCTCCGGAGTCTGGGTGGGCCTGGCGTTCCAGACCAAGATGGTGCAGGCGTGGGGCGTACTCCCGGCTCTGGCCCTGGGGTATCTCATCGCCGCCCGCGGGTCGCTGTGGCGCCGGCTGGGGCACGTGGGCCTGGCGGGGATCGTGACGCTCGCCGTGTCGATGTCGTGGATCGTCATGGTGCTGCTCACCCCCGCGTCAGCGCGCCCGTACGTCGACGGGTCCACCGACAACTCGCCGATCTCGATGGTGTTCGACTACAACCTGTTCAGCCGCTACGGCTCCAGCGCCTCGACGGGTCCGGGCGGCGGCTCGACCGGCTGGGCGTACATGCTCAGTGACGGCACCGCGCCGCAGGTCGGCTGGCTCTACCCCCTCGCGCTGATCGGGCTGATCGTCGGGGTCTGGTGGCGCGGCCGGGCACCCCGCACCGACGTCGTGCGCGCCGGCTTCCTCATGTGGGGCCTGTGGCTCGCCGTCCACGCCGTCGCGTTCTCCACCGGTCGGGTCGCACACAGCTTCTACGTCGTCGCGGTGGCTCCGGCCGTCGCCGCGCTGGCCGCCGGCGGGCTCGTGGTGCTGTGGCGCGCCTACCGCCGGGGTGGCCCGCGGCGTTGGTTGCTGCCCGTCGCCGTCGCGTCGACCGTCGCCTGGGCGGTGTATCTGTCCGCCCAGTTCGCCACGTTCATGCCCTGGATCCGGCCGACCGTCGTGGTGCTGGGTCTGGCCGCCGTCGCCCTTCTCGTGGCGGTTCCTCTGGTACGCCGGGAGCGTCGCCGCCGTCACCTGGCGGCCCGGATGGCCCTGGCCGGTGGGGCGCTGGCCGTGGCCTCGATGTTCGTCGCACCGGCCGCCTGGGCCGCGTCCACGGTGGACAGCAGGTACACGGGTTCGTCGATCGGTCCGGCCGCCGGGCCGGCAGGTGGGTTCGGTGGCGGGCCGGTTCGTATGCAGTTGCCGGGTGGCGCTTCCGGTCGCGTTCTGGGCGGTCCGCCGCCGGCCGGTGCCCGCGGTGGCGCCCCCGACGGCGCCCCCGACGGCGGCCAGAAATCGGGTGGTCCCGGCGGGATGAGCGCCTCCGACCAGCCGAGCGCGCAGACCGAGCATGTCATCGCGTACCTGAAGAGCCACAACCCGGGCAGCAAGTACCTGCTGGCGACAATCGGGCAGGGCGCCGGGCCGTACATCCTCGCCGGGGAGAGCGTGCTGCCGATCGGGGGCTTCTCCGGCCAGGTCCCGTCGATCACGCCGGCGCAGTTGGCGAAGCTGGTGGCCGAGGGCAAGCTGCGGTATGTGCTGACCGGGGAGGGTGGCGGCGGGATGGGCCGCGGCCCGGGCGGTTTCGGGGGCACCAACTCCACCGACATCACGACCTGGGTGACCAGCAACTGCACCGCCGTCACCGAGGTATCCGCCGCCGGCCTGTACTACTGCTCGGCCAGCTGACCCGTCTCTTGCCGCCGATCTTGGAGTTATCTACACGGTTTGATCTCTAAACCACCTAGATAACTCCAAGATCGGCGCAGATGGCGGCGTGCGTGTGACCACGGTGGATCTGCGCGCCTCGCCGGAGGCTGAGCCGCTCTACCGCTCGCGCGGGTTCAAGCGCACCCGCGACCCGGCGATGCGCCTCACGCTGCCGTCCTGAACCAACCCGACAGGTCCGGCCCAACCGGCACGATGCCACTCGGGTTGAGCGCCCCGTGCGTGCCGTAGTAGTGGCGTTTGATCTGGTCGAAGTCGACGGTGTCGCCGAAGCCGGGGGTCTGGAAGAGCCGCCGCGCGTAGGCCCACAGCACCGGCATCTCGGTCAGCTTGTTGCGGTTGCATTTGAAGTGGTTGTGGTAGACGGCGTCGAAGCGCACCAGCGTCGTGAACAGCCGCACGTCCACCTCGGTGATGGCGTCGCCCATCAGGAAACGCCGGCCCGCGAGCCGATCCGACAACGCGTCCAGCCGGGCGAAGAGCGCACGGTACGCCGCCTCGTACGCCTCCTGCGACGTCGCGAAGCCGCACCGGTAGACGCCGTTGTTGACGTCGGTGTAGATCTCGGCGATCAGCGCGTCCATCTCGGCGCGCAGGTGCTCGGGGTAGAGGTCCGGCGCGCCGGCGGAGTGGAACGCGCTCCACTCGGTCGAGAAGTCCAGCGTGATCTGCGGGTAGTCGTTGGTCACGACCCGCCCGGTGACCGTGTCGATCAACGCCGGGACGGTGACCCGACCCGCGTAGTCCGGGTCGGTCGCCAGGTATGTCTCGGACAGGTATCCGATGCCGAGCACCGGGTCGCGCCCGTCCGCGTCGAGGGTGAACCGCCAGCCCCGCTCGTCGCGGATCGGATCCACCGTGCCGAGCGAGATCACGTCTTCCAGCCCGAGCAGCCGGCGCACGATGACCGCCCGGTGCGCCCAGGGGCAGGCCTTCGACCAGATCAACCGGTAACGGTCGGGCTCGACCGGCCAGCGGCCGTGGTCGTCGGGACCCTCCCCCGGTTTCGCCAGCGACGACGCGCTCACCCGGTCGGTGAACCGGTTGCCCTGCCGGACGAACTCACCCCGACCGCTCGTTTCCTGGCCGAACTGCGCTACCGCCATGCCCCCGACCCTATCCCGGCACCCGCGCGTTCACCCTTGTGTTCGGCGGGGGACAGACATCTGTCAGACCCAGGCCGTAGCGTCCCGGTGGCTGTGACTCGAGGTCGGAGGATCGATGCGCCTGCGTAACACCCTGATGGTGGTGGCCCTTGCCGTCGCCACGCTGTCCGCGCCCGGATCGGCCGCCGCAGCCTCCAGCGACCTCTTCATTTCCGAGTACGTGGAAGGCAGCGCCACCAACAAGGCGCTCGAGTTCTTCAACGGCGCCGGCGCCCCGGCCGACCTGGCGGGCTATGACGTCCAGCTCTACTTCAACGGCGCCACCGCGCCCGCGGCGACCATCCCGCTGACCGGCACCGTCGCCGTCGGTGACGTGTTCGTGCTGGCGGCTTCCACGGCGGTGCCCGCGATCCTGGCCCAGGCCGACCAGACCTACGGCGGCGCGCTGTTCAACGGCAACGACGCGATCGTGCTGCGCCGCGCTGGCGTCGTCATCGACTCCATCGGAAAGGTCGGGTCCGACCCGGGCACCGAGTGGGGCACCGGCCTGACCAGCACGGCCGACAACACGCTGCGGCGCCGCTCATCGGTGACGGCCGGCGACACCGACACCACGGACGCGTTCGACCCGGCGGCCCAGTGGCAGGGGTACGCGACCGACACGTTCGATGGCCTCGGCGCGCACGGCGTCGACGGCGGCGAGCCGCAGCCCGCGGTCCTGACGATCGGTGCGGTGCAGGGGACGGGTGACCGGTCCCCGCTCGCCGGCGCCTTCTACGACGTGCAGGGCGTGATCACCCAGAAGACCCTGTCGCGTGCCGCCTCCGGGGCCAGCCAGTACGGGTTCTTCCTGCAGAGCCGGCTCGGCGCCACCGACGGCGACCCGGCCAGCTCCGATGGAATCTTCGTCTTCACCAGCACGTTCCCGACCCTCATCGGCGGTTATGCGCCGACGGTCGGCGACGAGGTGGTGCTGCACGCGCGGGTCTCGGAGTTCTTCAACCAGACCCAGTTGTCGAGCGCGTCACTCGTCCGCGTCGTCGCGTCGGGGCTCGACGTGAACACCACGGTGGCGGTCACCGACGCCGTTCCGCCGGCCGACTCGGCGGCCGCCGCCCGGTTCTGGGAGCGGCACGAGGGCGAGCGGCTGCGGGTACGCGCCGGCAGCCTGGTCACCGGCGCCCGGGACGTGTTCGCCTCCACCGCCGATTCGGAGATCTGGCTGGTCGACCGGGACGACCCGCTCGCCAGGCGCACCGACCCGTACGCCCGGCGGGTCTTCCGCGACCCGCACCCGCTCGACGACGTGCCGGCCACGAGGTTCGACAACGGCAACGGCCAGCGCATCCTGATCGGTAGCCAGGGCGTGAAGGCGGCCACCGGCGACAACGGGACCCTGCTCCCGCCGGCCCGCGGCTTCGACACGCTCAGCGGCGACGCGGTCGGTGGCCTGGCGTTCGGCTTCAACAAATACAGCGTGCAGCCGGAGCAGGCGGCGTTCAGCGCCGGCACCGACCCGGCCGCCAACCACCCCGTCCAGCCGGCCGACCGCGCTGAGCAGGTCGCGGTGGCCACGTTCAACGTCGAGAACCTCTACGACCACCGCGACGACCCCAACGACGGCTGCGACTTTGCCGGCAACACCGGATGCCCCGGGGTCAGCCCGCCGTTCGACTACGTGCCGGCCGACGAAGCCGCCTACCGCACCCACCTCGACGGGCTCGCCCTGCAGATCGTGGGCGACCTCAAGGCGCCCGACCTGATCCTCGCCCAGGAGGCGGAGGACCAGGACATCTGCTCGGTGGCCGGTGCGGCGCTGAGCTGCGGGACGGCCGACAACGCCGACGGCAAGCCGGACACGCTGCAGGAGTTGGCGCTCACCATCGCCGGGCAGGGCGGCCCGGCCTACGACACGGCGTACGACCGCAACGGCGCCGACGCGCGGGGCATCACGTCGGCGTTCCTGTTCCGGACCGACCGGCTCGCGCTGCCGGCCCCGGCCGCGACCGATCCGGTCCTGGGCTCGGCGCCGGCTGTCGCCTACCGGGCGGCCGGCCTCGCCTACAACGCCGACGTGCAGAACCCGAAGGCGCTCAACGCGCTCCTGCCGTCCGATGTGGACCGGTCGACCGGCGTTGACGGGTCCAACGTGTACACCCGCGCACCCCAGGTCGCGCACTTCTTCGTGACGGCCGCGCCCGGCGGCAGCGAAGGGTACGACCTGTGGGCACTCAGCAACCACTACTCCTCCACGCCGAACGCCCGGGTCGGCCAGCGCACCGAGCAGGCGGCGTACGGGGCGGCGATCGCCCAGGCCATCCAGGCGGCGAGTCCCAACGCCCGGATCGTCTACGGCGGTGACCTCAACGTTTTCCCGCGCCCCGACGACCCGATCGCGCGCTCCGACGCCGACACCCCGTCCGACCAGCTCGGCCCGCTCTACCGGGCCGGTCTGCACAACCTCTGGGACGACGCGGTGGCCGCCGACCCGGCATCGGCGTACTCGTACGTCTTCGAAGGTCAAGCGCAGACCCTCGACAACCTGTTCGTCAACGACATCCTGCGCCGCGACTTCGTCGAGATGCGGGCGGCCCACGTCAACGCCGACTACCCGGCCGACTTCGACGGCGACGGCCCCCGGGGCGTGAGCGACCACGACCCGCAGGTGGCGCGCTTCCGCTCCCGGGCGTCCGTGTCGGTCTCCGACGCCCGGGTGGTCGAGGGAGACAAGGGCACCCGGCCGATGGCGTTCACGGTGACGCTGTCGCGCCCGATGTCCGAGGACGGGCTGATCTGTGCCACGACGCTCGACCAGACGGCGACGTTGCTGCTCGACTACGACCCGCTGTTCAGCTGCGCGGTGGTCAGGGCGGGCGCGACCACGGCGACGTTCACCGTGCAGGTGCGCGGCGACCGCCGCCACGAGCCGGACGAGCGGCTGCTGCTGGTCGTGGGCGCCGACCCCCGGATGCGCTACACCAGGGCGATCGGCACCGGCACGGTCACCGACGACGACTGATCCCGCTCCGGACCCGCTGCGCGGCCCACGGTGGCGCGCCGCACGGCACCGCACGGCACGGCAGCGCATGATCCTGAAGAGTTGGTGGGGTCCCGGCCCCGCGAACTCTTCAGGATCATGAAACGGAGTGCGGCGAGAGGTGACCGGCTGCCTGCCATCCAGCCGGTCACCCCCGCGCGCGGCGCGCTACCGCGTCGCGCTCAGCCGTGCCGCCGCCCGGCGACCTCGGCCGCGACCTCGGCCCCGGCCCGGGCCTCCGCCACGGCGCCGGCCATGTCCGCCGGCGCGGCCTCGGGCACAGCTCCGCCCCGTGCACGGGCCGCTTCCTCCTGCACCGCGGCGCCGCCGTACACCGGCGCCGCCTCACGGCCCGCCACCTCACGGCCCGCCACCTCACGGCCCGCCACCTCACGGCCCGCCGCGTCACGGCCCGCCGCTTCCTCGAACGCCGCGACGCGCGGCCGCCGGGTGGCTACGAGGGCCAGAGCCGCCGCGCCGGCCGCCACCGCGCCGACCGAGCCGGCGACGGCGAACCCCCACGCCGTCCCGTGCCGGTCGACGACGGCACCGACCACCGGCGCGCCCAGGGCCATACCGGTCGTCAACGCCGACCCGTACCACCCCATCGCCTCCCCGCGCACGGACGCCGGCACCAGCCGGCTGACGAGGTCGGCGCTCGACGCCAGCGCCGGCGCGCACAGCATCCCGGCCGGCAGCAGCGCCAGGCACAGCCACTGCCACTGCCCCACCAGCCCGAGCGGGATCGTCGCGAGCCCCAGCAAGCCGATGATGGCCAACGGGGACAACGACCACCGCACCGCGCCGAAGATGAAGCCGCCGGCGAGCGAGTAGAGCCCCCAGGTGATGAACACCACACCGCTCCAGCGCAGCTGCCCGGCCTCCCGGAGCGCGGCGACCAGCCCCACGTCGGTGCCGGCGAGCACGAACGTCGCACCGACCAGCGCGGCGAGCAGCATGATCAGCCGGGGTTGCAGCACCCTCCGGCGGTCGTGCCCGACCGCGGCGGGCTCCTCCTCGCTCGTCGTGCGCGGGTTGAGCACGTAGAACCCGATGCCGGCCAGCAGAGTGGCCGCCCCCACCGCCCACATCGCGACCGTGGCGGACACGCTGGTCACGATGAGGACTGCCGCCGCCGGGCCGGCCATGTAGGAAATCTCCACCGACATCGAGTCGATCGAAAATGCCGCGCGCCGGTTCTCCTCCGGCACGAGCGCGGCCAGCGACTGCCGGGCCACGGAGAACACCGGCAGCGTCAGCAGGCCGGCGACAAACGCCACGACGAGCAGGACGTGATAGGACAGCGCGGGCGCGACCGCCCAGAAGACCACCTCGGCGAGGGTGGTGATGACGACCATGGGCCGCAGCCCGCGCCGGTCGACGAACCGGCCGAGCGCCGGCGCGCCGAGCGCGATCCCGATGGTCGACACCGCGCCGACCAGCCCCGCGGCCGCGTATCCCCGGTGCATGTCGAGCACCACGTGCAGGGTGAGCGTGATGCCGGCGGCCGTGGCGGGCACCCTGGCCAGCATCGCGACCAGCAACAGCGGCCGGACCCCGGGCCGGGCGAGCACCTGATGGTACGGCTCCAGACGCATGGACCCATCCTGCGCCAGAGGTCCGACAGTTCCGAATGGTTTAGGACGCCAGCCGCGCCCGCACCTGCTCGGCGTCGGTGTGACCGAGCTGGTCGAGGATTTCCACCGCATCCTGCCATGACGTACGCGCCGCGTCCGGTGCGCCGGCCGCGAGGTACGCATCGCCGAGGTGCGCCAGCGTGTCGGCCTCGAGGTAACGGTCTCCGAGTTCCCGGTACAGCCGGAGGGCCTCGTCGTAGCAGGCGGTGGCCTCCCGGTGGTGGCCCAGGTGGTGCCGGGCGTACCCCAGGCTGTCCCAGGTGCCCGCCTGACCGTCCCGGTCGCCGATCTCCCGGAGCAGGACCAGGGCCTGCTCGCAGTGGGCAAGCGCCTGCTGGTAGTCGCCGAGCTGGGCGTGGTACCAGCCCACCGCGTTGAGGGCTCTCGCCTGCCCGGCCCGGTGCCCCGCGGCCCCGAACAGCTCGAGGGCATGCTCGGCGTGCGCGAGCGCGTCGGCGGCACGGCCCTGCCGCTCGTCGAGCCACGCGAGGGTCCGGTGGACGTGTGCCTGACCGGGCCCGTCACCGAGCTGCCGGAACAGGTCGAGGGCGGCACCGAGCTGGGCGTACGCGTCGGCGTGGCGCCCGAGCTGGATGAGGGCGGCGGCAAGAGCCCGGTGCGAGTATGCCTGTCGGCGCGGATCAGCCGTGCGCCGGGCGGCGTTCAGCGCGCTGTCCTGCGCCGCGGCATGGTCATGCCAGTGCCCCTGGCGGTCGAAGTAGTCCGTGAGGGCCCAGGCCAGATGCCAGGCGTGATCGTCGGAGCCGGCATCGGCCGCCTTCTCGACCGCCGCCACCAGTACCTGGTGCTCCGCGACGAACCAGGCCATCGCCTGCCCGGCGTCGGTGAGGTGCACCGTCGGAACGGCGGGCTGGGCCGGGTCGACAGCGATCGGGTCACGGTGCGGCGCGAGCAGCCGGGCGGCGGTGTGCGCGGCGTGCACGTAGTGGTCGAGTACGCGGTGCAGCGCGGCACGCGGGTCGTCGGCGGCGTACACGAGTTCGGCGGCGTAGACGCGCAGCAGGTCATGGAAGGCGTACCGGCCGGCGGCGGGCGCCTCGAGCAGGTGCGCGGCGGTGAGCCGGTCGAGCAGCCGGCGCGCCTCTTCCGGCGTGGTGCCAGCGAGCGCACCGGCCGCCGCGACCGCCACGTCGGGCCCGGGTGCGAGGCCGACCAGCCGGAACATCCGCCGCGCGGACTCGCCCATCCCTTCGTACGACAGCTCGAACGCGGCACGAACCGCGGCCCGCTGGTCCCCGTCGACCTGGAGCGCCGCGAGCCGGTTGCCCGTGGCGAGCCGGTCGGCGTACGCCGCGAGCGACTCCCGCTCCCCCAGGTTGGCCGCCGCGATCCGCAACGCCAGCGGCAGGTACGCGCAGAGCCGGGCCAGCTCGGCCACCGCGGCCGGCTCGGCCGCGACCCGCTCGGGACCCAGGACCGACGCGAGCAGCCCGCGGGCCTCGCCGTCGGGGAGCACGTCGAGGGTCACCCGGCGGGCACCGTCCACGGCGACCAGCCCGGCCAACGCGTCCCGGCTGGTGATCAGGGCAAGGCAGCCGGCACCGGCGGGCAGCAGCGGGCGTACCTGTTCGGCACTGGCGGCGTTGTCGAGCAGCACCAGGACCCGCCGGTCGGCCAGCACGCTCCGGTACAGGGCCGCCGCCTCGGCCAGCTCCACCGGGATGCGCTCGCCCGGCACGCCGAGTGCGCGCAGGAACCCGCCCAGCGCGTCGATCGGGCGCACCGGCTCGGCGAGGGAGTACCCGCGCAGGTTGACGTAGAGCTGCCCGTCCGGAAACCGGTCCCGGATCCGGTGCGCCCAGTGCAGGGCGAGGGCGGTCTTGCCGACGCCGGCCGTACCGACTATTGCGGCGATGACGATGGCGGTGTCCGCCGGCCCGCTGCTGAGCATCCCGTCCAGCCGGGCCAGGTCGGCGGCCCGCCCGGTGAAGCAGCCCCCTTCCGCGGGCAGTTGCCGGGGCGGCACCTCGCCCGCCGCCGGGCCGGTCGGCTGACCCGCCGGCTTGTCCGCGGCCGTGCCCGCGCCGCCCCGCAGCGCGCCGTGCAGCCGGCGCAGTGCGGGTGACGGGTCGATGCCCAGCTCGTCGGCGAGCCGGTCGGCCAGCTCCCGGTATACGGCCAGCGCTTCCGGCTGACGGCCGCACCGGTGCAGCGCCGTCATCAGGTGCCCGACGAGGCGCTCCCGCAGTGGATGCGCGGCGACCAGCCCGCGCAGCTCCGCGACGAGGTCGGCGTGCCGCCCGGCGGCCAGCTCCAGCTCGACGCAGTCCTCGACGGCGGCCACCCGCCGTTCCTCCAGCGTCGCCGCCTCCCCGGCCAGCACGGTCCCGCCCAGGTCGGCCAGCGCCGGACCGCGCCACAGTGCGAGCGCCTCCCGCAGCACGGCCGCGTCGCCGGCCGCCCGGCCGCGCGCGACCAGCTCGTCGAAGACCGCCACGTCCAGTTCGCCGGGCCCGACCCGGAGGACATAACCCGATTCTTCGGTATCGATGAAGCCGCCGAACCTGGTCAGGTTGGCGCGCAGGGCGGCCACCCGGTTGCGGACCTGACGCCCGGCGGTGGCCGGCGGCTCGCCGTCCCACGCGGCGGCCGTCAGCCGCGCCATCGACACCACGCGGTTCGGGCGCAGCAGCAGCGCCGCGAGTACCCGTCGTTGGCGCAACCCCCCGAGGTCGAGCACCCGGCCCTCGGCGCGTACCTCCAGCGGCCCCAGCACCCGGAATTCCACGGCGCAACCTTAGGCGACTTGACTTCGAGCGCGCTCTAACGAGCAGGCTGGATGACAGCCAACAAACCGACAACGGGATGGAAGCAACCATGAAGTACCGCACCCTGGGCAACGACGGCCCGGCGGTCTCCGCCCTCGGCCTCGGCTGCATGGGTATGTCGGAGTTCTACGGCCCGACCGATGAGACGGAGTCGATCAACACCATCCACCGCGCCCTCGACCTGGGCGTGACCTTCCTCGACACCGCCGACATTTACGGCAACGGGCACAACGAGCGGCTCGTCGGCCGCGCGATCCGGGACCGGCGGGACGGCGTCGTACTCGCCACCAAGTTCGGCATCGTGCGCGGCGAAGGTCTCCGGCGGGGTGTCGACTCGTCCCCGGAGTACGCCCGGCGCGCCATCGACGCCTCGCTGCAGCGCCTGGGCCTCGACCACGTCGACCTGTACTACCTGCACCGCCGCAATCCGGCCGTCCCGATCGAGGACACCGTCGGCGCGCTCGCCGACCTGGTCAAGGCGGGCAAGATCCGTTACATCGGCCTGTCCGAGGTGGGTGCGGACACGCTGCGCCGGGCGCACGCGGCGCACCCGATCATTGCGCTGCAGTCGGAGTACTCGTTGTGGACCCGCGACATCGAGGCGGAGATCCTGCCGACCGCCCGGGAGCTGGGCATCGCGCTCGTCGCGTACTCGCCGGTTGGTCGCGGTTTCCTCACCGGGAAGATCGAGTCGACCGAGCAGTTGGCCGACGACGACTTCCGCCGGTTCAACCCGCGCTTCCAGGGCGACAACCTGGACCACAACCTCAAGCTGGTGGAGACGGTGAAGACCGTGGCGGCCGAGGTCGGCTGCAGCCCGGTCCAGCTGGCGCTGGCCTGGCTGCTCGCGAAGGGCGAGGACATCGCGCCGATCCCGGGCACCAAGCGGGTGACGTACCTGGAGGAGAACGTGGCCGCCGTCGACGTGACGCTGACCGGCGAGCAGCTGCGGGTACTCGATGATGCCCTGCCGGCGCCCGCGGGTGACCGCTACGACGAGGCCGGGATGCGCAGCGTGGGCCGCTAGCCGGATCCCCAGGAGGGTGCCCCTATGCGCGCTGGACGCCGACAGGGGCACCCTCCTGGCGAAAAACCTAGCCGCGGAAGCCGGCGAAGATCTTGCTGAACTCGAACGGGGTCTGCGGCACGTTGGTGCACTGGAACAGGGCGCCGGTGCAGGCGTTGCGGTCCCGGTTGGCCTCCCAGAACGACAGGTACCCGACGTGGTTGGCGTTCGCGAAGTTGACCATGTCGCGGGCGTCGCCCTGCGCGAACGTCCCCTGGTCGTCGTTCTTGCCGAGCATCGGCGTCACGCCGAGCATCCGGAACGCCTGGGCCTCGCTCACGCCGAGCAGCCCCTTGAGCTGCGCGGCCGTCGACCTGGTCGCTTGGATAGCCAGGTCGCCGTAGTCCTGTGCGGAGCGGCCGTAGTCCATCGCCATGATGTTGACCAGGTCGAGGTTGACGCCGGCGGCGCGGGCCGACTTCACCACGTTCAGCCCGTCCTGTGTGAGGCCTTCGGGCAGCACCGGCAGGGTGAGCGAGATCTTCAGGCCGGGGTTGCGCTTCTGCAGCGCGGCCAGCGCCTGTGAGCGCCGGTCGACCGACGCCTTGTCCGCGACCGCCGCGCCCTCGACGTCCAGGTCCATGAACTTCAGCTGGTATGCATCGATCACCGCCTGGTACTCGGCGGTGAGCGCGTTGACGTCGGTGCACGCGATGGCCAGCTCGATGCCGGTGGCGCCGCCGAAGGAGATCTTCACGTCGCCGCCCTGCCTGCGCAGCGCGTCGATCTGGTCACCGAACGCCTTGGTACGCGGGTCGAACGCGTTGAACCAGCTCGCCTTGCAGCCGGCGCTGTTGACGAACGCCATCGTGAACGCCTTGACCCCGCCGCTCGCCGCGAGCTGGGCAAGGGTCGGGCTGCCCGGGTTGGACAGCAGGCCCATGTCGACGTACGGGGCGACGAGGATGCCGCTGGCCGGCCTGGGCGCGGGCGCCGGTGCGGTCTTCGTAGCCGTCGCCGTGGCCGTCGGCTTCGGCGCGGGAGCGCTCGGCTCCGCGGTCGGCGGCTGCACCGGCGGAGCGCCCGCCCCGGTCGCGCACGGCGCGCCGTTGATCGTGCACCCGGCGGGCGCCCCGCTGCCGGTCACGATGAACCCGAAGCTGGTCGCCGAGGCCGCGCTGAGCTGGGCGTTGTAGTCGCGGTTCGCCGCGATGAGCTTGTCGCCGCTGCGCGTGACGGTCGCGTCCCAGAACGAGCCGAGCGAGGAGCCGGCGGGCAGTGTGAACTCCACCCGCCAGCCCTTCACGGCGGCGCCGCTCTTATTGGAGATCGTGAACTTCCCCTGGTAGCCCGAGCCCCAATCCGAGTCCTTGCTGAAACTCGCCGTCAACGTGCCGGTGGCGCCCGGCGCCGGTGCGGTCGCCGCCACCGCCGCGCCCACACCGCCACCGGCAGCGACCAGCGCCGATATCGCATAGATGGCCAGCCGGAGACGGTTGCGCGACATGAACACTCCGATCGCAGTAAGGACTGTCGATCGAGTGTGTGTCGAGGCGGCTTAGGCCCTACTGCTAAGCGTCTTAAATGTTCTTGAAACTTCTCCCGCTGACGCCCTCCTCGCCGATCTTGGAGTTATCTACCTGGTTTGATCTCTAAACCACGTCACTTTCTCCTTGATCGGCGCGGGGAGGGGGCGGCGGCGCACGAGGGGACCATCACGATCAGTACGTACGATGCCTGGTCCAACCGAAAAGCCAAGGTCCCTCATTGATTGATCACTGTCGTTCCCGCCAGACGGCATTCGGTTGGATGACCTGTTGACACGTCGCGCCGACCGGTGGTCCCATCAGCCCAGATTCGCGGTCTCTGGGGCGGAGACTTCGAAGCTGGCGAATACCAGATGAAAGAGGACGGCCATGAGCACCGCCCCCCGCCCGCGCCCCGCGGTCACTCACCGCACTCGCGGTACTCGTCACGCTCGTCGTCGCGGCCGAGGTCTACCTGGCCGCGTCGAGTAGGGCGCAGGACGCACGCGGCGCCCGGTCCAAGGCCGCCGCCGGCAGGCAGTCGTGAACGAGCGGAGGACCCCCATGGAGCGAAAGACGCGACGGAAGATCGTGCTGGGAGTGGTCTTCGCCACCGCCGTCGCGGTGCCGTCCGCCATCGCCTGGCCGAGCCTCGCCGCCCAGACGCCGGCTCAGACGCCGACCCAGACGCCGGCGCAGGCCGCGGCCCAGACGCCGACCCGGGCGCCCCGCACCGTAACGGTCTCGTCGGTGCAGCAACTGTCGGCGGCGCTCGACGTGGCGGTCCCCGGCGACCGGATCACCGTCGCCGCGGGCAGGTACGCCAGCGGCACCATCAAGGCCACCCGCTCGGGCACCGGCGACAAGCCGATCACGATCTCGGCGGCGAGCGTCGGGGCGGCCGAGATCGCCGGCAGCGCACAGATCCAGCTGGCCGGCGTCTCGCACGTCGTCGTCCAGGGCTTCGTGTTCAGCTCCACCGCCGGCCTCGATGTGCCGGTGGGCGCGACGGCCAACCGGATCACCCGCAACGTGTTCCAGGGCAACAAGAGCGGGGCATTTCTGAGCGTGTCGGCCGACGACACCGAAGTCGACCACAACATGTTCCAGAACAAGAAGAGCGCGGGCGTGTACCTGCAGGTCAACGGCCCCGGCGCGCACGGCATGGCGCAGCGGGTGCACGTGCACCACAACTACTTCTTCAACCACCAGTTCAAGGGCGACAACGGCGGCGAGTCGATCCGCTTCGGCCTCTCCGGCCGCCAGCACGGCGATGCGCGCGGGCTCATCGAATACAACCTGTTCGAGAAGGCCGACGGCGACTCCGAGGCGATCTCCGTCAAGTCCTCGAACAACGTGGTCCGATACAACACCTTGCTCAACTCGCGCGGCACCATCTCGCTGCGGCACGGCTGGGGCACGACCGTCGAGGGCAACTTCGTCATCGGCGGCCGCTCCGGCATCCGGTTCTTCGGCAACAACCACACGGTTATCAACAACGTGGTCCAGGACAGCAGCGGCCTGCCGATGGAGGTCGGCGGCGGGGAGATCCGCGACGACACCAACAGCACCACCGCGCACGAGGCGGCCGACCACTGCGTGGTCGCTTTCAACACCCTCGTGGGTACCGGTGGAAACGTCGTCAAGTACGGCAGCGGAAAGAAGTTCCCGCCCTCGGACGTCACGCTCGCCGACAACATCATCGTGGGCAAAGGCGGCAGCGCGGTGGCCGGGACAGGCGGCGCGCTGAAGTTCGGTGGCAACATCCTCAACGGCGCGTCCGCCGGGACGATGCCGGCCAGCGGCTTCACGTCGGCCGACCCGAGGCTGGCGCGCGGCGCGGGCACCGTGTTCCGGCTGTCTGCCGGCAGCCCGGCCATCGACGCCGCGACCGGGTCCTTCCCGCAGGTGACCCTCGACATCGACCGCGTCGCCCGCACGGGGACGAAGGACGTGGGTGCCGACGAGTTCGCCGCGAGTGGCCCGCAGGCCCGTCCGCTGACGACCGCCGACGTGGGGCCCCAGGCGCCGTAGCTCATCCAACGTGTGATCACCGAGAGTTCTGACGAGGCACTCTCGGTGATCACACTATTTGTACGGCTTTCTAGCTGGTGGAAGCACTTTCGAGACACATTGACCTTCACGAGATCGTCACTTTAGGTTGATTCCCGCTACCGACTGCCGCGTCCGCGGGGGACCCGGTCGGCCGATGAGCGGAGGATTGAATGCGTCGAACGTTGCGCCGGAAGGTGGCGCTCGGAGCCGGGGCCGCGGTGGCCGTGGCGGTGCCGTTGGCCATCGCCTGGCCGACCCTCGCGGCCACCGAGCACGCACCCGTGGTGCAGACCCGGGCCGCCCGTGCGGCATCGGTGACGTCGGCGAGCCAGCTGAGCACCGCCGTGGCGCAGGCGCAGCCCGGCGACCGGATCACGGTCGCCGACGGCGTCTACCGGTCCCCCATCCGCGTCACCCGGTCCGGCACCGCGTCGGCCCCGATCGTCATCAGCGCACAGAACGTCGGGCGCGCCGAGGTGACCGCCGACAACGCGTTCCAGCTCGCCGGCGTCTCCAACGTGGTGATCGAGGGCTTCACGTTCAACCAAAACGCCGGCCTGGACGTCCCGCCGAGCGCCAAGGCCATTCGGGTCACCCGCAACACGTTCCAGAGCGGCAAGGCCGGGTCATACCTGAACGTGTCGGCCGACAACGCCGAGGTCGACCACAACACGTTCCAGAACAAGAAGAACGCGGGCGTCTACCTGCAGGTCAACGGCCCGGGCGCGCACGACATGGCGAAGAACGTGCGCATCCACCACAACTACTTCTTCAACCACCAGTTCAAGGGCGCCAACGGCGGCGAGTCGATCCGGCTGGGCCTGTCCGGCCGCCAGCACGGCCAGGCGCGCGCGCTGGTGGAATTCAACCTCTTCGAGAAGGCCGACGGTGACTCCGAGGCCCTGTCGGTGAAGTCGTCGAACAACATCATCCGCCACAACACGTTCCGCGACAGCCGGGGCACGCTGTCGCTACGGCACGGCTCCGGCACGCTGGTCGATGGCAACTTCATCCTCGGCGGCACCTCGGGCATCCGGTTCTTCGGCAACAACCACACGGTCATCAACAACGTGGTGCAGGGCAGCGCCGGCCAGGCTCTCGAGGTCGGCGGCGGCGAGGTGCGCGACGACAAGGACAGTGGCCGCAACCACGAGGCGGCCGACCACTGTGTGGTCGCGTTCAACACGCTGCAGAGCAACCGCGCGGGCATGGTGGTCTACGGCAACAAGCCGTTCCCGCCCAGCGACATCACGCTGGCCGACAACATCCTGGTCGGCACCGGCACCTTGATCCGGCCCAACAAGGCCACGGGCCTGACGTTCCAGGGCAACCTGATCTCGGGCGGCAGCGCGGGTGTCTCCGGAGGTGGCTTCCGGACCGCCAACCCACAGCTCGTCACCGGTGCGGGCGGTCTGCTCCGGCTCAAGGCCGGCAGCCCGGCCGTCGACGCCGGCAGCGGCTCGTTCCCGCAGGTGGCCAAGGACATGGACGGCCAGACGCGGGCCGGCGGCAAGGACGTCGGGGCGGACGAGTTGGGTGGCAGCGGCGAACGCCGACCGCTGACCGCGGCCGACGTGGGCCCCAAGGCACCCTGACGCCGGCTCTCTCATGATCCTGAAGGATCTTCCGTGCTGGAGCACGGAAGATCCTTCAGGATCACGGCACGGGACAGTCAGGCGACGCGGACGCCGCGGGCGAGGGTACGGGAAGGTGTGGTGAGCCGGCGGGTGGTCAGCCACAGCGCCCCGCCGCCGAGCAGCAGGTTGAACCCGAGGCCGTAGGGCCACACCGGCCGGGTGTCGAATCGACCCCCGGAACTACCCCGACGAGCCCGGCGTACCTCCTGGCCGATCGAGCCCAGCGGGTCGAACGGCTCACGCGGGTCGTCCTCGGCGCGGGGCGGCAACGTCGGAGCGGCGTCGGCGAGCACGACGAACGGGTTGGGCGCGAGCAGCCACCACACCCGCTCCGTATGCATCACCGTCACCTCGTAGGTGCCGCCGCTTCCGTCGTTTTCCTGGACGGTCTCGCTGGTCAGCGGCAGCGCCAGCCCGAAGGCGATCAGGGTGCCGACGGTCAGTGCGAACACGGTCAGATAGGACATGAGCGCCGAGGTGATGCTGCGCGCAAGCAGCGCCGACAGCGCCTGGGACACCGCGCAGATGACGCCGATGAGCAGCGCCACCACGACCACGACGACGACCGCGCGGCCGATCCCGACGCCCCCCAGGACGACCGCCCAGCCGACGAACGGCAGGGTGAGTGCCAGCGCGGTGAGGCCGACGGCCCAACCGGCGATCAGCTTGCCGACGGCGATCTGGGCCGGCGACAGCAGTGTCACCTGCAGCGTCGCGAGGGTGCCGCGCTCCCGGTCACCGTTGACCGACTGCGCGGTCAGCGCCGGACTGATCATGAGCACCAGCCCGAGGACGAAGAGCATGAGGCCGCCGAACAGCGGCACGCCAGGCGGCGTGTTCGTAGTCACCAGCGCGAGGTTGAGCAGCGCGGTGAACGCGGCGACCACCGCCACCCATACCGCCAGCAGCCAGCGCCAGCGGCCGGTGCGCAGCCGCACCCGGAACTCCTGGCCGGCGACCAGCGCGGCGCCGGCAAGCGGCCCGGTCCTCACAGCCGCTCCTGGGCAAGCGCGAGGTATGCCGACTCCAGGTGGCTTCCGACCGGCGCGAACGCCACGACGCGTACCCCTTCCTGTACCAGCGCGACCAGCAGGTCGGCCGCCTCGTCCTCGGACATCGACGGGATCTCGACGCCGGCGGCGGTGGCCGCGCCGATCGGCACGCCCCGGGCCTCCAGCGCCGCGACCAGGGCCGCCGGGTCGGTGGCGCGCACCCGCCAGCCGATCGCCGTGCGCCGGGTCAGGTCGCTCATGTCGTGCTCCCCGACGGCCTGGCCGGCTGCCACGAACACCACCCGGTCGGCGATCTCCTCCAGCTCGGTGAGGATATGGCTGGAGACCAGCACCGCGGTGCCCTGGGCCGCCAGCCCGCGCAGCAGGTCGCGCAGCTCGACCCGGGAGCGCGGATCCAGCCCGGACGCCGGCTCGTCGAGCAGCAGCACTCGCGGCTCGTGGACGAGCGCGCGGGCCAGCGCGAGGCGTTGCTTCTGCCCGCGCGAGAGCACGTGCACCGGCTGGTTCGCGTACTCCTCCAGGTGCACCAGCGCCAGCAGCGTCGCGACCCGCTCCCGGGCGCGCACCCGCCCCAGCCGGTAGGCGTCCGCGAAGAACGCAAGGTACTCCGACACGGTCAGCTGGTCGTAGACGCCGAACACGTCCGGCATCCAGCCGGTCGCCCCGCGCACCCCGATCGGGTCACGCACCGGATCGCAGCCCGCGACGCGCACGTCACCGGTGTCCGGCCGCAGCAGCGTGGCGAGCACCAGCAGCAGCGTCGTCTTGCCCGACCCGTTCGGCCCGACCAGCGCGGTCACCTGGCCGTAGGGCGCCGCCAGATCCAGCCCACGCAGGGCCTGGACCGGGCCGAACCGGCGGGCCACGCCCTGTGCGAGCACGCCGAACTCGTCGTCCTGCAAGGTCAACCTCCCCGTTGTGCGCCCGAGCGTATCGGGGGCGTCAAGCTCTGGGGGACCCTCTCATGATCATGAAGCATTCTCCGTGTCCCAGCACGGACAAAGCTTCAGGATCATGGGGAGGAGGTGACGGGGATGTTCGTCAGGCCGGTGGTGGCGCCGGTGACGGCGTTATCGGCGTACACGAGGTTGGGCTGGCCCTTGGCCGCGCACATGTCCTGGTTGGTGACGAGGACCGCCACGCTGCCCACACCGCCCAGGTCGGAGAAGTTGCCGCGGAAGACGTTGCCGCAGCCGTACCCCTGGTTGTACTGCTCGTGGGTCTCGTACCCGTCGGCGAACACGGAGCCGGGGGACGAAGCGAAGAACCCGTAGTTGCTGGTGATCTCGTACCCGCTGCCCTTGACGTCGATCCAGCTGTCGGCCGAGTTCTGCCCCGACAGGCCCCGGCCGTCGAAGAAGTTGCCGATCACCTTGCCGCCGACGGTGCCTTCTTTGATGTCGATGTGCTCGGCGGCCACGTCCGGGCCGAACCGGTTGCCGATGACCGAGATGCGGTCACTGCGGTCGGGCGTACCCGCGCCGTTCTCGCCGTAGCAGCGCCAGTTGCCGAACGCCGAGCCGATGTAGACGCCCTCGCCGAAGCCTTTCTGCACCAGGCCGGTGCGCTGGATCGTGGAGCCCACGATCGAGCTGTCGGTGGTCGACTTGCGGAAGTGCACGCCCTCGTCCTCGATGTCACGCACCAGGACGTTGCTGAGGTGCACGCCGCTGGCACGGTCGAGCACGATGCCCTTCTTGGTGTTGGCCACGGTGAACCCGCGCAGGTTCCAGTGGCTGGCGCCGTTGAGCCACACCCCGTACCCGGTGTGCCCGCCCGGGCAGGGTGTGGTTGCCTTCTCGAAGCGGTCGTTGCTGAGGATCGCCTTGCGCGAGCCGGTGAGCGTGATCGGGGCGGCGGCGGTGCCGGAGACGGTGGTGAACGCCTCGGCGTGGTAGACGCCGTCGGCGAGCTTGATGGTGTCGCCCGGCCGGGCGGTCGCCAACGCCTGCTCCAGCTCGGCGGCGGTGGCGACGGGCACCGTGCGCGGACCCACGCCGGCCAGGGCGGGACCGGCCAGCGCCGCGGCGCCCAACAGGATGACGCCGCCCACCAGCGCCGCACGTGGCCAAGCCCGCATGGTTTCCCCCACCTCGATCGACCGCGATCACGGTATGGAGGGGGAACCCGCTGGTCAAGGCCTGTTCCGCGGGACGGTCAGGTGGGTTCGCGGAACTGTGGGGTCAGGTCGTCGGGCCCGCTATCGGGCGTGGTCAGCTCGGAGACGGTGACATCGTCCTCGGCGGCGTCGACGACGTCGTCGCGCTCCTCGAGCGGATAGATCTCGACCGGCTCGTCCGGCTCAGGCAACGGCTCACTCACGTCTTGGTGCATACCCCGACGACGGGTGATCAACACATGAGTGGGCGCCCCCATCACCGCCCACGCGGTGAGAGGGGCGCCCTACTCAGCGGAAGGGGAGGATTACCCGCCCACCCGCTGCATCTGCTCAGCCATGATCAGGAAGGCGCCGAGCCCGTGCTTGTCGTTGGTCAGGCGCCGCCGGGCGATGTAGTACGAGTAGCTGCCGACGTTGGTGCCCTCGCAGATGTCGGCGATGTTGACCAGGCCGTCGCTGGTCTTCGTCACCTTCGCGAGCACGCCCTGGTAGCCCTTGCTCGCCACCGCCCTGTAGCTCGCGTCGACATAGCCGCGCTCCACCGAACGGGAGATGACGTACGTGTACATGCTCGAGCACGACGTCTCGGTCCAGTTGTCGGATCGGTCACCGCGGTTGACGATCTGGAACCAGCGGCCGGTCTTCGGGTCCTGGTACTTGGTCCAGCCCGGGACCAGGAACTTCAGGATGTCGATGAGTGCCTGCCGCCGCGGGTGGTTCTGCGGCAGGATCTCCAGCACCTCGATGGTGGCCATGCCGAACCAGCCCTGCGCCCGGCACCACGACTCCGGCGCCTGGCCGGTCTGCTTGTCGGCCCACGTCGCGGCCGGGTCGTTGGGGTCCTGCGCCCAGGCGTGCCGCAGGATGCCGGTGTTGTTGTCGCGCAGGTGCCGGAAGTACACCTCGAGCTGCTCGGCCGCGTTGTCGTTGGCGTACTGGCTGTCGCCGACCCACGCGCCGTAGCGGACCAGGAACGGCAGGACCATGAACACGCCGTCGCCCCAGAGCTGGTTCTTGCGGCTCGCCGAGGTGGAGTGCCACCAACCGCGGTCACGGGTACGCGGGTACGTGTTGAGCCGGTTACGGATCTTGGTAGCCGCCGTGCGGTACTTGGCCTGCCCGGTCTCCCGGTAGAGCAGGACCAGCACGTTGCCCGACTGCATGCTGTCGAGGTTGTTGAAGCTGTTGCCGATGCTGCCGTCCGCACTGACGAACCGGTCCGCCCACGCTCTGATGTAGGCGAGGACCCTGGGGTCGTGGGTGCGCTGGTAGTTGAGGTAGAAACCCCACAGCGTCAGGCCCTGGGTGTAGCCCCAGCCACCGAACTCGGCGGGCGTCTGCCGCTTCATCGCCGACTGCACGACCGCGGTCGACCAGTCGGTGCCGGGCGGCGGGGGCGGGGGGACCGCGCCGGTGTCGACGCTCAGCGAGTCGAGGTTCGGGCCGCCGTTGGCGGTCGTCGCGGTGGCCCGGATCGCGTTGTCGCCCGCCTTCAGGGACACCGTGACGTTGGCCGTCCGCCAGGTCGTCCACGAGCCGGTGCCGGCGAAGGCGACACCGGAGGCGGCGGCGGAGCCGTTGACCGACACGGTCATCGGCCGGTTGGTTGTCGTGCCGTTGGCGTACCGGAACGTCAGCGTCGCGTTCTGCGCCTGCGCGGCCGGGACGGTGAACTCAACGTGGCTACCGGTCACGTTGTTGTAGTTGACGAAGCCGGACCCGGTGAATCCCGCGTGGTCGGAGTTGACGGCTCCCTGGGAGATCGTGGCCGACTCCGCCTCGTACACCGTCGCGGCGGCCGAAGCCGGGACGACGACCGCGAGGGTCGCCGCCACTGCCGCGGCGACGCCCCCCACGATCAACGAGCGGGCGAGCTTCCTTGTGGTCATGCGTGTTCCAATCCGTTCGGCGCCGCTGTGACAGGCCGCTGGCGGGTCGCGGTGGTATAGGGGCCTATCGATAGACCGCTATGTTAGGAGTCTTTATCCATCGCGTTTCCTGTCAACGGAAGCTCCCGCCACACGGATGAAGGAGGGCGCCCGAGGGCGCCCTCCTTCATCAATCCAACCCCGCCGTGTGCGTTCACCTCATGCCGGCGCGACCTCCGCGAGCCGTTCCGGGCCCCGGGTGCGGGCACAGGACGGGCAATAGTGGAGGCCTTCCTGGTCGGACCATCCACGAGCCGCGGCGGCCGCCAGGATCTCGGCAGGAACGGGTGGAACGGCCGGGCGTGGGGCGAACAGTACGTCGCAGGAGTCGCACGCCAGGTCGACGCGTACACCGGCGTCGCAACTCGTCGTCATGGTCAACATGACGCCTCCTTGCCGTCGGGTCCAGCAACTACGTGCCGACAAAGTGTTTCCTATGGACATGACAACCCCGTATCGATTCCACCCCAGTTGACACGGTGTTAACGGAAACGACCCTGCCCTGACACGAGAGCCCGACAAATCGGATTAACGATCGTTCAAGTGTCGATTCCGAAGGTCGGTTCCCAACCCAGCACGGTGCGGGCTTTGGCGGTGCTCCATAGTCCCGCCGAACGGTCCCCGGAAACGGTGAAGACGTGGAATCCGTCACGGTGCTCCAACGCAGACAGTACCGCCCGCGCCAGGTCCGACCCAGCCGTCGCGTCGATCGGCACGCCGGCCGGCGTCGCCAGCCGGAGGGGCGGGCCGTCCCCGCCCCACATCGGCCACAGGTCGTCCGGGGTCGGCCAGGTCAGCCGCAACACGTTGATTGACAAGCTCCACTCCCGCGCCGCCGCCGCGCAGACCGCCTCACCCAGCCGCTTGGTCAGGCCGTAGAGGTCGGTCGCATCCGCGGGCACCGACTCGCCGTCGATGCGGCGCCCGGCGATGTCCCGGTAGACCGACATGCTGCTGATGTGCACGGCGTGCGGGACACCCGCCTTGTGCGCGGCGCGCAGCGCGAGGTGCACCGACTTGACGTTGACGTCGAACGACGCCGCCGGGTCGGCGGTGTCGGCCATCGCGCAGTGCACCAGCGCGTCGACGCCGTCCAGCGCGGCCGCCAGGGCCTCCGGGTCGGTCGCGTCGCCCGCGTGGTAGTCGCAGGGCGCCGACGGCTCGCGGAGGTCCAGTACCCGCACCTCGTGCCGGGCGGCGAGGGCCGGCACGAGCAGGCTCCCCACGTACCCGGAACCGCCGACGACGAGGACTCGCACGCGCCCACCCGCCATTCCATGATCATGAAGACTTTTGGTGGTTACAGCCCCCCGAACTCTACATGATCATGATGGCGCGCCGGCCGGACCGCGTTGCCACGATCCGGCCGGCGCCGGGTGGACGGCCGGCGGGGTGCGCGCCGCCGGCCGTCAGGCCAAATCAGTTCGCCTTGGCCGCGGAGTTACCCGACAGCGTCGTGTTGGCCGTGCTGTTCGCCTTGGCCGCAGTCTCCACCTGCGCCACTGTCGAGCTCTGGCTCAGGCCCGGCAGGGTCGGCTTGTTGATCGCGTACAGAGTGAACACGTACTTGTGGTTGCTGCCACCCGGGCACGGCCCGAAGTACTGCAGCGTCTGGTTGCCGGAGCCGAGCGCCCGCTGGTGCGCGCCGGAGACACCCGGCACGTTGAAGCCCAGACCCAGGCCCTCGGGCAACGACGTGGTCGACGCCGGGATGTCCCAGATCGCCCAGTGCTTGTTGCCGTTGCCGGTGTCGATGAAGACGATCGCGTAGCTCTGCGGCTTGTTGCCACCCGGTCCCCAGCTCAACGCGGGCGAGATGTCGTTGCCCGCCTTGTGGTCCTGCTGGCAGGTGAACTTGATCGGGATGGTGCCACCCTCGTTGAACGCGGTGCTGGTGAGCTTGAACGCACCGCCCGGCGGCGGGGGCGGCGGGTTCCCGCCGGCGAACTTGAGCCGCACGATCACGTTGTCGATGGCACTGGGCGTGCCGCCGTTCTTGTCACCGTTGGTGTTGCTCAGCCACAGGCCGCCGTCCGGCGACTTGATGACGTTGCGCAGCCGCCCCCACTTGCCGTTGAAGAAGGCGCGCGGCGTGTCCGTACCGTTGCCGTTGATCTTCATGACCCACAGCCGCGAGCCGCGGACGGCCGCCATGTAGAGCCAGTCGTTGACGATCTCCAGGCCACTGGGCGAGGCGGCCGCCACATCCCAGGTGCGGATCGGGTTGGTGTACTTGGCGTTGTTGCACGGGCCCTCACAGTCCGGCCAGCCGTAGTTCTTACCGGCCTGGATCAGGTTGAGCTCGTCGAGGTTGCCCTCACCGAACTCCGACTCCCACAGCCGGCCCTTCGAGTCCCACGCGATGCCCTGGACGTTGCGGTGGCCGTAGCTGTAGACACGGTTGCCGGTGGAGCCGCTGACGTTGCCCGAGACGCCCTTGCCGTCCTTGTCCACGCGCAGGATCTTGCCGTTGAGCGAGTTGAGGTTCTGCGCGTTCGAGCCGTTCTTCGCGTCGCCGGTCGTGACGTAGAGGTACCCGTCCGGGCCGAACCGCAGCCGGCCGCCGTTGTGGTACCGGTTCTTGGCGATGCCGGTGACGATCGGTGTGCCGGTGGCCGAGAGCTTGCCGTTCTGGAACGTGTACCGCACGACTCGGTTGTCGCTGGGCGAGGTGTGGAACAGGAACACGTAGTGGTCGGTGTTGTATGTCGGCGAGATCGCGAGGCCGAGCAGGCCGCCCTCACCGTTGGTGCCGACCGCGTCGGCGATCTTGCCGACGACCGTCTTCTGGCCGTCGGAGGTCACCTGCAGCACCTCGAAGCGGTCCCGCTCGGTCACGAGCGCGGAGCCGTCGGGCAGGAAGTCCATCGCCCAGGCCAGGTCGACCTTCGTGATGTCGCGGTCGTAGATCGGGTCACCGCCGCCGTTGCCGTCGCCCGGCCCGTGGGTCTTCACGGTGACCGGCGCGCTCGCCGCCGAGACGTTGCCGTTGTCGTCCTTGGCCTTCACGGTGTACGTGTACGAGGTGTTCGGCGTCAGCCCGCTGTCGGTGGCCGTGGTGTCCGGCACCGAGGCGACCAGCTCACTACCCCGGTAGACGTCATAGCCCTTGACCCCGGTGTTGTCGGTGGACGCGTCCCACGTCAGCGTGATGCTGGTGGCGTCGACGGTCGTGGCCTTCACGTTCGCCGGCACGCTCGGTGGCGTGGTGTCGTCGGACCTGGGCGTGGTGATCTGCAGCGAGTTGCTGGCCTGCGACGGGTTGCCCGCCGCGTCGCGCGCGATCACGGTGATGTCGTAGAGGGTGTTGGGCGTCAGGTTGTCGACGGTGGTCGAGAGCTGGTTGCCGCCGACCGTCTTGATCGCCGTGCCGCCGTTGTAGACCTGGTAGAGCTGCACGCCGACGTTGTCGGTGGCGGCGTCCCAGGCCAGCTCGAACGAGGTGGGATTGGCCGTGCCGACCTGCCGCAGGTTCTTCGGCGGGGTCGGCGGGGTGTTGTCCACCGGGCCGCCGTTGGAGCCGTACATCTCGAACTCGAACAGCGAGTACCCGTACGCGGTGCCCCGCGTGGTGCCATGCATGCGGACGTAGCGGCCGCTCTTGTCGAGCGTCAGGTCGTCGGTGCCGCCGTCGCCGGTCGTCGTGCTGTAGGCGTCCATCCAGTTCGTGTCGTCCTCGGACACCTGGATCTTGTACGCCTTGCCGTAGGCGGCCTCCCAGCGCAGGACGGCCCGGCTCAGGTGGTATGAGGCGCCCAGGTCGACGCGGATCCACTGCGGGTCGGCGCCCTCCTTGCTGGCCCAGCGGGTGGTGGTGCTGCCGTCGACGGCCTTCGGCCCGTTGAGCGACGCGGTCTCGTCGGAGCTGGTGGTCACCGGCTTGTTCTTGGAGATGAGCTGATCGGCGGCCTGGGCGCTGGTGGCGATGGCTACGCAGACACCGACGACCAGAGCACCTGAGGCCGCAGCGGCCGTCAGGGTACGCGGTCTGAGGCGCATTCATTCCTCCCGATATAGGGCCGGGTTAGTCTCTTCGCAGAGCGGGGATAATAAATAGTCAGTCAGCTTGACTTATTGAGTGCGGCCGATGTTAGTGATCGTACGAGAAGGCCGTCAAGCCTCCTCCGTACGGGGGAGTGCGCAGCCCGACAGAGTGTCGTAGCGGCTCGTCAGCCGCGCACGTGTGCGGCGGAGCACCCGGCCCGGCCGCCATGCCGGCGGGGCGCTCCGGATTGGCGTCGGCAGAGCTGGAACTTCGGCCGATCCACAGTGGAGCAGCCGGACCGGGAAACGCGACGAGCGCCGCCACGGCCACCGGGCCGGGAAATGGCACGGGCGTAGTCGGCAAACATGTGAGGCGCTTCCGCCTCGCGGAACGCATGTACCGCCAGACGATCAGGCGGTTTCCGACCAGCCGGACGGGCCTGCGTACAGTGCCGGTGTGCAACCGACCGCCTTCGTCCAGGCCCAC
>WNGE01001168.1_pt1 | contig 33559 bp, 39 predicted proteins | sample 5400651 | NCBI WGS metagenome assembly WNGE01 (sample SAMN13153370, study PRJNA577476) | soil metagenome | isolation source: 60 cm soil or saprolite under grassland replicate 2 | place: USA:California | collected 2016-06-15
AAAGTGACACTCGAGGCCGCCGCTTGAGCACCTGAAAGCCACGCCATCCGAGCGATCCCCGGTCGGGCCTGCGGCCCGACCCGCTCGCGCGTGCGCTCTTCGCATGACAACCCGCCGGGATTCACATCTCAGAGAGGGGTCTCCGGTTCGAGTCCGGAAGAGGGCTTCTAGAAAGGCCCCGCAAATTGCGGGCTTTGTTGTTCTCGGAGACAACGGAAACTGGTGCGGTCCGCACCAGGTCCGCACGCGCCTCGCGGATGGCGTCCTCGGCGGAGATCCGCTCGGTTCCTTCGAGCTCGTCGAAGACGTGCCCGTAGGCGTCGAGTGCCATCGTGGCCGAGTGGCCTGCTTGCCGAGCCACGTCGACGATCGAGCGCCCCTCGGCGATCAGCAGCGAGACGAACGAGTGCCGCAGGTCGTATGGACGAACGTGGGCCCAGCCTTGCTTTGTCGGCGGCCGGGTCGAAGACGCGACGACGCCAGTTCTTCCAGTCGTCGTCGTGCCACGGATTGCCTTCGTGTGCCCGGAAGACGAGTTCCTCGTCGTCCGGGCGCCCGTGCCGCATCCGCAGCTCCGCCAGCTCTGCCTTCAGCGGAGCGACCATGCGGACCGAGCGTGTTGCCCGTGTCTTCGTGCTCTTCACCTCGCCGTACGAGAGGGCTCGCTCGACGAGGATCGTCCGATCGCCGATATCGCCCCAGCGAACGGTGGTGACGAGGTTGGAGTCGATCCAGGCATTGAGGTCGGCGAGCTGGACGCGGAAGCGACCGCGGAGCTTCGAGGCGCGGAGCTCGCCGTCCCAGATGGCGCGGTAGACGGCGTTGGGCGAGAGCCCGGTTGCCTCGGCGACCTCGCTGACCGTGAGCAGGCGTCGATCGGGCAGGTTCAGACGTTCACCTGCATGTCGGATGCGACTTCACTCCGCGAATCGCGGAGTAGAACGCTGACAGCGCACTGACGGTGCGATGACAGCCGGCGGCGAGCGGATGTGGATCGTCGACGTCTTCGACGACCACGCCCGGTTCTTGCTCGCCGCGCACGGCGGCGCCCTTCGCGCGATCGCATCGCGCCGAGCGAAGCAGAGCGAATACGTAGTAGCCCGCAGGTGGGATCAACGTCGCTGCGGATGTGCAGGCTCTCGATCCGCGGGACTATCGATCGGTCATGCAGCCGTCGTCCGCCGCCCAGCTCCTCCCCTGCCGCCTGCAATACGTCGCAAGCCGCATCGGAGCGTGTCCGGATGATCGCTGTCCTCTGTGGCAGCCGGGCGGCACTGCCTACGACGGCCACTGCGTCTTCGAGGAGCTCGACGTGCCGGACAATTCGACGTTCGCAAGTTGGCTCGTTCAGCTCCGCCTCGAACTACAGCGAGCACGCACCGCGAACGAGCGGAACGAGGTCCGGCGTCTCTTCTACCGCCTCCTGAACGAGAGCGCAGGGCGATCGGCTGAGAAGGCCGACGCCGGTCCGCGTCGGGCCACGACGATGTCCGGAACGGCGTAGCACGACCCTACTGGTACCGCAGCGCCTCGGCCGGGTAGACGCGCGAGGCGCGCCGTGCGGGTGCGAACGTCGTCGCCATCGCCACCGCGTAGACGGCGAGGAAGATGACGCCGAGGGTGAGCCAGGGGACGTGGAAGCTGAGGTTGTCGAAGGTTCCCTGCCGCTGTGAGTCGCCGATGACGTTGTGGGCGACGACGAGTCCGAGGGCGGTGCCCACGAAGATTGACGTCAGTGCGACGAACGACGACTCGAGCAGGAAGCTCGCCTGCACCATTCGCCGGCGGAAGCCGATCGCGCGCAGGACGCCGATCTGCTGGCGCCGCTCGACGACCGAGCGGGCGCTGATCACGCCGAGCGCAGCGACCCCGACGATCAGGCCGAGCCCCATGAAGCCCATGATCAGGCGGTCGAAGGTCAGGCTGGCGGCGACCGTGTCGGCGAGGAGCTTTTTCAGCGAGTCGGCCTGCATGCCGTTCGCGAGGAACGCTGACTCGAGCTTCTTCGCCGTCGCCTTTGGGTCGACGCCCGGCGTGAGCGCGAACAGGTGCGTGGTCGGCAGGACGCGGTCGCCGAAGGTGCCGCTGAGCGTCTTCTGGGACGTCCAGATGCCGGTCATGGTCAAGGGCGTGCTGTCCGAGAGGACGCCGATTACGGTCAGCCGGATGTGCCTGCCGGTCTGCGGATCGCGCACGTAGACCTCGATCGGCGCGAAGCTCCTGTCCTCGATGTAGAAGCCGTGCAGGCGGAACTTCGGCGGCGGTGCGAAGTTGAAGTTCGACTTCCTCGGGGCGACGAACGGGTCCACGACGGCGAGGTTCGCGTGCTCGCGGAGCGCGCGCCAGACGGCGGCCGACGAGCGGTAGCCGTGCGCCTTCGCGGAGAGCGCGTAAGTGGTGTGGTCGAGGAACGCGGCGTCGACACCGTGGACGACGTAGCTCTCGGGCTTGTCGGCGCCGTCGATCTGGCGCGCCTTCACCGGCAGGGTCGACTGGCTCGACACGACGCGGAAGTCCGCCGGCTCCAGGCCGGGAGTGCGGGCGAGCGCCGCGCGCATGTCGGTGATCGGGCTCGCGGCGGACGAGGTGGCCCGCACGTCGAAGCCGCCGCCAAACGTCCTGAGGTCGTTGAAGGCGCTTACGAACGAGCCGGTCGTGATCGCGCCGACGACGAGCGTGAAGACGACGAGCGTGAACATGGCGAGGGTGACGCCCGTGCGGAAGAGGCTCCGCAGCGGATAGGCCATCGACATCTTCAGCACCGGCGCCAGCCACCTGACACGTCCGAGTGAGCGCGCCAGCCCGCCGAGGAGGACGTCGGCGTTGTAGACGATGATCCAGCTCGCCCCGATCACGATCGCCAGGCCGCCGAGGACGAAGATCGAGAAGTTGACCTTCATCTCACCGAACAGCCAGCGACTGACCGGCAGCACGAACCAGACGACGAGCGCGAGCCCCGCGCCCGTGTAGACGGGGCGGTCGCGCGCACCGAGCGCACGGACGATCGGGACGAGGCTGAGGACGATGAGCAGGACGCCGAACCCGAGTGTGACCGCGTCCTTGGCGGCGGCGCCCGAGACGGCGAGCAACGCGCCAGCCGCGACCCCGAGGAGACCGACGAGCCAGCGGCGCCGGCGGGCCTTCTGCGCGGGCGGCTCCGGCAGGTTGCGGATCGCCGTGACGATGTTCATCCGGCTCACGCGCCACGCCGAGAAGGCGACGACCGCGAGCGTGAGCAGCACGCCGATCGCGTACGCGATGAGGATGCTCGCGGGCTTGACGGAGTAGGTGATCGTGATGTCGCTGGTGGAGCTGAACGCCCCGGCCATCAGGAGCACCATCCCGTAGGCGACCACGACGCCGATGAGAGCGCCGACCGCCGCCGCGATCAAGTCGTATGCGATTCCCTCGTACAGGAACATCTGGACGAGGTGCCCGCGGCGCGTGCCGACGGCGCGCGCGATCCCGAGCTCCGCCCGCCGCTCGGCGGCGAGCATCACGAAGATCAGGAAGATCAGCAGGATCCCGGCCGCGATCGAGAAGGAGCCGAACGTCGTGAACAGCGACATGAACGCCGCGCCCTGCTGATCGGCCGTGTCGAGCGCGTCCTGCTTCGTGTTGTCGGCCTCGAGCCCGAGCGGCGCGACCACCGGCTCGAGCTGCCGAATCACGCTGTCGGTGGCCGTGGCGCCGCCGTGGTTCGCAACGAAGACCGCCTTGATCAACCCGGGCTTGCCGAGCAGCTGCTGCGCCGCCGCGAGCGGCATCAACATGCCCGCGTCGGCCGTGCCGCCGCCCGCGTATTGGACGACCACCCTGACGCGTACGCTCGCAGCCGACCGGCCGGCGAGGATGCGGATGATGTCACCGGCCCGCGCGCCGAGCTTGTCGGCCGCCTTCGCGTTCAAGTAGACCTCGCCCCGATGGAGATCGGCGAAGGAGACGGTGGCGCCGCCGGCGCGGATCTCGCCGAACCCCTGCAGCCGGCGCGCATCGCTCGCGAACAGCGTCACGCGCGGTTCGTTCTGGCGCGTGGAGACGTCCTGCACCGCAACGTCCTCGACGATCACGGGTGCGACGCCGTCGACCAGCCCGGAGCTTCTGACGGCGTCGGCGATCCGGTCCGCGTACCCCTGCGGGAAGTACCGCGCACCCGTGGCGCCGCCCGTATCGGCGGCGAGCTCGGCGTCCGCGCCTTTCGCCGCGACCACCTCGTCGGTGCGACCGAGCGCGGTGATCGCGGAGGAGCGGATCGTCTGGCTCATGGTGTCGCCGGTCGCGAGCGCGGCGGCGATGATTGCCGTGCCGAGCATCGAGCCGGCGACGATCAGTGCACTCCGCCCCGGCCGGCGGCGGACGTTCCGGATGCCGAGCCGCAGAAAGACGCGGTTGCGGAGCGACAGCGCTGCGACCGCGCCGAGCACGACGATGAGCAGGACGGTAAGAACAGCCGCCAGCGAGCCGACCGGGATACCGAAGAGCTTGCTCACGGCTCCTCCCCTCAGCCGATCGTGACGCAAGGCGCCTCGGCGAGCGCGACCTCGTAGGTCTCGCGGCCGGGCGGCGCGCGGAAGAAGGTGACGAACTTCTCGAGCTGCTCCGTGTAGTAGCCGCTCGCAAGACCGGCCGTCGCCGCCGCCTCGCTCTCCCAGAAGGTCAACACCAGCGCCTTCCCCTCCGGCGTCGTCAGCACGTAGCAGCCCTCGTAGCCCTCCTGCTCGTGCAGCGACGGGACGACCGATTCCCTGTAGAGCTCGACGGCCTCGTCCAGCCTCATCCGGACAGCGTCGACCTCGGCCAGTGTCACACGCGCGACCATCACCTCACCTCCAGCAGTTCCTCGTCGACGATCTGTCCGTCGACCATCCGCACGATCCGGTCCGTCGCCCGCCCCACCGAGATGTCGTGGGTGACGATCAGGAACGTCAACCCGCGCTCGCGGTTCAGCTCCCGCATCAGCGCCACGATCTCCTCGGCGTTCTCGCTGTCGAGATCGCCGGTCGGCTCATCCGCCCAGACGATCGCGGGATCGTTGACGAGAGCGCGCGCGATCGTCACCCGCTGCCGTTGCCCGCCCGAGAGCTCGTCCGGCACGTGCGCCGCTCGCTCGGCGAGGCCGACCATGTCGAGAGCCGCCAGCGCCTTCCGGCGCGCCTCCTTCGCCGGCACGCGGGCCACGAGCAGCGGCAGCTCGACGTTCTCGACCGCGCTCAGGACCGGCATCAGGTTGTAGAACTGGAAGACGAATCCCATCCGGCGCGCTCGGTAGTCGGTGCGCTCCTCGTCCGACATCGCGTTCAGCGAGACGCCTTCGATCAAGACCTCGCCTCCGTCGATCGCATCGAGGCCGGAGAGGCAGTTGAGCAGCGTCGTCTTCCCCGAGCCGCTCGGCCCCATGATCGCCACCATCTCCCCGCGCGGAACCGCGAAGCTGACGCCTCGCAGGGCGTGCACCTCGACCTTGCCCGTGTCGTAGCGCTTGTCCACGCGCCGGGCCTCGACGATCGAATCCGCAACAGGCTCGGGCGCCGGGGCCGGCGCGAGCTCGAGCGGCGTCGCATCGGGCTCCAGGCGCCTTGGCTGTACTCGAACGGCCATTCGCGGCCTCCCCTCACTCGCTCATTCACGTTCAGGATCGCGCTCCGCAGCCGCAGCGTCATCGGGGTCGGCCGTGAATCCGCCTTCGGGCAATTACCGATCTGCGGCCGCGCCGGTAGCGCAGACACCGACGCCAGCCGATTCGCCTAGGGGAATCTGCCGATCGAGGCGAAATGACTCAGCCACTGGCGTTCGGCGCGGAGACGGCCTTCGAGCTCCTTGACCTCATCTGCCCCGAAGACCTTGATCGCCTGTGCCGAGTGGACGGCCTGATCCGCTGAGTCCAGAGTGCGCCCCCACACGGCGAGCAACTGCTCGAGAGTGATCGGCTCTGCCGCGCGAGGCTGTCCTTGCGATGCGCCGTGTTCATGTGTAGGTCGGCGGACACGGACGATCCGGGACGCGAGGGATTGCCGGCGCCTTCCTCCGCGGCTGGGCCGCAGCTGCGCCGATTTCGTCCGGCTACGGTGGCTGACGAGCCTGTCGCGGGCACCGCTGCGCGCCCCCTCGCGGATCGTCGGAAGCAATCTGGGCCTGTCACGGCCCGCACCCGGCAGGATCGGAGCGACACTGCCGATCCTGCCGTCGTGCCTCTCGGCGCCGTATCCCGTCCTCCGCGCCGGCTCCGTCTGCGTCGTCACGCCGGCGCCCGCTCTCGCCGCCGCGCCACCTTGGCGTCGCCGGGCCAGGTCAACCTCGACTTGACCGAGACGACGCCGGCGGTTCGCAGCGCGAAGGCAACGATCGCGTTCGCCTGCTCCTCCGCGTCGACCTCTCCTTCGAGCAGGACGTTGCCCTGGTCGACGCTGACGTCCACGTATGACGGACCGATCCAAAAGCGCTTGACGATCCCGTCGTCCCGGATCTCATGCTCGATCGCCTTGTCCGCGCGCGTGAACGCACGTACGAGATCCGTGCGAGTGACGATCCCAACGAGACGGTCGCCGTTCACAACCGGCAGCCGGTCGATCCTCAGCTCGAGCATCAGAGCGGCCGCGTCCGACACCGATCGCCCCGAGGCGATGGTGACCGCAGGCGTCGTCATGGCTTCTCCGGCGGTGCGAGCCTCGAGCTTCGCCAGAGGCGGGTCCTCACCGTAGTGGACGAGCCAGTCGAGCACGCCCTTCCGGTCCGGCGCCGTCCGCTCCTTGAAGAGGATGTCCGTCTCTGAGATCACTCCGAGCAGACGGTCCCCCTCGACGACGGGCATCCCGGAGACGCCGTATTCCAGCATCCGCGTCGCAACGACCTTCAACGGCGTGTCCGGCGTCGCGGTGAAGACGTTCTCCGTCATGACGTCTTTGACGTTCACTTGCTCCCCCTTTCTCAGGCAGGCACCGAGAGGAGCTCGGTGTCGCGTTGGACTGCTCTCACGGCGTGCTCACCTTCGAGCACGACCTTGAGCGCGTTCGTCTCGCCTGCGGCGGCGAACGTCTCGTACGCCGCGAGCGTGTCGTCGAGCCCGAATCGATGCGTCGCGAACGGCGTCGCGTCGAGCCTCCCTTCGACGATGAGCTGAAGCAGCCGCGGCGTCGTGATCGTGTCCACGAGGCCGGTCGTGATCGTCACGTCCTTGATCCACAGCGTCTCGAGATGGAGCGTCGCCGGGCGGCCGTGGACGCCGACGTTCGCGACGCGGCCGCCGGGTCGCACGAGCTCCGTGCAGAGCTCGAACGTCTCCGGCACACCGACCGCCTCGACGGCGACGTCGGCGCCAAGCCCGTGCGTCAGCTCCTGCACGACGGCGACTGCGTCCTCGCGGCCGTTGTTGATCGTCACGTCTGCACCGAACTCGCGCGCCTTCTCCAGGCGCGAGTCCGCGAGGTCGATCGCGATCACGCGGGCGGGCGTGTAGAGCCTCGCCGTCATCACCGTTGCGAGCCCGATTGGGCCCGCGCCGACCACGACGACCGTGTCACCAGCGTCCACCTTGCCGTTCAGGACGCCGACCTCGTACGCGGTGGGCAGGATGTCCGCCAGGAAGAGCACCTGCTCGTCGGTCAGGCTCTCCGGAACCTTGTAGAGAGACGTCTCGGCGAACGGCACGCGTGCGTACTCCGCCTGGAGCCCGTCGATCAGATGGCCGAAGATCCAGCCGCCGCCGCCGGTGCACAGGCCGTAGTGGCCCTCCTTACAGAACCGGCACCGACCGCACGAGGTGATGCAGGAAACGAGCACACGATCGCCCTCGGCAAGCGTGGTTACGGCAGAGCCGGTCTCGACGATCGTGCCGACCGCCTCATGTCCGAGTACCGTCCCCGGTTCCACCTCGGGAACGTCGCCCTTGAGGATGTGCAGATCGGTCCCGCAGATCGTCGACGAGTCGATCCGGACGATCGCGTCGCTCGACGCGAGGATCGCCGGGTCCGGCTTCGTCTCCCAATCCTTCCGACCGGGCCCGTGGTAAACGAGCGCTTTCATTGCTAGGCCTCCTTTCGCTCGCTTCGGAGTCTCGCGGCCGGAATCTCGGCCGCCATCGGAGACCTCGCGGACTCGCGGTGTGGTTTTCCCGCAGCCTCGAGCAGAGCGGCCGCGCCGAGCTCGATCACGATGAAGCCGAAGCGTCCGCCGGCGCGCGAAGGCTTCGCGACTACCAGGTCTTGGCCCTAGGAGCCGTCACAGGCGTACCGATGCGGACGCGAGCGTCGACGCCGACGCAGCCTTCCGGGCTCGCGATCACCGGGTTCAGGTCGAGCTCTGCGACCTCCGGAAGCTCCTCCACGAGCCGACCGATGCGGAGCACGACATCTGCGACGGCGCGCGCGTCGGCCCCCGGTGCGCCGCGGAAGCCGCCGACGAGGCGACCGACCCTGCCGCCGTTCACCAGCTCGTCCGCATCGACGTCGGTCAGCGGCGCGAGCCGGAAGCCTGCCTCGCCGATCAACTCTGCGAGCGTCCCGCCCGGGCCGAGCGCAACCAAGGGGCCGAAGACCGGATCCTGGACGGCGCCGACGAGCAGCTCGACGCCTCCGCGAACGAGCGGCTGGACGATGAACGGAGGGCCGATTCGGTCCGCCGCCTCACGGACGGCCTGCTCGTCGCGCAGATCGAGCGCGACGCCGCCGCGCTCCGTCTTGTGCACTCCGGCCAGTCCGGTCTTGAGCACGACCGGATAGTCGAGCTCCTCTGCGGCGGCTACGGCGTCGTCGACCGTCGTGGCCGGTCGCTCGGCGACGAGCGGGATGCTGTAGGCACCGAGCAGGTCGCGTGTCTCGCTGGGCGTGAGCCAGCGTTCACCGACCTCGTGCAGGATTCGGCGAGCGGCCGCGAGGTCGATCGCGTCGAGCTCGGGAACGCGTCCCTGCGGCCGGCGCAGCCATTCTGCGCGGTCGGCGGCGCGTCCGAGCGCGCGGGCCGCAGGCTCCGGGAACGAGAACGCGGACACGGAAGCCGACAGGAGCCGCGCCGGCGTCCCCTCGGAGCTGATCACGCACGCGAGCACGGGCTTGTCGGCGACCCCGGCCTGCTCCACCGACCGCGCGATCGCGTCCGCCACCTCCTCCGCGCCGGCGACGACCGGCGGGACGAACAGGACGATTACGGCGTCGACGCCCGGGTCGCGGAGCAGCGGCGGCAGCGCCTGCTCGTAGCTCGACCCGACCGCCGATCCGAGCATGTCCACCGGGTTGCTCACGCTCGCCTCCGGCGGCAGCAAGCCTCGCAGCTCGTCGACCGTCGCATCTGCCAGCGGCGGCAGGGTGAGCCCGGCGCTCTCGCAAGCATCCGCGCAAAGGATCCCGAGCCCGCCGGCGTTCGTCAGCACGGCGACGCTCCGGCCCCGCGGCAGCGGCTGCGTGGCGAGCAAGCCGGTGACGTCGAGCAGCTCCTCGAGCGTATCCACCCGCAGGACGCCCGCCTGGTGGAAGAGCGCATCGACGGCAGCCTCCGACCCGGCGAGGGCAGCGGTGTGCGAGCTCGCCGCCCGCGCGCCGGCGGCGGTGCGGCCGGCCTTCATAGCCACGATCGGCTTCGTGCGGGCGACGCGACGCGCGACGCGCGCGAACTTGCGGGGATTGCCGAACGACTCCAGGTAGAGCAGGACGACGTCCGTCTGCGGATCGTCCTCCCAGTACTCGAGCAGGTCGTTCGACGAGATGTCCGCCTTGTTGCCAATCGAGACGAACGCGGACAGGCCCAGGCCGCGCTCGGCAGCGCGCTCGAGCACGGCCAGCCCCAACGCGCCGCTCTGGGACGAGAACCCCACCTTGCCGGGCGGGAGCGCACGGGGGCCGAAGGTTGCGTTCAGGCGCGGCGCGGCGACGGCGATGCCGAGGCAGTTCGGGCCGAGCAGGCGCGCACCATGTGCGCGCACGAGCTCGAGCAGCTGCTCCTGCCGCGCGTCCCCCTCTGGCCCGATCTCGGCGAACCCGGCAGAGACGACGCAGAGCGCACGCACACCGGCGTCGAGAGCTTCCTGGGCCGCCTCCAGGACGGCCGAGCCCGGAAGAGATATGACCGCGAGGTCGACGGGCTCGCCGATCTCCGCGACGCCGCGATAGGCGCGCACACCCGCCACGGACGCGCCCGAGCGATTCACCGGGAAGCAGACGCCGCGGAACTCGCCTCGCAGCACGTTTCGGAAGAGCTCGCCGCCGATCGACCCAGACCGGGGCGACGCGCCGATCACCGCAACCGTCTTCGGCTCGAAGAACGGCCGGAGCGACGTCACCACGCCGACGTGATCGCGCTCGTCGACGCGCGTCTGCAACGACTCGGTCGGCCCGAGCGACAGACGCACCTCCGCCGTCCCCATCACGGTCTGGCGTCTCGTCTCGAACCCGGCGTCTGCGAACACGCGCAGCATCGCCGAGTTGTCGATCATGACCTCCGCGAGGAACTCCTCGACCCCGACCGAGCGCGCGACGCCGGCGAGCTGCTCCAGCAACCGGGTCGCGATGCCGCGGCCCTGGAGATCGTCCGCGACGGCGAACGCCACCTCGGCAATCCGCAGGTCGCGCAGGCGCACATAGTTGGCGACGGCGGCGATCCGGTCTTCCTTCGTCCCGATGAGGGCGCCCCGCTCCACCCAGTCGGGGTCGAGGACGGGCTCGACGAGGCGCTCGTCCACGCTGGGGTGGCCGTGGAAACGGAGGTAGAGGCTCCGATCGGAAAGGGTCCGGAAGAACGCGAGCAGCCCATCGGCGTCCGCTTGTCCGGGTGGACGGAATCGCATCGTCGAGCCGTCCCTGAGGACGACGTCCGCAATCGGAGGCGCCGCCGTGCGTGTGAGAGCCGAGCTCATCGATCTCGAAGTGTCGGCGGATCGTGACCCGCCTGCATCCGCACGCTACCGCAGGGGGATTGCGGATTGCCCGCAGCCCGGAGCCGTCGCGACGCGGATGCGGCCCGAGCCTCGAGCGAGCAATGTGTACTCAGGTTCCGAAGGAAGGAGTTTGCGATGAAGAAGCCGCGAGAGACCAAGGAGATTCTCATTGCCACCGACGGCTCGGCCGGCGCGCATGTCGCGGTCGAGGAGGGTGTCTGGCTCGCCAAGATGCTCGGCGCGAAGGCGGTCTTCGTCGCGGTTGCGCGGCCACCGCTCCCCGTGCTCGGGGATCCGTACTACCAGCGAGCGCTGAGCGCGGATCTCGAGAAGGCGAGGGGTGCGATCGCCGCCGCGATTCCAGCGGCCGAAGAGCGTGGAGTGCCGTACGAGACCGAGATCGTGGAGGGCACGCCTGCCGAGGCGATCCGGGAGCTCGCCCACGCTCGCGACGTCGACCTCATCGTCGTCGGCTCGCGCGGACGAGGAGCTGTCGCCGGCGCCCTGCTGGGCAGCGTCTCGGTCGACGTCGTGCACCGCACCGACCGGCCCGTGCTGGTGGCCCGGCCCCGCGCGCTCGCGCAGCAGCGCCGGCGGCTGCGAGCCGCAGTGTGACGTGAGGCGGCGCTACCGGCGAGCAGCGCCGCCTCGACGACTTCGCGTCACGCCGGACTCGTCGCGCGCTCGTCCTCGCGAGTGGCGTCCTTCTCCGGATGATCGCCGCGCACGACGAGTACGGGACAGGCCGCGTGATGGAGCACCCCTGTCGAGACGCTGCCGAACAACGCGCGCCTGACTGGGCCCCAGCCGTGCGACCCGACGACGAGGAATCGCGGGTCGAACGTCTCGACCGCGATGCAGATCTCCTCGACCGGGAAGCCGCGCAGCACGACGGAGCGCGTCTCCACGTCGGCCTCCTCCGCGCGGGCCGCAGCCTCGGCGTTCACCCGCCGCGCCTGCTCCTCGCTCAGCTTCGCCAGCTCGCCGTTCGTCGGCAGCGCCCCACCGAAGCCGAGCGCGGCGTAGGGGATGTCCCACGCGCTGACGATCACCAGCTCCGTGTCGAGCAGTCGGGCAAGCTCGATCGCGGTCGCGGTCGCCTCCGCGGCCGTCGGCGAGCCGTCGGTCGCGAGCATCACCGGTTTCATCGCTTCCTCTCCTTCCTCACGGGCTAGAGCCGATCCGGCGCGCGATCTCCCGATGCGCCGCGTCGGCCTCCGCCAGATCTCGCGTTCGGTCGAGCCGCTCGCGCGTCTCGAGGAGGTACTCGGCCAGATCGGCCCGGCGGAGGTCGACGCCGAGACGCTCGATCACGCATCCGCCCTCGACGACGGCACCGCCGGGCTCCCAGAAGGCGCACAGCTCGTGTGGGCACGACTCGACCTCGTCCTGAGCGACGAGCCGCAGCGTGCAGTTCTTCTGGTCGATCTGACTCATGTCTCAAGTGTCGGCTCCGAGTCTCGTCAGGGGCATCCGGCGAGGCACTGATTCGGGTTGCGGCGTTTTACGGAGCCGCCGAAGTGCCGCCCCCGAGCATCAGCGTCAGGCGTCGACGCCGCCGAACTCCTTGAACAGCAGCGCCTTCCCCTCCATCACCGGACGCGCGCGACTCCGGGCGTGTAGGCCATCGACAGGTCGTCGCGCGTCTTCAGCGGCGACTTGGCCGCGACCTCGATCTTGCCGCCGAGGTGCATCAGGAACGTCCGGTCGGAGACATGCTCCACCTCGACGCCCGGCACGGCGCGCGCCGCGGCGCCGATGCGGTCCATGTGGTCCGCGTCGCCGGCGAGCACCGTGACGTCCCGCACCTTCTTCCCGCGCTCCACTCGAACGAGGTCGATCGCGCCGAGGAGGCCGCCTGCGTCGCCGATCGCGCGCGCGAGATCGGCGAATGCGCCGGGCCGGTCCTCGAGGTGGACGCGGATCGTCGCGCTGAAGGAGGCCGGAGGGATGCGTCACGCCGTCACCCTTCGAACGCCGGCACGACCGGGCGCTCGATGAGCGGAAGGTAGAGCAACTCCTCCTTCCAGAAGTGCACGGAGATCAGGGCATAGAGCCCGTACAGCAGCTCCTGCAGGCGGTCGACGTCGGTGGCTTCGACCGTCGAGAGCTCCATGGTCCGTGCGCGGATCGCGATGTGGTCATGGGTCATGGGCCCCGTCGCCTCCGGATGGCCGCCCAGCAGCTTCGCCACCTCCGGGTACAGCGTCCGCTCTTCCTCGTCCGCGTGCGGCACGAGCGTGTTTCTGAGGAAGTCGAGGATTCTCGCGACGAGCTCCTGTCGATCTTCGGGCGACAACGAGGGGAGCTCCCGAGCTGCGAGCCGGATGTGGTCGACGTGCTCGCGCAGGTGAGCGTGATCCTCGCGAACGGCTTCTGTCTCTTGCGTGGTCATGGTCTCCTCCCCTCGCGGTTGCACGCCTACTGTCGAAGAGGGGGAGCGCGGCGGCATCGGGATGAAGACGGATCTTCGCTGCGGCTTTCCCGCGAATCCGGCGGGAGATGCCGGGGCAGCGAGGTTCACTTGCCTCGCCGGCGCGGCAGGACCTGCGGCCTGTTGATGTCGAGCGCAACGGCCAGGATCAGCGTCGCCGCCCACCCGTTCAGGGGATCGAAAAGCAGCGGCTCGTGGTCGCCGACGTGGTCGGCGATAAACCATACGACCAACCAGATCAATGTCATCGTCGCACCTCCATCACTACGGCAGACTCGCTTCGGCTGAATCCCGATCTGCATCGAGTCTGGTGCCGGTCGCTGGCCGGTACATCCGTGCGATTACCGACGGCTATCAGTGGAAAGGCGCAATCTTGAGACACCTGGACGGATCAGGCCACGGCGGCTCCGTCCAGGATCTGCCGCTGCCACGCGTAGGCCGGGCGGGCGATTCGCGGCTGCCCCTCCAGCAGGGGCCGCCACTCGTCGAGCGCCGCCAGCAGGGACCAGTGGAACGGCTCGTCGACGAGCGCGTCGACGATCCACTCGACCTGCTTCCCCTCGAAAACGAAGACGACCTCGTCTGCCGAAAGGTAGACGGTATGACGGTCGAGACCGTTCTCGTTCGGGTCGAACGGCGGGCCTTTCGCGACGAGCTCGGCCGCGCGCGGCTCGGCACCGCTTTTCAGGCTGGCAATGAGTGCGAGTTGCTGCATGACTCCTCCCTTTCGTTGCGGTCGTTGGTGTCGGCCAGGTGCACGGGAACGAGCAACGCCGGTATGCGACCGCGCTCCAGGACCTCGCGCACGACGGGGGCCCGGCCGGCGGCGAGCTCCTGCGACCAGCCCAGCGCGATCACGTCGGCGTGCACCTCCTCGGCCACGGCGAGGATCTGCTCCGCGCGACGGCCGACCCGCAGCTCGAGCGTCACCTTGTCGAGACCCCATGGGCAGTAGCGGGCGAGGAACTCCTTGCCCCACGCCTCCGCCTGATGCTGCGGCTGGTCGGTGAACGCGGGCAGCGACTCGAAGTCGTGGACGTGCAGGGCGACGACGTCGAGGTGCGCGTCCTGTGCGAGCTCGATGATCGCCTTCGGTGCGATTGACGTCGAGATCGTGCCTTCGAGCGGGACGAGCACGCGTTCGAGCGCGCCCGGACGCGCGGCGTCGGGCGGAACCACCGCCACCGGCTTCAGGACCGACGTGATCACCTCCAGCGCCGTCGTTCCCACCGGCCGCCCGGTCAGGGGGAGCCGGCGCGAGCCGACTACCAGCGCTAGTACGTCCTCGTCCTGACCTGCGGCGACGAGCGCCTGCACCGTCGGCCCGTCGAGCGCGCGGAGAGCAAGGCCCGCCGCCTCGGCCTCGCTTCGCGCAAGCCGGTCGCCGTCTTCGCGCACGTGCACCGCTTCGACGCCCACTCCGAAGAGCCGGGCGAGGCTGGCGGCGGTCGCGAGGACGGTCCCCGCCGCGAGGCTGTTGTCGAGTGCTGCGATCACCTTCTTCATCTGCGTACCTCCTTCCAGAGCTCCCTACGACGTTCGAACTGCCGCCCGACGGCACCGCCGACCGAGACCGGGACGGCAGGGTCTGCTTCGACCGCGACGGCGTCATGCTCGATCCGGATTCGCACTGAGTGGCCGTGGAACTTCACCCGCAGCTCGAGCGCGTCCCACGCCTCCGGGAGGTGCGGATCGACCGTGAGCCCCGCCGACGAGGCGCGCAGGCCGGCGAAGCCGAAGACGAGCGCCTGCCAGACACCGCCCATGGTCGCGAGATGAAGCCCGCCTGCGGTGGTGCCGGTAAGGTCGTCGACGTCGATCCGGCTCGACAGCCGGAGCGCGTCGACGGCGGCACCCATCCGCCCCACACGCGCGAACAGCGCCGCGTGGATCGCCGGCGAGAGCGAGCTCCCGTGTGCGGTGCGCGGCTCGTAGTAGGCGAGGTTCGGCTCGAGCGACCCCGGCGCCACCTCGTCCGGAACGAGGTGGTGCAGCATCAGGACGTCCGCCTGCTTGAGGACCTGGGCGCCAGCGACGCGATCGTGACCGAGCAGAAGATCTGCCGCGATCGGACGGCGTGCCACGAGGTCGGCGACGATCAGGGGCTCGAGCCGGAAGAAGCCCGCGAACTGCTCGTACAGTCGCGTGTCGGGGTCATAGCCGTCGACGATCGCGTCGGCGAGCTGCAACCACCGTCCCCGTTCCGCTTCAGGGACGAATCCTCGCGCCAGAGCGGCGGCGCGGCGGAGGTTCCATCTCGCGAGCACGTTCGTGAATGCGTTGTCATCGACGGGCTCGTGGTACTCGTCGGGTCCGATCACCCCGTAGATGTGTCCAAGCCGGTCGCGGTCGAGCCGGATCCGCGAGCTCCAGTAACGGGCGGTCTCGACCATTAGCTCGCGCCCTGGCCCCGCGGCGAACTCGGCGTCTCCCGTCCAGTCCAGGTAGCAGCTCGCCGCCAACGCGACGTCCGCGACGATGTGCTCCTCGAGCTCGCCGGTCCGGATCGGGACGATCCGACCGGTGTGGTCGTGCGCGTGAGAGGGAGTCACGTCGGCGCCGGAGCCCGCCGACTCCCAGGGGAAGCGCGCGCCGGCGCGGCCGAGCTCTGCCGCCGCCTTCCGCGCGACGTCCAGCCGGCGGAGCCTGTACTCGAGCATCGCCCGCGCGGCCCGGGGGTGTGTGGCGGCGAGGAAGGGAAGAACGAAGACGTCCGCATCCCAGAAGACGTGGCCGCGGTACGCGGGGCCGGTCAGGCCGCGGGCCCCGACGGCAGCCTCGCCCGTCTCGGACGCGGAGCTCATCAGGTGGAAGAGCGCGAAGCGCACGAGACGCTGCAGCTCGTCGTCGCCCTCGATGCGTATGTCGGCCGTCTCCCAGCGCTCGGCCCACCGCGCGCGATGCTCCCCCAGCAGGCCGTCGAAGCCGATTCCGCGCGCGGCGTCCAGGCGGAACACCGCTTCTTCGACATCCGGCATGGCGCACCCGTCCGGGACGTAGGCGGCGATGCGCTCGAGCCGATCGCCGCTGAGGCGCTCGCGCACGGCGGCGACGAGGCCTCCGCTGTCGGTCCGTTGCCGAACCCAACCGGCGCCGTCGACGAAGCCGCCCTCGACACTCGCGCCTTCAGCCGGGACGAGTGCCCGGTCCGACTCGAGGAGGGCGTGTGGTCCCCGTGCGCGCAGGACGACGGTCCCTGGGCGCGCGAGCGAGGAGAACAGCAGGCTCTCGAGCTCCGGGCCACGGCCGAGCCGTTGCCGGAGCACCCCGGTGCGCAGGTCGAGCTGCCGCTCGAACAGCAGCGCGCGGGGTAGCGCGCCGTCGAGCCGCATCCAGACGGGACACGCGACGAGATCGGACTCGGGGCCTTCGCCGTCGTAGAGCCCTGCCGCCAGCACACGCGGGCGCGCAGCCGGATGCGATCCGACCGGGCTACCGCTCGTCCCGATCACGCCGTCGGCGATCGTCAGGAGCGACGAGTGAACGCGCTCGAGCTCCGGATCGAAGCCGCGGACGGAGACCGTCCAGGTGGGATCCGCGTCCAGCTCGGGCACGTCGCCGCGCCGCCGGCGCTCGAGCTGGTCCTCGAGGAGATCGGCGAACGCGTCGGGGCCGCCGCCGAGCGCGATCACCTCCCTCGGCACGCCGGTCGGCTCGCGGCCGACCGAGACGGCCGTGGCGCGTTCGGCCTCCGGCGGAAGGAGGAACGAGTCGCTTCCGGGGAGGCCGCCGAGCGGCCCGAACTCGTCGCCCGCGATCAGAACCTGTGACGGACCGATCCCTCGCCGCCACAACTCCCCGAAGATCCACCGTGCCGAATCCGCCTTGTCCGTGAGGCCGATCTCGACGTGCTTCGCGTCGCTCGTCACCTTCGGCGCCGCGAGGCCGGCGTCGCGGGCGGCCTGCTCGGCGATCAGCACGGCCTCGCGCAGGCCGTCGAGACCCGCGCTCCGCAGCCGACCTTCGACGGCCGCGAGCAGCTCGCTGATCCTCGCCTTCGGCGGATCCGCCCACTCCGGCTCGGGAATGAGGTCGATCTTGCGGCGGTTGAGCCGCTTGGACACGATCTCGGCGGGGAGACCGCGCGCCGCGAGTGCCGCGACCGTCGCTCCCGCGGCGGCGTCGAGTGCTTCGTCCTCCGCCGGCGTCGCCTCGCGCCGCTCGATCAGCTCGGGAGCGTCACGTCCGGCGAGGAACACCTCGGAGCCTCGGTTGAGGCAAAGGTAGAGCCGACCGGGGCCCGTCGGCCTTGCGCGGAGCTGGCCGTCCACGTTGCCGATGTGCGTGCCGGTGACGACGGCGAGGTCCATGCCGGCGGTGCATAGCTGCTCCACGAGCGACCCCACGCGGGCTGCGTCCGCCTGCCGGTCGGGCACAGCAGTGCCGTCCCAGTCGAAGACGATCGCTTCGAAGCGGCGATCGAGATCGGGATGCAGGACAGACGACGCGGGCGCGGGCGGTCGAGGACGAGGGCGCGTGGCCGCCGTCATTGCATGTGGCCGTCTGCGTAGATCGCTTCTGCAAGATCCAGAACCGAGACGACGCCGAGGGGGCGCAGGGGACGTAGGGCGACGACAGCGTGCGTCGTCTCGCACTCGTGCATCCGCTCGATCGCGTACGCAAGCGTGTCGGACGGCCTGACCAGCGGAGACGGCTTGGCAAGTTCCTCCGCCGTGCTCGTTCCAAGTGTGCCCGCGTAGAGGGCGCCGGCGATTTCGGCGTCGGTCACGACGCGCGGGAGGGAGCCGGGGGCCGTCACCACGACCGAATGGATCCGGTGCGCGGCCATGATCCGGGCAACCGTGGAACCCGAGAACTCCGGCCTACAGGTGATGACGCCTCGATGCATCACGCTGGCAACCCGGGTGGATACGGAGATGGGCGATGCGGTCCTTTCCTCGGCGCTCACGGCGGTGCTCACTCCCTTCTCGGGCCTCACATCGATAGTCGCCGGACGGAGTGGCATCGCCATCGGGAGGGACGCGGAAACGAGATGTGGCGAACTACCGAACACGGCCTTCCCGGATCGGCAGGCGAAGGCAGGAGGTGAGGCCGCCCCGGGGGCGGCCTCACGCTCGGGTGAGTCGGCGCCGATCTCGGAAACCACCGGGCGCCGGCCCGTGGTGCCGCGGCCTAGCTCGTCGCCGCGGCAATCCTCTTCCGGTGGAGGGCCGCGAAGGCGAGGATGCTGAAGCCGATCCCGCACAGGAGCAGCGCGACTCCAACGACGATGCCAAACAGTCCGAGCCTGTCGGCCATGTACGACGTGTTCAGAGCCGTCGTCAGTGCCGTCTCGGTCACCCAGAGGTTGCGGGGGCCGTTGGCGACCGGCTGCTTCGTCTTCGGATCGGACGCGGCGAACTGCGGGTTGTCAGTTCCGCCGCCGACCGCCAGCTGCGCCTTCGGCGTGCCCGGCTTCGCCTCGAACCGGCCCATCTGAGCGTACGTGTACCCACCCGTCGCCTCGAGCGCGTGGATCCGCATATAGCTTGCGAATGCGCGTGCCCTCGGGCCGCTGTCGATGGCCTTGCCTGCAACAGCCACCGTCGGGAGGTCGACGTTCGTCAGCCCGGCCTCCTTGGCTTCCTTCGCGATCAGGGCGGGAGTCATGTCGGCCGTGCCGACGATCTTCTCCTGCTTCAGGCTGTTGGCCACCGTGGCGCGGCCGCTGAAGCCCATCACGATCGCGACGATCCCGAACGCGATCAGGATCGCGCCGGCGGCGAAGCCGCCCCACTCGAGCAGCTTCCGAATGAGGTCGCTCTTCGCGCGGATCGTGCCTGTTACCCGGTTTTCAGCTGTCATGGTGCTCATCTCGTTCCTCCGATCTTTGGTGGTGGTTTCGGGGTTAGCCGGAGTCAAGCCGCGTTCGCCGGTCTCGCCATCCGCGACCACCCGGCGACTCTGTGAGGCTCGGCCGCGAATCTGCTGCGGCTTAATACGGACGCGCCTCAGGAGGGATGCGGAGCTGGAGGCGCCGGCCCCGCTTGGCTCTCGCGTCTCAGGGCTTCGAATCCGAGCTGCGCGCGGCTCGCACCGCGGCGTACACGACGAGGCCGATCAGCGCGATCCACAACAGCATCATCGAGCTCATCCAGAACCAATCCGAGCCGTCCATCCAGTGCACGGCGTCTCCTTTCGTCCGGCTCAGCTTCGCCTCACGGCGAGTTCGAGGCATCGGTGGCGGACCTGAAAGATGCTCAGTGAGAAGTACTGATTCTCCGGCCTGGGCGAATCGCCCTCTGCAACCCCGGGCGTGGCCACGCCGCATCGCCGCCATTTCGTCCGAGGGCATCCGGGCACGCTCGGATCGCTCCGCCACGACGGTGACCTGTTCTGAGACGATTGGAGCGATGGCGACGATGCACGAGACCGACCGTCTGCGGGCGCTCGTCGAGACGGGCATCGCGATCAACTCGGAGCTGTCGCTCGACGGCGTCCTCGAGCGCATAGCCGAAGCCGCCGCCCGCGTCACGGAAGCCCGCTACGCGGCGCTCGGCGTGATCGACCCGAGCGGCACGGCGCTCGAGCGCTTCGTGACCCACGGCATCAGCCCTGAGGCGCATGCCGCCATCGGCGACCTGCCCCGAGGCCGCGGCATCCTCGGCGTCCTGATCAAGGAAGCCGAGCCGCTCCGACTGCGCGACCTGACCGAGGACCCGCGCTCGGTGGGCTTTCCGCCCGGCCACCCGCCGATGAAGACGTTTCTCGGCGTCCCGATCCTTCTGCGCGGCGTGGCGTACGGAAACCTCTATCTCACCGAGAAGGAAGGCGGTGGGGAGTTCACAGAAGAAGACGAGGAGCTCGTGACGCTCCTCGCCGGGCAGGCGGCGGTCGCGGTCGAGAACGCACGGCTGTACGAGTCCGCGACCTCGTGGTCGCAACAGCTCGAGTCCCTCAACGAGGTCGGCGCCGCCCTCGTCGGGGAGCTCGAGCTCGAGCCCCTCCTCGACCTTGTGGCGGGGAGGCTGCGCGAGCTGATCGGCGCACGCCTCGTGGCGATCGCGCTTCCGGCCGGCGACGCCCTGCGCATCGCGGCGATGAACGGGGAAGGTGTGGACGATCTCGCCGCGATCACCTCGCTCGAGCGGGACTCGAAGACGGGTCGCGTGCTCGAGAGGGGGCGCAGCGAGCGCGTCGATTCCTTACTGGAGGACCCTGAGGTGAACCAAGACGTGGCGCGGCGGCTCGGAGCGACTACAGGCCTCTACGTGCCGTTGCTGGTGCGAGACCGACCGATCGGCGTTCTCGTCGCGCACGACAAGGTCGGGCGCGACCAGCGCTTCGGCAGCGGCGACCTGCGCCTCGCCGAGCAGTTCGCTTTGCGAGCATCGATCGCGGTCGACCTCTCGCAGCGCGTCGCGCGCGACGCGCTGCGGCGCGTGGTCGAGGGTCAGGAGGTCGAGCGGCGGCGCCTTGCACGGGAGCTGCACGACGAGACCGGCCAGGCACTGACGTCGATCCTGCTCGGCCTGCGGGCCGCGGAGGACGCGGCTGGCCCGGACGAGGCGCGCAAGGCGGTGAGCGACCTGCGCGAGCTCGTCGTCGGCACCCTGCAGGACGTGCGCCGGCTCGCCGTTCAACTACGGCCGAAGGCGCTCGACGACTTCGGGCTTGCGGCGGCGCTGGAGCGGCTCGCGCAGACGTTCGCGGAGACGAGCGGCGTCCGCGTCGATCTGGAGGCTCGACTAGGCGACGAGCGCCTTCCCGCCGAGGTTGAGACGACGCTGTATCGCATCGTCCAAGAGGCGCTGACGAACATCGTCAAGCATGCAGGAGCGTCGACGGTCAGCATCCTGCTCGGGCGCAGGGACGGATCGGCGACGCTCGTGATCGAGGACGACGGGCAAGGCTTCGTTCTCGACCAGGCACGCCCAGACGGCCTGGGGCTGATCGGAATGCAGGAGCGGGTTGCGCTGCACGCCGGACGGCTGACGATCGAGTCGACTCCCGGCACCGGCACGACGCTGGCCGTCGAGGTGCCGCTGTGATCTCAGTCGTCGTCGTCGACGACCACGCCGTCGTTCGCACCGGACTCCGGCTCCTCCTCGACGGTCAAGAGGACGTCGAAGTGGTCGGCGAGGCCGGAAACGCGAAGGACGCGATCTTCCGGGCGCGGGCGATGAAACCCGACGTGATCCTGCTGGACGTGGTCATGCCCGGCGAGAGCGGCATCGACGTACTGCCCAAGCTGAAGAAGGAATCGCCCGAGACCCAGGTGCTCGTCCTCTCGATGCAGGATGACCCGAGCTACGTGCGCGAGGCGTTTGCTGCCGGTGCGAGCGGCTACGTGCTCAAAGAGGCGGCAGACGAGGAGGTCGTGGCCGCCGTTCGCGAGGTAGCCGGCGGCGGCCGGTACGTGCATCCGACGCTCGGCGCGCGGCTGGTCGCGGCGGACGCTGCTGAACGAGCTGCCGCGGAAGCCGACCCCCTCTCGGACCGCGAGCGCGAGGTTCTACGACTGCTTGCTCTGGGGCACACGAACCAGGAGATCGCCGAGCAGCTCTACATCTCGGTGCGCACGGCGGAGTCACACCGCGCGCACATCATGGAGAAGCTTCGGCTCACGACGCGGGCGGAGCTCGTTCGCTACGCGCTCTCGCACGACCTGCTGATGGAGTGAGGGGCGGCGCGGCAGCGCCGCCCTCACGCTCAGTGCGACATCGTCCCTGCGACGGACCCGACCTTCAAGAGGCCGACCTGGCCCATGTCGACGGAAGCGAAGGAGTGGCTGACGAACGGGTACAGCCCGGGCTCGTCGATCTTGACGTCGAAGATGCCTCCGCCTCCGGCGGGAACTGACACCGTCTGCACGCCTCTCAGGGGCGGGCTCACGACGTCTCCGTCGACGTACGCGCGATCGAAGATCGTGCCCACGACGTGGAAGTCGGTGTCCAGGCTCGGCCCCGCCGCGACGACGTAGAAGCGCACGACGTCGCCCGGGTCCGCCGTCAGCGGATGCGCGACGTACTGCCCTGCGTAGCCGTTCCACGTGGCCCAGTCCGGCATCGCCGCATGCGCTTTGCTCATGCTGAACGACGCTGGCGCGGACGTGCCGGGCTGATCGAGGTACCACTCGCTCGCGACGAGGACGTACTCCCTGTCCGCAGGCGGCAGCGGCGTCGCCGGATCGACGACGATCGCTCCGTACATGCCGTTGGCGATGTGCATCAACACCGGCTTCGTCCCGCAGTGGTACATGAACACCCCCGCGTCTTTCGCCACGAACGAGTACGTGAGCGACTTTCCAGGCTGCATGTCGACGAACGCCTTGTTCGGAGCGATCCGCGCGGCGTGGAAGTCGATCGAGTGCGGGATCGCGCCGCCGTTCGTCAGCGTGACCTCCACCTTCTGACCCTGGCGTACGTGCACCACGGGACCCGGAGCGCCGGCGTCGAAGCCCCAGGCCCGGTACTTCACGCCCGGGGCGATCTCGGTCGTGACGTCCTTGAGAGTGATGTGAACGCGCGCGACGGCGCCAGCCGGTGCCGGCCCGAGGGTCGCGGGGAAAGGCGTATGGGCGGCCACGTTCGCTTGGTCAGACGGCGTCACGCCCGCGAAGCTCTGCAGCTCCGCTGCCGCGTGCCCGGCTGCCGCAGGCTCGACCGCGACCGTCGGCGTGTCCTGCCGTTCTCTCGCGGCGGCGAGCCTGTCGAGACTGAACAGTGCGGCCGCCACGGCGCCGGTCGCAGCTACGACACCGACGAGGACAAGCGTCCTGAAGTACATAGACCGCACCTCCCTTAGGCCCCGAGCCCGACGCCGAGCTTGCTCGTCTCGCGGGACCAGTAGAAGAGCTCGTGGGCGAGACGAGGCGTTTCCTCGATGAGCTTCTGCCAAGGGCCGAAGGCCGAAGAGATCACGGGATCGTCGACGATGTCGTTCACGACCCACTCCACTTCCGGCGCCTCGAACGCGAACACCACCTCGCCTGCCGTCAGGTACGCCGCGTGCCGGTGGAAACCGAGCTCCTCCGGGTCGAACGGCGGGCCCTGGCGCAGCAGGGCTTCGGCCTCTTCATGAGCGCCCTCCTTCAGTCGGGCGACGATCATCAAGCGGTTCATCGGAACCTCCTCGGTCTAGTTCCGCTGAGCGTGGCGCTACCGGTCGCCCCCTGCATCCGGAATGAGTCCGGATTCGGTTACGGGTTTCCCGCAGGCTTGTGCTCGAAGATGACGAGCACGCTGAGGTGCTCGTACGCCGAGAAGCGGTGGTCGGCGCCGGCTTCGACGAAGACGGCGCTGCCTTCCTTCACCGGGACCTGCTCGCCCTCGACCTCGAGCACGCCGCTGCCTTCGAGGACGACGTACACCTCGTCGTCCTCGTGCGGCTGCTGTCGGTCGGGCTCGGGCGCCACGAGGACGTAGACGCCCAGCTCGAGGCCGGCGGAGTCGTGGATGACCTCGTATCCTCCGCCGGCCTCGGCTAGACGCTCCTTGACCTTGATGAACTCGAACGCGTGCACGAGCCGCAAGCTACTTCACGCGCACCGTCATGTGCAGGACGTAGTCCTCGCCGATCGTGTGCATCTCTCCCATCGACGGATAGTCCTCACCGGCCTTCGTCGTGAAGCGGTAGACGCCCTTCTTCACCAGCTTCACCGAAGTCGACGCGGACATGTGGTTCATGTTCGCGTGCGTGAGCCGGAGCTTCGGACCGGCCGTCTGGATCAGCTTGTGCGGCATGACGTCGTTGTTCACGACCTTGAGCACCGCGCCGGCCTCGAGGGTGACGGAGAACGACGGCCGAGGCTGACCGTTCGCGAAGTGCCATACGTGACAGCCGCGCATCTGGTGGGTGATCGTCACCGTGGCGATCCCGTGTGCGGGAGCCGCAGACGTGACCACGAGCGCGGCGGTCGTCGCGAGTGCGAGTGCCCCTGCGCGGATCATCCTTTTGCTCGTCATGACTTCTCCTCTCGGATGTGTTGCTCCACAGTGTTAGGTGCTGCATCGGAGGGGCCATCCGCGCGCTGCCTCAATCGGCCTGCGGATTTCCCGCAAAGCCGTTGCGCACGTCTGCGGATGCGCCGCAAACGAAGGACGTACACCCTCCGTCCATGCGCCGACGAAGCTATGCGATCTGGTGGAAGGAGGAAGACGGCCCGCGCCAAGCCGGGAAGCTCGAGCTGGGAGCGCTGCACGCTCTCATCTCGGGCAACGGCAACGGCCGGCTTGCGCTGCCGTTCGACCAGATCATGGGGATCGAGTACGCACGTGGAGAGGTCGTCGTACGCCGACGCGGCCAGGCCACCCTTCGCATCGGTAGCCTCGACGCGCCCGGAGCGCTCCGCGAATTCGCCGAGCGGCTCGCTTCACGCACCTCGCCTCTGCCGGCCGGCTGAACGCTCAGCGGCCGTCTCAACGGTGCGGGAATGCCGCTGGCGTATCGGTACTCGCCCCGATGTCGGCACACGCACGCGGTATCGGGAAGCGGCCCGATTTGCCGTTCGGAGCCCCTACGGACGCTGTGCGAGTTCGCCGTCAGTCGCGACCCGGGTCGCGGCTTCCCTCTTCTCCTCCGTGGTGAAGCTCGTCCGCCCGCTCATCAGACGAGCGCCGGCTGCTCGACGAGCACCTTCTGCGCGAGCTCGACGAGCCGGTTGGAGTAGCCCCATTCACCGTCGTACCAGGCGAGGACCTTCACCCGCGAGCCGTCGACGACGGCAGCCTCACCGACGGCGAACTCCAGAACAGCGCACGCGCCGTCCGACCCATCCACGCCCACAACGATCGTTTCCATCCCAGCTCCACGTTACGTGCCGGCCCTGCCTGGCCGCCCACGCTCGGCTCGAGCCTCGAGGGCCTCTCGAGCGCGGCGGCGCGGCAAAGCCGCGCCGCAGATCAGTATTTCCCCCGATGGGGTGCATGCGAAGCGGTGCGATGATCGTCATGCACCGAGTGATAGATCGAAAGTAGGACGAAGCTCGATCGACTCGATGAAGTAGGCAGAATCCGAAACACCCGCCGATCGAGTGGACGAAATCGAAACTACCTCGGCGAAGATTCCGGGCTCCGATGTAAACAACATCGGAGCCCGGCTTTTCGCGCACGAAGGCGTGAGCTGGCGGCTTGGGCAGACGACGCATCAGCCGTAGGTGAGTTTGACGCCGAGCCAGAGGACAACCAGTGACGCGGCGGCAACTGCGTAGGAACGGCGCGGCTGGTCGGGCTGAGGACGTGCAGCGCGAGCAGGACGCCAACGAGGACGAGCACCATCAGCTTGGCCCGCAGGACGTCGGAGTGCCAGAGTGAGAAGTGCGACGCCATCGCGATTCCGGTTGCCACGACCAAAGCGAGGGCGGCGGTGCTGCCGATGCCGAAGCGGCGGGCGATGAGGCGCAGCGTCTCCTCGTTGCCCCGTTTTCGGATCGCCGGTCCGACTGCCGCGACGAGCATCAGCTGCCCGCCGACGAAGAAGACGATCGCGACGATGTGTAGGAAGCGGACGAGCGTCCACGTCTGCATCAGCCTCGATCCCGTTCGGCCTCGAGAGCACCGTGCGTCAGTCGCAGACCAGACGATGCCGTCGGGGCTGGAAAGTTCGCCGGGTGGATGCGAAGGTCGCGGCACAGCCAGCGCGCCGCGAGCGCGATTGGCGCGAGCAGTCCAAGCAGCAGAACCGTCTCGGCTGGGGCGTGGTGGCGCATGAGCTCGATGAGGAGGATGATCGCGCTGAGCCCGACCATCAGCAGCGCGATCACACGATGGAAACGCCCGGCTTCCGAGTGTGGCCACGGATCGAGCGGCCGCACAATCTCGCGGCCACGGTCGGAGTCGGTGCAGCGCGGCTTGCTCGGGCAGCTGTTGCAAACGTGCGCTTTCGCCCGGTAACGCACGACTCGGAGCTGGCGATCGAACTCGTGCGGCCACAGGTGCTCGCCCTCCGGGCATTGCCAGTGGTCTTGCGTGTGGTCGTAGGTGAAGCCGGCGGTGCGGTAGCGCAGCGCGCGCCGGTGGGTGTGCCCGGACAGCCACTCGAGCGCGAAGGCGCCAGAGGCGAGGAAACCGGCGTAGCCGCCGGCAAGCAGAACCTCCGGACTCACGTGAGCCTCGCCGCCGCCGCTTCCTCCTCCCCGGCGGCGCTGATGCCCTCGGGCTGATAGACGTCGGTGAAGAGGATGTCGTCAGGTTCTTCGAGCGTCACCTGCTTAACGGTGTGGCGGATGCCGAGGTAGGCGACGTAAAGCGTCGGGATCGCACCGCCGACGATGAAGACGAGGTCGCCCGGCAGCCGCAGCCACTCGATCAGCGCGTTCGTATGGTTCGTCAGGAACTTCAGCTCGCGCGCCTCGAAGTAGCCCTTGTTCACCGACTGGTAGAGCTGGAGGATCCCGAGCGGCAGCAGCGTCGCGAAGCACATCCAGGCCAGCCCGAGGTTCGTCGCCCAGAAGGAGATTCGCGCCCACCGTTCGGGCCACCTCTCGGCCGGAATGAGGTAGCGAAGGCAGAACATCGCCAGCCCGAGCGCGAGCATTCCGTAGACGCCCATCATCGCCGCGTGGCCGTGGTTGGCCGTCAGCGCCGTTCCGATCTCGTAGTAGGAGACGATCGGCAGGTTGATCAGGAAGCCGAAGATGCCGGCGCCGAGGAAGTTCCAGAAGCCGACCGCGACGAGGAACATCACCGCCCAGCGGTGCGGGAACGGCGTCTGCGAGCGTGACTCCTGGGCGGCACCAAGCTGCAGGAACGACCACGCCTCCACGGTTAGGAACGTGAGCGGGATCACCTCCGCGGCGGAGAAGAAGGCTCCCAGCGCCATGTGCTCGGCCGGCTCGCCGGAGAAGTAGAGGTGGTGCATTGTCCCGATTACTCCGCCGACCGAGTAGAGGACGATGTCGAGGAAGACGACGGTGAGGGCGATCCGCTCGCGCACGACGCCGAGCAGGACGAACATGTACGCGACCATCACGGTCGTGAACAGCTCGAGGAAGTCCTCCACCCAGAGGTGGACGACCCAGAAGCGCCAGAACTCCGTGGTCGTGAAGTTGTCGCCGGTGCGGGCGATCAGCCCGACGGCGTAGAAGGCTGGGATCGCGCAGGCGGCGAGGAAAAAGAGCCACGGCATGTTGCCCGGATGCTCTGCCGCAAGTCGGCGGCGCAGGACGCGCCAGAGCATGAACACCCAGCCGATCAGCCCCACCGAGAGCAGGATCTGCCAAAGCCGAGCGAGGTCGAGGTACTCGAAGCCCTGCAGGCCGAACCAGTTCGATGCCGCGCTCTTCAGCACGCCGTGCACGCCCAGGTAGGAACCGATCAGCGTGCCGAAGACGACCACCGCGAGCGCACCCAGGAGCGCGAAGGCGAGCTTGCCCTGATGCTTCGGCTCGCGCCGAGCAATCATCGGCGCGAGGAAGATCCCTGCGGCGACGAAGGACGTGGCGACCCAGAAGATCGCCAGCTGCACGTGCCAGGTGCGCATCAGGTTGTACGGAAAGATCCGCGCGAGGTCGAACCCGAAGAAACTGGTGAGCTCGGCCCGGTAGTGCTGCGAGGCTGCGCCGACGAGCGTCTGGATCAGGAACAAGGCCGCCATGACGAAGAAGAACCACGCTGTCGCCCGCTGGGCCGGGGTCAGCGCCACGTCGCCGGGCGAGCGGAAGGAGAGTGTCGCCTGCTCGCGGCCGTGCCAGCCGAGATTGCGGCCCCAGCGCCCGAACGCCCCGAACAGCACGCCGATCCCGCCGAGGAGCGCGATCAGCGAGAGCACCGACCAGACGATCACGTTCGCCGTCGGCTTGTTGTCGACCCGCGGTTCGGAGGGCCAATTGTTCGTATAGGAGTAGCTGTGGCCCGGCCGCTTCGCTGACGCCGCCCACGCCGTCCAGGCGAAGAACGCCGTCAGTTGGCGCAACTGCGTCTGGTTGGTGATCGCGTTCGGCCGCAGACCGTGCTCGCTCTTCGGGTCCGAGAAGAAGCGGCTGTAATAGGGCACGAGCTTCCGGTAGGCAGCAGCCTCGGCCGGACTGAAGGTCAGCGTCCGGGTCTTTGCGTCGTACCGGTTGGTGCGCATGTCCTCGATCGTCTTCTGCGCCGCGGCGTCGGAAGCGGCGCCGCCATAGGAGTCGCGGACGAGGTCCGAGGACCGCCGCAGGTAGTCGGCGGTGTAATCAGGGCCGAGGTAGGCGCCGTGTCCGAAGGCGGAGCCGTACTCCATCAAACCGTTGTTCAGGAAGACCTGCTGGCCCTTGCTGATGTCCCTGCCCGTGAACAGCACGCTGCCGTTCTCATCGACGACGCGTGCAGGCACCGGCGGGTGGGCCATGTACGTGCGGTAGGCGAGGAGACCGAGGACGAAAAAGCCACACAGCACCACGAGGACGACGGCCTGAATCCAGCCTTTCGAGATCAGAAACGCACGTCGTCCGCCCTGCTCCATCTGACTCCCCTCCGTCTCGGATAGCTGGATAGCCGGCGATGATAGGCGCGCGCACCCGACGCAGCACGCGGAGTTCCGTAGCTACTACGGAGGATCACTTCGGGGCACGCCCGATGCGAGACTGGAGGCGAAACTCGAGACTCGCGAGCGTGGGCGATGGCCTTGAGCCCCTGTCGCGACGCGAGCGGCAAGTCTTCCGGTTGCTGATCGTCGGCTACACGAACTCCGAAATCGCGCAGCTCCTGCATCTCTCGGTTCGGACAGTGGAGTCGCACCGCGCGAACCTGCAACGCAAGCTCGCCCTCTCGACGCGTGCGCAACTCGTGAGCTTCGCGCTGAAGCGCGGCCTCCTGACCGAACGTCGCCTGCCTGAGATCCCGAAAGACCTACCCCAGGCTGCCGCGCGACCCCGGGCCGACAATCCACCCCACCCCGATGAAGACGACTGAACTCACGGCGCCCGTTGCGAGTGCGCACACCCGGCTCGATCTCGCAACGTCCGCGGTTCTCGAGCCAGACGACGCACTCAATCGTCTGGGCACTGACAGGAACGGCCTCTCCGGCAAGGAGGCGCGACGGCGCCTCGAGGAGGTTGGCCCGAACGTCTTGCGCAGCCATGGCGCCCGCTTCTGGAGCGTGCTGGCGCGGCAGTTCCGCGGCTTCTTGCTCGTGCTCCTGCTTTCGGCCGCAGTCGTCTCGGCCGCGGTTGGCGAGACGACAGAGGCCGGGATCATCCTGACGATCGTCGGCCTCAGCGTCGGGCTCGGCTTCGTCAATGAGTACCGCTCCGAGAAGGCCGTCGAGGCGCTGCACTCGCAGATCCGCCGGAGGGCGCTCGTCGACCGTGACGGGCAGGTGCAGCAGGTCGATGTCGTCGGGCTCGTGCCCGGCGACGTCGTTCGGCTGCGGGTGGGCGACATCGTTCCGGCCGATCTGCGGCTCCTTGAAACGAACGGTCTGGAATGCGAGGAGTCGGTGCTGACCGGCGAGTCGGCGGCGGCCGGTAAGACGGCGGCGCCTGGCCGGGGTGACTCTCCGCTCGAATTGCCCTCGTGCGCGTTCATGGGCACAGTCGTGCACAGCGGCGACGGTCGCGGCGTCGTTGTGCAGACGGGGCCGCGCACCGTCTTCGGCCGTATCGCACTGCGCCTCGGCGAGCGCCACGAGCAGACCGCCTTCCAGCGGGGCTTGCAGGACTACTCGCGCATGCTGGTGATCATCACCGGCCTGCTCGCGGGCTCGATCTTCGTGATCAACGCAGCCCTCGGCCGCTCACTGCTCCAGTCGGTGCTCTTCTCGCTTGCGATCGCCGTCGGGCTGACGCCGCAGCTGCTGCCGGCGATCGTCACCGTCAGCCTGGCGACGGGAGCGCGCCGGCTCGCGAAGCGGTCGGTGGTCGTCAAGCGGCTGGTCTCGATCGAGGATCTCGGCAACATCGAGGTGCTGTTCACGGACAAGACCGGCACCCTCACCGAGGGACGGGTCGCGTTCGAGCAGGCGCTCGACCCCGCCGGCCGGTCCGAGCTGGGGGTGCTGACGCTCGGGCTGGTCGCGAACGAGGCCACGCTGGAGAACGGAACGGTCATCGGCGGCAACGACCTCGACCGCGCGCTCTGGGAAGCACCTGATGCTCGCACCGGCGCCGACGGCTGGCGGCGCGTGGCGGAAGCGCCGTTCGACCACGAGCGGCAGCTCGGGTCGGCGCTCGCCGACGGCCCGACCGGCCGCCTCTTGGTCGCCAAGGGTGCGCCGGAGGCGATCCTCGCGCGCTGCGCCGAGATCCCCGAAGGCGCCGAGGCGGTGCTCGACCGCTTGTTCGCGGGCGGCCGCCGCGTCGTCGCGGTAGCTACACGGCCGGCCGACGATCTCGTCGGCCTCACGCCTGCCGAGGAACGCGACCTCGGGCTGCGCGGCTTCCTGTGCTTCGCCGACCCGCCGAAGGCGGACGCTGCACCGTCGCTCGAGCGGCTGGCGAAGCTAGGCGTCACGGTCAAACTTGTCACCGGCGACAACGGCCGAGTGGCGGAGACGGTCTGCTCCGACCTCGGGATGCAATCACTCGGGACGCTGGCCGGAAGTGAGCTCGAGGCGATGAGCGACGCCGAACTCGCCGCGGCCCTGCCGCACACCACGATCTTCGCCCGCGTCACGCCGGAGCAGAAGTCGCGCATCATCCGAGCGCAGCGAACGCTCGGTGCCGATGTGGGCTTCCTCGGCGACGGCGTCAACGACGCGATCGCCCTCCACGACGCCGACGTCGGCATTTCCGTCGACACCGCCACCGACGTCGCCAAGGACGCCGCCGACGTCGTCCTGCTCGAAAAGGACCTCGCCGTCCTCGCCGACGGCGTGGTCGAGGGCCGGCGCATCTTCGCCAACACGATCAAGTACGTCCTGATGGGGACCTCGTCGAACTTCGGGAACATGTTCAGCGCGGCGGGCGCCTCGCTCTTCCTCAGCTTCCTGCCGATGCTGCCCGGCCAGATCCTGCTCAACAACCTGCTGTACGACGTCAGTGAGCTGACCATCCCGACCGATCAGGTCGACGAGGAGCTACTCGCCCGCCCCTCCCAGTGGGACATCGGCTTCATCCGACGCTTCATGCTGCTCTTCGGCCCGATCAGCTCGGCCTACGACTTCCTCACCTTCGCGGTCATGATCTACGGCTTCGACGCCGGCGCGACGCTCTTCCGCTCCGGCTGGTTCGTCGAGTCGCTCGCCACCCAGACGCTCGTCATCTTCCTCATCCGCACCCGCCGCATCCCCTTCTTCCGGAGCCGGCCGAGCCGGCCGTTGCTGGCCACCACGCTCGCCTGCGCCGCCGTCGGCGTCATCCTGCCCTACTCGCCCCTCGCCCACCTGCTCGGCTTCACCCGCCTGCCGCTCGACTTCCTCGCCGTGCTCGCACTGATGGTCGTCACCTACCTCGCCCTCGTCGAGCTCGGCAAATACGTCTTCTTCACCCGGCTCGGCGGAGCGGCACGCCCGCTCGCGGTCAAACCGCCACGGCGAGAGCGGCGCGTCCAGCGACGCGCCGCAGGCTGGAGCCTCCAACGGTCCTCACTGCCGAAGCACCTGGGTCACGCCCGCCTTCAGCTGCCCGGCGGCCGGCGGTGAGCGATGCCGCGGGGTCTGCTTCTTGGGGCGATCGGTGAGCTGTCGCCAACCCACGACCAGTGTCATCCTTTCTCCAGATACACCCCGATGAGGAAAGACGTCCGCGAGTTCATCCGCCGACTGGAGGCTGCCGGTCTCACCGTCGAGTCGAGACCCGGCCACTACCACGTCCTGCGCGACGGCAAGCCGCTCCGAAAGGCCAACGGAATGCCCTTCACGCTCCCGTTCTCCCCCGACACCACCCGCTGGCGCAGAACTGCGATCGTCGACTTACGCAAGCTCGACATCCACCTCTAGTCGCCAGGGAGGCCACCGAAGAGGCACAGCAGCCCGATCGCGCAGTCCACGCTCACCGACCGCGCGCCAACCCGTCCTCCGTACCCGCTCGGCACCCAGAGCCCGCGGTCGAGACAGCCCCGTCATGCGACGAGCGTAGGCCACAGTACGCCGCGTTCGGCGCACTCGAACGCCGCCAGGACAGAAGTCCGGGCTCGGTCGGGGAAGCGGTAGTTGACCGCACCTGGTCGCAGCGGATCGCTGATGACACGGACGCGGCCCCGAGTGCGACTCTCGCGGTGCCCCGAGAAGGCGGAGCTGTACGACTCGTGCATCGAGACCTGTCCGATATCGGCCCCTCTGGCCTCCGGCTTCCCGACGCACGCCGACTGGAGCGGAGGCGGACGCTCCATCTCTCGCGCGCAGACCGCCGCTGGTGAGCGACCGAGTGTTGCCTGCGGCGGTGGCCGGCGTCGACCTCTATTGGCTCCCGCTGGGCGCGGGCGGCCACTCGGTGCGGCTGAACGGACGCGTCTTTGAGGCGATAGCGGCGCGGCTCGCGCGGCGGCCCGAGCAGCAGACTCCCCAGCGGTCCGTTCGGCCCGAGATCCCGCCAAGCATCTTCTGGCCCATCACGAAGCTGACCGCCTCGACCGGCTCGACGAGAAGCCAAGCCCACGGCCGCGTGTACGCGTACCGCTCACGCACAAGCAGATGCGTCCTCTCGTCTGGCTCATCTCGGAGCGCGAACGCCCAGGTGAACTCATAAGCCGCCGCGCCTCCAATCGCGGTTGCGCCAGGACACATTGGCCTCTCATCCGACCGCTCCCGTCAACGTTCGCCTCAGCCCACGCATGATCAACATCGTCGGTCGCTTCCCGCGCGCTTCCACTCAGGTGCGCAGGGCATGCCGGCTTCGACACGTCCGCATCGCCCGAGACCCTGCGCCAACCAGTTCATCACCGCGATGAGCCCGAGGATGCGCAGCACGATGCTCACGACCGGGTTCACGCGTGGAGCTTACGACGGCAGCCCCGCTGCAACCCACCGTCCTGTGGCGCGTACTCGACTCCCAGACCCGCGGTGCCTAAGCGGTGGAGCATCGCACCACCCGCGCGCGGCGCTTGGCTACTCCTACGGCGTGACGGTGAACGGCCGCATCATGTCGTTGTCTTCGTGCTCGACGATGTGGCAGTGGTAGACGTAGCTCTGCGGCGCCGGCACGCCCGTCGGCAGCTCGAACTTGGCGCGGATGGTCGTGAAGTAGCCGGGGTTCGCCTTGACCGTGTCCTTGAAGCCGCGCTCGCTCGGGTCGGGGGGTTCCATCGGACCCGTGGAGAACGGGGTGGGGTCGATTCCGCCGGGGACGCCGTTCGGGCCCTCGTAGGCCTCCTCGTACGCCGCTGCGTCGAACGGCGTCCGGCCCACCACCTGGAAGGTGACGAGGTGGGTGTGCATCGGGTGCGTGTCCCCGGTCACGTTCACGTAGACCC
>WNGE01001170.1_pt1 | contig 33543 bp, 28 predicted proteins | sample 5400651 | NCBI WGS metagenome assembly WNGE01 (sample SAMN13153370, study PRJNA577476) | soil metagenome | isolation source: 60 cm soil or saprolite under grassland replicate 2 | place: USA:California | collected 2016-06-15
CCCGCGCGGACGGGGAGCGGTGCATCGCCAGCAGGCCGGGCACGAGCGCGAACCAGGCCAGAAACTCCAGATTCGGCGCGGGGAACACCAGCACCGGCAGCCCACCGGCGGCCAGGACCGCGTACCGCACCGGATGCGCGAGGCTACGACCCACCGCCATAACCCGATTGTCGGTCAAAGCCCGTGCCGCCTGCGAGTCAAACGTGAGACCCAGCGTTGCCTTGGCCGTGGCGAACGAGGAACGAGTCCTATTTTCCGCCCACGCAATATGATCTTCCTGCGGCGGCCACATCGCGGTGTATGCCGATACGCCACCCAAGCGTGGCAAAAGTTAGCTATGGTCCCATCCGTCGATCGGACGGAGGACGAATGCGAATCTCCTTGCGCTATCTACTGCCCGCCGCAGCTGCCGTCGCGGCTGCGGCGCTCGTGCTTGCCTGGTTCACCGCTCCGCCATCGAGCGCACGGCTCGCCGCGGCCAGCGATACTCAACCGGGTGAGCGAGCCGCGTGCGGACCGCCAGAGCCCGGCCAGGTCCAATGCTTCACGGTCATCCGCACCGGCACCGGTATCGAGCCGCAGGCGATAGGCCCGGACGTCAGCCCGGCCGGCTGGGGTCCCAATGGTCTGCGAAGCGCCTACAAGCTCACCTCCGCGACCGCAGGGAGCGGGCGCACCATCGCGATCGTAGATCCCTACGACGACCCGAACGCCGAAAGCGACCTGCACACCTACCGCGCCCAATACGGCCTCGGTGAGTGCACCACCACGAACGGCTGCTTCCGCAAGGTCAACCAGAACGGCGTATCCGGCTCACTCCCGCCCGCGGCGGGAAACACCGGATGGGCCGCTGAGGAGTCGCTTGACCTCGACATGGTCAGCGCCATATGCCCGGCCTGCCACATCGTGCTCGTCGAGGCCAACTCCCCCACGGACAGCGACGTGGGAACGGCCGTCAACTCGGCCGTAAAGCTGGCGAAGTACGTTTCCAACAGCTATGGCCGACCTGAGCGGAGCGGTGACCCGACAAACCTCAACCACTACTTCAACCATCCGGGAGTCGCGCTCACGTTCTCCGCGGGCGACGACGGCTATGGCGTCTCCTGGCCGGCCGCGTCGCGCTATGTCACGGCCGTTGGCGGGACCTCGCTGCACCGCTCGAGCAACGCGCGCGGCTGGTACGAGCGCGCATGGTCAGGAACCGGTTCTGGCTGCTCGAGGTACAGCGGCAAGCCAAGCTGGCAGCCGACGAAGAACGGTTGCCCGAGCCACCGCACCGTCGGTGACGTGGCCGCGGTCGCCGATCCGAACACCGGCGTGGCGATATACGACACCTACGACGAGAACGGCTGGCTGGAGGTTGGCGGCACCAGCGTGTCCGCGCCGATCATCGCGGCAGTGTATGCGCGGTCAGCGGTACCGACCGCCAACACCTATCCGGCGAGCTATCCCTACCGGCACAAGGGCAACCTCTTCGACGTGGTCGGTGGCAGCAACGGAACCTGCACGTACACATATCTATGCAAGGCGGTGAGCGGATACGACGGCCCCACCGGCCTCGGCACACCGAACTCCTCCGCCGGGTTCAAATACTAAGCGGCGGCGGCTCGGAGGGCAGCGCTTCGACCGTCACGGTCGGCGCGACCCTGGCGACGGTCCACGCGCGAGCGGGCTCGCAGGGAACATCTGGGACATCGCGCGCCCATGCATGATGTAGTTGTGGGGTGACCACGAGTGCAACCCCCTCGGGCGGGACAGCTCCGGCAGCAACCTGGCTGACCCAGCGCGACATCGACGGCCTCGTGTTTACCGGCGAAATGTATGGCATCCAGCTCGACCAGCTCACCACGCTGCTCACGGCGACCGAGGAACGGGCGCGTGCGGTCTCGGCGCGGTGGCGGGCACATGGCTACGCCGACACCGCGCGGCTCGGCCCCGGCAAGGCGTGGCTGTGGCTCACCAGAATGGGCCTTGCCGCTTGCGGTCTCCCGTACAGCACGGCACCGCCAGCCCTATCCCGACTCGCCCACATCCGCGCGGTCACTGCGGTCCGGCTCGCGCTCGAATCATCGGGCGTATACCGAACGGCTGCCGCTACCTGGCGCAGCGAACGGCGACTGCGGGCATGCACGGGAAGACCGGGTGCGGCGGTGCACATTCCCGATGGCGAGGTGCACTGGCCCGACTCGGCCGACGTGCCCTACGCCGGGGAGTGTTGGGCGATCGAGGCGGAACTGACCGCCAAGACCGTGCGCCGTACGGCGTCCATCATGGCGGAGTTACTCGCCCGCACCGGTGACTACGGCTGCCCAGCCACGCAGCGGGCCGTGCCGGGCGCGCCGCCGTGGCATGCACGGGCGCTCTACCTCTGCTCCCCCGCCGCGCGCCACACGGTGGTGCGCGCCCGCGGCGAACTGGGCGCGGCGCTCGCGGCACGGATCGAGGTCAGGGATCTCCCGCCAGGAGCCCGGATGTGATCCGGGCCTATGTCACCTGGGTGGCGCTGCGGGCAGCGGGGCGGGTCCTGCGCGCAGCGCTCAAGGTCGCTACGGCGATCGCCGCGGTGGTGGCGGCGACACCCGCAACGGTGGTCGCAGCCTACTCGTACACGATCGCCTGGCTGCTCGGCTGGCCGCCACGGCGGCTGTACCGTGCCGCCGCATGGTGCCTGCCCATGCTGGGCGTCCTGTTCGGGGCGCAGGCGCTCCGCACCGGCCAATGGGGGGACACGTGGCGTGAGCCGTTCGGATCCTGGCGGCAGATGTGGCGCCTGGCGGCGCGCGGCGCTCCGCTGGCCGGCCTCGCGACCGCGGCGCCTGTCGCCATCCCAACCGGGCTGCTGATCGGAGCGCTGGCCTGGTCGTATCGGGTGTTTTCCATGGAAATCGGGACCGGCGGGCTGACCGCGGACGCCCCGATCACCTTTGACCTGCGGCAATGGCGCCACCAGGTACGATCCGCGCGGGCACGCATTGCCGCACCGGGTGCGGTGCCGCTGGTCAGCCGCCGTGGCGCCATCGCGATGGGCGCCGTGATCCGCACAGTCCAACATCCCGGAGCGGCCACCGCTCGTGTCCCCTACGCGCGGCTACGGTCTCATCAGGTTGTCATCGGCACGACAGGAACGGGCAAGACAACGCTGCTACTTCGGTTATGGGCGGGGTTCGTCGCCGTCACGTGGCGCCGTTTCGCCGCCGGATCGGGCGGCCGGCCGTTACTGATCGTTCTGGACTGCAAGGGCGGCGCGGATTCCCGTCAGGTTGCCGACCGGGTCCGGCGCGTCCTGCGGTCGGCCGGTGCGCGCTCCACCGCGGTCTGGCCGGACGAGGCGAGCCTGTCCGTGTGGGACCTCCCGGCCGACCAGCTCGTCACCACGTTGCTCGAACTGATCGAGCACGGCGTCGGCGGCGCTGCCTACTACGCCGACGTCATGGACGCGGTGGTGTCTATGGCGATCATGGCGCCGTGCGGACCGCCCGCTTCGTCGGCCGACTTTCTGTCCCGGCTGGACGCCGACTGGCTCGCCCTCGCCCACGCGTCCGACCCAGCGGCGCGAAATGCGATGCGCTGGTCGGCCAAACAGGTCGCCGACGTGGCGCTACGGTTCCGCGCGCTGTTCCGCAGGCTGGGCACGGGGCTCGATGGCCCGGGCAGCTTTGACGACGCCGACGTCTGGTACTGCATCCTTGAGGGCACCGCCGAGACGGCAGTCGCAGAAGCCCAAGCGAAGGCGCTGGTGGAGATTCTCGCCGCCTACGCCGCCCGGCCTGGCGGCTCAGGTGCCGAGATCCTGCTGGCGGTCGACGAGTTCAGCGCGGTGTCCCGGCGCGTACCGATCTGGCATTTGTATGAGCGGGCGCGCTCGCTCGGGCTCGCCGTCCAGGTGTCCGCGCAGTCCTGGCACGGCCTCGCCGAGCGCAACGACGACAGGTACCGGATCGCCGCCACCGCGGACGGCGGCATCTGGTTGCTGCGGACACCCTTCCCCGATCCGATCAGCGAACTCGCTGGCAGCCGCCGGATGGTCGACACCACGCGGAAGCTGCTCGGATGGTGGCTCTGGCGGGGCGACGGTTACGCGCGGGCGCACTACACCCAGGTGGTGGATCCTGACATCGTGCGTTCACTCGATGTCGGGCAGGCGGCGTACATCTACCGGGGCGGGGTCACCTATGTTCAGGTGAAGCGGCTGGTGGCAGGCCTGTCCGCTATACCGGGCCGGATTCTGGCACCGACGCAGGGCGCGCCGCAAGCCGTGGCGCCAAGTCGGCGGCCGCTTCCTGCGGCGCCGCAGCTGGAACGGCTGCCCGACGCGAGCCAGCTGCTCGATGACGTGTTCGGGGCGGAGCAGCACCGTGGGGAGGTGTCGGGTTGACTGATCCAGGCCCCGCAGCCGTCGGGCCGAGCGACCCGTTCGAGCTGCTCGGCCTCCCCGCCAGCGCTGATGTGACCGATGACGACGTGCGGTCCGCGTGGCGGCGGATCGCGGCGGCTACGCACCCAGATCGCACGGACGGCGGCAATCCGGCGCGTTTTGCCGCCGCATCCGCGGCCTACACAATCCTGCGCACACGTTCGGGCCGCGGCGAGACACTCGCCGACCTTGCCGAACTCCGGCAAGCTCGCCCGCACAGGCCTCCCCCACGCGAGGCGCCGGCTGGGCGCGACCTGACGCCGGCCGCGGCCGCGCACTCCGCACCGGCCGCGGCCACACACCTCGGGGCCCGCGGCGCGCTGGTCCGCCGGCATCATCCCCCACTTCCCGCCCGACTGCTCGCGCGCACGGTGGCACGGGTTGCGCGAGGGCGTCCTGCGGTGCTCGCGGTTCGTCTTGCGATCGTGGTGGCGATTGGAGTGGGCACCGCGGCGCTGGTGGGATCCGCGCCCGCCACACCGGCACTCATTAGCGGCGCCCTCACGTGGCTCGTGCTGACCGCGCGCCACGACCTAGCGCCGCCTGAGTGAGTGATCCGTTGTCTCGGAGATTTTCGGTGCACACAGCTGGCTGGCCATGATCCGCCCGCGCGGATCATGGCCAGCTCCGCATGGATCAGCCTGCGCCGTCGCTCCGGATCCGCTCAATCACCGGCGCGAACGCCTCCATGTAGGGCTCATGCACGGTAATGAAGGAGAACCCAAACCTGTCGCGGCGCTCCCGCAACTGGTCGGCGATCTCATCGACCGTGCCGATGAGCAGGAACGGCGTCTCCAGCGCCTCCTCGACGGTGAAGAAAGGTAGGTGCTCCGCGAGCAACGTCTGCATCGTCGCGCGGCGATCCGTTGTTACCACAACCGCCTGGACCAGAGCGTTCAGCTCAAGATCGTCAAAATGGTCACCCGCTTGCTCTCGGATGAAGCGCACCCGATCCTCGGCCTCGGCGGCGGTCGCAATCCGGAACGTGCCGGGCGGCTGCCCCGGCAGCTGGAGCGCTCCGGCTACCGCGACGGTGTCGGCCCGGCGCGCGGCGAGCGCCAGGATCCGGTGGCTGGTGCCGCCGATAATCAGCGGCGGTCCAGTGCCGCCGAAACCTCGCCGCTGGACCGGCGTCTGGGCCGGGAGATCATAGAGGTCGCGCACCGCTTTGCGGCCGGGGTAGCCATTCGAGCCGAACAGCTTCTCCAGCTCGTCAAGGGTGGCGGCGATCCGGTCGGCTCGCTCGTCAAACGGTGGCCAGTGGATGCCAGCGGCGTCGTACTCCCATTTCATGTGCCCGGCGCCCACACCGAGTTCGAGCCGACCATCGGTGAGGAGGTCCACCGTGGCAACGTCGCGGGCGAGCAGGTGAGGATTCCAGAACCCGATGTTGAGCACCAGCGTTCCGACCCGAAGCCGCTGCGTGGCGTCCGCGGCCGCGACAAGGGGCGGAAATGGGGACGGCGACCCCAGATGGTCGGTGGTGAAGACCAGGTCGTAGCCATACCGCTCGGCAGCACGGCAGTACTCCACGAACCGGGCGCGCGATCGGATAGCGAACGTGTTGCAGCTGAACCGGAAATCTCGCATGTCCTCAAGTTCTCATCTGCACACCACCGGCAGCCAGGCCGATCCGCTTCGGGCGGAATGAACCGGCCCTGCCCTGGCCGCTGCCGCGACGCTGCCGTGGCCTCGGTGGCCCATCGCGGACTCCGGCCAGCGGACATCGAGCACAACGGGCCGGGCGGGCGCATTCGACGTTCGTGACGCCTTCGCGGAACGTGACGCCCCTGAGGGAGGCGACGCGTCCGAGGCTACGGCCAGGGCGCGCGCCAGCGACTCCACGTCAATCAGCGGCTGCACAGCACAAGGCTAGAGGACTTCCCCTTCGTGACCCTTAGTCCTAGCCTCAACCGCGGGGCTTAGAGCCTGTTAGACAGTGCTGAACGTGAGCAGCGGGATGAGCTGCTCGTCCTGGGTCAGCGAGCCGTGCATGCCGATCAGTGCCGATTCCCGCGGTTCGGCGCGCGTTGCCACCATGGCGGCCGGGCCATAAGGAGCCGCGACCACGTCACCGATGCGGGCCGCGAACTCGGGTGCCACGTCCCCAAACCAGCCATGGGCTATCGCCTCATCCCTGGCCAGCACGCACATCCGCCCATCGAGCAGGTCCCGCCAAGTGGCGAGGACGTCGGCAGCGGCTCCCGGCTCGGCATACACATGCCGAGCCCGCGGCTCGCCGCCAAGCAGCGCCACACCCTCCCGCAATGATGGGATGGCGTCTACATCGATTCTGTCCTCAGAACCGACGTCAACCATGCCGTGATCGGCCGTCACGTGCAGCACACAACCGTCCGGTAGGCCAGTCGCCAGCTGCTCGGCGAGCTTGTCCACATGGGCGAGTTCGTACCGCCACGCGTCCGATGTGGTGCCGCTCGTGTGGCCGGTAGCGTCCAGGTGGCCGTGATACACGATAATGAGGGTGCGGTCAGCAGCGTGCACGCGCAGCGCCTCCTGGGCCCGCCCCGCGAGATCACCCAGGCTGTTCGCGCCACGGTAGACGGCACCGCGAGCGAACGCTGTCGTCAGACCGGAACCGCGGAAGGCGGTGGCAGCCACATAACAGGCACGGACGCCCGCTTCTGTGGCCCGCTCGAAGATCGTCGGTATGGGCTGCCACTTGACCGGGTCTACCTCGGGGTCCCAGCGCAAGGCGTTGAGCAGCTTGCCCTCGCCAGGCCGCGCTACCTGGTAGCCGAGCATGCCATGGATGCCGGGCGGCCGACCGGTGCCGAGCGAGCCCAGGCTTGTCACGGTGGTTGAGGGAAAGCCCGCCCAGATGGGGCCTGCTGTCGCGGCGAGTTCGGAGAGGAAAGGCGCCGCCGCTGGATGCTCACGAAGCAGTTCCCAGCCCATGCCATCCACGATCAGCACACATACCCGGTCGGCGGGGGGAAGGCCCAGGACATCAGGCTCGTCAGGGACGCGCAGCGATGCGAGCAGGGAGCAGGCGAGGTCAGGAAGTGTCGCGCTGCCATAGGGCGGCGGATTAAGCGGCATCGGCTCGTGGGTCATGCGGGGGCGATCCTCCGGGTGCCATCGGCGCCGTTCAGCCCGATCATCGTGCCACTGCTTCACGTCCGAGGGCAAAGCAGCACCATGACGCCGGAGCCCGGTGCTAGGCGCCGAGCCGCGCGGTAGCTGCTGAAAGCGACTCGGCGAAGGCGAGCACCTGGGTGATCCCCTCTGCACCGTCGGCGGCCTCGCTGACACGTAGCGTCAGGTCATCGGTCGTGATCGTGCCGGTATAGCCATGATCGGCATCACAATTCTCGTCACCGCAATGCGCAGGTTCGAGTTCCACATGGGAAAGTACGTTCCATCCAATTGTCAGCACGACCTCGGTCGGCATGGTGACACCGGGGATATATGAGGCCGGGTCCGGCACCAAACGGGTGATCGCGACGGACTGGATCCGGGAGAACCGCACGGTCTCAGTGCTTGTCTCAGCGCTTGGTGCCTCGTCATCCTCGGAGGCCGGATGCTCGTCGGTGTGGCTGTAGATCAGCCTGCTTGGTGTCAGCGCGAGCACCATGATATGACGGCGGACCTCCATCGCGGGGTCGAAGATGGCGTCGTGGTGCACAACATAGGCCGTCACGGTCTCGGAACCCAGCGCGGAGGCGACCGCGTCAGTGACCAGGCCGGGGTAATATCCGGTGCGCTCGATCGAAGCGCGCAGAGCCTCGGCCGTCGTTTGGGTATCCCTCATGCACCCATCCTCCACCCTCGTGGACCTAGGTTTCACCGCACCTCCTGGCCTCGTATCGGCCCTCTTACGGCACGCACGTCTACCCTCTCTAGGCTGATCGTTCGTGATCTGGGAAGGTCTGAGGCTTGCGGTGAGCCTGCTATCGGCGCTACCGCTGCGAGCCAGGCGGGTAACCAGGCAGACGGCAGGCGCGGCGATGGCCTGGGCGCCCGCCATTGGCCTCCTCCTCGGCGCCATCGCCGCCGCGGTATTGACGGGCGCGGATCATCTTCTGGGCGGGGCACCCCTGCTCGCTGCCACGCTCGCTGTCGTAACGATGGCGCTGCTAACCCGGGGCCTGCATCTCGACGGTCTCGCCGACCTCGCTGACGGTCTCGGCAGCGGCAAGCCGGCCGCGGGGGCGCTAGAGATCATGAGGCGCTCCGATATCGGACCGTTTGGGGTCGTCGCGCTCGTGCTCAACCTGCTGATACAAGTCGCCGCGCTCGCACAGGCGCAGGCTCGCGGCCACGGACCCGCCGCGCTCATGGCGGCGGCCTTCGCAGGCCGACTGGGCATCACCTGGGCCTGCCGACGCGGTGTCCGCGCGGCACGACAGCTTGGGCTTGGCGCGCTCGTCGCAGGAACCGTCCCTGCGGCGGTGCCCGCGGCCATCACCGTTGGCGTGACCGGAATGACCTGCCTGGCCGCCGTGCTGCTGCCGGTGAGGTCGGGCGGGTGGCTGCTCCCGGCCAGCATCGCCGCCGGGCTGGCCGCCTCGCTCGCAGTGGCCACACACGCCGCGGCACGGCTCGGCGGGATTACCGGGGACGTGCTCGGCGCCCTGGCCGAGATCGGCGCCTGCGTGTGCCTGACGGTAATGGCAGCATGAAAGGCATGGTGCTGCTCCCGTCAGAGATCATGACTCCGGCGCTTGTTGTGGATCAGGTGCGGCTGGAACGAAACCTGCGCGCAATCGCAGATTCAGCGGCGGCTCGCGGGATACGCCTGCGACCACATGCGAAAACACACAAAACGGCGAACATCGGCCGGCGGCAGCTCGACCTGGGCGCCACTGGCCTGACCGTCGCGACCATTGGCGAGGCGGAGGCATTCGCCGACGCAGGGGTCACCGACCTGTTCGTCGCCTACCCACTGTGGCCGTCAGCCGCCCGGCTCAGCCGTCTGCAGGCCCTCGCCGAACGCGTTCGGCTGCGCCTCGCTGCCGATTCGCCAACTGCCGCCGGGCGGCTGGCACCGCTTTCCCTGTGCGCGCGGCCGCCGGAGATCCTCGTGGAGATAGACAGCGGTCACCACCGCACGGGCATTCCGCCGGACCAGGCCCGCGATGTCGCGCTCGCGACCGCGCGGGCAGGCCTGCCGGTGGTCGGCGTTTTCACCTTCCCCGGCCACAGCTACGCTCCTGGCGCGCGCGAGAGCGCCGCAACCGAGGAGGCGATCGCGCTGTCCGTGGCCGGGGCCGCGCTGCGGTCGGCCGGAGTGATCGACGCGGAGCGTGCGGAACGCAGCGGCGGATCCACGCCCACCGCGCTCCTGCACGCTGATCCGCCGGTGACCGAACTGCGGCCCGGCGTGTACGTGTTCTGTGACGCGCAACAGCTTGAGCTCGGTGTCTGCCGCAGCGAGCAGATCGCGCTGGCCGCGGCCGCGACCGTGGTGAGCCGCCCGGGACGTGAGCGGATGGTGCTCGACTGCGGCAGCAAAGTGCTTGGCGCCGACCGGCAACCGTGGAGCACGGGTTTCGGGCGGCTGCCAGGCTGGCCGGACGCCCGCGTGGTGGCGCTGTCCGAGCATCACGCGACGGTCACCCTGCCGGCTGGCACGTCAGGGCCCGACCTTGGCGACGTCGTCGCCGTCGTCCCGAACCACGTCTGCGCCGCCGTCAACCTCGCCAATGAGCTGCTGGTGGTCCGCGACGGAACTGTGATCGACACCTGGCCGGTCATGGCTCGGGGCGCCAACTCGTGATGACGCGCCCTGAGCTCCCGGCGGCCGGCCCTGCCCAAGACGACGACGCCGCCCCGAACCACCGGCCGTGCCCCAGGCCGCTGGCCGTGCCCCAGGCCACCGGCCGTGGCCCAGGAGGACGCCGACGCGGGGCATCTGCCCTGGGGCACTAACATCGGCATGGTGACCATTACGCTCTCCGTAACTGCTGACGACCCTGGCTCGCTCGACACCGACGTCATTGTGATAGGCGTCATCGAGGCCACGGGCGGCCCGCAGCCCGCGCCAGGGGCGGAGCGGGTCGTTGAGGCATTCGGCGGCGAACTGGCCGGGACGCTGGCGCTGCTCGGCGCGACAGGAAAGGCCGAGGAGGTCACCAAACTGCCGACCGATGGCCGGCTGCGTGCCCCGGTCATTGCCGCGGTTGGGCTGGGCCGCCGCGACGGCGGCAGTGACGGGAGCCGCGACGGCAGCAGTGACGGCCGCAGCGGTGCCACGGGCCCCGATGGCGCGGGTGCACGCGAATCACTCAGGCGCGCAGCTGGTGCTGCGATGCGCGCGCTGGCGATTGGCACGGGCTCTCACCACGCCACGGCGCACTCGGCGCACACGGCGCACTCTACGAAGCGGATAGCCTTCTCGCTGCCGACCCGCGACCGCGCCGAGGCAACCGACGTGGCGCTCGGCGCGCTGCTGGGCGGCTATCAGTTCGCCAGGTACCGCACGAACGGCCGGGCTCAGCCGGTCGAGCTGGTCATCCTGGCCAACGGCACTGACGCTGACGCTGCGGCCAGCGGCGTTCACCGGGCACAGGTCATCGCCGAGGCCGTCACGCTCGTCCGTGACCTGGTCAACACGCCGCCTGCCGATCTTACGCCGGGCGACTTCGCGGCTCAGGCCGAGCGCGTGGCCGCGGCCTGCGGCCTTTCCGCCGAAGTGCTCGGCGAAAAGGAACTCGCCGAACAAGGCTACGGCGGGATCCTCGGCGTCGGCCAGGGCTCGGTCAATCCGCCGCGGCTCGTACGGCTCGAATACTCGCACCCGCAAGCGCAACAAACGGTGGTGTTCGCCGGAAAGGGCATCACGTTCGACTCGGGCGGCCTGTCGCTCAAACCGGCCGCCTGGATGGAAATCATGAAATCCGACATGGGCGGCGCGGCCGCCGTTCTCGGCGCGATGCAAGCAATAACCACATTGCGGTCGGCTGTGCACGTGGTGGGGTACCTGCCACTCGCCGAGAATATGCCCAGCGGCACGGCGCAGCGGCCCTCCGATGTGATCACCGTGTACGGGGGCAAGACCGTTGAGGTGCTCAACACCGACGCCGAAGGGCGGCTAATCCTCGCCGACGTGCTTGCGCGCGCTGCCGCCGACCAGCCGGCCCTGCTCGTCGATGTCGCCACGCTGACGGGGTCGCAGCTTGTCGCGCTCGGCAGCCGCATTAGCGCCGTCATGGCCAGCGATGAACGTGTCCGCGAGGCGGTGGTGTCGGCCGCGCGCCGCGCTGGCGAGGCGATGTGGCCGATGCCATTGCCCGATGAGCTGCGCAAGTCGCTCGACTCGGCCGTTGCGGACATAGCGAATGTGGGGCCGGACAAAAATGCCGGGATGCTCATTGCTGGCATATTTCTCCGAGAATTTGTCCCTAACGGCTGCCGCTGGGCGCACCTCGATATCGCGGGCCCTTCGTTCAATGAGGGGGATTCCTATGGATACACCCCCAAGGGTGGCACAGGCACGGCTACCAGAACTTTGATCCAGATCGCCGAGGACGTGGCGGATGGCGCGTTGTGACATTCACAATTGACGTGGAGTCCTGCCCATTGCCTGCGGCCAGGCACGGGCTGGCGGTTTGGCTCACCGCTTGGCGGGAAGCGGAAGGCGCCTGCCCGGTGATACAGCGTACGGATATGGGTAAAGGAGCATTCTGTGGCTAGCAGCGCCTACGACATCGTCGTCCTCGGCGGCGGCAGCGGCGGCTACGCCTGCGCGTTCCGCGCCGCCGAGCTGGGCAAGCGCGTCGCCCTTATCGAGAAGGACAAGGTAGGCGGAACCTGCCTGCACCGGGGGTGCATCCCGACCAAGGCCCTCCTACACGCGGCCGAGATCGCCGATCAAGCGCGGGAGAGCGAAAAATTCGGGATCAAAGCCCAGTTCGAGGGTGTCGACATGCCCGGCGTGCACGCGTACAAAGACAGGGTGGTCAACCGCCTATGGAAGGGCCTGCAGGGTCTTGTCCGCGGCCACAACATTGAGTTCGTCGAGGGTGACGGGCGGCTCGTCTCACCGACACAGGTCCAGGTCGGTGACACCGTCTGCGAAGGCGCGCACGTCGTGCTGGCCACCGGCTCCGAGCCGAAGACGCTGCCGGGACTTGAGCTTGACGGCGAACGCGTGATCACAAGCGACGATGCGCTCACCCTTGACCGGGTCCCCGGTTCCGTCGTCATCCTCGGCGGAGGTGTCATCGGGGTGGAGTTCGCCAGCGTGTGGCGGTCGTTCGGGGCCGAGGTGACGATCGTCGAGATGCTGCCGCATCTGGTACCGCTGGAGGAGGAGTCGAGCTCAAAGCTGCTCGAGCGGGCCTTCCGGCGGCGGCGCATCCCCTTCGAGCTTGGCGCCAGGTTCGAGAGCGTCAAGAAGTCCGGCGAAGGAGTCACCGTCACCCTCGCCGGGGGCAAAACGCTGGATGCGGAGCTTCTGCTCGTGGCCGTTGGCCGGGGACCCGTCTCTAGTGGCCTGGGGTACGAGGAAGCGGGGGTGGAAATTGAGCGCGGATTCGTCAAGGTGGACGAACTTTGCCGGACTAACGTCCCGACCATCTCGGCGATTGGTGACCTCATCGCGACCCCGCAACTCGCGCACGCCGGTTTCGCAGAAGGCATCCTGGTGGCCGAACGGCTGGGAGGGCTGACGACCGCGCCCATTGACTATGACGGCGTGCCACGGGTCACCTACAGCGAGCCCGAAGTGGCGTCGGTGGGCATCACATCCGCTACCGCGGCCGAGCGCGGCATCGAGATCGAGGAGTTCACCTACGACCTGACCGGCAACGGCAGGAGCCAGATCCTGCAGACGCAGGGTGCGGCTAAGGTGATCTCTACCGCAGGCGGCGGTCCGGTGCTCGGAGTGCACCTGGTCGGCAGCCGAGTCGGCGAACTGATCGCGGAGAGTCAGCTCATCTATAACTGGGAGGCCGTGCCGACCGACGTTGCGCAGCTGATCCATCCGCACCCAACCCAGTCAGAGGCGATCGGCGAGGCGCACCTGGCACTTGCGGGCAAGCCCCTGCACGTGCATGGCTAGCAATTGACACGCTGGCCGGGTGACCTCCGGGTCCCGCCGGCCAGACTATGACCAAGAGCAGTGTGACTAAGGAGTCGCTCCCATGTCGGTCTCGGTAAGAATGCCCCAGCTGGGCGAGAGCGTCACCGAGGGCACCGTCACGCGCTGGCTGAAGAAGGAGGGCGACCTCGTCAGGGTCGACGAGCCGCTGCTCGAGGTCTCCACCGACAAGGTGGACACCGAAATACCTTCGCCGGCGTCGGGCGTGCTGAACGGTATCGCCGTCGCCGAGGAAGAAACGGTCGAGGTCGGCGCCGAACTCGCGGTGATTGAGGAGGAGGGCGCCCAAGCGCGGGCTAAGCCCGCGGCGCCTGACCGGCCGGCCGAGGCGACACCCGCCGGGGAACGACGCGCCGAGACGCCGCCGCCAGCGCCAACTGGCGAGGAGTGGAGGGGGGAGCCGCCCGCACAAGCACCAGCCGAGCCGTCAGGCGCACCAGCGCCATCGGTGGCCGCAGCGCCCGCTCCGCAACCGTCAGGCGGTCAAGCAGCCACCCGCGAGACCGTCGCGCCGCCGGAACACGCCGTTGCTCCCGCGGCTCCAGCCGCGGCTCAGCAATATCCTCGTCCCCCGACGCAGCTTCCCGGTACGTCCGAGGGCCCGTATATCACCCCCCTGGTGCGAAAACTCGCTGTCGAACATGGCGTTGACCTCGCATCGGTGCAAGGTACCGGCGTCGGTGGCCGCATTCGAAAGCAGGACGTGCTCGATGCGTCCCGCGCCGCACAACAGCAGTGGCCGGCGGCCCCGCAAGCCGCGCCACCGCGTCCAGCGCCGGAGCCCTCGGCTCCGCCGGCTCCTGCCACCGCGCAGCCAGCCGCGCCGGCCGCGGCCGCCGAGCCTGCAGAGGCGGCGCCTGCCGCTCAGCCCGCCGCGGCCGCTGCTACCCCGCAGCCTGCCGAGGCGCCGTCTCCCCAGCCACCAGCCGCGCCGACGCCGCAGCCCGCTGCTCCGACGCCAGCAGCCCGGCCGGAGGTCGAACCGTCACCGCTGCGGGGGACCACCGAGCGAATGTCGCGCTTGCGCCAGCTGATCGCGCAGCGGATGGTCGATTCACTGCGCACAGCGGCCCAGCTCACCACCGTGCTCGACGCGGACGTAACGAACATCGCCCGCTTGCGGCAGCGGGCCAGGTCCGAGTTCGAGGCCCGCGAAGGCGTCCGGCTTTCCTTCCTGCCGTTCTTCGCGCTCGCCACGATTGAGGCGCTCAAGTTGCACCCGAAGCTGAACGCCGTCATCAACTCGGAGAAGGCTGAAGTCACCTTTCACGATGCCGAACATCTCGGGATCGCTGTGGACACCGAGCGCGGTCTCGTCGTACCGGTGATCCGCAACGCCGGTGACCTCAACATTGGCGGCCTCGCCAGAAAGATCGACGATCTGGCCAGGCGTACCAGGTCCGGTCAGGTCAGCCCGGACGAGCTGAGCGGCGGAACGTTCACGCTTACGAATACGGGCAGCCGGAGCGTACTCTTCGACACACCCATCATCAACCAGCCGCAAGTGGCGATCCTGGGCACCGGTGCCGTCGTGAAGCGGCCGGTTGTGGTGGACGACAGGGCACTCGGCGAGGTCATCGCCGTGCGTTCCATGATGTATCTCTCGCTCACCTACGACCATCGGCTGGTGGACGGGGCTGACGCGGCCCGGTTCCTCGCGAGCGTGAAGACCCGGCTCGAAGAAGGCGCGTTCGAGGCCGAACTAGGCCTATAGCGGCGCATCGCAGGCGCGATGGCGAGATAGTCCTGGAAACCTACCACTGCGTAAACTACGCCGTTTAGTTTACAGTGAGCCCCCGCACCTGCCACGCGGTCGTCTCGCGGCGCAGCAACCCAATAGAGATAAACTACACCGGCTAGTTCACTCATGAGTCCGCCGCTGCCGTACGGCTGACCCGCGAGGCGACCCCATTCCGTGCACCATCGTTCGTTAAACTGCACGGTGCAGGAGCGAAGTGACTCCTGATTTCCCAGCGTCACACCGGGAGCGCACCCATGACCCGAGCGCTTGCGCACAGCCCGCGATCACCAGCCAGGCCCGGTCGCGCCGGCATCTCGGAGCGTAAGCGCGACGCGATCGCGGAGGCGGCGCTCCGCCTGTTCCTCCGGGACGGTTACGAGCGCACCAGCGTCGATGCCATCGCCGCCGAGGCGGCGGTGTCCAAGCGCACCGTGTACAACCACTACGGCGACAAGGAGAACCTGTTCCTCACCGTCGTCGAGGACACTTCCGTGTCGCTGCGGGAGAAATTCGCTTCCGTCGGCAACCTTATGCTGGCCGACGCCAGCCATGTCGAGCAGAGTCTGTTGGACTTCCTCCGTCAGGCCGTCTCAATCGTGACCCTGTCGCCGGACGGTGCCGCTCTGGTCCGGCTCGTCATCACCGACGCCCCGCGCTTCCCGTCACTGCTCGATTCATGGCGCCGTATCCAGCCCTTCTCTCTTGGGCTCGCCGAACCGCTCGGCCGGCTCGCCGCGGAAGGCGTTCTCGACATTCCCGACCCGGTGGAAGCCGCACGGCACTTGTTCGCGCTGACCGTTGGGCAGATCAACACACAGACACTGTTCGGGACCATCACGCTGAGCGGCGAGGAGGTCGACCGGATCCTCACCGGCGGCGTCCGGGCATTTCTTCGCGCCTATCGGCCCGCAGACCGCGGCCCGGCCCACGGCGACAGGGTCGGGGAAGCTCGCAAGTGAGGATCGTGGTAACCGGCGCGGGCGGGCTCATCGGCCCGGTCCTGATCCGACAGTTGCGCGCCGACGGGCACCAGGTGCTGAGGCTGGTGCGGCGACAGCCACGAACAGCGGACGAGGTCCGGTGGGATCCTCGTCCTGCGAGCAGCAGCGGAGCGTTCACCTCCGAGACCGTGGCCGCACTCGAGGGCCTAGACGCCGCCGTACATATGGCGGGCGCCCCGATCGCCAGCCGCCGCTGGACCGCCGCCGTCAAGGAGGAAATCCGAGCCAGCCGGGTGGAGGGCACCCAAGCGCTCGCCGCGGCGCTCGCCGGGCTGCGGCAGCCTCCCGCGGTCCTGCTTTCCGGCTCCGCAGTCGGCTGGTACGGCAACACGGGCGACCGCGAGGTCGACGAGACAGCGTCCAGCGGTACGGGTTTCCTGGCCGAGGTCGCTGCGGCCTGGGAGGCGTCAACCGCCGCGGCCGAGCGGGCGGGCATTCGCGTCGTGCACATGCGCACCGGCATCGTCCTTTCGAAGGACGGTGGGATGCTGGGCAGGCTGTTGCCGCTGTTCCGGCTCGGGCTCGGGGGCAGGCTCGGGCCTGGCACACAGTTCATCAGCTGGATCATGCTGGCCGATGTGGTCAGGGTGATGCGCTTCCTGCTCGACAAGCCGGAACTCAGCGGGCCGGTCAACCTCACGGCGCCAAACCCGCAGACCAACGCGGGTTTCACCGCCGCGCTCGCCGCAGCGGTCCACCGCCCGGCACTGCTTCGCCTGCCCTCGCCCGTACTTGATCTGGCGCTGGGCGAGGCGGCCAGCGAACTCCTCACCAGCGCCAGGGTGCTGCCCGCGCGGCTGCTCGAGGCGGGTTATGTCTTCTGGCGAGCGGACCTCGATAGCGCGCTCGCCTCCGAGCTTCACGGCGATGGGCCGTGACGAGCGGCCAGGATCAACAGGCCGATCGGGATCGCGGCGACTAGCCCGAGCCCGGCCCGATCAGCACCCACGTTCGCAAGTCTGCCCACCGGCCGCGGCAGCCGCCCGATGCCCCGCCTCCCGGCTACGGCGCCCATGAGTTGACATATAAGTAAAAATTTATGAGTATGACATCATGCCAGGCAGGCCGAACACGCCCGACAGGTTCGACAGAACTGACAGACCTGACAGGCCCAACAGGCTCAACAGGCCTGGCCGGCCCAACAAGCCCGGACGACCGCGGAAGGCCAGCAGCTCTGCCGATAGTCCCGCGCTGGAGCCGGACCGGTTCGCGGCTCTGGCGGATGCGACCCGCAGGCATCTTCTCGAGCAGCTCGCGACGCGCGAGCGGACAGTATCGGACCTGGTGTCCGGCCTGGACGTCAGCCAGGCGGCGGTATCGCAGCATTTGCGGGTGCTGCGGGAATCCGGGCTCGTGGACGTGCGCCGGGCTGGGCGGCACCGGTATTACGAACTGCGGCCAGCTGGGCTCACCGAGCTGCGCGCCTGGCTTGAGGAGCTGGAGCGATTCTGGCAGGCGCGGCTTGCCGCTCTCGGAGGCTACCTGAAGGAGACCTCTTCGCCATGAAGACCGACATCGATCTCGCTACCGTCTACCCACACTCCATCGAGCGGGTGTGGGCCGCGCTGACCTCTGCGGAAGCGCTCGCCGCCTGGCTCATGCCCAATGACTTCCAGCCCCGGGTGGGCCACAGGTTCACATTTCGCACCAAACCGGCTCGGGGCTTTGACGGCATCGTGCGCTGCGAGGTGCTCGAACTGGACCCGCCAAACAGGATGGTGTGGTCCTGGGCCGGCGGCAACATCGACACCACGGTCACGTTCACGCTGGAGCCAGCCGGAAACGCTGATGCTGCGACCAGGCTGCGGATGCGCCAGACCGGCTTCAACGGACTAGGCGCCCAGCTCACCCGGCGGATTCTGGCCAGCGGATATCCGCGGATCCTCCGCCAGCGGCTCCCCGCGTACCTGGACCGGATCGCTGGAACGGCCTTTGCCGCGTCCGGCCAGCAGAAATGCGCCGAAGGATGGCGCGCTTACCTCGGTGTTTTCCGTCGCTGGCGCGTCACGTCACATGATCGACCAGCAGAAAAGGAGAAGTCTCAGCATGGCACTCACCAACCTTGACGTCGTCTCGGTCCCAGTCAGCGACCAGGACCGGGCCAAGGATTTTTACGCCGGCAAGCTCGGCTTCACGGTCCTGATCGACAACGCGTTTGGCGACCAGATGCGCTGGATCATGCTGCGGCCACCCGGAAGCAGCACCAACATCACGCTCGTGACCTGGTTCGAGACCATGCCGCCTGGGTCGCTCAAGGGCTCCGTGCTGGCGTGCGACGACCTCGAGAAGACCCTCGGCGAACTGACCGCCCGTGGCGTCACCTTCAACGAGCCGGAGGCGCAGCAGGCACCCTGGGGCAGGTGGAAGACATTCGACGACCCCGACGGAAACGGCTGGGTCGTGCAGCAAGACGACCCGGCCTTCGGCTCCTAGCGCGGCGGAGCCACGCTGGCCCGAGCGCGGTTGAGCGGCGCAATGAACCGGGCTGGCCCGCGATCACCGCGCCGCCGCTCATGATCGCGGTGGATCATGAGTCATTACCGACGCACAATCCGCCGCGATCATGCGATGTCTCGTTATTTGGACGCGGAGCGGGGCCGAACAGCGCCAGCCGCCACAGTGGCGGCACCGGGCCGAGTTCGCCCTCCCGTGCCATCGTCACCTGAACGGTCAACCGCAACAGCCGCCGCGCGGCGATGATCATAAGGACCGCGACGGGCAGTTCGGCGAATACCGCCGACATTAAGCTCCACACGAAGGCCTGGGTCCCCCAGTCCAGCGTGAGGTCGAACCACGCATCGCAGCACAGCAGCGTGGCCGTGACAATCAGGCATACGATCAGGGGTTGCCGACGGCGCCACGAAGCCCAGGCTGTCGCGGCGAAGGCAGCGAGCAGCGCGGCATCGAAGCCCACCCATGCGCCGCGCCAGGCACCGGACGTAAAATTCCTGGGCAGCGTCACGGCGAGGACCCCGATCCAGGCGGCCAGCAGCAGACAGCCGCCAACGGTGAGGGCGAGCCACAGCCGCATGCTCCGCCGGAAACGCGGATCCTTGAGAGGATGCGGTTCGTCCAGCGCAGCAAGCGCACGGGCAAGCCGGGCACGCTCCGCCGGGCTCATCCGCCTCAGCTCAGCCTCATCCAGCACTACCGCCTCCCGCTTCGAGCGCTTTCTTAACAGGCGTCTGCGGTTCCCCATTCCGCATGCTCTGCCACCGTACGTTCGCTATCTACCCTCGACGTGGCCACGTCAACGCCGTACTACACGGTGCAGTCCGCACGGTTCCGCACCGGACCAGCGACCTACCCGCCGGGCTACGCTGGGCATGTGAAAACGGCCGCAGACCTTGTCTTCGCCCACCTTGGGTTTGGCCCGTGGGCCGTGCCTTACATTGACGGATGGGAGCTGCAACGGCGCCTACACGAACGGCGCTGCGCCGGCGACATCCCCGATACCTGCCTGCTGCTCGAGCATGAGCCCGTCTATACCGCGGGCAAGCGCACAAGCGCCCTCGACCGCCCAGTGAGCGATCCCGGCGCGCCGGTGATCGACGTCGACCGCGGTGGGAAGATCACCTGGCACGGGCCGGGACAGCTCGTCGGCTACCCCGTAATCAGGCTCCCTGATCCCATCGACGTCGTTGCCTACGTCCGGGCCATCGAGGAGGCCTTGATCCGCGTGTGCATGGAGTTCGGCGTGGCCACCGGCCGGGTTGACGGACGTAGCGGCGTTTGGGTAACCGGAGGCGGGCCGGACCGCAAGGTTGGCGCGATCGGCATCAGGGTCGCACGCGGCGTCACGACGCACGGCTTCGCCCTCAACTGCGACTGCGACCTGTCGTGGTTCGACCGGATCGTCCCCTGCGGCATCTCCGACGCCCAGGTCACAACCCTCTCCGCCGAGGCCGGGCGGGCCATTACCGTCACCGACGTGATCCCCGCCGTGCACCGGCACCTGGCGGGTGCGCTCGGGGCGAGCGGGTGGCGCCACGTGCAGGGTGCCGACGGGCTCCTCGGACCAGTTTCTCCCGTCTCCTGAAAGCGGAACGCCAGCGGCAGCCGTTCGGGACTATTCATGTTGTCACCGGCCTATGCCCAACCGCGGCGCCCGGCGTGGCCAATGGTGCCCACCACGTACCCTGATGTTGTGGTTGTGGCACCCGAGGGACGTCGATTGCTCCGGCTGGAAGCGAGAAACAGCCAGACACCGGTCGAAAAGAAGCCGCCGTGGATCAAGACCCGGCTGCGCACGGGTCCCGAGTACCTGGCGCTGAAGGACCTGGTCCGCCGCGAAGGCCTGCACACGGTGTGCGAGGAAGCCGGCTGCCCGAACATCTTCGAGTGTTGGGAAGACCGCGAGGCGACGTTCCTCATCGGCGGCGAGGTGTGCACGAGGCGCTGCGACTTCTGCCAGATCGACACCGGCAAACCCGCCGCGCTCGACACCGACGAGCCGCGCCGGGTTGCCCAATCGATCGCGGCGATGGGCCTGCGGTACGCGACCGTGACCGGCGTTGCCCGCGACGACCTGGCCGACGGGGGGGCCTGGCTGTATGCCGAGACCTGCCGGCAGATCCATGCCGCCGTAGATGGCTGCGGCGTCGAACTCCTGATCCCTGACTTCAATGCCTATCCCGAACGGCTGGCGCAGGTGTTCTCCGCGATGCCGGAGGTTCTCGCCCACAACATCGAGACCGTCCCCCGGATCTTTAAGCGGATCCGGCCGGCGTTCAGCTACGAGCGGTCGTTGCAGGTGCTTAGCCGCGCCCGCGAGGCCGGGCTGGTCACGAAGTCGAACGTGATCCTCGGCCTGGGCGAACAACGTCACGAAGTCATCCGGGCGATGCGCGACCTGTGCGCCGCTGGATGTGAGCTGCTCACGATCACGCAATACCTGCGGCCCTCGCTGCGCCATCACCCGGTGACGCGGTGGGTCACGCCAGATGAGTTCGCGGAACTGCGCGGCGAGGCGATCGCGATTGGTTTCGCCGGAGTGATGTCGGGGCCACTGGTGCGGTCCTCCTACCGTGCCGGGCGGCTCTACCGCGAGGCCGTGGCACGACGGCATGGAGAGGTCCAATCCCCTTCCGCCGGTGATCAGGCAACGCGCACCGCGCACGCCGTTTCGTAACAGGCTTCAAGACTCGTATCCTGCCGTCCATGGCGAAGAAGCCCGCTGACCCGAGCACCCGCAAGCGCGCCGACGGCGATCCGGACAAAATGGGCCGGATTGCCCAGATCCGAATGGTGGCGCGAATCGTCAGGGAGACAAATCCCAGGGCGCTCCCCCTCATCGCACTCACCACCGTCGGCATCATCGCGGTGGTCACCGTCGTCGGGCTGCTCACCGGGCTCGCCGCATTTCTTATCCCGCTTGGAGTGCTCCTCGGCATGCTGGCGGCGATGATCCTCTTTGGCAGGTTCGCGCAATCCGCTCAGTTCGCGCAGATCGAGGGACAGCCGGGTGCAGCGGCGGCAGTGCTGCAGACGATGCGCGGCAACTGGACGGTCACCCCGGCGGTCACGGGCAACAGGAGCATGGACGTCGTGCACCGCGCCGTGGGCAGGCCGGGTGTCGTGCTTGTCGGTGAGGGCAATCCGGCCAGGCTGGCGAGCCTGCTCGCCGCCGAGAAGAAGAGAGTCGCGCGGGTCGCCTACGACGTACCGATCTACGACCTCCAGGTAGGCAACGGCGATGGTCAGCTGCCAATCAAGAAGCTGCATTCACACGTGGTGAAGCTGCCGCGCAACCTGAAGAGTGGGCAGGTGTCCGAGCTGAACTACCGGCTCAAGGCCCTGCCGCAGACCCTGCAAGCTCCGCGCGGGCCGGTCCCCAGGGGCGTGCGGATGCCGAAGATGCCCAAGCCACGGATCCGCTGACCGGCTGAGTCCCGCCTATAGGACTCAGCTGGGCGCGCAGCGCGCCACGCCGGTGCATAGCCCCACCTCGGGGTAAACTACACGGTGTAGGCTATCGCCTAGAGTCGCACCACGACCGTGTTTGCCGCGCGGTCGTGCAGTCCGCGCAGGTCGCGGTCGGTTATGACCGCCGGGATGACGGCGAGCAACAGCAATGTCCGGATCGCCACCCACCCAAAGCCGACGGGCCCGGCGTCAAGCCGCCGCACCCGCAGCCCGAGGAGCCGCTTGCCCACCGTGAAACCGGTGAGTGCGGTCAGGATATAGACCTCGGCGGCGAAGATCACGATGGTCCACAGCTGTGAGTGCAGCGCAGACAGGGCAATCAGGGTGCAGAGCAGCCAGTCAATCACCAGCGCGGCGAACCGCACACTAAAGCCGGCGACCGAACCGGAGCCGTGTTCAGGAAACCCGAACCGCTCACCCGGATAGCTGTGGTCCGCTTCTGACGTACCGGCCCTGGCGCCCGGCTGCCGTCCTCCCGCCACGTCACTAGGCTATCTGGTCATGTGACGCCACGGCGGCGGTGCTGATGTCGCGCAGTGCGCGGGTGGCCGGTTCGCGCACCGGGGGCGTGCGCGGGTGGCCGACTGTGCGATCCCTCGCCTCCCGGCCGTAACACGTGTGAAACACTCGGGACACGGCATGGAAACTCTGAGCGCCTAGCGTCCAAGGCGCCACACCGCAGGGCAACGGGTATGCATCAGCGCGGCTTTTTCAGGGAGGGCGGATGTTCACGAGCTCCGACGAGGTACTGCGATTCATTTCAGCGGAGAACGTGCAGTTCATAGACGTACGGTTTTGCGACCTGCCAGGAATAGTGCAGCACTTCACTGTGCCGGCCGAGTCGTTCGACGAAAAGGTCTTCGCCGACGGCCTGATGTTCGACGGTTCGTCAATCCGCGGCTTCCAGCAGATTCACGAGTCCGACATGCTGCTGCTGCCCGATGTGACGACGGCGTACCTCGACCCGTTCCGCCAGCTCAAGACGCTGAACCTCACGTTCTTCGTGCACGACCCCCTCACCGGTGAGCCCTACACGCGCGACCCGCGGAACATCGCCCGTAAGGCCGAAGACTACTTGCGCGGCAGCGGAATCGCGGACACCGCCTACTTCGGACCCGAGGCCGAGTTCTATATCTTCGACTCCGCCCGGTTCGAAACGGGCCCAGCGGCGGGCTACTACTTCATCGACTCGATAGAGGGCGCCTGGAACACCGGCCGTGATGAGGAAGGCGGCAACCTCGCGTACAAGCCCAGATACAAGGGCGGGTACTTCCCGGTGCCGCCGATGGACCACTTCACCGACCTGCGCTCCGCGATGGTCCGTGGTCTCATCGACTGCGGCGTCGACGTGGAAATGCACCACCACGAAGTCGGCACCGCGGGTCAGGCCGAGATCGATATGCGTTTCGACCAGCTGCTCAAGATGGCCGACAAACTGATGACCTACAAGTACGTGCTGAAGAGCGTGGCGCGCCAGCACGGCAAGACGGTCACGTTCATGCCCAAGCCGCTCTTCGACGACAACGGCTCGGGCATGCACTGCCATCAGAGCCTGTGGAAGGACGGCGCTCCCCTGTTCTACGACGAGGTTGGTTACGCCGGGCTTTCCGACCTCGGGCGCTATTACATCGGCGGCCTGCTCAAGCACGCGCCTTCGCTGCTCGCCTTCACCAACCCCACCACCAACTCCTACCACCGGCTGGTACCTGGCTTCGAGGCGCCGATCAACCTGGTGTATTCGCAGCGCAACCGCTCGGCATGCGTCCGAATCCCGATCACCGGTGCCAACCCCAAGGCCAAGCGAGCCGAGTTCCGTGTTCCCGATCCGTCCTGCAACCCCTACCTCGCGTTTTCGGCGATGGTGATGGCCGGTATCGACGGGATTAAGAACAAGATGGAGCCGCCGGAGCCGGTGGACAAGGACCTGTACGAGCTGCCGCCGGACGAGGCCGCAGCCGTGGAGCAGGTGCCAGCCTCGCTCGAGCAAGTGCTTGACACCCTTGAGGCTGACCACGACTACCTGCTCGACGGCGGGGTTTTCACGCCCGACCTGATCGAGACGTGGATTGATTACAAGCGGTCCAAGGAACTCGACCCGGTCCGGCTCCGCCCGCATCCGCACGAGTTCGAGCTCTACTTCGACTGCTAGCCCTCGCACCCGCGCTGACTTGCGTGAACGTCATGGCGTGATCTCCGCAGTCCGCACAGAGTGCGCACGATCTTGGAAAATCGCCTCGACGGCCGCGCGGCCAAGCTGTCAGCCTTGCGCCCCGCCTCCGCTTCGGTAGTGTTCCGCCAGCCGCCGGTACGCGGCTGCCGCTTTGTGGTACTCGCTTGCCTTGCGCTTGAGATCCCGGGCATTGCGGCGGTCGGTCTTCGCCAGCTCCTCATAGGCAGCCGCGGTGCGCTCGTGCGCCTTGGCCGCGCGCCGCAGGCGAAGGGCCACGCGCTCGCCCGCCTCGTCGGCCAGTATGCGAGACTCCTCCGCGGCGGCCGCACCTTTGGCCGCCGGCTGGGCGGAGGCGCTGCGCCCGCGGCCGGCCCGGCTCAGCTGTGAGCGGCGCCGTACGACCTCCGCCGCGCGGTCGGCCCCACGGTGGGTTCGCCGTCCGGAAGGAACCGCAACGTCCTCCGCCGCCCCGGCATCAACCGATTCAACCTCGGCATGGGGCAGCGACCGCCGCGATTCCAGCCACCGACGCCGTTTCTGCGCGGCCTCCGCATCGGGCAGGTCCAAGACGGCGGCGATCGCCTCCCCTCCCATCCCCGCCGCACCTGCCGTGTCGAACACCTCAAGTTCCAACCGGTCGAGGTCCAGCCGGGCCGCCTGCAGCAGCACCAGAGCGGCACCGACATCAAGTGCCTCCAACCGTTCGGACGACGCCGCAATCACGGCCCGGATGGCATCCAGATCGGGGAGCGGAAGCTTTTCCATCTCCCACAGCAGCTTCCCTACGCCGCGGGAGTACGTGTCACTCAGGTGCGCTCGCGCGGCGGATACCGCTTCTGGCGAAGGAGCGGGAGGCTCGGTCACGGGACGACGCTAGACCGGCCAGGCCCGGCACGTCTACCGAAGTTGTGACACACGCCGCATGGCACTACAACCCGTCCCCAAGTGACCCGTAGAGTGCCTCTACGGGTCATGGGCGACCAGTAGAGGCACTCTACGGGTCATGGGCGACCAGCCAAACAGGCCCCGAGTCACACCGCTACGGTGTGGCGACCGTGACGGTCGCGTGCAGTGGCAGGTCGCGCGATGACGGCCCGACGTAGACGGTCCGCGAGCCGGTGCCGACAATCCACTCTTGCTGCTGCGGCGACCACGACGACAGGCCGTGCGCCGTCACATGCAGCGTCAGGCGGGCGACCTGGTCCGGGGCAAGCTCGACGCGCTGGAACTGCACGAGCTTGCGCACAGCCTGTTGAATGCCAGGCGGCAGCTGGCTGGACGGGCCAACGTATACCTGCGGGACGTCGGATCCGGCGCGGTCGCCGACGTTGATGATCCGGAAGCTGACGTCTACGCCGCCATTACCACTAGGCGAAACCTCCAGCTTCGAATAGGCGAACCGAGTGTAGGACAGACCGTAACCGAAGGGGTACAGCGGCGCGATACCGTGCTCGTCGTACCAGCGATAACCCTCGAAGATGCCGTTGACATCCATCCCGGTGATAGTGCGGTAGCTGGTAGTGGCACCAGCAAGGAACGGGCTGGGTCCGGCCACGCCCGGGTAGAGCGGGCAGTTCCCGCCGACCGAAGTGTCGGTGCAGTTCGGATCGTAGGTCGGGAAGCGCGTGGCATCCGCGGGGAACGTCACGGGCATCTTCCCGCCTGGGTCCGCCTTTCCCAGCAAGACGTTCGCCGTCGCCTGACCGCCGCGCTGGCCGGGGTACCACATCTGCAGGATCGACCTGACGGCAGGTGCCCACGGCATGAACACGGGGTCGCCCGTGTTGAGCACGATGACCGTGTCCGGGTTCGCCGCGGCAACCGCGTTGATGAGATCATTCTGGTAGCCGGGCAGCAGCAGACCAGCGGCCTGGTTGGAGATGCCCCGGTCACGGCCCTCGGAGCCGTCGTCGTAGGCGAAAATGACCACTTTGCGCGCTGTCTTGGCAGCGGCGACAGCCTGTGCGATCGACTGGGCCTGGTTATCAGGTGGCACCCAGCGCAGCTGGATCTCTGCCGGTGCGGTAGCCCGGGTGATGAGGCGCAGGTCGAGGTGAATCTGCTGGCCCGGGCTGAGCGTGATCGCGTAGGTTCCCTGCTGCAGGGTTTCGTTAGCTGGATCGTGCGAGCGGGCGGTCTCGGCCAGCGCCGCATATGACGACGACGGCGCTGTGGGATACGCGCCGATGTTGATATCGCGCGCGTTGCCGGTACCGCCGATCGCGAGGCCGTCGATGAAGAGCTGCGAACTCGCCTGGTTCTTCACGAATACCTTGAGCTGCCAAGCCGTTCCGCCGGGATTGCTCGGGGCGGTCAACAGGCCGCTCCACCGCCAGGCTGTGCCGACCGGGAGTGTTTTCGCTCCGGTGTAGTCGACAGTCGCGTCCAGCTGGTCAGGGGCGGCGTCGGGGCCACTGGCCAGGACCGGCTGGGCACCGCTCGGCACCGCGTCGGTCGTGATCTGCTGCCGCAGCAAGCCGGGCTCACCGGCGAATGCCGCATCAGCCGACGTCAGCGTCCAGTTCGGGTAATTCGCCGCTGGGTCGGGCGCGGACAGCGCCGACGATGGCAGCAGGTGACCGTCGAGGTCATAACCCGGCACATAGGAAAGGTTGCGATGCGAGCCCGCCGCAGCGGCCAAGGCGTCGAACGGGCCCTGCACGGGATCGTATGGCGTCACATGCGCGCTGCCACCACCGCCGATGTAAGGAGCGATGGCGGTCGGGCCCATCACGGTAACGCCGCCCGTGCCGCGGCCGAGCAGGTCATCCTGGGACAGGGGAAGCGCGGCGCCGTCATTCTTCAGCAAGGTGGCGCTTTGTGTGGCGATCGCCTGCGCCGTGGCGAACTCGTCAGGCTGCAGGCTCCCGAGGTCCGGGCGCGGCGGCACGTACGGAGCGGGTGTCCCGGTGAAATGCGAGCCGTACTGTGAGCCCTCCAGAAGGCCTGCCCTGTTCATTGTGGTCAGGATGTGAAACACCGCGGTGTCGAGCGCACTCTTCCACCGGCTTGCGCTGATCGCGGGGTATGCGGGGAAGTCAGCCGTCGCGGCGACGGCGGGAGTGCCATTGGTGAGCGCATCGGTAAGTGCGGCGCCGAAGTTGCTCGTTCCTGCGGCGTTTCCCGGCTGCTCAATGTCGGTGCCGTAGAAGAGGTCGGTCGTCTTGTGCACCGCACCCCAGTCCGACTGCACAAACCCGGTGAAGGCGAGCTGCTGGCGCAGGATTGCCTGCAGCGTGGTCTCGTTGCCACAGCCGTAGATGTTGCTAATGCGGTTGTAGGAGCACATGACCGAGCCAGCACCCGCATCGATCCCGGCCGCGAAGGCCTGCAGTTCCGTTTCGTGCAAGGTCTGGTCGTCGATCGCGACGCTTGTTGATGTGCGGCCGTTCTCGAAGTCGTTTTCTATGTAGTGCTTGAGCTCTGCGATCAGGCCAGCGCTCTGAACTCCTTGTACCTCCTGCGCCACCAGCTGGCCCGCCAGGTAGGGATCCTCACCGAGCGTTTCGAAATTGCGGCCGGCTGTCGGGTAGTTGACCTCGTTGATCATAGGTCCGAGCCACACGTCCTGGTTAGTTGCGCGTCCCGCCAACCCAACAGCGTGGCCATACTGGTTTGCCGCGGCCCTGTCGAAGGTGGCAGCCAGGCCGACCGGTGCGGGCATCGCCGTTTCGACGTGGCTTAGCCGGATTCCCGCCGGGCCGTCCGTCATCCGCAGCGGCGGGATGCCCAGCGGCGCGACGCCCGGGATCCAGCCCGCTTCCCCGACACAGCCCACCGCCGATGTGGCGCAGTTAGCGTTTGCTGCTGCGCTGTTCGGCGGGTCACCCTCCCCGTGCACCATCCCGACTTCCTCGCTCAGCGTCATCTGTGAAACCAGCGCGTGCAGATCAGCGGCCGTCAGTGTTCCGGTGTCCCAGCTCTGCGTGACCGCGCTGGCACTGGATGGGGCTAACGCCGCAGCGGGCGAAGGCGCACCGCCGACTCCGACGGCAAAACCCGCAGTCAGAGTCGATGTCGCCGCGACAGCCAAGGCCCGGCGCGCGGCGTGTGGATTGAATCGTTTCACTTCCGGTCTCCCTGGGGTCCGTGCAGATCGGGATACTGCGGCCTGGCTGCGCGCGTACGAAGTCGCGTGCTGAGCGCTCTCGATACAGGCGCTCATGTTCAGCGCACTGGCAGCAGGGATCGAGGCGGCGACACCCGGCCGGTTCTGCTGGCCACCCATGCCGGACCATAGGCCAGGAAGAATTCGTCCGTCAAGAGGATGTTACATGCGCCGTTTTCCGTCCTTTAATCCGCAACATGGACTAAAGAGCGGAAAGCGGCCTACCCTGTCACCATGACGCAGGCGGATTACGCCCTAGGGCCGGGCCAACGCGTGCAGGCACGTTCGATGATCTTGAAACTCCTGCGTGAGCAGGGGCACTGCACACGCACCGACCTGGGCCGCCTGACCGGCCTATCTCGCAGCGCCGTTGCCAAATGGGTCGCCGATTTGGTCGATGAGGGACTCGTAGATGAGGTCGGCACGGCCGCGAAGGGCCCGGGCACCCACCGAGGACGCCCATCCACGCTGCTCGTACCCGTCATGCCGAACGGCAGTGTGGCCGGCATCGACTTCGGCCACTCCCATGTCCGCGTCGCGATCGCTGATCTCGCCGGAACTGTGCTTGCCGAGCAGAGCGTCGACCTGGACGTGGATAACAATGCCACGGTGGCGCTCGATGCCGCCGGGGAGCTGTTTCGTGATCTCCTAACGGCCATCGATGCCGATCCCCAGTGCGTTCGGGAGGCGGTTGCGGGCGTTCCGGGCCCAATCGACCGCCGCACGCTGACCGTTTGCTCCCCGATTCTTTCTGACTGGGTCGACGTGGCACCCGCGGTTGAGCTTGGCCAACGGCTGGGGCGTCCTGTGCACATCGAGAACGATGCCGATGTCGGGGCGTGGGGCGAGGCGCGCTACGGCGCGGGCCGGGGCTTCAAACACCTGCTCTATATCAAAGCGTCGCACGGCCTTGGCACTGGTCTGGTGCTGGCTGGCACGCTCTATCGGGGATCACGCGGCTTTGCAGGCGAGATTGGGCACACAACGCTCGAGAAGGACGGTGCCTGGTGCAGATGCGGCAACCGCGGCTGCCTCGAAACGGTCGTCTCGAGCTCCCAGGTACGCCGCCAACTCCGCGCTACCGGCCACAGGGACGAACACGGCACGGTCGCACTCGTCCTGCGTGATGACGCCGTGTCCCGGCGTATCCTCAGCGAGGCGGGCAGGGTTCTTGGCCGGGTGGCCGCCGACATGTGCAATCTTCTTAACCCTGAGGCGATCATCATCGGCGGCGAACTCGGTGTGGGCGGCGAGCCCTTGCTGAGCGGCGTTCGTGAATCCATCGACCGTTTCGCTCAGCCGGCAACTGCCGAGGTGGTTGTGGTCATGACGGCCCAGCTCGGCGTGCGATCCGAAGTCATGGGAGCGGTTGCCATCGCCGCATCCCGGGCACTTGAAGCTCCGGCACCCGACGCTCAAGCACCTAACGCTCAAGCAGCTAAGTTCCCGCAGCTAAGTTCCCGCAGCTAAGTTCCCGCAGCTAAGTTCCCGCAGCTATCTAGTCAGGCACGGCCTTCGTGTGCCCGCGACGCACCGGAACGGAAATGCCGGGTAACGGCACCGGCTAGGCCTACGCTCTAACTTGCTGTAGTGAGTTGGTTGCAATGCGAATCATCCCGGGGGATATATGCGCCGCTTTCTGACGACAATGATCGTCTTTGGCACGGTCAGTATTGCGCCAGCCCTGGCCATGGCTGCGCCGGACGCGCAGGACGCTCGGTACTCAGCGGTCGGCCGGCATCATGCGCACGGACCGGTGCCAATCTATTCCGTGACGGCAAGGCCGGCTTCGGCCACGGTTCAAGTGGGGCACCGGACGGCAATGACCGTCACGATCAAGAACAACACAAAGCGGCCACAGCCAGGATGGCTCACGGTGCACTGGCAGGGTGCCCGCACCGCGCAGAGTGCGCAGGGTGCCCACGCCGCGCAGAGTGCCCACGCCGCGCAGGGTGCCCGCGCCGCGCAGAGTGCCCGCGCCGCGCAGAGTGCCCACGCCGCGCAGGACGCGCGGGGAACACGGGGCGCGCGGAGTGCTGGAAGGCTCGCGGTGTCGGCGGTCCGGTCCTGTGCCCTCGACCGCAAGTCCGCGACCTTGACGTGCTCCTTTTCCGCACGGCCCGGCGCGACCACCATGTTTCGCTTTGGTGTCCGCGGCACCGCGCCGGGAGTCATGAACGCTGCGTTTACCGCCACTCCCGGCCGAATGGGCACGGCGCACCGGGTTGGCCGGGCACGCCAGGCAGCCAGCGCGGCGCAGGCGACAACCTCGGCGAGACTGCGCGTGGTGCGGCGCGCGCCGGAAGGTCGGCCGGCCGAAGGTGTGCTCGTGCGGCTTGCCGGTCCTTCGCACGCATCGCCCGGCCAGACGGTCCGTTACACGGCGACTGTCATCAACACGGGGCAGATGCCCGCCCGTGGAGTGCGGCTCCAAGCCGTCTTCCCGCGTGGCCTGGCCCACCTGACGCTGAACCAGAAAGCCAGGAAAACCACCGCCTGCACGATAGCTGGCCGCGTCGCCACCTGCACGTTCCGCAGGATTGCGACCGGCGAGAGGACCGCGATGACGGTGCGGGCGAACGTGACGGCGCCGGTGTGGCGTCATGCGGCTCTGGCGAGCACGGCGCGCACCACCGCGCGCACCACGGCGAGGCCCGCCGCCAAACCCCGGGCACAGGCGCACCGGGCACAGGCGGACGCCGTGTCCGCCGTCCGGCTGAACGCCACCGCGCGCCGCTCCCACGGTTCGGCGCGTCAGGCACAGGCGCGGCAGCACCTCACGGTTACGGCTCGCATTATCCGGGTGATTTGCTACTACGGCCCGATCAAGCCAAATCACGTCCCTGGCACTCTGGCCGTCTTCACCACCGTCATGCAGCCGACCGCCCCGGCGGCCATTCCCGCCGCCGCGCTGTCACGCGCACCGAGACTGCCCGCGACAGGCGCTCCAATTCTGGCCGTGTGCATCGCAGGGGCAGCCCTCGTCAGCCTCGGCGTCGTTGCGCTCGTCGGTGCCCGCAGGCGCTCGCAGCAGTAGCCGGACCGTCCGTACGACCGCGGGGGTGGCCTGGCTCAGGCCCACCCCCGCAGCCAAACCATGACCCGCCCGGAGCTTGACCACGACCCTCCGCGCAGCCAGACCACGACCCAGACCGTGACCCGCCCAGACCACGACCCCAGCCCCCGCCCCGCAGCCAAACCGTGACCCCCAGACCGTGACCGCCAAACCGTGACCGCCAAACAGTGACCGCCAAACCGTGACCCCCAGACCGCGAGCCCCCGCCCCGCAGCCAGACCGTGACCCCCAGACCGTGGGCCCGGGCCGCGGTCTGACCGGGCCGGTAGCGAGTGCATCTTGTGATGCCCGATGCCCACTACGGGCCGGACCAGATACCGGAGATGGGGGCGGCGTTCGCCGCGTTGCCGTCGCGGGGCAGCCGGTAGGCGGCCTCCAAGGTGGCCAGCACGTTGTAGTGACTGATCCGCTGAGCGTACCTGCCTGGCATGACGGGCTGACCAACGAAGACCGTGGCGATGTGGTTGCCCGCGCCGCGGTCATCTTCGTCCCAGGTGAGGATGAGCAGGCTGGCGTGGGTTTTGGCCCACTGGACGTAGCCGCCGAGATGGTCCCTGAGCCAGGCATCGCCGGTCGCGACTTCGCAGTCGTGCATGTCGTGGCACAGGTTCGGGATCACCCATGAAACCGTGGGCAGGGCCGCAGGGTCCAGAGCGGCGAAAGCGGAGAACGGACGGCTGTCCGACGCCGGAACGTTCGCGAAGTCCGCCCACGGGGCGTGCTTACGGGCATAGTCGCCGCTGGTGCAGACCGGCGACCCGACGGACGGCAGGTCCTCCGCGTATCCGGTGAACGACCTGCCGGAAGCGGCGAGGTCGGCAGCGAGGTTTGCGGCGTTCAGGCGGTGCGGGCAGCTGTCGTCGGTGATGCCCTGCGTTGATCCGGAAAACAGCGCCAGGTAGTTCGGCTCGCTCGGGTGAGTCACGGCGAACGACCGGGTGAACAGCGCACCCTGGCGAGCGAGCCCGTTGATGAAGGGAGCGGCCCGGTTGCCGATGATCTGACCGTAGGAGTGGTTCTCCATGACGACAAGCACCACCCGGCGGGGCGCCGGGATTCCCGCCTCGGCGCGGGCGGAGGCGCCCCGCCCCGATCCAGCCGACGTGGTCGGCGTCTGGCTGGGCGACGTGGCCGGTGCCGCCGTCCCGCCTGACCCACCGCACGCCGCGGCGAGGAGCACGGCAAGGAGCGCTGCGGCGCGAGCGACCATGGTCGCGCTCGTAGGCTTCGTGGTCATGTCCACCCGCCCTCGGGGCCCACGTCGTAGGGGCCCCAGTCATAGAACAACCTAGCCGGGGAGGCTGACGTGGCACGGCAAAAGGTCGCTTCGCCAGCGAATAAGGAAGCCTGAAGGCTAGGCAACGCGAGGACATTGGACACCCCCGGAGCTTTAGCTCCGGGGGCCTTTTCCTTTTGCCACGACTCGATTACCTGCGCAACCTGCGAAGGTGGCGGATAGGTGCTTGGGAAGCCCAGGATCGCGGCGGCACGATCGATCATGTTGTTATCAAGGCTTTCGCGGCTAACGCCAGCCTTGACGGCCTCGATTTCTGGATAGTGGTTCATATTCTTCCTTGTGCCTGTGGAGGCCGCACGGGTCCGGAGGGATACCGGTCTCCAGGTGCGCGCGCAGCGTGCGACAATGCGCGGACTCTCGTTTCATCCCCGGACCCGTGCGACGTTGTAACCCGGCATGCCCCAGCACGGGGGCGACCAGGGCATGCCGGGCGTTCACCGGTTCGCCAGCATGATCGCTGCAACCGCGCCAACAATGACGAGCAATAAGACGACCGTCAGCCAAGGCGAACCACGTGGCACGTCGTCAGGGCGCCCACCTCCCCAGATCACGGCGCACTCACCCGTTGCGCAACGCTCAGGAAGCTCTCCATCTGCGCCCGGAGCTATCCTGCCAACCAGGCGTCGAGCGTGATGCCAAGACCCGTTCCCCTGCATGCTGCGGCGTACAGCCTCCCGCTATCGCTGCGGAACACGCTCCAGGTGGGGTAGTCAGCTTTGAGAGCTTCAATATCCCCCGTAGTGTCCG